>Ga0164318_10000027_pt1 | contig 67333 bp, 68 predicted proteins | sample GuaBasSedimGuay9_FD_113734 | JGI IMG/M metagenome (GOLD analysis project Ga0164318, IMG submission 113734) | Subseafloor sediment microbial communities from Guaymas Basin, Gulf of California, Mexico - Guay9, Core 4571-4, 0-3 cm | ecosystem: Environmental > Aquatic > Marine > Hydrothermal vents... | reverse complement strand
GGGGATGCCAATTTCGATCGGGGTGGTGGGTTGAAAGGCCAACTTGGTCTGGGCCCGGCTGATTTCGGCAAAAGTGGCCGGCACATCTCCGGGTTGAATAGGCAGGAGGTTAGGGGTTGCCTTGACGTTAAGTTCCTTTTCCAACAGGGTGATGACCTTGTTTAGCTCTTCCGCCTGATGGTTGCCGAGGTTGAAGATTTCATAGGGTTCTAGTCCTGGAACTAATAAGGCCGCCACCACTCCCTGGACAATGTCGTCGATGTAAGTAAAGTCACGCCTCATGTTTCCGTAGTTAAAGACCTTAATGGGTTGACCGGCCAGCATCGCCTCAGTAAAAAGCCACATGGCCATATCCGGCCGCCCCCAGGGACCGTAGACCGTAAAAAACCGCAATCCCACCGTCGGCAAACCAAAAAGATGGGAATAGACATGGGCCATCAGTTCATTGGCCTTTTTGGTGGCGGCATATAAGCTGATGGGGGTGTCGACGCGCTGCTCTTCGCGGTAGGGCAGTTCGGTCAGGCCCCCGTAAACGCTGGAACTGGAGGCATAGACCAGGCGTTCCACCGCATAACCTTTACAGAGTTCCAAGAGATTAAGAAAGCCCTCTAGATTGGCTTTCTGGTAAGCAAAGGGATTGATAAGGGAATAACGGACCCCCGCCTGGGCGGCTAAATGACAGATTTTCTTAGGTTGATAGATCTGGAAAAGCTGATCCACACTAGCCAGATCGGTGAGATCGGCATTGATGGAAGTAAACTTTGGAAATTGCCTTAATTGTTGGTCCCGATCCTGTTTCAGACGGGGTGAATAGTAATCATTGTAATTGTCCAGGCCGATCACCTGGCCACCCTGGGATAGGAGATAGTGACTGATATGATAACCAATAAAACCAGCACTGCCGGTGACCAGATAAACATGATCTTTGATTTCGGAAATCCACTCAGACATGGGGGAGAAGCCTTTCTTGATCGGAATAATTTAATAAAGCTGAAAAGCGAGCTAGCGCCCGATCTGAGGTAACTTAGCAGATCGGTTAACAAATCGCAAGATGCCCCACGACATAATCCCCTTGACTCAGCTAATCTGAAAAGATAACCTTGTCAAAACCATGCGCTACTGTATTGCTATTCCCACTTTTTGGACCCATCCCTCGGGAACCGGGCCGGGAGAAGTCATCTACGACCATCCGACCCCGCTGCATACTCGAGGGACTCTCAGACGGACCCTGGACAGCCTGAGTCCCCTGGTGTCGGACGCGGTCCAGGTAGTGGTAGTGGCTGCGGTTACGGCCCCCCAGCTTGAGGCCCCGGTGGCAGCTCAACTCCAGGAGATCATACAATCTCCCCCCCTCCCCTACCCCGTAGTTATGTTTGGCGCGGCTCAGTTACGGGCTTTGCAGGATATTCTCCACATCCAGGGGGTGGGGCACCTGGCTGGCCTGCTGTCCTTATCCGGCTATTCCCAGGTCCGCAACCTGACCCTGATTCTGGCCAATATCTGGGCAGCCGAGGTCCTGATCAGCCTGGATGATGATGAAATCATCGCTGACCCCGATTTTTTAGATAAGATTGCGGAAGATTTCGCGCTCCTGTCCCAGAAGCATCCGGTATTTGGTCTGGCCGGGATCTATCAGAACCGGGACGGCAGTGTCTTGGTGCCTGAGCCTACCGCGCCCTGGACGGTTTATTGGCCCAAAATCCGCTGGATGAACATGGCTTTTAAAGACCTGATCCTGTCCGGCCCCCGGCTTAAACCTACGCCGCTGGCCTTGGGCGGCAATTTAGCGCTTAGTGCCCAGCTATTCCGGCAATTGCCTTTTGATCCCGCGATTAGTCGGGGAGAGGACATCGATTACGTGCTCAATGCCCGCCTTTTCAAGATCCCATTTTTCCTGGACAATACTCTGGCGGTTATTCATCTGCCGCCCGAGAAACCGCATCCCGACTGGCTGCGACTCCGCCAGGATCTGGCCCGCTTTCTTTATACCCGGCGAAAGTTACGGGAACCCGCGCCGCAGCCGGGCCTGGCGTCAATCACCGCCCAACAACTCAAGCCCTATCCGGGTAATTTTTTGGAGGATGACTTAGAAGACCGGGCCTGCCACAGCCATACCCTGTTAGCCCTGGAATATCTGGCTAAGGGACAGCCGCAGGCAGCCCTACATACCCTGGAAAACCTGGCCCTGTTCCAGGCGGCAAGTCAGCCCTCTCCACCGGTTCTGGCGACCTATCTAGACATGGTATCGGACTGGCAGCAACTGCAATCCTGGCTGGCCCGGCCGGAGGTCGCGGCCCCGGCCCGACACGCAATGGAGGGCCAGCTTTGAACGCGGTCCCAACATTGATTAACCCGGCCCAGTGGGGGCGAGCCGCCAGGTTGCCGTCTCTGGGTCTATTACAATCCGGGAGCCTGAGCCTGGAAGAACTGCTCCATATTAAGCAGCATGAAGAGCTGCCGGTACACGTGGTCTTTCCGGTGGGTGCGGCCCGCGAAGCCGCTAATCTGGCCCGTCTGTTGGCTATCTTAGCACCCCTTCATGGGAAGCTGATCGATCAGTTCTGGATTGCCTTTGGCGGACAACGGCCCGGCAACTTGGCGCGTTTGGCCCACTCCTGCCCACAAATACGGTTATTCCCGGCGCGGAAGTCGTTACCCCCCGATCAACTATCAGCCCCGATAGGGAAAGGGGCGGTGATGCGGGCTTTCCTCTACCATCTGTTGACCGAGGAGCAGGTCAGTAAGGCACGGACGGTGGTAGAATTTATTGATGCCGATATCCGTCCCCCCTACTTTAATCCCCGCTGGGTGATCGACCCAGTCGGGGGGATTCTCTGGTTCAAGGCCGTGGAAGCCGCCAAGGTGGTCTATCAGCGGCCGCGTGGCGGTCGTCTCAATGCCATCTGCCGGTCATTTCTGGCGCTGTGCCCGCATCCTGGGGTGCAAGCCCTACAAAAATTGCTCTATCTGCTCTCTGGTGAAATCGCCGGGACCTTAAAATTTTGGACCGCGGTGCCGTTTAAGAGCGGCTATGGCGTAGAGACTCTGATCCTCTTATCCTTTGCCCTGAATCGCCTGCATCTGGTTCCCGGAAGCGACGATCTGCAACACCTGATGCAAGTCTATTTAGGTCAGATGGATCACCGTCATGCCCCTCTTAATTCAACTGCCCAAAAACGCGGGCTGGATCAGATGGCTGGAAACGTCTTTCATACCCTGCTCGAAGTGCTGCGCGAGGCCGGGATCTTGACCTGGCAGCCGGACTTAGCACCGGAGCCGGTGCTAAATATTCCCCTGCCTCAGCCGCAGGTCATGCAGCCGCCGGACTGGCTTCAGGTCCCGATGGCTGATGTAGCGCTGCCGCCGTTGCGCACCCTCCCCGAAATTCAGGCCCTAGGAAATTTTTGAGGCTGCCCATGCAAATCGCCCAAATCGCTCCTCCCTGGATTCCGGTGCCGCCCCGCACCTATGGGGGTACGGAGCTGATGGTAGCGCTGCTGATCCGCGGTTTGCTGGCCCGTGAACATCAGGTCCGGCTGTTCTGTGCGGGTGATTCGACTCTCCCTTTGCCCCATCAAGGCCCCTACCCGGAAGCCTTTTGGCCCCCGGATAAATTTTCGGAAAACTTACATATCTCTTATGCTTGGGCACAGTTGCACAGTAAGCCGCCCCAGGTAATCCATTCCCACCTGGAAAACGCCGCGGGTTTTTGGGCCGCGGGTCCGGCTCCGGCTCCCCTGGCGATTACTTTGCATACGCCTTTAACCCCAATCAAACGCGATTATCTGCTGCATTTTCCCCAGGTCCACCTGGTGGCGGTCAGTGACTTTCAATACCGGCAACTCCTAGACCACCCGCGGCGACATCTCATTCCACATGGCCTGAACGTCAAGGACTATACTTTTCAAGCCGCCAAACAGGATTTCTTATTGTTTCTGGGGCGCATTTACCCTGACAAAGGTTTACACACCGCCATCCGTCTGGCTCAAGTTCTGGGTCGGCGACTGCTGATCGCCGGGCCGGTTTTCGGCCCGGATCGGCCTTATTTTGATCAGCAGATCCGGCCCCAGGTGGACGGTCAGCGCATTATCTATTTAGGCCCGGCCGATTTTGCTCAGAAGGTGGACCTGCTAGGCCGGGCGCACGGCCTGGTGTTGCCCCTGGAGGTTGACGAGGCCTTTGGTCTGGTCCTATTAGAGTCTATGGCTTGTGGCACGCCAGTACTAGCCTATGAGCGCGGCGCGGTCGCTGAAGTCGTGGTCCAGGGCGAAACCGGTTTTGTGGTCCAAAACTATGAGGAACTGAAGGACCATTGCCGCCAATTAGCCGAGATCGACCCTTACCGTTGTCGGGAACATGTAATTCAGCGTTTTTCTTTGGACCAAATGGTAGAGGCCTATCTATCGCTCTACAGACAGATGCAATGATTTTTAACCAGAGAACGGGTTCTATCTTTTCATAGTTTAGGCGTTCCGTAGGGGCGAGCCAGCGGATCGCCTTACCCTAACAGGGGAGTCAGCTCAGGTCAACCGAGACTTTAAAAACCCCATTCTTTACAAATTATTAGATAACTAAATGTCAATCTCTCCTCTAGTGCTGAAATTAGGGCTGGTGCGCTTCGCCACTTCATTATTAGTGGTGCTGCTGGCCAATGTTCTCAATCGAGTATTGATTGTGGAACTTCAGGTATCGGCCTCGCTGGTCACCTTTAGCTTTGCCTTCCAGCACGTTATGACGCCTATCGGTCTGGTAGCCGGTTATTTTTCTGATACCCGGTCGATTTGGGGGTGGCGTCGCCTGCCCTATATTTGGGGAGGGATGGCGCTGTCCCTGATCGTCATGCCCTTTTTCCCGATCTGGGCCCGGTCCCTGGCCCTGGAGCCTCAGAGCTGGATAGTTCTTAACCAGGGAGTGTTGCTGTTTTCCCTGTTTGGCATCGGCACCACGGTGTCGGCCACGGCCATCAATGCCTTGCTGGTGGACCAGATTCCCGAGGCCGAGCGCGGGTCGGCGCTTACCCTGGTGTGGATCATGACCCTGGCCGGGTTTATTGTCGGGTCCTCCTTATTGCACCATCTGCTGCCGCTATATAACCCGGCCTGGCTGGATGAGGTCTTTGGCATCGTCACCATCCTGGCCTTATTGATCAGCCTCTGGGGGACCTGGGGGATTGAGAGGCGCACCGCCGCGACTCCGACCCCCTTGCCCAGCTTATCCCGCCTGTGGCCCACCCTGCGACTTCTGGGGAGCAATAGCCAGGCCTTGATTTTTTTTGTCTTCCTGTGGGCCTCGGTGATGTTCTTGGCCATCCAGACCTTTATTCTGACCTCTTATGGCGGCGAGGTATTGCGGCTGCCGGTAGCCGAAACCACCAGGTTCGGGATTTATATCTCCTATGGGATAATAATCGGCATGATCGGCGGTCATCTGCTTTTAGGGCAGTGGCGCCACTTCGGAGCCAAGACCATCCTGGCCCTTGGTCTGATCCTGAGCAGCTTGGCTTTTGGCCTGCTCAGTCTGACCTCTTTCCGACCGGCGCTGAGCCTGGGCCTTGGTTCTTTGTGGCTCTTGGGCCTGGCTCGGGGGCTTTATAACGTCGGGATTTCCTACTTAACCATGAGTTTGGCCCCCAGTGCCTGTAGTGGCGTGTTTATGGGGCTGTGGAATCTGGTCAGCGGCCTGGGTCTGGTGGCCGGCGAAATGGCCGGAGGGCTCCTGAGAGACCAGACCTTGCAGATGGTCGGCGATCTCAACTGCACTTATGGCCTGATTTTTCTGTTGGAAGGACTTGGTCTATTGGCCGGTTTGGCCTTATTGTTGCCTTTGAATCGGGAAAAGTACTGGGAACGTTACAAGTTTTTGATTGCCAAACGGTCTGCTTAGTTTTAGTTATAGGTTTTAGTGGTAAGTTTTAGTTTATAATTATTATTTTACATGACGAACGAACCTCAGTCGAGGCCGGATAACTTATCCGAGTTCCTCCCAGCGGTAAAAATTTCTGAAGTTCAGTGCTGACCAAATGTTTCGGTTGTTTCTGCTGATCGTCTTCTGCGTAATAGGTTGTGAAACTCCCACCGATATCGGGTCGCGGAAGACGATAATCTACACCTTCGACGGACTGACCCAAGATCTTATTCGCCAGTTGGCACGGACCGACCCGCTTTATCAAAATTTTGATCGCCGTTTTAAGGGATTATTCGTGCCGGGCAGACTGTTGGAATATGAGCCGTTTGTCTTGGCCCTGTCCACGGCCAGCAAAATTCCCACCGTGCTTTTATTAGATGCGCCCTGGGTCCATCGCTATGCCAAGAGTGGCTGGCTGTACGAGCTAGAGCGGACCGGCATCTACTCCAAAGAGGCTCTGGTGCCGGCCGTGGCTCAGGCCTTTTCGGTCCCGGTGCCTCAAAGTAACGGCCAGTTAGTCGAGGAGTTGATGGCAGTCCCGACCTCCATAAAAGGTAACATTCTGTTCTATCGGCAGGACTTATTGAAACGTTACCACCTGGCTCCGCCCCGAAATTGGACCGAATTAAAGGCCGTGTGTCGGAAAATTCTCCCTCAGGAACCAGGACTGAAATATGGTTTAATCTTTCACGTGACCAATTTTAACAATGACTTCTATCCCATTCTCTGGGGCTTTGGCGGGGACATCCTGAACCGTCGGGGGCAATTGGTGCTGCATGAACCGGAGATCTTGAACGCCGGCATCGCAGCCTTGCGAGAAATTTGCGCCATGTCAGGTAGTTTAACTCCTAGTGTGGAGGACTTAAAAAATTTCGAGGCCCCCCAAAGTCTGCGCCGGGCTTTTTATCAGGGTAAAACGCTGTTCATGATCAACTGGAATACCCGGATGCAGGACCTCAAAGAAATGATTCGGCACGGCGATAAAGTCGGGCCAGGAACACTCACCGATCTGAGCCAGATCGGCGTAGCTCCGATTCCCTGTCAAAGCGGCCATTCTAACCGATATTCTAATGTAGGCTCGTTTGGCTGGGGGATAAATCAATTTGCCATTACCAATCCCGAGATCAGGGAGACCGCGGCCAGGTTTATTCAACTGGTGGCCGCGGAGCCGGTTCAGGTGCTGGCCGCGAAAAACAAAGGACAGATTCCGGCCTTGGCGGGTGCCTTAGAAAAAGTCAAAGGTACGGATGTCTGGCAGGTCTATCAGCAAATTTTTGCTTCCGAAGAGGTCCGGTTGCGTCCTCGACCCCAGAGTCGTCTGGTAAATAATATTCTCGAAGAACACCTTTTTGAGGCGTTATATGGCCAAAGCTCACCGGAGGCCGCCCTGACCGCCGCCAGTGTTGAGCTCAAAGAGTTGTTAAGGACAGAATAACATGCTTGGCTCACCGCCCTTCTCTCGGAACTCCCTGCGTCACCGTTTGATGGCGCTCGGCGGCACCGCCTTCCTTATATATCTAGTAGTGATTCTGTTATTTTTTCCCTTGCTCCATTTCACCCTGAAAGACCTGATGGAACGCACCATCAGAACGATCGAGGAACAAAAAGCCAATGAAGCGACAACCATTGCCCGGCTCTTGGTACTGGAATTTTCCCATCTGAGTGAGCTGTTGAATGTGGAGCCAGGGGGCGAGCAACAGATTGACCAGCGGGTTATGCGGCTGTTATGGGAAAAAGTCACTTTTAATGAGGTCATCGAAGGAATTGAACTTATCCATGCGGTATCTGATGCGGAAGGCCGACATCTAACTTATTGGTACTATCGTCGGGAAGAACCGGAATTGGAGCCGATGCCCGGACCGCTGCGGGGTTTGAAAAAATTTACCGGCTCGGAAAGGCAATTGCTCGAATCCATCAATACCCAAAGGATAGTCAGGGAAGACCTGTTGGGAGCGGTCAACCGGGGCCCGAAACAGGAAGGGGAAATGCTGCTGCGCTATTTTCCCCTCTATATTCCTTTGCCCGAGTTGGGAGCGATCTATTGGGGGGTTGCCAAAATCGGCATTGACGTGGACAGCATGCGCCGCATGTTGCTCTTTCAGAGCCAGGAGCAGAGTAAGATCCGCAATACCGTCGGGCTGGAAATTATGCTAAGTCTGCTGATTTCCGGCCTGCTGGCCTTTGGGGTGGTCTATTTCTGGACCAAGAAGTTGACCCAACCATTAAATCACCTCAGCCGCGTGGCCTATACTCTGGAAACCGGGCAGACCACAAATCTGGAGTTGTGGCATGATAATGTGGAACAGGTTGATCCCCAGGGTCAGGTTGAGGTTAACTACCTGCGCCGGGTGCTGATGCGCCTGGCCCAGACCATCGCTAAAGTTAGCCAGCAATTAGTCGGGGCCGAGGGCCAGGCCTGCCAAGGGCGAGTAGCTGGTAAAATTATCCCGACCCTGAAAATGCAGAGCCGGACCTGCCAGGAACTGCAGGGCGAAGTACAGGAAAGTTACCAGAGCCTGCTCAACCTGTTGAAAGTTTATGAGTCTCTGCCCTCCTTGACCGCGGCCCAAAGGGAGGAGATGCGAGTCGTCCGGAAGCAACTGGAAAGCCCGTATAAGCGGTTCTCACCTGCCAAATGGACGGCGTTGGCTACCAACCTGCAGACTCTGGACACTTATCTCCAGGACTTAGGGCATTTTCTGGAACCCCCGGAAGCGGTATGGGACTATGTCAACCTGATCCCTAATCTGAACCGGGCCTTGAATCTCATCGCCCCGACTCTCGCCCCTGAGGTCAAAATCAGCAAGGGATTTGAGATCTTGCCGGCGATCTGGGGCTGTCAGCGGGACCTCGATCAGGCCTGGCTTTATCTATTGGACTATGCCCGACAGGAACTGGCCGCAGGCGGTGAGTTAGTCATCCAGACCCGCCAGCCAGCATCGAACCAGGTGGAAATTACCCTGAGCTTTTCGGGGCCACCAAAATCAGAGGCTGAAATCCAGACATTACTAGCGCCTTTTCAAACTAGCGCGGCCCCGCCGGTCCATTGGGGGGTGACTCTAGCCGCGGCTATTTTTCGCCAACACCACGGAGATTTCAGCATTAAGCCACGGGACGCGGGCGGGCTGAGCTTTACGGCCCGACTGCCGATCGGGGCATTGCCATGAGTCAGATGACGACGTTCTTGGACACCTTTGCGCTATTTTACCGCCTCTTGTTGGCCAGCTTGGTCAGACCGGTGGGTTTTCCGGTAATCCTGCGAGAAACGGCGCGGCAGATCTACTTCACCGGCGTTCAAGGCAGCATAGTGGTAGGTATCGCGGCCCTAATCCTGGGACTGTTAGTGATCGTTCATACGACTCCGAAGCTAATCGAATTTCAGGGGGAAGAATTCATTGGCCAACTGCTGGTTTTGATCGTTATTCGCGAAGTGGGGCCGGTGCTTACCGCCTTTTTTGTCCTGCTACGCTCCGGCACGGCTATTATCGTGGAAATCGGTATCATGGTCGTAAACCAGGAGCTAGCGGCTTTGCAGCTCATGGGCATCGATCCCCTGCGGTTCCTGGGCGTACCCCGATTTTGGGGAATTACCATTAGTATGCTATCTTTATATATTTTGTCTAGCATAACCGCACTGTTGGGCGGATTTGTATTCGCCCAAATATTCGCCGAGATTTATTGGCAAGGATTCTGGCTGTCATTGCTGAATGCGTTGGGATGGCCTGATCTGATCGTCGGCTTGGCCAAGGTCCTGCTGTTTGGCATGATGATCGCTACCGTCTCCCTGCATTACGGTTTAAAGGCCCAGAAGCATTTAGGCACGGTGGTCCGTCAGACTTCCCAAGGCGCGGTATTGACGCTTCTCCTCTGCGGGGCCATAGACGCCTTTTTAAGCACTGTTTTTTACTTATGAAGAACCATGCTGCGCGGTCCGAACCGGCAATCCTGATTCAACATAGCTTGGTACTGGACCAGGTAATTTTATCCGAGCATCCCGCAAACTGGCCCTGTCCGTTAAGTCTGGCCTTGGGGTTAAAAGAATTTCTTCTCCTGGAGGGCCTGGAGCTTGCCGCCGCGCCGCAGCTCTTGTCGCTAGCCGCGAGCTTGCAGTTTCCGGTCCGGGGTCGGGTTTGGCTTTGGGGTCTGGATATCGCCCGTGCGGCGCGAGATGACCTTTACCAACAGCGCCGCCGCCTGGCTTATCTGGCCCCCGGCCAGGTGCTCCTCCATCGCCTGACGCTGTTGGAAAATATCACCTTGCCGGGACGTTATTTTCAGCAACGGAACATGAGCGAGATCATTAAGGATAACTCCGAGCTGATCGAGACCCTGGGGTTGACGCCTTATTTTTCCTGTTACCCACCGGAACTCCCGGCCGATATTTATTTCCGGGGGCTGTGGGCCCGAGCCTTCCTTGTGGAACCGGAGCTAATCCTGGCCGCGCCTGGGGCCGGGCCCACCATACCAGAAAATAATCGTTTAATTCTGATGCTGCTCAGGGATTACCGGGAGCAGCAGCGAGGCGCGGTAGTGCTGACCGGCCCCGGTCTGGAAACTTTTCGTTCCCTGGCTGACCGCTATTTACGCCTGGAGGCCGGGGGCCTGATCGAAATCCGGGTTCCTGGGCAAACAGCCCCACCCCTGATCCCGGATCTCCCCTTGTGGAACAGTGGTAAACAAAGATAACTGATACTGGTCAAGTCCTACAAATTAGTTAGAAAAAACCAAAATTCAACCCGACTTTTTATCTACTACTGACCCAAGTCATAGAAATAACTTGACAGGTGGGCAACAATGTGGTACTCCCGATAATAAGTTAGATGGCGATCAGCAAAAATAAAGGCTTGGCAAATGACTTCAGCACCGGGCAAAAAGCATCCTGCGGTCAAAAGTTCTGATCCAGAGAGTGAAGAAGAAATCATTGAATTAACCGAGGTGATTTCCCCTGGCAAAAACATATCGCCCGCAGCTGAAGGGAATGTAGAAACTTTAATCGAACTGCCCCCTGAACTCGCGGCTCTAGATTCTATAAATTTAGAGGCCTTAAGGCCGGATGAGACGGAGAATCTGGAGTCCGCGCGGCCGGAAACCGAGTGGGATCAACCTTCTCTGGCCAAAGCCGAGGAACCGGCGACGACGGTTCCGGCTCCATCAGCCAGCGAAACTGAAACAGCCACCGCAGTTAGCGAACCTTTGGCGCAGGTGGTCGAAGCCCATAGCGTCGAGCAATTAATACAAATGGTGGTAGCCCGTTTTGATGACCAGCGTTTACAAGAAATTGTGGCTGGGGTTATCCAGGAAGTAGCGGAAAGAGTCTGCCGGGAACTTTTCCCGCCCATCGCGGAAAAGATAATCAATAGGGAGATTGAGGCCTTGAAGCAGAGTCTGGAAGACGCCCCCTGATCATCAGCAGGGTTATGATTGCCATCACTTCAGGGATTAGTAACTAATCCCTTTTTTTTATGGTATAATATGCCGGTGATAAACGGTGCTAACCGGTAAAGGTGTCAAATATACTGCAAGGGACCAAGGACTGGGCCACCCGTGGACCAGGAGTAGTCTATGATAGAATTATTAGATAAGGTCTATCATCCTGAAGACATTGAAGATCGATGGTATAAGCATTGGGAAGAACAAGGATTATTTCGGGCGGAGGTCGAAACCAGCCGACCGTCCTTCAGTATTGTCATTCCGCCTCCCAATATTACCGGCTCCTTACATATGGGCCATGCCCTGAATAATACCATGCAAGATATTCTGGTCCGCTTTAAGCGCATGCAAGGTTATAACGTGCTCTGGATGCCGGGTACAGATCACGCCGGCATCGCTACCCAGAATGTCGTAGAGAAGATGCTGGCTGCTGAGGGTCAGGATCGCCACACCCTGGGCCGGGAGGCCTTTATTGCCCGGGTCTGGAAATGGAAAGCCGAATCCGGGGGGCGGATTATTTCGCAGCTCAAGCGCTTGGGCTGTTCCTGCGATTGGAGCCGGGAACGCTTTACCATGGACGAGGGGCTATCCACGGCCGTGCGCGAGGTCTTTGTCCAACTGTTTGAAGAGGGTTTGATTTATAAAGACGACTATATCATCAACTGGTGTCCGCGCTGTCAGACCGCCCTGGCCGATCTGGAAGTGGAACACGAGACCAAGGAAGGCCATCTCTATTACATTAAATATCCGCTGGCCGGTAAAGAGGGTTCTCTGACGGTCGCTACCACCCGCCCCGAAACCCTGCTGGGCGATACTGCGGTAGCGGTCAATCCCGAGGATCAGCGCTATCAAAAATATCACGGGGCCACCCTGGTGTTGCCCATCCTGGCTCGCAAGATTCCTTTAATTGCCGATAGTTATGTCAATAGTGAGTTCGGCACCGGGGCCTTGAAGGTAACCCCGGCGCATGATCTGAATGACTTTGAAATCGCTAAACGGCATCAGCTACCGGCTATCCAGGTAATCGATGAACAGGGTCGGATGACAGAAGCCGCGGGCAAATATGAAGGCATGGACCGCTTTGCCTGTCGGGAGAAGATCGTCAAAGACCTCAAGGCTGACGGCCTGTTAGAAAAAATCGAAAAATATGTACATAGCGTCGGTCACTGTTATCGGTGCGGGGCCATCGTCGAACCGATGTTCTCCAAGCAATGGTTTGTGGCCATCAAACCTCTGGCCGCGGCCGCGATCGCCGCGGTCCAGGAAGGCCGTACGGTGATTATTCCCCAGATGTGGGAAAAAACCTTTTTTGAATGGCTGCATAACATCCGGGACTGGTGTATCTCTCGCCAGATCTGGTGGGGACATCGGATCCCGGCCTGGACCTGCAGACAGTGCCACCAGTTAATTGTGGCCCGCACCACACCCGAGTCCTGTCCTCATTGCCAGGGGACGGATCTAGAGCCCGAAACCGATGTCCTGGACACCTGGTTTTCGTCGGCGCTATGGCCTTTCTCCACTTTAGGGTGGCCGCAGCAAACCCCGGAGCTACAGCGTTTTTATCCCACCAGCGTGCTCATCACCGCCTTTGACATTCTGTTCTTTTGGGTGGCCCGGATGATGATGATGGGACTGCACTTCATGCACCAGGTGCCCTTCCGGGAGGTTTACATCCACGCCTTGGTCCGGGATGCGGAGGGCCAAAAAATGAGCAAATCCAAGGGTAATATCATTGACCCTTTGGAAGTTATGGATAAATATGGCACGGATGCCTTCCGCTTTTCCCTGGCCGCGTTTGCGGCTATGGGTCGGGATGTCCTACTCTCCGAGGACCGCATTATCGGCTACCGCAATTTTGTAAATAAGGTCTGGAATGCCAGCCGCTTTACCCTGATGAATTTAGAGGGTTATGACCCGGAGGCGGCCCGCTCCGACACCTTACCCCTAAGCATTGAAGAATCCTGGATAATCAGTCGCTTGCAACGAGTCATCCAGGGAGTGACCGAGGCCCTGGACAGTTATAAATTTGACCAAGCCGCGCACCTGGTCTATCAATTTACCTGGCACGAATTTTGCGATTGGTACCTGGAACTGATTAAACCGGCCCTAATGGAAAGCGCTGATCCGGCTCTCCGTCGCCATACCCAAAAGTTCTTAGTAGAAGTGTTGGGCACCATCCTGCGCCTGCTGCATCCTTTTATGCCGTTTGTTACCGAAGAAATCTGGCATAAACTCCCCGGCAGTCAGGGGAACATCATGGTGGCGCCTTTCCCCCAAAGCCGTCCGGAGTTGATTAACCTAGATGCCGAGGCCGAGATGGGGTTGGTAATGGAGGTGATTATTGCCATCCGCAATCTTCGGGCCGAAATGAATGTGCCTTTAACCAGCCGCGTCGCGGTAGATCTATTTACCCCGCAACCAGTATCCCTGCGGATTTTGCGCACCCACCGCCATTCCCTGGAGCTGCTGGCCCGCCTGGGGGAGCTACATATAGAATTTTCCGGCCAGCCGCCCCAGGCCGCGGCCAAAGCCATTGTCGATACCGTGGAAATCTATCTGCCACTGGCCGGGGTCATTGATTTTTCTGAAGAAGATCGCCGTCTGGCCAAGGAAATGGAGAAATTAAGTAAAGATCTGACCGTGGCCCAGAAAAAATTGGCCAACGAAGATTTCCTGGCCAAGGCCCCGGAGGCCGTGGTAGATCGGGAAAAAGAAAAAGTCCATCTGTGGAGCGAAAAATTGGCCAAACTCCGCAGCCATCGAGACAAGATCCGAGAGTTGATGGCCTAATCTGGGGCGGCCACCGCAAGCCTAATATTACAACCCCGGGAGTTAAATAAGATGCCGTGAGGTCTTCCGCTTTTAGTTGATAAGTTCAATTAATCATTAAGTATTTATGCTTAGGAGTCAGGAAATGAACTTAAAAAGCATCCGGCAAATGGCCCGCAATTTTGGGGTGAAGAATTATTCGCGTCTCAGAAAGGAAGACCTTATCCATGCGATTCAGGAGAAAGAAGGTCATTCTCCGTGTTTCAAAAAAATCACCGACTGCCGGATAATGGATTGTCTGTGGCGCGAGGACTGCCAGAAATCTACTTTAGCCTAGCGTCCCACCTGGCTTTGAGCCCTGCATTGACACCGGCGACGGTCAGGGGAAGCGGTCCGCGCCAGGACTAGAACCGCGCCGGAAGAGTCTTATTTTCTTGATTTGGGCATGCAAGCGTTATCCAAGGAACTAAAAGACAAGATTATCAAGGCCCTCGAAGCGCGGCAAGCTAAACTTCCCTGTCCCCGCTGCGGCCACCAGTCGTTTATCATTTTAGATGGCTTCTTTAATCCAACCCTGCAGACCGCAGGGGAAGAACCGGTCCGCGAAGGGCCATCGGTGCCCATGGTGGTGGTCATTTGTAAACAGTGCGGTTTTATCAGCCAACATGCCTTGGGAATCTTGGGCTTGTTGGGTCAGGATCAAAGTCCTCCGCCGGGCCAGAAAATTCCTTCTTAAAGATGACTCCCAGCCTAAACCCTATGCCGCTGGTAGTTCAGCGTCTCATTGACCTGGCCCTTGAAGAAGATCTGGGACCGGGGGACCTGACCACTCAGGCCACCATCGACCCGCAATTGCAGGCCGAGGCCCAGATGCGGGCTAAAGAGGATTTAATCGTGGCGGGTTTGCCGGTAGCCGATGCGGTATTTACTCGCCTGGGTGCGACCCTGAATTTTCAGACGCAGGTTCAGGAGGGGGCTCAGGTGACCCGCGGTACCACTTTGGCCACCGTGACCGGTCCGGTTGGCCTCATCCTCATGGGGGAGCGGGTAGCCCTCAATTTTGTCATGCGGCTGTCGGGCATCGCCACTCATACCCGGCGTTTTGTCGAAACGGTGCAATCCTATCCGGTACATATCGTCGATACCCGCAAGACCACGCCGGGCTGGCGGATCTTGGAAAAATATGCCGTGCGCTTGGGCGGCGCCACCAACCATCGCTTCGGTCTGTTTGACGGGGTGCTGATCAAAGACAACCATATTGCCGCGGCCGGGGGCATTACCCAGGCCCTGCAGCTCGCCCGGGGCGCGGTTCCCCATACCCTCAAGATTGAAGTGGAAGTGGCTGATCTGCCCGGTCTCAAGGAAGCCATCGCCGCCGGGGCCGATATCGTGCTGCTCGATAATATGGCTGACGCCACCCTGGCCCAGGCGGTACAAGTGGCCCAGGGCCGGGTAGAGCTCGAGGCCTCAGGGGGCATGACCCTGGAGCGCCTGCCCCAAGTGGCGGCCACCGGAGTTAACCTGATCTCAGTCGGAGCCTTAACCCACGCCGCCCGCAGCGTCGATATCAATATGAAACTGACCCGCACCTGGATCTGATTACGTGCCCAAGTACAACTTGGGCAACGAGGAGGGATACGACAAAAACAACCTCACCTGATCGCCCCAGCGGCCTGTAGGGCTTGGTTCAGGGCCAGGACCTTCTCGGCGACGGTGTTCGGATCCGGGCCTAGAACCCGGATCATCGGTTCCTTGCCCCACTCGCCGCGGTCATAGATCAGGTCCGGCGGCGGTTCCGCCGATTTTAAGACGGTGGCCACCCCCCAGGCCAGGGTACTGCCTTCTTTAGCTTTGATATCAAGTGGTTCGTCGGACCGGTCAAAGCTGGCCACCTTAAAATGCAGCAACGGCGCCAGCCGCTCCAGTTCTTCAAAAAAGCGAATATTCATCGCCGCCCGAAGCTGGGGATGGGTGCGCAAGGCGGTCAGGATGACCGCGGCAATATGACTGGAGGCCCCGAACTCTGGGGCGCGGGGAATGATCAGACCCTGGGGGCCTTTCAAAATACGCCCCGGAAAGGCTGCGACATCCTGAGGGCCTGCCGCATAGAGGGTGGCATAACCAAGGTTGCTCTGGACCTCGGGAATCAAAGATTCGATGCCGCCGGTTTGCAGCCGGGCGACCGCACTTGCCAGTTGCTGCAGCACCTGGTAACGGTCCAGTTCCCGAGCAAATGGTGCATATGGATTGACCGGCCCCCTCCCCTTCCCCAACGGCAGTCCATAACGGATCGCCTCGGCCACCAATGCCCGGGCCTGATTGACCGCCTCCGGCAAGGCCCGCGCCTGGGCCAGCAAGGTAGCCAGGGCCGTGGCCAGGGCGCAGCCGCTGCCATGGGTATGCGGTTGAATTCGGCGAACGCCAGCTAAACGGTAACAATTGACCCCATCAAAGAGGACATCTACCGGCTCCCCAGGCAAATGCCCGCCGGTAACCAGCGCATAACGAGCGCCTTGTTGATGCAGAGCCTGGGCCGCGGCTTCCATACCAGTCACCTCCGTCACATCCAGTCCGGTAAGCAGCGCGGCTTCGGCCAGGTTGGGGGTAATCAGGGTGGCCAGGGGCAGCAATTCCTGTTTTAGGGCCTCTATTCCGGCCGGTGTCAGTAACGGGCTGCCGTCACTGGCGGCCAGCACCGGGTCCAAAATAATGGTCGAGATTTCAAACTGGCGCAGTAGGGCAGCTACCACCCGGACAATGTCCTCGTTGGCCAGCATGCCGATTTTTACCGCGTCCACCCGGAGGTCTCTGAGCACCGCTTCCAGTTGCGCCGCGACTACCGGAGCGGCTACTGGATGCACGGCCTGCACGCCGCTAGTGTTCTGCACGGTCAGGGCGGTTACCACGGTCAGGCCATAGGCCCCCAACAGGGTGGTCACCTTCAGATCCTGTTGCACCCCGGCCCCGGCACTAGGATCGGAACCGGCAATCAGAAGGATGTTTCTCATGATGTCTTCCTAGGGCGCGTAGGACGCGCCCTATGACAGCCTTTCTATACCGCGTAGACGCGTCTTGTGACAGTTTTAGAGCAAGGGTAAGATCAGGGTTTGGGCGGTGGGATAGCCGCCCCGCAAAATTTACATTTCACCGTCTTATGTTTATCAGCCCTTACCACAAGCTGAGTTCTCCGGCAGCGGGGGCAGGTCCGTTTCAGACCCAGCATGACGCCCAACATCATCATTAAAGGATTCATGGGCTGGATTATTACTCCTCCTCGTCCGGATTTTTAAATAAATAGCCGTGGCCGCTGATATTACGCGGCGAGGCCATGATGATCAGCAGATCGTTGCCGGCCAACTCCATATCCGGTTCCGGGTTGGCCAGCATCTGGGCCTGACGCCGCACGGCCAGCACAGTAATGCCATATTTTTTGCGCAGATCAATCTGGGCCAAGGATTTTCCCGCTAACGGTGATTTTTCCCCTAACCTGACGGTAGTGATTTCATAATCATGCAGATAATGTTTCAGATTGGTAAAGGCGGCCATATCATCAGAAAAACCGCGCAAAACCTTATAACAGTTGGCCCGCACTTCCGTGACCAACTTTTCAATCTGGGCGCGGGGGACCAGGTATTTCTTCAATACCAACGCAAAAATTTCCAACGAGGTTTCAAATTCTTCGGGCACCACCTCATTGGCCCCCAGTTCGTATAACGCCTGGACTTCCTGGATATAGCGGGTGCGGACGATGATATGCACGCTGGAGTTTAGCTGGCGAGTGATGGCAGTTATACGCCGGGTGGCGGACGGATCGTTGATGGCCACTACTACGATACGCGCCTCTTTCATGTTGGCCACCTGGAGAATCTCTTCCTGGGTGGCATCGCCAAAAAAGATCGGTTCGCCCCGAGCCCGCTCAGCTTTTACGGTTTCCGGATTCATCTCAATAATTACATAGGGCACTCCCCCCACTTTGGCGGCCCGGGCCAGATTCCGGCCATTGATACCATAACCGATAATGATCAGATGATCTCGCTCCTCTGGCTCCCCGGCCTGTTTCACCAAATAAGAACCGGATTTCAACCGGGAGGGCCAGGGCAACCGCAAGAGTAGATCGGCAGTCTTGGGAGCCAGGGCCATGACCAGTGGGGTACCCACCATGGTAAGAATGGTAACATCCAGGAAGAGTTGATAGGTATCGCCGGAAAAGATGCCGCGGTTAATGCCGACCTTGGATAAGATAAAGGAAAATTCTCCCACCTGGCTGAGCGCCAGACCGATTAAGATGGCGGTCCGTAGGGGAAATCTGATTACCATGGCCGTAATCGCCGAGATCAGCGATTTTAAGGTTAAAACCCCGAGGGTGAGCAAGACGATCAGACCAGGGTGCTGCAGCAGGAAATCGACGTCCAGAAGCATACCGATAGAGATAAAAAAGAAGCTGGAAAAGACGTCACGGAAGGGCAGAATATAGCCCAGGGCCTGATGGCTGTATTCGGTCTCGGAGATGATCAGTCCGGCCAGAAAAGCCCCTAAAGCCAGGGAAAGGCCGGCGCTGGCCGTCAGCCCGGCGACGGCGAAGCAGATCACTACGATCACCAGCAAGAACAGCTCCCGGCTGCGGGTCCGGGCAATCTGGTATAACACCTGCGGAACGATGAATTTGGCGCTGACAATCAGCAATAGGATGATGACCAGACTTTTCCCTCCCAGCAGCAGCAGATCGGCGCCCCAAGCTTTGGACTGTCCGGCTAGTAAGGGAGTTAATAACATCATCGGCACGATGATAATGTCCTGGAAAATCAACATCCCCAGACTGGTACGGCCGTGCGGACTATCGATTTCGGCCCGCTCCTGGAAGAGCTTGAGGACAACGGCGGTGCTGCTCAAGGATAATAGAAAACCGATAAAAATGGCCTCGCCCAAAGATTTGTCCATCTGTAAGGCCAGGCCCAGACCGGCCAGGCAGGTAGCCGCCACCTGCAAGGGACCGGCCACCAGCACCGATTTGCGGATTTGCAGCAGATTGGCAAAGGAGAACTCCACTCCAATGGTGAAGAGTAATAAGATGACCCCGATCTCGGCCAGAATTTCTACCTCTGACAATCCTTTAACCAGCCCTAAGACCTGTGGTCCGGCCAGGATGCCGGTGAAGATAAAGCCGATAATGACCGGCACGCCGATCTGCGAACAGACAAACAGGACCGCGATAGACAGAGCCAGGACAATGATCAGGTCATTTAAGATTTGCAGTTCCATGCGGCTCCGGGGAGATCAAACTGAATTTGTTATCTTCTCTTAGATGTTCCGCACTGTTCCGAGCCTCCAGGCAACAGCCCAGGGCGCCGTTAAACTGCGGGTCAGGGGGGGTAATCACTTGATAATCCCCCCGTTGACGCAGGCAATTGACCACCGCCAGATTCCGGGCGACGCCGCCGACAAAGACCAACGTGCGACTGGGATAACGGCGGAACATGGTCAGGGCGCGCCGCGCCACCGAGTCATTGACTCCGGCGGCAATGCGGGGCAGCGGCACCCCGTCCAGCAGGTGGCCGATCAACTCGGTTTCGCCGAAAATGGCGCAGGTATTGGAAATGATCACCGGTTCCTGGCTATAAGAAGTAAACTCGGACCACGGCATTTTTAGAAATCGGGCCATATTCTCCAGGTAGCGCCCCGTCCCCGCGGCACAGCGGTCATTGCTGAGAAAATCAAAAACCCGCCCCTGTTTAACATAGAGCACCTTGGTATCCTGGCCGCCGATTTCCAGTAAAATAAAATCCCTGAGTCCGGTTTGCCAAACTGCTCCTAAAAAATGCGCCCGGATTTCGGTAATGGTGGGGAGATAAGCCTGCAACAGATGCTTACCATAACCGGTGGCGACCAGGTGGGCCGGGGATTCCAACCCCAGGCGCGGCCAATCGATTTCGATCTGTTGCGCGTTCCGGTAAAAATAGTCCCGATAAAAGGTCAGGGTATCCAATTTACGCTTACCGAAAGTAACCAGATCGGTAGTATAGGCCAACTTAACAAAACGGCTGCCAAAGTCCAGGCCCAGAAACGCGGCGCGGGTTAATATTTTAGCGGCGCAGGACATCAACAAAGGCCTCCAAACGCATGCGGGTCCGGTGGTCCAAAGCGCTGGGCCGGTCGCCTTCAATGGTCAGGATCGGCACCGTTAGACGTTGCCGAAGCAGCAGATCCTGGGTTTGCCGGAAACAGAAATTCTGAGTGTAATGGATCAGGCCATCCAAACAACGGATCCTAATTACCTCGGCAATGTCTTTGATGCGGGCAAAGACATCATAGGGGTAAGTATAGGCTAAATACTGTCCGACCAGATCATCCCCCGCGCCCGGCATGCTGAACTGGCGGGGGACCTCGTTGAACACCACCTCCGCCCCCAGACCTTGTAAGTACTCAAAAAGATCGCTAAAGATCGGCGGAATGCCGATTAACCCTAAGCGGACAAGGGCGGTGCGCCGCGGCCGCTGGCGGGCCTGGTCCAAAAAGTCAGTCAGTTGCTCAGCAAAAGTGATGACATCCGAGTTAAAATCCGAGCTGGCGATCAAAAACTGAAAATTCTCCCGGCCGCTGACCCGACCCTCCTGCCAAGTAAGTCGATCCAGGGTAAGTAAATCCTGACGCAGCGGCGCTAAGCGGTCCCGGACCTGCCTGACCTGGAGCCAATCGACCCCGAAGCGGGCCATTAGCTGCTCGATCTGCTGGGCCAGCAACCGCCGATCCCGCGAAAAGGGGAATTCAAACGGCACCAGGTCCCGGCCCTGGGCCTGCAATAGCTCCATCAGGGCGTGGGTATTGGAGCAATCACCCTGGGTCACGGCGATGATTACGGCAATTTCGGGGTGTTCCAGCAAGGTGGCATAAATCCCCTTAATCCAGGCGCAGACAGTGCGCGGGAAGCCGGCTTCTTCGGCCTGGGCCACCCGGCGATAGGCCGACGCCGAGGCAATAAACAGATTATTGAGATCGACCGGCACCAACCCCGCGGCTAAGATGACCTCCACCGGAATAGTGGTGGTCAGGCCGACTTTGGTGCCGGGCCGGTAATTTGTCATAGGCATATCGGTTAAAGCATTTTAGACTAAGATGTGATTGATCTTAATATAGATTATATCAAAAAAAACAAAGGGGCAGACAGGCTGGTCCACCCCTTAATAATAATGCCGCACAATTGGTTAGATGCCGATGCCTTGCCGCGGCAGGCTCTTAGGCTCCGGGTCGGGCTCCAAAGATGGCGGTGCCGATCCGCACCAGGGTGGCGCCTTCCGCGATGGCCGCCTCGAAGTCGCCGGACATCCCCATTGACAGCTCACTCAGTTGGATTTCCGGGAAAGAACGGCTCAGACGGTCTTTCAACTCTCGCAATTGTTTAAAATAAGGCCGGACAGCTTCGGGTTCATTAAACCAGGGGGGCATGGTCATTAGCCCCCGGAGCCGCAGATGTGGCAGGGCGGCGATGGCCTCAATAAGGGCCGCGGCGTCTTCGGGGGCTACCCCTGACTTGCTGGCCTCCCCGGCCAGATTGACCTCAATCAAGATCTCCTGGATCTTTCCCAATTTCTGTGCGGCTTTTTCTAAGGCTTGGGCCAGCTTCAGGCGATCAACGGAGTGGATCAGATCAAAACCGGCTACGGCCCCGGCGGCCTTGTTGGTCTGCAGGTTGCCGATAAAATGCCAGCTTACCACCTGACCCAAGGCGGCGATCTTGGTTTGGGCCTCCTGGAGATAATTTTCCCCCAAGATCTTTACCCCGGCGGCAATAGCCCGGCGCATGCGCTCCAGGTCGACGGTCTTGCTGACCGCCACCAGCTTAACCTCGTCGGGCTGCCGACCCACCCGCTGGGCCGCCGCAGCAATTTGGTCTAGTATGTAGCGCAAATTATCGGCAATGGGATTCATGGCGCGGCCTCCAGACCAAATACCCGGCGGGTATTATTCCAGGTATGTTGGGCCACGGTAGCCAGATCTACCCCTTTCAGGTCAGCTAAAGTTTGGGCGGTATAGAGCAGATAGGCGGGTTCATTCCTTTTGCCCCGGCGAGGCTGGGGGGCCAGATAAGGGGCATCGGTTTCAATCAACAAACCTTCCAGGGGCAATTTCTTTACTACCTCCCTTAAGGGGTCGGCATTAGGATAAGTCAAAACCCCGGATAGCGACAACACCAGACCCAGATCAAGAAAGGCCCGGGCCTCGGTATAGGAACCGCCAAAACAATGCATCACGCCGCCCGGCAGGCCGGGGGCATACTTCCGCAGGATGGCCAGCGTGTCGGCAGTGGCCTCCCGGTTATGAATGACGACCGGTTTATTGAGCGATTGAGCCAGCCCTAGCTGACGCTGGAACCAATGCTTCTGCACCTCTGCCGGAGCGCGCTGACGGTAGTAATCCAGGCCGATTTCACCGATCGCCACTACCCGCGGTGAGGTTGCCCACCGACTAAGCTCGGCAATGCCGGTCTCCTGGAGCTGGCCCACGCCATGCGGATGGATCCCGACGGTGCCATAGATCTGATCATATTTTTGGGCGGTGTTCAGAACTTCAGCGGCATTGGCGAGGCTGATGCCGATATTGATAATTAATTCCACCCCCGCTTCCCAGGCCCGTTGAATCACCTGGGACTGATCGGTCTGGAACTCGGGCATATCAAGGTGCGCGTGCGAATCAGCGAAACGAATGTCAGACATTATCCCTTGGCCTATAGACTAAAGCCGACCTATGTGATAAGATAACCCAAATTTGCCGAGGCCGCAAGGTTATAGTGTGTTACGTCTGATTGCTATCTTGATCCTCATGGGATGGAGCCTGATTACAGGTTTCCTACCGGCCCGGGCCCAGGGATGGAGTCATGGGCCCTTAGAATGGCAGGAACTGGGAAAGGGTCTATATTTTGCCCAGGTTACGGTATTCGATGATCACCGTGGGGTGGGCTTTATCTCTGTAGTGCGGATTGATCCCAATTATAACGCCTTTCGGATCTTCCACGGCAACCCGCAAACCATCATTGCCTGGCAAGAATATAGCGGGGCCTTAGTCTTGTTTAACGCCAGTTATTTCCGTCCTAACGATGAACCCTGTGGACTCATCATTGCTGACGGCGAGCTTTGGGGGCCCTATAATAATTACGCCATGCGCGGCATGTTTGTTTCGGAGCCCAAGGGCATTTCCCCAGATTTGCCCCGGGCCACCATCCTGGATCTGACCGTGACCAGGATCCAGCCCAAAAATCTGCCCTGGACTCAAGGGGTCCAATCTTTTCCCTTACTGCTGGATTCTCAAGGTCGCATCCGGGTTAAAAAAACCTCCCTGATAGCCCCGCGCACGGTTATCTGCACCGACCGTAAAGGTAATATCCTGGTTATCAATAGTCCGGATAAATATTTCACCCTGTACGAATTGGCCCGTTTCCTCAAAACCAGTGAATTTGACATCGACACCGCCCTCAATCTGGACGGTGGTTCCATGGCGCAACTATTTATCAAGACTTCGGAATTCAGTTTTTCCTCTCCGTCCTTTCTGGAGAGGCAGGCGCGGGAACTGATCGACCCCCGGATGGTCCTCTTACCAACGGTGATCGGCGTCTTCCCTCGTCCCAAATAGAGCCGATGAAACAATATCTAATTATTGGAGCCGGACATTTCGGTTATCTGGCTCTCAGTCGCCTGGCCCAACAAGAGCCGGGAAGCTACTTCACCGTGATTGATCAACAGCCGGAGGCCCTGGAGGATTGCCGCCTCCCCGGGTTAGCCAATCTACGGTTGCAGCAAGGCGATGGCCTGGCCTTTTTAATTTCCGAGTTGCACGAAGAGTCTGGTTACGATTGGATCATCCCGGCCATTCCTCGACATGTGGCCTTTGAATGGGTCTGGCAGCGACGTTCCCCCGAAGCCGGCTGGCAAGTAATTCCGGTGCCCCCCGAAGTAGAAAACCTGAATGTTCAGGCATTTCGAGGCCTTCAGGGCGAAGTGCTCCTCAGTATGGCGGATTTTATCTGCCCGGATGATTGTCCGGAACCGGACGACCATTGTCGGGTAACCGGCCTGCCCCGGGTCGGCACGCTCTATGAAGTCCTGGAAGATTTACTGATACCCGGGTTTGCCTCCCTGGTAATCCGCAGTCAGCAACTGGCTCCCGGCGTCGGCGGTTATATGCCGGCCGATCTGTGGCGATTAGAGCAGCAGGTCCGCAGCGGACCTGATAAGTTGTTGATTGCCACGGCCTGTCGTTGCCATGGGGTAGTGCATGCCCTTAGTAAAAAAGGATGAGTGAGAACTAGGTGGCTTTTGATTTTTCCGGCATTATTGGTCAATCCGCGCGCATGCAGGAAATTTTTGCCATGCTCAGCCTGGTGGCGCCCTCGGATGCCAATATCCTGCTGCTCGGAGAAACCGGGACCGGGAAAGAGATTGTCGCCCACGCCATCCATCAACACAGCCGGCGGCGGGAAGGCCCGTTTGTCGTGGTGAACTGTGCCGCTCTACCCGAAACGCTGCTGGAAAGCGAGTTATTCGGCCATGAGCGGGGGGCCTTTACCGGTGCGGTTGCTCGTAAAGAAGGGCGGTTTTATCTGGCCCATCAAGGGACTTTGTTTTTAGACGAAATCGGCGAACTGTCGCTCACCACCCAGGCCAAAATTCTGCGGGTTTTACAATCGCGCGAGTTCGAACCCTTGGGGAGCATTCGTACCCTTAAGGTTGATGTCCGCATCATTGCCGCTACCAACCGGCATTTGGAAATCGAGGTCCGTGAAGGGCGTTTCCGAGAGGACCTATATTATCGCCTCAATGTGGTCTGCATCGCCCTGCCGCCATTACGGGAACGCCATGATGACATAGTGCTGCTGACTCAATATTTCTTGGCACATTATAATAAAAAAAATGCCCGCCAGGTCCAGGGCCTCGACCCGGAGGTGCTGAGAATTTTCCGCAAGTACTCCTGGCCGGGGAATGTCCGAGAGCTGGAAAACGTCATCGAAAGAGGGGTAATTCTATGCCCGGCCGACATCCTGACCGTTAAGGAACTGCCTCCCGCCCTGCAAGAGTTGGCCGGCTATCCCCTGGCCGAGTCTAGGGCTGACGAGTGCGCTTCGGAGCCCAGCCTGGTGGAATTGGAACGGGAGCTGATTTTACGGACCATCGCTAAGGTGGGCGGCGACCATCGGCAAGCTGCCATGATTCTGGGAATCTCTATGGAGGAATTGAGTCTGAAACTAAAGTCTTATGGCGGCGAAGCTTAAATTCTGGGGCCTTCTTAAAAAGCCAGCTTAACCAAAGGAGAAGCGATTTATGTTTTATCCACCGCTACTGATGATTTTCATGCTCATCTTTTTGGTTCTGGCCATTTTTCTGTTCGCCTTTTTACAGGTGGGGGTAATCGGGCTGGCTTTTGCTAAATTGGGATTGCCGCCGCAATATCTCTTCGGCCTACTGATGGCCACCTTGTTGGGCAGTATGGTCAATATTCCCATTGCCCAACTGGAAAGTGAAGAATTAGTTCACGACGAAATAGTCAGCTATTTCGGCATGCGTTATCGCGTACCCAAGATTATCCGTCCCCAAAAGACGGTATTAGCCATTAATGTCGGAGGGGCGTTGATTCCGCTATTGATCTCCGTTTATCTGATGTTGAAAATCAACTACGTAATTCTGCCGGTGTTGGTTACCGGTCTGGTAGCCCTGGTGTCCAACCGGCTGGCCCGGCCGGTCCCGGGCATGGGTATCGCCATCCCGGCCCTGATTCCGCCGATTATTGCTGCGGTAGGTGCCTTAATCTTGTCCCCCGCGGAGATTCGGGCCCCGATCGCCTATATCGCCGGCACGATGGGAACCTTGATCGGGGCAGATCTGCTGAAAATCAAGGAATTGCGACATCTGGCCGCGCCGGTGGCGTCCATCGGCGGGGCCGGAACCTTTGACGGGGTATTCTTAAGCGGCATCATCGCAGTATTGCTCAGTTAGTCTGAACCAAAGGCTGGGCACCGAAAATCAACCGAAATGGAGGAATTATGAAGCGACCGTACGGTTGTCAGACATTGGCATTAATTCTCGGCCTGAGCATATCAGTGCTGGCCTGGGTGGATATTTCCGGCAATACCATCAACCCCGAATACGTGGCACGCATTAAAGACGGTAAGACCACCAAAAACGAGATTATGCTGCTGTTCGGGGAACCCCAGGAGGTTCAGCGCACCCAGACGGGACTGGTCTTCACCTATCATAGTTACCGGGACGCGACCATGCCGGCCTTTAGCAAAGAAAGAGAGATTAACGAACAGTCAACCGTGCCATTTTTCCTGGATGATAACAAAACCATCAAGAAGGTGCCGGTTAAGAAAAAAGGTAAAATTCTGCATAGCACCCTGACCATTCGCTTTAAACCCGACAACTATACGGTAGAACAGCATAACTATAAAGTTCATGACGTCAAAGGAAAAATCTCTGCTAAGTAACTCTGTTCGCTGACTCGATGACCTCCCCTTCCCTGCCCTGGCGTTTTCAACGGCTGCTGGTGGAGGAGGCCGCCCGGGAAGATGATATAACCAGGCGGGTGCAATCCCGGCTGCCTCAGCTGCCGGTAGAAATCATCCATGAAACTGGGGACTTACACCGGCGGAGAAACCATAGTCGGGCGGATCTAGGTCAAGCCAAGCGCACCCTCTTGTTAGCCCACCAAAAAGGGCCGTTCTGGCGGCCCTGTCCGGGCACCAAAGGCTACCTCTGTTGCGGCTACCAGGTTTTGCAGGTGGCTACCGGCTGTCCTATGGACTGTAGTTACTGTATTCTACAGGGCTACCTTAATTTCCCGGCGATCACCATCTTTACGAATGTTTATGACCTGCTGACCGAACTCCAAACCCGCCTCACAGCCAGCCCCTCGCAGATCTGGAGATTAGGAACCGGGGAATTTGCCGACAGCCTGGCGCTCGACGACCTGATGGGCCTTAACCACGAATTGATTCAGTTTTTTGCCCGTCAGTCCCATGCGGTGCTGGAAATCAAGTCCAAATGCACCCTGATAGAGCCATTATTACCCTTGGGACCTAATCCTCAGGTCATATTCGCCTGGTCCCTCAATCCGCCCAGAATCATCCGCCAAGAAGAGCATTTTACTGCGCCATTGGAGGCCCGGCTCCGGTCAGCCCAGCGCGCCGCCGCGGCCGGCTTCCGTCTGGCCTTCCACTTTGATCCGTTGATTTATTATCCCGGCTGGGAAAACGATTACCGACAGACCGTAGAGCGGTTATTCCAGGTGGTGCCCCCTGAGGCCATTGCCTGGATCAGCCTCGGGGCCTTGCGCTTCATGCCCCGCCTGAAGGCCATCATCCGGAGCCGTTTTCCGGCCAGCCGGATTGCCGAGGAGGAATTTATTACCGCCTTGGATGGCAAGCTGCGCTACTTCAAGAGCTTGCGCATTGAGATGTATGCCCGGATGCGAGACTGGATCGTCACGCAGGCCCCAGAGGTCCTGGTCTATCTCTGCATGGAGAGCCCATCGATCTGGCAGGCAGTTTTTGGGTTTGTCCCGGCTGGCGGAGAACTGCCCCGCTTACTGGACCGGGCCGTGGAAAAAGGCTGAACCCAGCCCCGATAAGTGGCCAGTCCCAGCCAGGCCCAGTTGTTGCCATAATAGTCATCGGGTCGATTGAAATAGCCTCCCTGACTTCCCTGGTGATAGGTGACGACAATCTTTGCGGCCCAGTGTCGGGCCAGTTGCGGCTGCTCACTGGCCAAAGCCGCGGCCAACAGGCCGGCATAGAGCACCGGACTTTCATAATCCACCAGCGGCTGTCCCTGGTAGCTGTAACCTGCCGCCAGTCTTTGCTTCTGGTCCCACTCCTTGGAAAAGAAGGTTAATACCGAGTCTTGCAGGCACCTGGTCGCCCGCGGCTCTTTAAACCACAGCCTATCCAGCCCGATCCGCCAGGGGATACGCACCGCTTCCCAGCCATAGTCAGAGCCGCGGTCCGGATGCGGTGCAAATCTATCCGGCGCGGTCAGCACACACCAGTCCGGGAAGAGACCGACTCCCTGCCGGTTTCCCAACTGACGGCCTAATTTTCCCAGGGCATAATAAGTAGAATCAATCAGTTCTAACCATCGACGGTCCTGAGTGACCAGATAAAACAGCCGATAGCTGGCTGGAGAAAAGTATGAAGGGTTTAAGGACAGAGGCAACTTCGGCTCGATCCAGCTCCCCGGGGTCAACCAGCGGCGGCCAGAGGCATCCACTGCAGTCTCCCGGGCCAGGATGTCTTTTAGCACCTGCTGGGCCTTAACCAGATAGTCGGGCAGGGGCTGGGACGGTCGGCCCCATTGCCGGTGGGCCAGGATTAAGGCCAGAGCATAGTCCAGGTCGCCATCAGTAGCGCTATTCCAATCCAGCACCTGCCATTGGCCGCTTTTAGTCTGGCCCCAGCGCCAGGCCAGGAGATGGTCGCCTTTTTCCACCAGCCGCGACAGGTGGGTTTCGGTCCAGGTATAACTGCGATCAAAGGCGGCCTGATCCTGGCTCCACACCGCCCGCAATAGGGCGTAGGCCTGGCCTTCCGAAATGCTGTCCTGCTGGTTTTCCGGACGGATCACCCGGCCGTCCAGGGAGATAAAATTGATCCGATAATATTCCCAACTCTGCACCAGAATCCGGTCGATCCGGGCCGTCCAGTCAGTATCGGCGGGCGGCGGCGTGGAGCAAGCCGGAAGAGCAGCACTGACTAGCGTCAGGACTAGCCATTTAAAGGACCTGAATCTGATCACTGTATCACCGAAAATGCCATAATATCCTTGAATTTGGTTTTTCGAAAATATTGCGGTCAACGGTCTATTATATCTTATCATCCCGACGTCGCCCCGGCTAATACAAATGCTTCAGGTTTTTGCCTTATATGCCGATTCATTTATAATAAATTGCTTAAAAGTGAAAGATGTCTTCTCAATCTGAGCATTCTCTAAATGGGGAATCTAATGTCCTAACCCCAAGCACTGATGGCCAGACTCGGACCTGGGGGCCGGGCGAGGCTATCGCGGTTGTCTTGCACACCATCGAGGAAGGCCCTCTTATCCCAGCTTTTCGACGTAATATCCAGGAGTTACTATCTATTCAAAGCGATACTTATGGTTCCGTCCAGGCCATGTCGCGCATCATTTTGCGTGATTTTTCGCTAACCACGCAGATCTTGAAATTGGTCAACACTGTCTATTTTAAAACTTATTGGCGTCAGGTGCATACCATCACCAATGCCATTATGCTTTTGGGCCTGGAACGTATCCGGGATTTAACAATAGGTCTGCGTTTATTTGAAAATTTTAGCTGCTCTCAAAATCTCTTTCCGGTGCGACGCTTAATTATCTCCGCCTTTTTTACGGCCTTATTGTCTCAGGCCCTGAGCCAAGACACCCGCCGCTATCAGGGCGAAGAGGTATTTATCACAGGGCTGCTGTTCAACCTGGGGGAGTTGATCGCCGCCTATTATCTTCCTGAAGATTATGACCAGATTCTCCAGATTGCGGCGCGGCAGGGCATAAGCCGGTCCCGGGCTGCTAAACAGGTTCTCAAGGTGTCTTGGCAAGAACTAGGTCTGGCCATTCTAAGAAAATGGCAATTTCCGACAGGTCTGGTGATGAAGTTGAGTTATTTACATATGGCAAGTGATACCACTACGGGTGACGACGTCCCCTTGCGCCTGCTGGTCCAGAACGCCCACAAACTGGGGCAGAGCTTATTAGAGGCAGAGCTTAGTCCGGAGGAGTGGCAGCATCGCCTCCAGCGCTGTGGGAAAAGACTGAACATAACCTCGGATCGGCTCGATCAGATAATAACCAGCAGTATTAACGGTATTCAAGAATTGACCAAAACGCTCGGAATCGATCTTCGGGAATTAAAGCTTCCTATCTCTAGTATCCAGGGCAGTTTCCAGACTCAACTAGACTCCGAGGTTTTAGTTCCCGATGAGGATCAGCGAACCAGTCCGGATAGTCAGTCTGCGAGGCGAGTACGCCAACCGCTGGCCGAAGTAACTATTGAACTGGAAAAACTTCGTTTATTCCATGGGGTGATCGGAGAAATCAATCAGGCCCTGGTTACTAACGTCGGTATCAATGAGATCATGGGGATGATAGTTGAAGGCATCTTTCGCAGTATCGGCTTTGATCGGGTCATTTTTGCCATTCTCAATCCGACCCGCACCCAGATCAGCGCTCGCTTTGGCCTGGGGCCGGGGGTAGAAGATTTGCTGCCCGTCCTGCAACTGCCATTTTCCCCGAGCGATAATATTCTTGCCTTAGCGCTGGCCGAACGCCGGGAGTACATTTTTAAGGCTGGTGAACAACGAGAAAATTTAAAGCTGATGCCAGCAAGCTTTTGGAAAATAATCGGGGAAGCCGACTTTCTGGTCACTCCCATCCTGGTCAATGAGGTGGCGATCGGCTTTTTTTACGTGGACCGTTGCGGCTCCCAGTGCTCTTTCAGCGATGAAGACCGTCAGAGACTGGAGATTTTCCGGAATTTAACCACTATCGCCCTGCGTTGCTGTTGCAGTACCCCTTCCAACTTTCAGTATAAGGTGCCTTAAGCCGACGCGCGATCTGTCGGACCTGGGCCATAGCTTCCTCCACCTCAAAGGTCAGCACCTGTCGATCCCTTACCAGCACACGACCGTTAACCAACACGGTGCGCACATCCGCTCCGGTGGCCACATAGACCAGATGTGAACAAGGATTATACATCGGTATCATATGCGGCTGCTGGCAGTCAATGACGATCACATCCGCCCTTTTGCCAGGTTCCAAAGACCCTAGCTCCTGATCCAGATCAAGCACGCCAGCACTACCGCGCGTTGCCAATTCCAGGACTGCGGAAGCGGGCAGGACGGTAGGATCGAAGTGATGGACCTTGTGGAGTTTGGCAGTGGTATCCATTTCCTGAAGCAGATCCAAGTCATTGTTGGAAGCGCAGCCGTCAGTACCCAAACCCACTTTGACGCCCTGGGCCAGCAGTTCTACTACCGGGGCGATGCCGGACGCGAGCTTCATATTGCTTTCCGGGCAATGCACGACTGAGGCCCCGTGCTGGGCCATGAGTTCCACATCGGCGGCGCTTAAGGCCACGGCGTGATCGGCCACTAAGCGGGAATCGAGCAATCCCAGCCGATGCAAATGGCCTACCGGGGTCGCCCCATAACGGGCCTGGCAATCCTTGACTTCCTGCCAGGTCTCGGCCAGGTGAATAATCAATCGGACTTCGTGCCGCGCTGCCAGTTCGCCGCAACGGACCAGAAGCTCCGGGGAACAGGTGTAAATCGCATGGGGCTGGATGGCTACCCGGATCAGCGGATCAGCCTTCCAGCGCAAACATAAATCCTCGCTGAACCTGAGACCATTTTCTGGAGGCCCATAATTGCTGGAAGGAAAATCGTAGAGCACCTCGCCGATCACAGCCCGCATCCCGGCTTCGGTGGCCGCCTGGGCCACCGCATCGGCAAACAGATACATATCGCAGAAAGTGGTAGTCCCGGAGAGCAACATCTCCGCCATCGCCAGTTTGGTGCCCCAATAAACTAAATCCCGATCTATCTGCCGTTCGGCCGGAAAAATGTAATCATTCAGCCACTCCGCCAGCGGCAGATCATCGGCCAACCCCCGGAAGCAGGTCATGGCCGCGTGAGTATGGGCATTGATCAGACCAGGCATTATTATATCACCTGTATAATCAAGTACCTGGGTAGATTGATAATGAGTCTCGATCTCGGGCCGGGGGCCGACGGCTGCAATGCGATCCCCCCGGATGGCCACGGCCCCCGGGTTAAAGGTGTGCTGTTGATTATTGAGAGTCAACACCTGGCCCCCCAGGAGCAGCACATCAACCTTTGCCGCAGACTTTGAACTTTGGTTTGAGTCGAACAAGATAACCTCTTTCAGGGAATAGTAAGCTGTCCCGTAACCAAGGATTCGTAAAAACCAGGAGCCGACCCCGGGGGCACTTTGAGGCGATAGAAACCCGGAACCAGGGTATTACCCTGGAGCTGGGGATTAAGGCGCTTAATGGCCTTATAATAAGTCCCGCAGGCCTGGGCTACCTCCTGCACCTGAACCTCCCTGGTCAGGATAAACTGGACCTGGTCGTACTCCAGGGGCGGATAACATTGATCAGCAGGGATCTCATAACCGTATTGGGCCGGCTGGCTCAAGACGATCTTGGCAGCAATAATGCGCAAGACATAGCGCTCCGTTTCCTCGGGAAGGCTAAGGCGATAGTAATCTTGAACCCCCTGTTCATTGATCTCCCTTGCCAACCGGCCTTCACCGCAGTTATAGGCCGCCAGAGCCAGGGTCCAGTTTCCGAACTTTTGGAACAGAAATTGTAGATATTGCAGCGCCGCCTCGGTAGCGGCGGCAAAATCCATACGCTCATCCAGGTGCTTTTCGGTCTTAAGGTCAAAGCGATTGGCCGTGGGCCGGATAATCTGCCAGGGGCCCCAGGCATCGCGGGGGGAGCGCACCTCCGGGCGCAGGTCACTTTCCACCACCGCCACATACTTCAAATCATCAGGGAGTCGTGCCTGTCGCAATTTTTTTTCAATATAAGGAAAATAGCGCGTCGCGCGTTTAATCCACAGAGTGGTCTGGACCCGACTCCAAACCACAATAATAAATTCCTTGTCCAGATCCTCCCATACAGCTTGATCATTTATAGGCACTAGCTCACCGCATAGCGTCAGACGCTCGGGAAGCCGGTAGTACGGCATCGACACCGTAGCCGGGGGTGGCTCCGTCGGGGTCGGCGGCGGTGAAGTGGCGACCATACCGTTAGGCCACCAAAAGATCGCCAAAAATAGCAATATGATAAAAATCACCCGAGAGATCCTTTGCTCCCGATCAGGACAGGATAATTTAATGCTTTTATTCCAAATCTAAACCGGTGTCAATAGCGCCTGGACAAGCAGGATTTTATTGAGGGGGAAAAGAGGGGGTAATAATATCGGCCTTTAAGCCCAGGGCAGGGCCAACTTAATAGAGGTAACCGATGATTGTTTAGTATCCGCCCGGCTGGCCCTTTACAGTCTGTAAAAAAATACTGGCAGCCAGGATAAAAGAAGTCGCCGCCAATCTCAATGTTTAATTATCTGGTATCCATCCGGAAAGCCGTTATCCTCTGTTCCCCTCCCCTGGGTGGCAGAGGTTAAGCCGGGGATAAAAAATATTATATGATCTCAATATGTTGAAAATATTATCCCCATCCCCTGGCCGCGGTGGTTGGCCGCCATGTAATTTTTCCCGGCTACTTCGCCGGTCTGCCCCAAAGCCCAGACCACAGCCGGATGATTATCCAGACTGGCATCATTAAGATACGACGCTTAGAACGCTGGTCCGCCGCCAATCTTCAATATTAGCCTTTTGAGATCAGTATCTTTGCTATGATTTACGCTGATCTCCTCGCCGCAGCGGGCGGCCTCTATCCTCCCCACCTTCATCTAAAAGCCACCCTAACCCTGGTTAGCAATGTCCCCGGGCAGTCTGGCCTTTGGGGCCCAGGAGGAAAGGTCCGAACCAGTTGGTAGTCAGGAAGCCCTCCAGGCGCGTTGCCTTCGGCATTTCGACGTTAGCATCGTCTTTGGGAAGGTCCACGCCATCCTCACCTAACAGTTCTTCCAATAGACCTTCCAGAAACCAGGGTGGCAGCTTGTTGCTTTTTAAATAATCATCCATATCATTGCCCTCATGCCATCTAACTGCAAATAATAGACCAAAATAATTATCACCTCCTGGTCGGTCAAGTTAATGTCATGATATTCTTTAAAATTTACTTTAAAAAATCTTGGCCAAAAAGCGGGCATAGCTCACAGCGTGGCTTCGGGCGGCAAAATTCTTTACCCAGACGTACCAAAAGAGCATGATATTCCTTAAACAGCTGGACCTCCGGGGGAAGCTGGGCCATGAAAAGCTGCCGCAGGTCTTCGTACGAGCATGGGTCATTTACCAAATCATGTCGGTGGCAGATCCGAAAAGTATAGGCATCCACCACAAACGTGGGTTTTTCGAGGGCATAGAGCAAGATACTATCGGCAGTTTCCGGACCAATGCCTTTGATGCTCAACAAAGCCGGTCGCAAGTTTTCTAGACTAGCCGCGGCCATATTTTCCACCGAGCCTTGATAATAGAAGAAAAGAAAGTCCAAAAAATTTTTCAGGCGGCGGGCCTTAAGGTTATAATATCCCACCGGGCGCAGAATCTGAGCCAGTTCTGCCTCCCCGATCTCCATTAATCTTAGCGGCGCAAGTTGTTCCGTCTGCTTTAGTTGGGCAATGACCCGGGCGACATTGTGCCAATTGGTGTTCTGGGTCAGGATGGCGCCGACCGCGACCTCAAAGGGGCTATCTCCGGGCCACCAGCCCTGGGGTCCAAAGACTTCCCATAATCTTTGGTATAGGTTCTGAAGCCGATCAACCCGTTCCATTTTTTGAACTCCATGTTACCCAGTTCTGATCACTGGTACAGCCAGATCAGGGCTTTTTTAATAAAAAAATTTATACTAACGATAATTTAGCATTATGTAAATATGTTACCAACGGTCAGTCTTTGTCGGCCCGGAGGTCTAACCCTCCTCCGGGTAAAAAGTTCCCTGGCGGTAAATTCTGATTTGCAACCTTGTAAAAAAAAGCTACCATAGGTTGGCCAAATCTGTAAAGCCCGGTAAAAAAGGTGGATTATTTGTTGTGGCGCGGTACCAAAATAGTCAGGCAGGGATTCTCAGATTGGCAAACATATTTTTATGATTTATAACTCATTAAACGTCAAACCCATGGCGCCGAGGTCGGAATGAACAAATTTTGGGCCTTTTTAAGCACTCTGATCCTGATAACTGGCTGTTCGACTGCAGGACCCCCCTCCTCGACGCTTTATCAAGTGTCCACCCTTCAGGCGCTGATGCAGGGCGTATATGACGGCCATACCAGCATTGGCCAGCTAAAGACTAAAGGAGATCTGGGGCTGGGCACCCTCAATGGATTGGACGGTGAATTAGTAGTATTGCAGGGGGAGTTTTATCAGCTCCGGGCCGATGGTCGGACTTACCGGTTAGCTGACCAGAAATTGACCCCGTTTGCCGCAGTGGTCTGGTTCCGACCAGATATTTCTGAATCAGTTAGACATTGAGTTTTATCTGCTAGTATGTTATTCGAAGGGCCATGGATAAAATTGTCATCGAAGGCGGGATTCCACTCCAAGGAGAGGTTGCCAGCAGTGGGGCCAAAAATGCTGCGCTGCCGATTCTGGCGGCCACCCTGCTGGCCCCGGGGATTCACCACCTCAGCAATGTCCCCAATCTGGCAGATATCCGCACCGCCAAAAAGCTGCTGGCTAATCTGGGGGTCAAATTTACGGATCATGAGGTCCTGGCGGTGGATACCAGCCGATTGACCTCTTGTGAAGCTCCCTATGCCTTGGTCAAGACCATGCGGGCCGCGGTGCTGGTATTGGGGCCATTGGTCGCCCGGGCCGGAGAGGCACGGGTTTCTCTGCCAGGCGGCTGTGCTATCGGGGCCCGACCGATCAACCTCCACCTCAAGGGGCTGGAGGAGATGGGGGTCAGGGTCACCCTGAAACACGGCTACGTCGAGGCCAAGGTCCACCGTCTGCACGGGGCCCCTATCCATCTGGAACTGCCCAGCGTGACTGGCACCGAGAACTTGATGATGGCCGCCACCTTAGCCGCCGGCACCACGGTCATCCACAACGCCGCTCAAGAACCGGAAGTCGCTGACTTGGCCCGCTTCCTGGTCGCCATGGGGGCTGAGATCGACGGCATCGGCACCGATGTCTTAACTATCCGCGGGGTGCAGAGCCTGTCGCCAGCCAGCCATACGATTATGCCGGACCGCATCGAGGCCGCCACCTACCTGACCGCGGCCGCCATTACCCAGGGCGAAGTTACGATTCGCGGCGTCCCGTGCGAGCATCTTACTGCAGTACTGGATAAGTTCCAGGAAGCCGGAGTCCGCTTGGCCATCGAAGACAGCCAGTTAAAGGTAAAGCCTGCCAAGCACCTGGTCGGGGTTGACGTTATGACCCATCCCTATCCCGGCTTTCCCACCGATATGCAGGCCCAATTTATGGCCTTGATGTGTATCGCCGAGGGTGCCAGCCTGATCACCGAAAACATCTTTGAAAAACGCTTTATGCACGTCAGCGAGCTTCGCCGTCTAGGCGCGGATATCGTAGTTTCCGGTAACCACGCCCTGGTGCGCGGCGTCCGGTGCCTGCAGGGGGCCCCGGTAATGGCCACCGATCTGCGGGCCAGCGCCTCGCTGGTCCTGGCTGGCCTGGCGGCTCAGGGCGTCACTGAAGTACACCGGGTTTATCATCTTGACCGGGGCTATGAACAGCTAGAACACAAACTCTCGGCGCTGGGGGCCCGGATCTGGCGGGCCAAGGCGGATTGACAGCCGTATCGCTTAACAGCAGTCGGACCAATCCCGATCTGTCCTTTAAGCCATTAATTCCCAAAACCTGGAGATCATCGGAAAATGATGGGAAACCCCGGCTTCGCACTGAGAACTAGGTTTGGCCTTAAAAAATAGATATTTCAGACCGAAGCGGTGCGCCGCTTGCAGAATCTCTTCATTATCGTCGATCAGCAGGGTGCGCTGCGGGTCGAGTCGGAGCTGATCGGCCAGCACCTGCCAGAACCTTACCTCCTCCTTCGGCATTCCTAAATCAAAGGAAGAAATCACCCGGTCAAAGTAATCTAAGAGGCCGACATGCGACATCTTCAGATCCAGGGTTTTGTAATGGGCATTAGTGACCAAGGCGATTTTTTTACCCAAGTTCTGGAGAAACTGTAAAAAAACCTCGCTGTCCGGATGCACCTCGATCAGATGGCGGATGCCGGCTTTCAGGGCGGGGATGTCAAGGTCCAGTTCGCGGGACCAGTAATCGACATCGGTCCAGTTCAGGGTGCCCTCTTGCCGCTGATAACGGGCCAGAACTGCGCGGCGGGCCGCGTCCGGTTTCAGCCCTCGACGGCGGGCATATTCCGCCGGTACCAGGGTTTCCCAGAAATAGTCGTCAAAATATTTATCCAACAGGGTGCCGTCCATATCAAGCAGCACCCAATCCACTTCTGGCCACGGAAAAGTCATCAGGCTTACACACCTTTCTAGAAGATCTCAGTCGGGATTTTGAAATCCACCCCGGTTGATTAACCTATGTGGAGACGGAATAAACCATGCAGGCCAGATTTATCTTAACAGATCTGCGGGGATTGAGCAGCTAGGCAACTCATTTTCAGGCTTTGGCTTGAGCGGAATGGAATTGCCCTGGTAACACCGGCGGGTGCATTCAAGGGCATTTACCGAGAAAAGAATAAGGTGCGTTGTATGCACCAAAATCAGGGTGGATTTGCGGAATGATATTTATATTTGGTGCATGGGAGGCACCCTCTCGACCAACCTCACTAGAAACGGACAAATTGCTTAAGCATGGCCCCCAAAGAGTTAAAAAACTCTATGGCTTCAACATCATGCCGGTCGGGGGTCCAGATATATTTGCCCGCGGCCGAGAAGGCCAGGCCGTAGTAAGCTAAGACAAATTGGCCGATAGCCACGTATCCTGAGGCGAACTGCCCCAATGCCAGGATTATCCCTCCCGCGAATTGGGCCACGACCAGGGGTGCAAAGATAAATTGGCCCAAGCCGAAGACCATGCCGACGCCAAATTGGGCCACGGTGATCAGGCCGATGCCATATTGCCCGATGGCGATGATGCCTTTGGCCACCCGGCGGCGGCCGCGGGGGTCTTTGCCGTAAGCGATATGCACCAGAGGATAGCCCCAATAGCTGCGGGCCGATTTCCATTCATAGCCTGTACCGTGCCACTCCCGGTCACTGGGACGTGGAGCGCCGCAATGAGGACAGGCCTTGGCCTCGGTACTCACCTCTTTCTGACATTCCCGGCAAGTGGTCATTGACATGGTGATGTCCTCGATAAATTAAAGTTCCCAGCTTTGAATCCTGGTCAGAGAAATTTCATTGATTGTTTAAGGGCTTTTCGTCAGGCCGAAGGCGAAACTTTAGGATCAGGAAGCCGAACAGCCTGAACCTCACCCTTCTGGAGCCGCAAAAGTTTCTCCTGACCCCCGATCATCACCATGATATCGCTGGGTTTAATGACAAAACTGGGATCGGGCAGAAAAATTTGGGACCCCTGGACGTTGCCCCGGATCAATCAGTCACAGAGGCGGATTTTAGCCGGCAGGGCCTAGTTTATTGACAATCTGGGGAAAAAATATTACGTTTTAGAGGAACTCATCTGACAATTAATGAAAATTGGGGAATTTATGGGTGTTCTACCAGCCTTAGCCGCCACCGGGATCGGTTCGGTGCCGTTTCTGAACTCTCAAGAAGCGGTCGCCTTAATCCTGCAATACCTTCCAGAGATACCTTTCTGGCCGCAGATGGTCAAATTGGGCTTTCAAGAAGACATGGTGCCCCAAGCCGCCGGGGGCTTGCCGGGTCTCAGGTTGGATGCCGAAAATCGGACCGTTTCTCTGGACGGCCAGCTCGACCGGGAGGCGACCTTAACCAAATTTTACGAACTGGCAATGAGCGGCGAATTAGCCTCCTTTGCTTTACACCCCCAGGAAGCCGCGGGTTTTTTTGACCTGCTGGCCGCGGTTCAGAACCAGTCCGCGACCTCACCGTCATTCTTAAAAGGACAGATCGCCGGTCCGGTTACCTTTGCCGGGATGGTCAAGGACCAGCAGGGCAAAGCCATTCTGTTTGACCGGGAGATCAGCCAGGCCGTCACCCAGGGGCTGGCCTTAAAGGCCGCCTGGCAGGCCCAGGAAATTCGCCGCCTGGGCAAAGACGCGGTGATGTTCTTTGATGAGCCTTATCTGACCGGCTTTGGCTCGGCTTTCATGCCCATTTCTCGGGCCGAAGTGATTGCTACCCTCACCGAGGCCATGGACATCTGCCGTCAATACGGCGAGGTGCTCTTTGGCATCCACTGCTGTGGCAACACCGACTGGTCCATGTTGCTGGAGACTCCGGTTGATATTCTCAGCTTTGACGCTTATGGTTTTTTTGATACCCTGATCCTCTACGGTCCGGCGGTGAAAAAATTCCTGGCCCGGGGCGGATATTTGGCCTGGGGAATGGTGCCAACCAGTCCCACGGAACCGGTCCAGACGGTGGATCAGCTCTGGGAGCGGTTTCAAGAGCAAGTCATCCGCTTAACCCAGACCGGCCTGGACCGACAAGCACTGCTGGCCCAGAGTCTCCTGACCCCGGCCTGTGGCCTGGCTTACCTGACGCCAGAGCAAGCGCATCAGGCCCTGGCTGCATTGGCCGAACTGAGTGCGCGCAGCCGGGATTGGCAGACCGTAGTTAACTAGAACTGACCGAATTAATCTTCTGCCTTTAAGACGTCTTTGGACCTTAGGAGTTAACCTTGAACCAATCAAAATCCAGCTTTGGACTATGGGTTTGCAGCGGTCTGATCCTGCCCGCCATGATCTTCTACCTGGGATGTGCCAGTACTCCAGCACCTCAGCCCTCCATAGCCGGCATTAATAAGGTCCTGTTGGTGGGATTCCCGGGCAAGGTGTGGGATGATATGAATAAAGGTCGGCGTATACTGCACATCGCCGAGAACAAGCTGGCGCTGGCCTCGAATTTCGACATCGTGACCGACGACCGTGATCCCCAAGAACTGGAACTGATCCAGTGGGGACGCTGGGGTGACCCCTGTTTAACCTTCAAAATGGTGGAGCGCGACGACTCTGCACTGGTGGATGTCAACCGCGTCATCAGCCTGGCCCAGAAAAAAAATGTTGACGCCATTATGATCGGTGCTCTGCGGCTTTATGGCGCCCGGGGTGGGAAATATTATCTGGCTCTGACCAATAGCTGCATGCGAAGCAAAGGCGAGGATATCTTAGGTGATGCGGAAAGCGATGTGACCTTGGAAGCAATCCTGGTCGGGGCCGACGGTAGCTGTCGCTGGCACGGCCTGAAAGAGACCAGTACCAGCTTAGGAACCGGCTTAAAATCAATGGTGCTGTTTGGCAAGGGCGTGGCAGATGAAGTCGCTTATGACCGGGTCGAGCGGGGTCTGACCTATCTATTTGTCACGCTTCCCAAGCCGCCCCGCGTTGATTAATTTCTTAGTGAGTGAAGGGCAGTTATCTAACTCCCGTGAATCCAACTTTTTTTACTGATTTGATCATCTAGACCCAGTTTTTTTCTGGAAGCGCTTTTTTTCGGCAGTATGACTGGTTGGGCCGCAGTTGAGCACGAAAGGAGATAATCCATGAAAGTCCGAGATGTTATGGTCAGAGATGTAGCTACCCTAAATCTTGAGGATGAATTGAGTCTGGCCAACGATATCATACAGTTGGGACGCATCCGCCATCTGCCGGTAGTGGAAGGCAAAAAGCTGGTAGGCATCATTTCTGAACGTGATCTGTTCCGCAGCTCTCTGGCCCAGGCCCTGGGCTACGGCACCCGGGCGACCCGAGATCTGATGAAGACCATCCGGATCAAAGACATCATGGTGACCGACCTGGTGACCATCTCGCCAGATGAAGAATTAAAAGTCGCGGTCCGGAAGATGCTGGATAAGAAGATCGGTTGCTTGCCGGTGGTTCAAGAAGAGGAATTGATCGGGCTGATCACGGAAACTGATGTTCTCTCGCAATATCTGAAGAATTGAGGTCAGTTTACCTCATAGCGCCAAAAATTTAATGAAGATCTCTAATAATCGTTGGTCATATATCAGGCCCCGCGGGCCGCTTTGTTCCCGTAAGATTTTAATGGCGTCGAAGGCCCGGTAGGCCGGACGATAAGGCCGGAGAGAAGTAAGCGCTTCGTAGGTGTCAACCAGCCGGAGGATGCGAGTATGGCGATGCTGTTGGCTTAAGCTCAGCCCCCGGAGGTAACCGGAACCGTCACAGTTCTCATGATGTTCTAAAATAAGCCTTAAGGCCTCCAACGGAATCGCCGAAAATCCTTTGAGCATATCAAAGCCGATCTGGGGATGTTCCTGCACTATCAGCCTATCTTCGGCGTTTAAGGTTTCCGGCTTATCCAAGATCTCCGGCGGAATTCTGGTCATCCCGACATCATGGAATAGCGCCGCGATCCCCATATGCTGACATTCAACTTCCTTCTTTTCAAGATAGACCATCAGCGCTAGCGCGATCATAAACACGTTGACCGAATGATTATACAGACTGTAATCGTGTAGGATTATTTCCCAGAGGAAATTCAAGGGCAGCTTGCCCGTAGCCAATTCTGCCAGCAGCCAATTTACCTGCTTGATCGTGGAGCGGATATAGGGACCCATGCGGGTGCTGGTCATAGCCTGTCTGATGGTGAGATTCAACTGATCATAAAACACCCGCATTTTTTGCTGATTGGCTATTCCGCCTTGACCCTCCAGTATCAGTAGATAATTATTCAGGTACGCGATAACCCTTGGTAAATCAACTTTTTTAAAATAAAGACGATCTATGCCTATTTGTTCGAGCTGACTCAGCCAGGCGGGTTGAAAAACTTCTCCAGGCATACCACAAGGCAGATAGTGGATCTCTTTGTTACCCTCATTAAGGGTCTTTAAATAGATTGCAAAGGTCAAAGCTTCCCCTGGGAACAAGGACCGCAAAAGTAAAGGGCAAAATTCCTTCTCCTGTTCTTCGCTGGCGGTCCCTTGAACCACTCGCAACTTCTTGGAAAACAAGCGCTCTCTGATCTGCTGACCTTCTATGTCGATCTCCAAGCCTGCTCTTAAAGGGATGATCGTTGATATTTAGGTTAATTAAACAATAAACTCTGTATTCTTAATCGGCAATCACTTTGCCTACTAAAGCTTAAAGTCCTCAAGACGGATAGTGGCAAGGGATATAGGCCAATCGCCCCCACCAGCCCCTGAATTATAGCATACCGCTTTAAATCAACCTAAATTGAGCGCCTTCGATTTGCAACTTTAAGGTGGCGCAAAGATCTGCACCGCTATTAAGCATCTCCTTAGGCCGGTCACAGTTTGCAACTACCGATAGTTATGCCAAAGAGAGCGCTCAATTCAGATGTATGTTAACCAGGAGGCATAGCGAGGATTTTCGCCCTTGACCGCCGCGAAATAGGCCTTTTGCAACTCAAGGGTAAGAGGGCCGGGCTGGCCGACTCCGATCAGGCGATCATCAACCTCCCGGACCGGGGTGACTTCGGCGGCGGTGCCAGATAAAAAGACCTCATCGGCAATGTACAGCTTATCTCGACTGAATCGTTCTTCTTTTACTACTAACCCCAAATCCTGGGCCAATTTAATGATGCTGTCGCGGGTAATCCCGGCCAGGATAGCGGAAACCGGCGGGGTCTCTAAAATGCCCTTTTTGACCATAAAGATATTCTCACCCGAGGCTTCGGCCACAAAACCCTCGGTATCGAGCAACAGGGCCTCGTCGTAACCGGCCTGAGTCACTTCCCGTTTGGCCAGAATGGAGTTGACGTAATTGCCCACCGTCTTGGTCCGGGTCATCATGATATTGACGTGATGTCGGATAAACGACGAGGTCTTGACCCGGATGCCGCGCCGCAGGCCCTCGTCGCCCAGGTACGCTCCCCAGGGCCAAACGATGATGGCAACGCGGGTCGGGTTATTCTGGGGATGGAGCCCCATCACCCCGTCGCCGATAAACACCAGGGGCCGGATATAACCATCTTTTTGCTCATTAATTCTTAGAGTCTCAATACAGGCGTGATTAATCTCTTCCTGAGTATAGGGGATGGGCATCTGCATGACATGCGCGGAATCGAACAGCCGCTCGGTATGTTCTGCCAGCCGGAAGATAGCCGTGCGGCCATCAACGGTCTGATAAGCCCGAATACCTTCAAAGGTCCCCAACCCATAATGCAAGGTATGGGTCAGAACATGCACCTGGGCTTCATCCCAAGGTCGAAATTTTCCATCCATCCAGATAAACTTAGTTTTTTCAACCATCTGTTACTCCTTCAGACCATAGGTTATAACTTTTAGCGCATTTCCCTAGCGATGTCAATTACTATTTCCGTCCAGGCCGGAGGGCCAGGTTTTGTTTGCAATCTGGTCGTTAAATGTGTAATTTAACATATCAGTAGCTAATACTCAGACCATTGAGTAAGTTACAGTTCCTGGTTGGTAAAACCCGCCTCTCTCAGGGGTGGGAATACCTGTTGGCTCAGTCGCAGCTAACATTTTGCTAACCAAAGAAATAAACATTTAAACATTAAGTTCGAAGTTTTACTAAAATTCAGCTAACCAGCAATACTTAGGGGTGGTCATCAGCAGATGCAGCCGATCAGGGCCGGAGTCATTGGCGTGGGTTATCTGGGCCGGTTCCACGCCGAGAAATATGCCGCCCTTAAAACCGCGGAGTTGGTCGGGGTAGTAGATTTAGACCCGAAGCGGGCCGCTCAGATCGCACAGGTCTGCGGTACTCAGGCCTTCCAGGATTATCGACAACTGCTGCCACAGGTCCAAGCCGTCAGTGTGGCAGTGTTTACCTCTGAACATTATGCCCTAGTGCGTGACTGTCTGTTACACGGCTGCGACGTCCTGGTTGAAAAGCCGCTGGCCACCACCGTCGCCGAGGCCGAAGAGCTGGTGCACCTGGCCCGCCAGCAAGGCCGGATATTACAGGTAGGCCATCTGGAGCGCTTTAACCCCGCGCTGGAAGAACTGGTCCGCCGCCTGACCCAGCCGCAATTCATTGAGACTCACCGTCTGGCCTTTTTCAAAGAACGGGCTACCGATGTCGATGTGGTATTGGATCTGATGATCCATGACCTGGACCTGACCCTGTCGCTGGTCCCAGGCGCAATCCGGGAAATCCGGGCCGCGGGCATCTCGGTGCTGACCGATACCATTGATCTGGCCAATGCCCGTCTGGAGTTTGATACCGGCTGTATCGCCAACCTGACCGCCAGCCGGGTATCGTTTAAAAGTATGCGAAAATTCCGCCTGTTCCAGCCGCGGACTTATCTGTCCCTGGATTTTGAGAAGCGGGAACTGACTTGCGTGGAAAAGACTGACCAGGCGGGGGGGGTCTATCCAGGGATTAACCTGGAGAATCTGAGTTTCCCCCCTGCTGATCCCCTGCTAAAAGAGATCTCGGCCTTTCTGGAGGCCGTAGCCCGGCGGCAAGAGCCCGTAGTCAGCGGTGAAGCCGGCAAGGCGGCCCTGGCCCTGGCCCTGGATATCAATGCCGCCATGCGCAAGGCCAAGGTGTGATGCGGTTTTCTGTTTTGGGTTTTCGGTTTTCGGTTAGATTCAACTTTAGGCATGGTTCCCATATTTGGATTATACCAAATAGCTAACAACTATTCCTGGCTAAGATATAGTTTTCAATAGCAGATATTTGCCACTGATCGGTAACTAGAATAATTTATAATTATGGTTAAAAGATCAAAAATAGTTTTTTCCAACAGAAAACAGAAAACAGAAAACAGAAAACCCCAAATCCTGGTAGTGGCGGGCGAGACTTCCGGCGACCAACACGGTGCCCGGTTGGTGGCGGCAATCCAGGAGCAGTTGCCGGAGGCCCGGTTTTACGGGATCGGCGGTGATTATCTGGCCCGCCAGGGAGTAGAGATTGCTTACCCCGCTAGAGACTTGGCAGTAGTCGGTCTCTGGGAAGTGGCCGCCAAGCTGCCGACCGTCGGGCGAGCCTTGGCCTGCCTGTGGCAGTACCTCAAAAATGGCCGGCCCCACCTGGCCATTCTGGTCGATTATCCGGATTTCAATTTCTGGGTAGCCCGTTTCGCCCGCCATTTCGGGGTGCCGGTGCTATATTATATCAGCCCCCAGGTCTGGGCCTGGCGGCGTTATCGGGTCCACACCATTGCCCGCCTGGTTGAGCGCATGGTGGTGATTTTCCCCTTTGAAGAGCGATTCTACCAGGAACACGGGGTGGCTGTGACCTATGTCGGCCATCCGCTGTTGGAAACCATGCCGGCGTTGTCGCCCCGTTCACAGGTGCGGCAGCAACTGGGTCTGGCTGACCAGGATCTGGCCATCGCCCTGCTGCCCGGCAGTCGGGCCAGCGAGATTGAGCGCCTGCTGCCGATCATGCTGGCCGGGGCTGAATTAGTGCAACAGCAAGTCCCGGGATGCCGGTTTGTGCTGCCGCGCGCTGCTACCGCCCCCCCCGAGCTGATTAACCGTCTGATATCCCAGGCCAGGGTGCCTATAAAAATTTTTCACGAGCAGACTAACGAGGTCCTGGCCGCCGCCGACCTGGCCGTGGTAACCTCGGGCACCGCTACCCTGGAAGCCGCGCTGTGGGGTACCCCGATGGTAATTGTCTATCGGCTGACACCGCTCAGTTATCAGGTGGGCAAACGGCTGATCCGGGTCGATCATATCGGCATGGTCAATCTATTGGCCCAGGAGCGATTATTCCCGGAGCTGATCCAGGACCAGTTAACCCCGGCGGCGCTGGCGGCCCAGATAAATAAAATCTTGTCTGAGCCAGAGCTCTGGGGGCGAATGCGCTCGGGCCTGGAACGGGTGATTACCAGTTTAGGTGGGACCGGAGCTTCCCGCCGGGCCGCCCGGGTGGCGCTGGAATTATTGGCACCGCAACTTAGTTAAGGTTCAAAGTTCAAAGTTGGAAAATAGTCATGGTTTCGTGGTAAGCCAATCAACTATCTGTTATTTACGGATGGGTTAACCCCCTTTAAGGAAATGCCGATAGATTAAAGTTAACCTCACTATAATAAGTATAAGGAGGCATGATGTATTCCAAAATTCAGAGTTTGCTAGGACCGGAAGCCGAGGATTTATTGACTCATACCTGCACCGGGATTCCGAAAGCGACGCTACACCTGCCGGGCCCGGATTTTATCGACCGGGTCGTGGAGCAGAGTGACCGTCCGACCGGGGTACTGCGCTCCCTGGCATGTCTGTTCAATCATGGCCGCCTGGCCGGGACCGGCTATGTGTCCATTCTGCCGGTAGATCAGGGCATTGAACATTCCGCCGGGGCTTCATTTGCTCCTAATCCCATCTACTTTGACCCGGAAAATATCATTAGACTGGCGATTGAAGGCGGCTGCAACGCCGTGGCCTCCACCCTGGGGGTGCTGGGGTCGGTGGCCCGCCGTTATGCCCACCGGATTCCTTTTCTGGTCAAGCTCAATCACAATGAACTGCTGACCTATCCCAATATCTATGACCAGACCCTGTTTGCCCGGGTCGAGCAGGCCTTTAATCTGGGGGCGGTCGCAGTAGGTGCAACGATCTATTATGGTTCGACCGAATCTCGCCGACAGATTCAGGAGATCAGCGAGGCCTTTGAACGCGCCCACGAGTTGGGCATGGTGACCGTTTTATGGTGTTACCTGCGCAATCCGGCCTTTAAAGTAAGCGGCGTCGATTACCATAGTGCCGCGGACCTGACCGGCCAGGCCAACCATTTAGGGGTGACCATCCAGGCCGATATCGTCAAACAGAAACAGCCGGAAGTAAACGGCGGCTATAACGCCCTGAAGTTCGGCAAAACCCATGCCCGGGTGTACTCGGAACTGGCCGGTGAGCACCCCATTGACATGACCCGCTATCAGGTGGCCAATTGCTACATGGGTCGGGTCGGGCTGATCAATTCCGGCGGTGCCTCGGGCAAAAACGATCTGGCCATGGCCACCCGCACCGCGGTGATCAACAAACGGGCCGGAGGCATGGGCCTGATTTCCGGCCGCAAGGCCTTCCAGCGCCCCATGGCCGAAGGGGTCGAGCTGCTGAATACTATCCAGAACGTCTATCTGTGCCCGGAAGTTACTGTGGCCTGAGCCGGTCGCCGGCAGGTGATACATCAGGCTTAAAGTCCAGAAAAGCGGGGGGGGTGGCTTTAATATGGCAAGCCGTCCCTAGCCCAGATGACCTTGAGGTCAACCTTATGTTCACCGGATTAATCGAAGGCATGGGGGAGATTACCCAAATCACCCGGGTCGCCGATGGGTTGCGGCTAAGTGTTAGCCGCCCTTTTGAGCTCGCGGCGGTCGGTCTCGGCGACTCCATTGCCGTCAGCGGCGCCTGCCTGACGGTAGTCGCTCTGACGGCCCGCGAGTTTACCGTCGAAGTCTCGGCCGAGACCCTGGCGCGGACTACTTTATCCTTGAAAAAGCGGCGTGATCTGGTAAACTTAGAGCGTGCTCTGCGGCTCGGCGATCGCTTGGGAGGGCATCTGGTCACCGGCCACGTGGACGACGTCGGCACGGTGCTGGAAAAGGTGGTCGGTCCCCAGTCCTGGCGGCTTAAATTTGCCCTAGCCGCGCCCTGGTGCCGTTATGTGATTGAAAAAGGCTCAATCGCCGTGGAGGGCATCAGTCTGACGGTAAATGCTTGCGGACCCGACTGGTTTATGGTTAACATTATCCCGTACACCGCCCAACATACGACCATAGCCGGCCTGAAAGTGGGAGATCAAGTCAATATTGAGACCGATATTATCGGCAAATACGTGGCCAAGCTGCTGGGCCCCAAACTCGAGACCTCAGAATCAGGAGTAACCCCAGAATTATTGCTGCGTCATGGTTTTATTTAAAAATAAACCTTAGGATTTATACCTAACTAATGAATATTTATCAAGGAATAGCCTAAAATGCCGATCGCGCCGATCGAAGAGGTCATTACCGATATCCAACAGGGCAAGATGATCATCCTGGTCGATGACGAAGACCGTGAGAATGAAGGTGATCTGACTCTGGCCGCGGAAAAAGTCACCCCGGAGGCCATCAATTTCATGGCCCGCTTTGGCCGGGGGCTGATTTGCCTGGCCCTGAGTCCGGAAATTATCGAGCAATTACAAATCCCGATGATGGTCAGTCATAATACTTCGCCGTTCCGGACTGCCTTTACGGTATCCATTGAAGCCAAACGGGGGGTTACCACCGGCATTTCGGCCGCGGATCGGGCCACCACTATTCAGACCGCGGTGGCCGATAACGCCCAACCCGAAGATTTGGTCAGTCCGGGTCATGTTTTTCCTTTGCGGGCCCGGAAGGGCGGGGTCCTGGTGCGCACCGGCCAGACCGAAGGCTCGGTTGATCTGGCCCGGCTGGCCGGCCTGAAACCCGCGGCGGTGATCTGCGAGGTCATGAAAGACGACGGTTCCATGGCCCGGATGGCGGATCTGGAGATTTTTGCGGCTCACCATGATCTGAAAATCGCCACCATTGCCGACCTGGTGGCCTACCGCTTGGGGCATGAGTCATTTGTCCACCGCCGGGCGATCACCAAACTGCCGACTTATTATGGAGAATTCACCGCCATCGCCTACGAAAATGACATTGATGAATTCCAGCACCTGGCCCTGGTCAAGGGTGACGTCCGACCAGATCAGCCGGTGCTGGTGCGGGTTCATTCCGAGTGTCTGACCGGCGATGTTTTTGGCTCTCTGCGGTGTGATTGCGGCGATCAGTTGATTTCCGCCATGCAAATGGTGGAAGCTGAAGGTTGCGGCGTCATCATCTACATGCACCAGGAAGGCCGGGGCATTGGACTGATCAACAAGTTGCGGGCCTATGAACTACAGGATCAGGGAGCCGATACCGTAGAGGCCAACATCGCTTTGGGCTTTAAGGCGGATCTAAGGGATTACGGCATTGGGGCCCAGATTTTGCGGGATTTAGGAGTGCGCCAAATGCGCCTGATGACCAATAATCCCAAAAAGATCATTGGCCTAGAAGGTTACGGGCTTAAGGTCGTGGAGCGGGTGCCGTTGGAAGTGCCTCCGAAACGGGAAAATCTTAAATATCTTAAGACTAAGTGTATGAAGATGGGCCATTTGCTCGATATGGTATAAAGGGGACCGGCATGATTAAGACGGTGGAAGGCAAGCTGCTGGCCGAAGGACTGAAGTTTGCCCTGGTGGTGAGTCGATTTAATGATTTTATCAGCAACCGCCTGTTGAGCGGGGCCATTGACGGTTTGGTGCGCAAGGGAGCGCGGGAAGAAGACCTCACCATTTTTATGGTGCCGGGCGCTTTTGAAATCCCTTTGGTGGCCAAGAAACTGGCCCAGTCCCGGGCCTTTGACGCGGTCATCTGCCTGGGAGCAGTGATTCGGGGGGCAACCCCGCACTTCGATTATGTGGCCTCGGAGGTCAGCAAAGGTATCGCCAATGCCTCGTTGGAAACCGGCCTGCCCATCCTCTTTGGAATATTGACCACTGACACCTTAGAGCAGGCTATTGAACGGGCCGGCAGCAAAGCGGGCAACAAGGGTGCGGCCGCGGCCGCGGCCGCGGTGGAAATGGTCAACCTGCTCCGGCAGATCGGAGCTTAGATATTTGTGCCCGGCTGTCCAAAAGCCAGGCCCGCGAATGGGCTTTGCAATGTCTCTACCAGTGGGAGATGGCCAGGCCGGTGGGACAATCCATCCCTGATCAATACCAACAACATTTTCAAGAGGGGCAGAAAGCTCCAGCCTATTTTCGACAACTGGTGGAGGGCGTCCAGGCTCATCAGGTCGAATTGGATGCCCTGATCACCCGGTTTGCGGAGCACTGGCGTCTGGAGCGCATGACCGTCATAGATCGGAATATTTTGCGTTTGGCCACTTTTGAGCTGCTCTATGTGCCTCAGGTGCCACCCAAGGCGGCGATCAATGAAGCCGTGGAATTGGCCAAACGCTATGGCACGGAGGACTCCGCCGCCTTTATCAATGGTATTCTGGATCGCATCTGGAAAGCCAGGTAATCACAACATCAGCTACACTAGGAGGATAACATGGTCCGTAAATCTCTAACGATTATGGTGGCTTGGTTAATGTTAATATCCCTGGTCGGTTGTTCGGTCAACGGCCACTATGATCCGGCCCGTTCCGCTGCAGCCGGGACCTTGGGCGGCGCGGCCTTAGGTGCCGCCCTGGGGTCAATCATCGGTGCCGGTACTGGTTCGGCTGCAACCGGAGCCTGGGTGGGCGCAGCTTCCGGGGCTCTGGTAGGCGGCGTCGGCAGTTATCTCTATGCCAAACACAAGGAGTCCCAGGTCCGCGATGCCAATCTGGCTGCCCAGCATTACAGCTACTCCCCCAGCCGGGGCAACATCATCACCATTGAAAAGGTGGATACCAATCCAACTAAGGTTAAACCGGGCGAACGGGTTGATATGATCATGTCCTATACCCTGCTGACCCCGGAGAACCAGCCTATCCCGGTTACCGTGGCCCGCGAAGTCCAGTTTGGGGGAAGGCGGTTTTCTCCTCCCAGCCAGAATCAGACCACCAAGTCCAACGGCACGTATGTAGATCAGGTAGCCTATCAAGTTCCCAAAGAGGCTCAACCGGGCACCTATACCGTGGTCAACAAGATTATTAGCGACTTGGGGTTTGATGAGAAGACCACATATTTTGTGGTCGAACGTTAAAAGGAGTTGATCGGCAACTGATTGGATTCCATCCGGAAACTTACCTACTCTGGGGGAGGCAATTAGAACCTATTGAAACTATATAATATTTTTTCACCTCCACCCTGACCCTCCCCCCTTAAGAGGGAAACAATGATTTCCGGACGGACACTAACGTGAGGACCACGAAGGCTTCGAGCGTGGTATAGAGCAGGGAGGGCAAAATTATTCCCTGATTTTATTGACAGACGTATCTTTAAAAGTTATTAATAAAGTTTATACTCCTTGCTCTGGGCCGTGGTCCAGGGCTACTACAGCCAGAAGGAGGCAGGATGCGACGTTACGAGTCGGTCTTTGTGATCAACCCCGACCTGATGGATGCTGAAATTGAGGCCACTATTGACAAATTCACCGGAATTATCAGCTCCCAGGACGGCACGCTGTTTAATCGGGAGAACTGGGGGCGGCGTAAGTTAGCTTACCGCATTCAAAAATTCACCCGCGGCTACTATGTCCTGACGGACTTTGCCGGTGAACCGGCGGTAGTCTCAGAATTGGAACGCAACTACAAGTTGGATGACCGGATTATCCGCTTTTTAACCATCAAAACCAGTGATCGGGTGGATCTCGAAGCGATTAAGGCGGAATTGGCGGCCAAGCCGGCGGCTCTTCCTGAAGCCGAGAAACCGGCGGACGAGTCCAAGACGCCGGTGCCGGTGGAGGCCATTGAGTCCTCTGGCGAAACCCCTGAGACGGAGGTATAACTTATGGCCTTACCTACCAGACGGAAACGGAAAACGGTATTTCGGCGACGAAAGGTCTGTCGTTTCTGCGTTGATAGTTCATTGCGGGTTGATTATAAAGATGTCAATACCTTGAGGCATTTTATTACCGAGCGCGGCAAAATTATTCCCCGACGCATTTCGGGCAACTGCGCTCGCCATCAACGACAGATTACCACCGAAATCAAACGCGCCCGGCACTTAGCGCTGATACCCTATACCGCCACACTTCCCCAGGATTAGGCCGGATCGCGCCGACGGCTGAGTGGATGGAGGGGGCCCAGTGGAAACCACACTGGTATTAAGGCTGATCAGCGGACTCTGTGTGCTACTGCTGCTATACATTGCCTCCCTTCAGATTCCGCTCCTGGGGACGCTGTTTGGCATCTTGATACCCTTACCGATTATCCTGGTCTGTCGGCGGGTTAGCTGGTGGTCGGGATTCTTTCTGGTGCTGGTAGCGGCTGGGGTTTTTTGGTATCTGGAACATTTTTTCCACTTAAATGGAGAAATTGTTCAATATCTAGAATTGGCCCTGATTGGTTTGGTCCTGGCGTTACTCAGTATCCGCGGTTATGCGGCGGATCGCGCCATCAGTATCACCGTGTTGATTATGACCCTGGTGGGGGGGCTGATTTTTGTGGCACAGGCACTGCACCAGGGTTTAGCGCCGCTGGATTATTTACATCGGACTATCGAGAACCTGGCAAATAATTTCCTGACTTTATTGGGCAAGGAGGGGATTCCTGCTGAACAGTTGTTGCCGGACAACCTTCAACTCCCTAGACTGATTGAATTGGTGGTGCAGATCAGCCCGGCATTATGGTTGATTAATACTACCCTGATCGTCTGGTTGAATATGATTCTTAGTCGGGAAATTATCCGACAGAGTACTGGCCAGGATGTGGGCCCGCCGCTTAATCTGTGGAAGTCCCCGGAATGGCTGGTATTCATTGCTTTGGCCGCGGGTTTCGGAATCCTCCTGCCGATCGGCTGGCTGCCGAAGGTAGCTCTAAATGTCTTGCTGCTCTGTGGTCTGATTTATTTTTATCAAGGTTTGGCGATTGTGGCGTTTATTTTCCACCGGTTCCGGGTTCCCAAAATAATCCGGGCCTTGGGCTATCCTTTGCTGCTTCTCAAGCCCCTCACCCTCCTGGTGATTGGGGTGGGCCTGGTTGACCTGTGGTTTGATTTTCGGCGCTTGCACCAACCGCCGACCCAAGCCTGACCTTGGCCCCTAATTTCATCTGCAAATGATTGATTTTTAGTTAAATGATAAGAGGTAAGTAAACGTGAAACTGATCTTAACCGAAGACCTCCCGGGATTGGGAAAAGTCGGCAACCTAGTCGAAGTCGCCCGTGGTTATGGACGTAATTATTTGATTCCTCAAGGTAAAGCGCTGGAAGCGACTCCAGGCAACATCGCCCGCTTTGAGCAACAGCGCGCCCGTCGGCAAAAGACTCAGGAACGTGAAAAAGAGACGGCCCTGGCCCTGGCGGCCCGCCTCGAAGGAGTAACGCTGATCATCCCCCAGCGGGTGGGCGAAACCGAAAGACTGTACGGTTCGGTTACCTCGGCCCAGCTCGCCGAAGCCCTGGCAGGGCAAGGTTTTGATCTGGACCGCAAAATGTTGGAGTTGCCGGAGCCGATAAAGACTCTGGGGACCTATGAAGTCACGGTGCGTTTGCATGGCGGGGTCCGGGCCGCGGTCAAGGTCGAGGTAGTACCGGAGACTAGTTAACCAGGCTCTTCTTTGCCTGTCATATTCGAGCCGATTTTTTTATTCCCGGATTTAATCTTTAATATTGGCAAACTTAGCGATATTTAAGGGGGATGATGCTGTCGGGGTATGAAAATCGGCGAAAACGGGAACTGCAAAGAGTTTGGCGGGGCGGGGGCGGTTGGCCCCCAAGCCCCAATAATTACTTCACAAAACCATCCTGCTGCTACTTACCGAAAAGCCTCCAAGCCCCCGATTAAGCAGGATTAATTGGCCGACTGGGGGTTAAGTTGTGTTGTCCTTCCTAATTTCTAGTTTATGGCCAGCGCCTTTGACAACCGCCGGCGATTTTATTAGAATTGGTTTTAAATCGATTCTTATCCTTAATTTTGTTAATCATCGACATATTTAGCCTCTGGGGGCGGAGGAGCCCATAATTTTGGCCCTCTCCTAGCCTACTCCTGACCTGTAGCCAGGCCAATTACAAATTTGAGGAAGAAGGGCAGACCAGGTTGGTCGGCCCTTCGGTTAGCAATGCTCAGGTAAGTTAAGAATAAAGATGTCGAGGCAGATATGACTTCAGTAACCGCCATTCCCAGACCGAAAAGCGAACCCGAGGAGCGGCGTCCGCCTGCCAACCTGGAAGCCGAGCAGTCGGTGTTGGGGGCGATTATGCTCCAGGGAGAGGCCTTGGACCGGGTGGCCGATCTGTTGCGGCCCGAGGACTTTTATCGTGAGGCGCATGGCCAGATCTATCGGGCCATGTTGGATCTTTACCAGCGCCGCGAGCCGGTGGATCTGGTCACGGTAACCGCGCGGTTGCAGGACCGTCAGATTTTAGACGAAGTCGGGGGGCCGGTATTTTTAACCGATCTCAATGCTCAGGTCGGGACCGCGGTCAATGTTGACTATTATGCCAAAATTATCCATGAGAAATCAGTCCTGCGTCGGCTGATCGCCCGGGCGGAGGAAATCGCTAGCAGTTGTTATACCCCGGTCGAAGACGTGGCGGAACTGCTGGATTGGGCCGAAAGCCGGGTCTTTGAGATTGCCGAGTCCACCCTCCGTCCTGGCTTCCATCCGGTCAACCAACTGGTCCATAGTGAAGTTGCTACTCTGGAGGCCATCTGGAGCCGCGGGGAATTAATCACTGGAATCTCTACAGGTTTTCGCGAACTCGACAAACTCACCGCGGGATTGCAGCCCTCGGACCTGATCGTGCTGGCCGCCCGTCCCAGCATGGGCAAAACCGCTCTGAGTCTAAATATCGCCTTTAATGTCGCATTCCAGGGCAAAGTCACGGTAGCCATCTTTTCCTTGGAGATGTCCAAAGAACAACTGGTACGGCGGTTACTCAGTGCCGTCGGTCTGGTCGATGCCTCCCATTTGCGTCGAGCCTTTCTGACTGATGCCGACTGGAACAGCCTGCAACTGGCCGCCAGCCACCTGATGGAGTGCCCCATAGTCATTGATGATACCCCGGCGGCCACGGTTTTGGAAATTCGGGCCAAGTGCCGCCGCCTCAAAGCCGAGGGCATATTGGGACTGGTAATCATTGATTACTTGCAACTGATGCGCGGCCGCAAAGAATTGGGCAGCCGGGAACAGGAAATCTCCGAAATTTCCCGGTCACTCAAGGCCCTGGCCAAGGAGTTGAACGTCCCGGTGTTGGCCCTGTCACAGCTTAATCGGCGGGTAGAGGATCGACCCAATAAACGGCCGCAATTGGCCGATCTGCGCGAGTCAGGAGCTATTGAACAGGATGCCGATGTGGTGCTGTTTATCTATCGGGATGAGGTCTATAAGGAGGATTCACCTGAGAAAGGCACCGCCGAGATCAGTATCGGCAAGCAACGTAACGGCCCGACCGGCAAATTCAAATTGGCCTATCGGGATAAATTCACCCGCTTTGACGATTTTGCCGAGGAAGAACCTCCACCGGCATTTTAAATCGCCCCCTAGGCCTAACTAGGGAGACCCGAGGGTCTCCCTAGTCAATTATCAACCTACTTTTACTTCGATCTTGCGGGGTTTGGCCTTTTCCACCTTGGGCAGCACCAGCCGCAGCACCCCGTTTTTCATGGTCGCCTCAATCCGGTTCTGGTCGATAATCTGACCCAGGGTAAACTCCCGCACGTAATTACCGGTCTCGTATTCCTGGACCAGCAGTTGTTCCTGTTCGCCGCGGGGCGGGCTGATCTCGCCGGTGATGGTCAAACGGTCATCGGTCAGGTCCACCATTACCTTATCCGGCGCTACCCCCGGCATATCCGCCAGCAGCACCAAAGCTTCGGGATTTTCATAGATATCTACCGCCGGCAGGAAAACTCTTCCTGGTCGCGTCAGCTCGGTCTTGGTGGGCATGGCTTCCTTTTCTCGGGGCTGCAATTCTTTTTCAACCATTCTGCTTCCCCCCCTTTCTTAAGCGATTTTAACCGTAATCTGCTTGGGTTTGATCTCTTCCGGCTTGGTCAGCGTAATGATTAACATGCCGTTTTGGCAGGTAGCCGCAACCTTGTTGGGGTCTACCCGGCCCGGCAACCGCACCACCCGGCGGAAAGACCCGGCTTCCCGTTCCCGGCGATGATAATCCACATCTTTATCCGCTTCCGGAACCTTACGTTCCCCACGCAGGATCAGGTTGTTATTTTCCAGAGTAATCTGAATGTCCTCGGGATTGACCCCAGGTAGCTCGGCCCGAACATATAGGTGGTCCGTATCTTCGGAAATATTCACCAACGGATAAACTCCGGCCCGCCACCGCAATAGAGGCTCCCGACGAAATGCATCTTCCCACAGGCGGTCCATTTCCCGGCGAACCTGCTCCAGCTCTCGGAATGGATCAACTCTTGGTCCAAAAGTTAACCAGGGCATTGATATTTCCTCCTTTACATCATTGACTTTCTTTGATTTTTAAATTAAGCACCAAGAGAAAACGCGTCAAGAGGTTGAAACAATTTCTGATTGGGTGGAACTTGATTTCAGGCCAAGACGCTAAGACGCCAAGACACAAAGATACCAACGGAATCATTAGCGTCTTGGCGTAAGCCTAATAGCCTTGGTCTAGGTAGTTGAAGGCAAACGGCGGCGGGAAGTAAAGCCGTTCAGATAAGGCAGGATATATTCCAGGGTGGCCGGGGCAATGGTCAGTTGTTGATAGACCGTAAAACCGGCCTCCTTCACGGCCTGTTGGCGCCAGAAGGCATCGCGTTCCGGACGCCGGGATTCATAAGGTAACTCATAGAAGACTTTGTCGATCTGGGCGGTGGCCAGCAGTTTCAGGCAGACATAACATGGTTCCAGGGTGACATAGAGGCTGGCCCCCTTGATGGCCACGCCGTGCCGGGCCGCCTGGGCAATGGCGTTGGCTTCGGCGTGCGAGGCCCGACAGTAATTATACTTATCGACATCGGCCACCTGGATGGCCCGGCGATGACAGTAGGGACTGCCATCGGGCAGGGTCTGATCGATACAGTGGGGCGCGCCGGGCATGGAGCCGTTGTAGCCGGTGGCCAGGATCTGCTTGTCCTTCACCAGCACCGCGCCGGTAGGCCGGGAATTGCAGGTCGAGCGGGTACTCACCAGCTTGGCAATCAGCATAAAATATTCATTCCAATTAGGGCGCATAGCACATACCTTAGATTTAGGTCAGCCAAGGGGAAAGACGGTTACCGCCCCTACCCTTTCCGCCATTATCAATCTGGCAGGGAAGTGAGTTCGGCCCCAGTAAACAGGACGCTCAGCTCATAGCCCTCTTGGGCCAGGAGTTCCCGGGCCCCTTCCTGGCGATCGACCAGGCACATCACCCGGGCGATCTGCCAGTCAGTCTGCTGCTGCACCGCCCGGATGGCCTTGAGGATCGAACCGCCGCTGGTGGCGACATCGTCGATGATGGCCACCCGCGCCCTTTGCGCCAGGTACGGGCCTTCGATCAGGTGCTGCTGGCCATGGCCTTTGGCTTCCTTGCGCACAATAAAGGCCTGGAGGGGGTGGCCTTCCTGATAACTGACCGCGGCCACGGCAGCAACGATGGGATCTGCACCCAGGGTGAGGCCACCGATGGCCTCCACCGTCCGGGGGGGCAGATGCTGCAGGACTAGTTGGGCGGTCAGGTAGGCACCCACCGCGGACAGGGTTACCCGGCGGCAATCAATGTAATAGTTGCTGCGTCGGCCCGAGGATAGAATAATATCTTTAAATTCCAAGGCTTCCTGGCGCAACAACTTAAGCAATTGTTCCCTGGCCGAGGGATCGGTCATGTCAACCCCGTATAAAACCCCAGATTCAGGTCTGGCGGTGGCAGTCCAGGCAGCGGATCGGTCCGGCCTGCTGGCCCTGTTGGCGGCGTTTTAAGTGGCAACCTTTACATTGCTGATGAAAGGCATTCTTCAGATCTGGCCGATCGGCCTGCGGCCGGGTCAGATGGCACTCCTGGCAAAGCTTTACCGGCTGTCCCTGGACCCAGCGATTGCAGCCCCGGTCATATTCATGATGGCAGGTAGTGCAAGCAATCTGCTGACCCTCGTGCTGTTGGTGGCTAAAGGTGACCGGCGGTTTCTGCCACGGTTTCAAGGCCGGGATCTGAATCAGACTCTGAGGCTGCGGCTTGGTAGCTAGGCTGGCCTGGGCCCAGATCACCCCTAGATTGCCCAGCAGAAATAGTGCCATTAACCATGATTGCTTTTTCCACCGCATGTTTCTTCATCAAGGCAGGTAATAAGCGGCGCTCGAGGTATCCGATTCCCAGACCGCCACCCGGGTGACCTTGACCCGGTCATCATTGATCGCCGGGCTGAGACGTTCGAAGAGATAACGGGCCAGATTTTCGGAGGACGGATTCTGATTTTGGAAGGCCGGCAGCTCATTGAGATAGGTATGATCGACCTCCTCTAAAACCTCCCGGGCCGCGGCCTTGATCTTCCCAAAATCCCGTACCAACCCAACCTCATCCAGAGAAGCCGCACCCAGAAAAATTTCTACCTTCCAGTTATGCCCGTGCAAGGCTTCACATTTGCCATAGAAGTTTTCCAGCCGATGGGCCGCGGAAAACTGGGTAATAATCTTTAATTCATACATCGGGTCATCTCTCCGGGCCGGCCTTCAGGACCTTAAAACGGTTTTGCATACGGTTGATCAAGTTTTTCAGGTCATTTAAGAGCCCGGCCAGATCCTGGTGCCGTTTGGCTTCAATCTTTTTCAATTCCTCCAACCAATATTCCAGCAAGGCCAGTTCCCGTTGCCGCAGTTCGTTTTCTATCCGGCTTTTGAGTTGTTTTACTACAGCCTCATCCATGGTCGGTCTCGTCCTGGAGGTTCTCGTAGGCCCGCCCACAGACACTACAGACCCCATGTTCATCCAACACCCCGATACAGTTGCCGTCGGGACACAGAACCCGATCGCTCCAATCCGGCATCGCTTCCAACAGCTCTTCTAACCTGGCGCCACAGCGACAACAATAGTCGCCATCGGCGGGGGTCTCGCCGCCACACTCCGAACATCGGGTCATGGGCAATTCCCCACCACAATGGGGGCATTTCATGGATTATCCTTTCGTCCTAAATCATTTTCCGACCTTACTTATTATCCCAAAAAATGCTCCCTGTCAATGTGCCCCCGCTGGCGAGCAGCGCTCTGTTTGATTTTATTTGATCTTAATCGGCAATTATGGCTAAAATTAACACAGGAGGTTGGCCCATTTTGATTTTAAAAGAGGCCCTCAGACTCTTTTCCGGTCTGATCCTGCGGGAGGGCAGCAGTAAATATTGGGAACAGAGCCAACTCGTCAAGAGCATCAGCGACACTGAACCGGCCGCCCTGGATCAGCCGGTATATTGTGATACCGAAGGGATCTGGGAGCTGACCCCCCAAGGAGATAAGGGGCGGGAACTCTATACTACGGTTCGTTGCCCCTTTTGCCATGATCTGATCTATTGGTCAGATTACACCGAGGCCCTGGAAGGCTTGGCCCACAGTTTCTGTGATGCCAAAGATTGGCACTGAAAGTGCCTTTACCCCTTAAAAGGTAGGCTGATCAAGACGTTGGCGGTCCCAGTTCGGTGGTCCAGTTGGGGCAACGGCTTGCTTGAATGGGAATAGTGGTAAAACAATAAGGGCAGACCTTGGTGGTGACCTCGACCGGCGCCTCTTCTTGACGCCACAGACGGTTAATGCTGCGGATGACTATAAATGGAGAGGGAAATTTCGGAAGGAAAGCGACCTAAAAATAGCGGATCGGCCAGTGATAGCGGCGGGCCAGGCGTTTGAGCCGCCAACTGGGATTGACCGCCACCGGATGGCCGACCTTTAAAAGCAGGGGGACGTCCTCGAAATGGTCGGCGTAAGCGTAGGACCGGGCAATATCAAACCCCTGCGCCTGAGACAGTTCAAGCAAGAGACGGAGTTTATTTTCGCCGCGCGGATGCAGGCCGGTAATGCCGCCGGTGTAGTGGTGGTTCTGCCGGTCTAATCGGGTCGCAATCAGCCACTCGGCCCCCAGTTCTTCCTTTAAGGGATGGATCAGACAGTGCAGCGATCCGGTCAGGATGACGATCACGTGCCCTTGGGCCTGATGCTGCCGGACGCATTCCCGGCCCTGGACACTAAGCCGCATAGCTATCACCTCCCGGTAGCAGGCCCGGGCCAGATGCTCGATTTCTTCCACGGCCTGTCCCTCCAGATAGGACTTATCATGGAACCGACTTTGGGGTTCGATAAGCAGATGCCCACAGAAGGCCAGCACCTTGGCCCAGGATAGTTGTCTTTGCCGTAAGAGGTAATAGAAAAACAGTTGTTCGCTGGGACCGTTGACCAAGGTCCGATCCACGTCGAAAATAGCGGCGATCTTGACCATCAACCTCTCTGCTGACTGACCTGCCTAGTTAAGGCTTGAGTTTTTAGACGTTAGCCACGGGAGTGAGAAAATATCGACGGCTGTCGATCAACACCGGAATCCCCCGGATCACACAGAGACCGACGACCAGCCAGATTAAGGCTTGGTTAAAAGGTTGTAGGATAGATAACCAGGCGGAGTCTTTCAAGATCAAGGCGTGGGTAAGCATGAGTTGACAAAAAACCCAGGCCTTGGCAAATCCATACAAAGCCCGCATAAAACGTGAGGCGACCAGGAACTTGCCCCAGTGCGAATGCATCATCCCAAACACTGATTTTCCCTGGCAGAGAGCTACGCCGCGCAAACCATCGACAATAAAGGAGCGGATCAGAAATATAATCGGCACCCACAGCGGCACGAGCCCGATGTCCATAAAACTGATCCACAAAATATTTTCTACGGCCCGATCCAGGGCTACATCTAGGACCGCCCCCAAATGGGAGACTTCGTTACGCAGTCGGGCTACATAGCCGTCAAACCAGTCCATCAGAAACAGGATGATGAGGAGAGCCAGTCCTAGCAAACGCAATTGCAGATGGGGGATGAAGAGTATCGCCACTAGAGTGATCAGTAGCGGCAACCGACTCAAAGTGATAACATTAGCCAGAGACATCAGAAAAAATCCACAACTCCTGAGGTAGGTAATTTCAGCATAACAGAAATTTTATCTTATTTCAATGCCCTTTAAGGCGGCCGTCAAGATTTCCGCCGGCCTTGGAAAAAGGTATTGATTTTTTAATTAGTTTAGGTTATAGAAACTTTATAATATTTGTGGCCATTCCGGCCTATCGGCATAAAAGGGGTCAAGGCCTTAGTGCTTTGCTTTTTTAAGGGTTGCATGCCATTTGCGGCTGCGGATCGGATTCTGGCTTTCACAGAGGCACAGCAGAGGAAGCGGGAACCTTGGGAGAATCAAATCATAGATCATCCTACCCGGGCTGACCAGCGATTAACCCCAGCAACTTCATCTCCTCCTACCCTTAAACTAAGCACCCAGTTCTACATGCGCGGATTAGAGAAATCCTCAGAATCGACTGGGATCGAGTAATAGGGCGTGTGCCCCGGCCTTGTTGTGGAGTCTATGTTTGAATCTTTGGTACCAGAAAACATTGCCACGCTAACAGCTTATCCGCCGGGCAAGCCCCTAGAAGAATTAGAAAGAGAACTTGGCATTACCGGGGCGATAAAATTAGCCTCTAACGAAAATCCTCTGGGACCTTCCCCCCTGGCTTTAGAAGCCATTCACTCGCAGCTTGCTAGCCTCAACCGCTATCCCGATAGTGGGGCCTATTATCTCAAAGCGCGTTTAAGCCGCCACTTGGGGATCAGACCGGAACAATTAATCCTGGGCAATGGTTCAGATGAAATTCTGGAATTAATCGTGCGAACTTTTCTGCAATCTGGGGAAGAAGTCTTGAGCTTTGCTCCTTCCTTTCTGATGTATGGCATAATAACCCAGGCAGCAGGAGGAGTCTTTCGGCCCTTGCCGCTAAAAGATTTTCGAGTGGATCTGCCAGCACTGAACCAAGCCTTGACCTCGCGCAGCAAAATCATCATCATCAACAATCCCAACAACCCTACCGGAACCGCATTTTATCGGACAGAATGGGAAGATTTTCTTAGGGCCCTGCCCCCTGGGGTAATTGTGGTCTTAGACGAAGCCTATATTGATTTTGTCAAATCGCCGGAGGTGCCCTCCGGTCTGGAGTACCTGGATGAGCAATTGCCCCTGATCGGCTTACGGACCTTTTCCAAGGCCTATGGCTTGGCGGGTCTGCGGATCGGCTATGGTTATGGACCGAGCGCACTGCTAAATTACCTGAACCGGTTGCGGCAACCGTTCAACGTCAATAGCCTGGCGCAAGTCGCGGCGCGTTCCGCCCTGGATGACCAGGACTTTTTGCAGCGCACCCGGCAACTAATCTGGGACGGACTGGCTTACCTGTGCCAAGAACTTGATCGCCTGGGGGTTGCCTATCTTCCGACCCACGCCAATTTCTTGCTGATTCGGGTTGATCGGGACAGTCAGGAACTCTACCAACGTATGCTCCGGGAAGGAGTAATTATTCGGGCCATGAGCAGTTATAATCTACCCGAATATATTCGCGTCAACGCCGGGCTTCCGGAAGAAAACTCCCGTTTCTTGCAGGCATTTAAAAAGGTTATGGGGTTTACGGTCTGAGGTGCCCCGTCGATTGATCATTACCATTGATGGTCCGGCCGGGGCCGGTAAAAGCAGCGTCAGCAAACGACTGGCTCAATGGCTGGAATACCTTTATTTGGACAGCGGTGCCTTCTATCGCGCCATCGCTTTGGTTGCGGGGAATCAGGGCGGCAACCTGGACGATGCGGGGTGGCTGGAAAGCTTCCTGGCGAGTTTTGAGCTAGAGGTTGCGTCGGGTCCCGAGGGTTTGCGGCTCTGGAACGATGGTCAGGAGATCACTCAGACCATCCGAACGCCCCGGATTAGCCAGGACGCGTCTCGGGTCGCCACCTTGAGGCCGGTGCGCCAATGGGTAGCGGCCTACCTGCGTCGCTGTGCCAAAAACGGCGGGATTGTCACCGAAGGACGGGATATGGGAAGCGTGGTGTTTCCTGAGGCGGAGGTCAAAATCTATTTAGATGCCGACTTAGGCGTTCGGGCGCAACGTCGCCGCCAGGAGCTGCAAGGCCGGGGGGTGGACCAACCAGCGGAGCAGGTTCAGGCCGACCTGGCCGACCGCGATCACCGCGACCGTGCCCGACAAGAAGGGCCGCTCTTAATTCCGCCCGGCGCCCAGGTGATTGACAACACCAACCTCAGTCTGGAACAGGTAGTACATGCCTGCCAGGAATTGATCCGGCCTAAACTGGAGCAGTCCACTTGTCAAGCTGGCCCGGATTGCGATAAGTTATTTACACCAGAAAAACACCCGTTAGGGTAGAAATATATTATAGGGGGAAGATTTGTATGGATAATGATAAAAAACCGGACCTGATTAGCGCAGAAGGATCGACAGAGGCTGAGACCCAAGCCACTGCCGAGGAGACTGCTCCCGAGATTATGGCCTCTGAAGAACCGGGGACCGGTGTTGCCTTAAGCGACACGGGGTCGGCCGCGGCGGAGATCGACAAACCCGGAGATGTGGAGAAAATGTCCGAACTCTATGAGGAAAGTCTGCGCCGGGTCCAAGAGGGTGAGGTGATGTCGGGGCGTATTGTCTCCATCGATAAAGATTATGTTGTGGTTGACATCGGTTATAAATGTGAAGGCCAGATTCCGATCCAGGAGTTTACCTCCCCCGAAGGCGAAGTTACCGCCCAGATCGGCGATCAGGTAGATGTGCTCTTGGAGCGTCGGGACGATGAGGAGGGCGTCGTGATACTCTCCAAAGAGAAGGCCTCAAAAATCAAAGTCTGGGAAGAAATCAGCACGGCCTATCAGGAAGACGGGGTAGTGGAGGGGGTCATCGCCGCCAAGGTTAAAGGTGGGTTTTCAGTGGATGTCGGCGGACTCACCGGTTTCCTGCCCGGCTCCCAGGTTGATTTACAGCCGATCCGCAACGTCGATGCCCTGGTCGGACAGCGCCATCAATTCAAAGTATTAAAATACAATAAAAAAAGGCGAAATGTCGTCCTGTCCCGCCGGGCTATTCTGGAGAAGGAAAAGTCGGAACTGAAGGCACAAACCCTGGCCAGCCTGGAAGAAGGTAAAATTATTGACGGCGTGGTAAAAAATATCACCGATTACGGGATCTTTGTCGATCTCGGCGGCATTGACGGGCTGCTCCATATAACCGACATGTCCTGGGGGCGGATCGGTCATCCCTCGGATCTTTATCAGGTGGGTGATCCCATCACCGTGAAGGTCTTACATTTTGATCGGGAAAATGAGCGCGTCTCGCTGGGTCTCAAACAACTGGTCCCCGACCCCTGGACCATGGCCGCGGAAAAATATCCGGTCGGCAGCCGGGTGCAGGGCAAGGTGGTCAGCCTTACCGATTACGGGGCGTTCATCGAACTGGAACCCGGAGTTGAGGGGCTGATCCATGTTTCCGAGATGTCCTGGACCCGGAAGATTCGTCACCCCTCCAAAGTGGTAAACGTGAACGATATCGTCGAGGTAGTGGTTCTGGATCTGGATCCTGAAAAAAAACGGATTTCGCTGGGGATGAAGCAGGTGGAACCGAACCCGTGGGATGTTATCGGCGAGAAATACCCGGTAGGCACCGTCATTGAAGGCAAAATCAAAAATATCACTGAGTTCGGCATCTTTATCGGCATCGACGAGGGCATCGACGGCCTGGTGCATATCTCTGATATCTCCTGGACCAAGCGCATCAAGCATCCTTCGGAAATCTATAAAAAAGGCCAGGAAGTGCAGGCCGAGGTCCTCAATATCGATAAGGAGAACGAACGGTTTTCTCTGGGGATCAAACAACTGACGCCGGATCCCTGGGATACGATTGAACAACGCTATCCGGTCGGACAACGGGTCAATGGCGTGGTCACCAATATCACCGACTTCGGGTTGTTTGTAGAGCTGGAGGAAGGCATCGAAGGCCTGGTGCATATCTCCGAATTGAGCCGCGATAAGAACAAGGCCACCCAGATTCAGGTCGGTGATGTGATCACCGTCAAGGTGGTCAATGTTTCGGCCCGGGATCGCAAAATTGGCCTCAGCATCCGCAAACTGGAGAGTGAAGAAGAACGCACCGTGTACCGCGAGTATCTCCATTCCCGGAAGGAAGCTACTACTCCGCTGGGTGAGATTTTGCGGGAAAGTCTGGAAGAAAGTGAACTGAAAAAGGCGGAGAATAAATCCTGACCGGCTGGGGAAGGACTCTATGAAAAAGCGGCCGCTGTACTCCGTAGTGCTTATCCTGGGCTCGATTATCCTGTTTTTTATTGGCCTCAGTCTGTTGATGCTATCCTTTGCCAAAGACGGCACCCTGTGGTCGAGAGGAGAAAAAGTCGGGGTCATAGAAGTTACCGGGCTGATTTCTGAGGCCCAGGATACCTTAAAGCAACTGGATAAATATCGGCGGAATTCCCAGATCAAGGCGATTGTCCTGCGCATTAACTCGCCGGGGGGAGCCGTCGGTCCGGCTCAAGAAATCTGGCGGGAAATTAATAAAATCCGCAAGACTAAAAAAATCGTCGCTTCGCTGGGCACTGTCGCGGCTTCCGGAGGTTATTATATCGCCAGTGCCGCAGACCTGATCATCGCCAGCCCCGGTACCATGACCGGCAGTATCGGCGTGATCATCAGATTTGCCAATATCGAAGCTCTGGTTAAAAAGTTAGGGTTGGACTTCTACGATCTTAAGGCCGGGGCCTTTAAAGATACCGGTTCCCCCATGCGTCCCATGACTCCGGAGGAGAAGGCCTATCTCCAAAATCTGCTTAACAATATTCACGAACAATTCATTCGCGATGTCGCCCAGGGCCGCAAGCTCCCCCTAGAAAAAGTCAGGGCCGTCGCCGATGGCCGGATCCTAACCGGTGAAGAAGCCAAAAATCTAAAGATGATCGATGAATTCGGCAATCTCCAGGATGCCATCGAGAAGGCCGGCCGCTTGGGGGGTATAGTGGGCAAAGTAGAGGCCGTCTATCCCGAAAAGGATAAATTCTCGCTGTGGAAATTGCTCTTTGGGCAGAGTTTTCAGGAAACCTTGAGTCAGCTCCAACTGTCGCCAGTGGTTCCGGCCTATCTACTCAGTGCCGGTAGATAAGCAACTAGCCCTAATAGCATCATTCGAAAGCACTGACTTCCCCTTTGCCCACTCGAATGATCTCGGGGACATCATCAATCAGCGAGATCACGCTGGACGGTTCCGGCATGATTACCCCGCCATCCACCACTAAATCGAGATACGGTTTGAAATAGTCAGCAATCTCATAAGGATCGCTCATTACTAGGCCGTCGGTGCGGCTGGCGCTGGTGCTGATGATAGGGTGGCCCAGAAGTTTCACCAGCCCCAGACAGATGGCATGGTTGGGAACCCGGATACCCGCGGTCTTACGCCGGGTCAGCATGATCTTGGGCACCAGCCGGGAGCCTTCCAAAATAAAGGTATAAGGTCCGGGCAAGAGCCGCTTCATGGTCTTGTAGGCGTAGTTGGAAACCCGGGCATATTCGCTGATATTTTTTAAATCGGCACAGATAAAACTGAAAGGTTTGGACAGCGACCGCCGTTTGAGCTGGTAAATCTTTTCAATCCCACCTTTGTTAAACAGATCGCAGCCGATGCCATAACAGGTATCGGTGGGATAAGCAATAATACCCCCGTCCGCCAGCACCTGCACCACCTGACGGAGCAGGCGGTCTTGGGGGTTCTGAGGGTTAATCCGCAACATCTTCGGCTTATTTCCCATTTTCCTATATCTTACCGGCTAACTCCGGCCTCTTGTTTCACCGACTGGAGCGACTGCTCGGGCTTAAGTTGAAGTTCAACATTATCTTTAATCCAATGGGCATCCCACCACTCTAAAGGATTAACATATTGCCCCTGAACAATCATGGCAAAATGTAAGTGGTCGCCGCCGGCCAGGCCCGTGGTCCCGGTGCGGCCAAGGACATCGCCCTTCTTGACCTGCTGACCCATCTTGACTTGAATCTGACTCAGATGGCTGTACATGCTGAACAGGCCCCAGCCGTGATCAATGATCACCGTCTGGCCATAAATCCCCAGAGGCTCAGCCATAACCACCACGCCGTGATTGGCCGCGGCTATTTCGGCGTTCTGGAGCGAAGCCAGGTCTTGACCTAAATGCACCTGATGATCAATTTCCCGCCCCTGAAAGAAATAGGAGCGGTGGTCAGCAAATCCCGCCATCGGCTTGCTGTTCTGCAGTCGCTGAAATGGCCCTTCCCAGAAACGTTGTGGATGGCTGGTCCGGCAGATTTCTTCCACCTGCTGGTTGTTGGCCCGACGCCACTGCCGATTAATCACCAGAAAGGCCTGCAGCGGGTCGCTGATATTTTTTAGATCCGCTGACATGGCCTGGAATTCCGGCACTTTTTGTTGTAAAAAGGTTTCTGAGATGTTAATGCGGTCTGTGCGCCAGCGGCGCCGTTTCAAGCGATAGACCACCGACTGCCGAGCTTCATTACCGACTAGGTCGATAGCCTTGACTTCCAGTGAGAAAGGGTTAGTCACTTCAATCGGTACTGCAAAGAAGGCCAAATAAACCCCTGGGGGGTTACCGGGACAGGGATAACCAGTAAACCAGCGGCCATCCACCAAAACCCCGCTCTGTTTAATGTCCTTGTTGATTTGATAGGTGACCAGCCCGGTCCCCCCCTGGTTCAAGACATGGTTCAAGGACCGTACTGATATCTGTAAGGGAATCAGATCGATGGTTAATCGACGGCTTATGGTAGTTTTTCGGCCTCCAAACCAGCCCCACCAAGAATAATCCCGAGCCCCGACCTGGAGTTCAGCCGGGCCTTCCTGC
>Ga0164318_10000026_pt1 | contig 67337 bp, 61 predicted proteins | sample GuaBasSedimGuay9_FD_113734 | JGI IMG/M metagenome (GOLD analysis project Ga0164318, IMG submission 113734) | Subseafloor sediment microbial communities from Guaymas Basin, Gulf of California, Mexico - Guay9, Core 4571-4, 0-3 cm | ecosystem: Environmental > Aquatic > Marine > Hydrothermal vents... | reverse complement strand
GAGTATAGGAAACTCTGCCCGGTCCTAAGCATTCGGGGTTCTATCCTGGACCGGCAGGGAACGGAGCTGGCAGTCAGTACCTTTGTCCAATCACTGGGTGCTCATCCTAACCGTCTGCCGGATACTAATAATTTAAGTACCCAACTGGCCAACCGGCTGAACCTGTCCCGGTCCCAAATTCAGAAGATTTTAAGTAAAAACCGGTCCTTTGTCTGGATCAAACGTCATCTTACACCCCAGCAGGCCGAAGCCATTCAGGCCTTTAAAGAAGAACAATTAAACAAAGCCAAAACTTGCGCTTCTTCCCCAAAGGACAACGGCAACCCCAAAAAGTCCCTGGAAGCGATGTATCTGATTCCCGAAGCCCGGCGCTTCTATCCACATCGGTCTCTGGCCGGACCAGTCCTGGGATTTTGTAATATTGACGGTCAAGGTCTGGAAGGTTTAGAGGCCCAGTTTGATCAGCACCTGTATGGTAAGCCGCTCAAGTGCATGAATCTATTGGATGCCAGGGGTCATATTATTATTTCCAGCGAAAAAGAACTGGCGCATCAGACCATGGGAGACAACCTGATTTTGACGATTGATCGCACCATACAATATATCGCTGAGAAGGCCTTGGCTAACGGGGTGGAGCAATGGCACGCGGCCGGGGGGTTGGCCGTGGTGGTACGCCCTCAAACCGGAGAAGTACTGGCCATGGCTCAATCTCCCACCTTTGATCCCAATAATTTTAATCAATACAGTAAAGAACAATATCAGAATCGGGCCCTAACCATCGCCTTTGAACCCGGCTCCACCTTTAAGATCTTTACCGTGGCCGCAGCCTTGGATGCAGGCGTAGTCCGGCCTGCGGATCAATTCCATTGCGGCCACGGGGTCTTTAAGATCGGTAACAGTGGGGTAATCCATGATATCCATCCCTATGGCATTCTGACCGTCAGCGACATTATCAAAAAATCAAGCAACATCGGGGCGGCCAAGGTCGGAATGCGAGTCAATGGTGCTTTAATGGATAAATACCTCCAGGATTTTGGTTTTGGCCAACGGACCGGCTTATGCTTTCCCGGGGAAAGTTGTGGGTTATATCGGACTCTGAAATTCTGCCGATCGCCCATTGACCGGGTGACGGTGAACTTCGGTCAGGGCGTGTCGATAACCGCCATCCAACTGGCCATGGCGCTGGCCTCCTTGGGCAATGAAGGCGTCCTGATGAAGCCCTTATTAGTTAAAGAAATCATTAATCAGCAGGGGCAAATAGTCAAGCAATTCAAACCCGAAGCCGTACGCCAGGTAGTCTCGCCAGCTACGGCCCATAAAATGCTGGCTATTATGCAAACCGTGACCGAATCCGGCGGCACCGGCACCGAAGCCGCCCCAGCCGGCTATTCCGTGGCCGGAAAAACCGGCACCGCGCAAAAGCTGATAGGGGGACGCTATTCCCATAGCAAGTTCAACGCCCTGTTCATTGGTCTGGTTCCGGCCGAAAAACCAGTGCTGGCCATTGTGGTACTTATTGATGAACCCAAAGGGGCCATTTACGGCGGGGTCGTGGCGGCCCCGGTGTTTCGGGAAATCGCCGCCCGGACCATGAGATTTTTAGGATATTATCCCAAGATCGAACCAGTGGTTAATCCCCTCTTGGCCACCAAAATCGTGGAATGCAACCTGGAAGTAGGCAAGGCTGACACTGAACCGGTAAACGGGCCGTTGACCGTAATGCCCGATTTCCAGGGCCAGACCATCCGGCAGGTGTTGAAGTCCTTACACCGCTCGGGGCTGCGCTGCCATATTGAAGGGAGCGGAGTCGCAGTTAGTCAGCAACCCGAACCTGGAGTCCCGATCACTCCGGAAAGTATCTGTCTTATAAGATTTAAACCAGAATCATAAATTTTATTAGTAAGTTAATCAATCATAAAGCTGCCGTTATTGGCAGTTGCAAAGCCGTCGAAGTTAAGATACGATAAATTTAATTATCGTACCCAAACTTCCTGATTAGAAAGATAATTAGTCGTATCTAAGCCAGAGGAATTTTTGTTGTCCGGACTGATGGATACCTATACTCCGAAAACCCTGCAGCGACTCCTGAAGGGTCTGGCCGGAATCCAGAGCTGGGGGCCGGATGACATCCAAGTCACTGGTATTGCTTATCATTCCGGGCAAGTTGAACCGGGTCAGATATTTGTGGCGCTGCGCGGCTGTCAGACCGACGGCCACCTCTTTATCGATCAGGCTATCCAACAAGGGGCTCAGGTCATCGTCAGCGAGCAGGACCGGCCAGCTTATCCAGGGGTAATTAATATCAAGGTTCCTGACACCCGGCTGGCTCTGGCCCACCTGGCGGCGGCCTTTTACGATTATCCCTCCCAAGACCTTAGCATCGTAGGTATTACCGGCACTAACGGCAAAACTACCACCTCTTATATCCTGGAAGCCATGATGCAGGCCGCGGGTTTAAAGGTCGGGGTGATTGGCACGGTGAATTGTCGTTTTGACAACCAGGTGCGGCCAGCGCCGGTGACGACGCCGGAATCTTTGGACCTCCAACGCCTGTTGCGGGAGATGCAAGGCCGCCAGATCACCCAGGTTATCTTAGAGGTCTCGTCCCACGCCTTGGATTTAAAGCGGACTCACCATTGCCGATTTGCCGCCGCTATTTTTACTAATCTCTCCCAGGATCACTTAGATTATCATGGTGATTTAGACCGTTATTTTGAGGCCAAAAGTCGGCTGTTCACGGAATTGTTGAATAATGAATGTCGGCCGGCACCCCTGGCAGTTATCAATCGGGACGACCCGCGCGGGGCCGCGTTGCAGCGCCGGACCCGGGTTCCGACCTTAACCTATGGATTAAATGGTCACAGCGATCTGTGCCCGGAAAGCTACCACCTCTCTTCCCAAGGATTGCGGGCCTGCCTGGCTACGCCTTACGGGCGGTTAGAAATCAACTCCACTCTAGTGGGCCGCCATAATCTTTACAATATCATGGCCGCCAGCGGCACCGCTCTAGGCTTGGGGCTAAGTCCCGAGGCGGTGGTCGATGGTCTGAGGCAATTGGCCGGAGTCGAAGGTCGTCTGGAACGATTGGCCGCGCCGGGAAAACCTCTGGTGTTTATCGATTATGCCCATACCCCGGACGCCCTGGAAAAAGTGCTAACCGCATTACGGGCCTTGAATTTTAATCGATTGATCACCGTCTTTGGCTGTGGCGGGGATCGGGACCGGTCCAAACGCCCGCGGATGGGCCAGATAGCCGCGCAAGCCAGCGATCTGGTTATTGTTACCAATGATAATCCGCGCACTGAAGATCCCTTGGCGATCATTAATCAGATTGAAGCCGGGCTGCACGGGGGGGGTCATGCTCGGCTCGACCCGGAGGAGGCGCTTGACGCCTCCTCTGGTTACCTGGTGATCCCGGATCGCCGACAGGCTATTTTTCAGGCCATAGAATTGGGGCAGCCCGGAGACGCCGTCCTGGTTGCCGGTAAGGGACACGAGACCTATCAGATTTTCGGCACCCACCGGGTTCATTTTGATGACCGCGAGGTGGCCCGGCAAGCCTTGCGAGGTCAATGCCACTCATGACCGCACATTTCTCCATACCGGATCTCATCACCGCGACCCGCGGCCAGTTGCATCAGCCAGGCTCCTGGCCGCACCTGGTGGGCATCTCTACTGACTCCCGTACCAGCCAGAGCGGCCAACTCTTTATTGCGCTCCAAGGGGAAAACCATGATGGCCACGACTTTATCGGCAAGGCCCTAGCGCGTGGCGTCGCCGGCCTACTGGTAGCAGAAGCCTGGTGGCGTTCCCATCCCCGCCTGGTGCCCCCAGAGGTAATGGTCATCAGGGTGCCAGACACCCTGACCGCCCTGGGAGACCTGGCCCAGGCCTGGCGTCGGCGATTCTCCCTGCCAGTAGTAGCCCTGACGGGAAGCTGCGGTAAGACTACCACCAAAGAGATGGCCGCCCAGGTTGCCCAGGTCGCCTATCGGGTTTTAAAAAATGAAATGAATTTCAATAACCTGATCGGCTTGCCGCAGACCCTTTTGGCTCTTAATGCAACCCACCAGGTGGCGGTAGTCGAGATGGGGATGAATCACTTCGGCGAGATCCGCCGTTTAACGCAGATCGCCGCCCCCACTATCGGGGTGCTGACCAACATCTATCCGGCGCATACCGAGGGCGTCGGGGATGTCGAAGGGGTAGCCCGGGCCAAAGCTGAGCTTTTGGAAGGACTGGCTGCAAATCAGTTGCTGATTTATAATCAAGATGATCCCCGCGTTGCCCGGTTGGCTCAGTGGTTTCCGGGGCGCACCCTCAGTTTCGGTCTGAGTGCTCCGGCTCAGGTTCGGGCCTTCAATCACCGTAGTCATGGCATTGCCGGCCAGGAAGTGAAAATTAGTTTTCCGGGACAAACCTGCTCGGTATTTCTGAGAATTTCGGGATTACACCACTTATACAATAGCTTGGCGGCGGCCGCGGTCGGACTGGCGCTGGGGCTCTCAGCCCCACAGATCGTCGCCGGTCTGGAAAACTTCCGGCCCCTGGACAAGCGGACGCAGCTCATCACCTTGAAATCCGGGGTGCATATCATCAATGACAGTTACAATGCCAATCCCGGCTCCATGGCCATGGCCCTGAGGACTTTAGCTGATCTGAAGAATCAAGGTCGCGCCGTCGCGGTCCTGGGGGATATGTTAGAATTAGGGGCCGGCGCCATCCAGGCTCATCAGGAGCTAGGAGAGCAGGCCGGTCGTTATAAACTTGACTTGCTGGTAACCTGCGGGGCCTACGGCGAGCTGGTCGCAGAGGCGGCGCGGGCCGCCGGGATGTCGGCCCGCCAGGCGTGCGCCGTACCTTCCCACGCGGAAGGAGCCAAGATTTTAAAGGGTTTCTTGCAACCCGGGGATTGGCTCCTGGTTAAAGGCTCACGCGCAATGCGCATGGAAAACCTGATCAAGGCCCTGGAAACCTAAGGCCGGGCTAGACAACTAGAAGCAGGTCGATACCGAACGTGGTGGGGACTAACATTAACTCTAACAGCCGGTAAGGAAGCGATCCGTGCTTTATCATTTGCTATTTCCCTTAAAAACTTATTTTAGCGTCTTCAATGTCTTTCGCTATATTACCTTTCGGTCGATCTATGCCTTGCTAACCGCTCTGGTAATTTGTTTTGTGGTCGGACCGTGGTTGATCCACAAATTAACTGAACTGCAAATCGGCCAGTATATTCGTGAAGACGGACCCGCGTCCCATTATGCCAAGGCTGGCACCCCGACTATGGGGGGCATTTTAATTGTTTTTGCCACCCTGTTGTCCACCTTGCTGTGGACCAATTTGGCCAGTCCGTATGTCTGGTTGCTGATCGTGGTTACCTTGGGGTTTGCCGCTATCGGCTTTGTCGATGATTATCTCAAGGTGATCAAGAAAAATAACCATGGCTTAAGTGGCCGGGCCAAGCTGTTCAGTCAGATAGTGCTGGCTTTGGGGGTGGCCCTAGTGCTTTACTATTCACCGGGCTTCAGTACTACTCTAACCATTCCCTTTTTTAAGAAGGTCCAGCCCGATCTGGGTTGGGGGTTTATTCCCCTAGCCGTATTTATTATTGTCGGTGCAGCCATGCGGTCAATCTGACCGATGGTTTGGATGGCCTGGCTATCGGTCCGGTCATTATCGCCGCCGCCACTTACATGATCTTTTCTTATCTGGTCGGCAATGTCAAGATCGCCGAGTACCTGCAAATTCCTTATGTGCGGGGCGCAGGGGAGATGGCCGTGTTCTGCGGGGCCCTGGTCGGAGCAGGAATGGGCTTCCTGTGGTTTAATGCCTATCCGGCCCAAGTGTTTATGGGTGATGTCGGCTCCTTAGCCCTGGGAGGGGTTCTGGGCACCATGGCCCTGGTTACCAAACAGGAAATTCTCCTGGCTATTGTCGGCGGCATCTTTGTGGTAGAAGCGATCTCGGTCATTTTACAGGTAGGTTTTTTTAAAGCCACCAATGGACGCCGAATTTTTCGAATGGCGCCCATCCATCATCATTTCGAACTGAAGGGCTGGCCCGAACCCAAGGTCATCGTACGCTTCTGGATTCTGGCCATAATTCTGGGGTTACTGTCGCTCAGCACCCTAAAACTGAGGTAAGGGTGAAGCTAGCCGGTAAAAAGATCCTAGTCGTCGGCCTGGGCCAGACCGGGGTGGGTCTGTGCAAGTTTCTCAGCCCGCGGGGTGCGCAAATTACCGTGACGGACGCGGCTCCGGCCGCGGCTTTAGGGCCGGTGCTTGGCGAGATCAGAAATCTAGTGGCCGGTTTGGCTCTGGGCCCGGCCTACCCGCCGGAACTGGAGGCGATAGACCTCATCATCCTCAGTCCGGGGGTGCCGCCCGAGTTGCCCTGGTTGCAACAAGCGGTGGCGGCCGGCATGCCGCTGATCGGAGAATTGGAGCTGGCCAGCCGTTTCCTCCAGGTCCCGGTGGTGGCCATCAGCGGTACTAATGGCAAGACCACTACAACGGCACTGGTGGGCGAATTATTGCGCGCTTCCGGCCAGCGCATCCGGGTAGGAGGCAATATCGGCACCCCATTGATCGAATTGCTCCAATATCAAGAGCAGTTTGATTATCTGGTAATTGAAGTCAGCAGCTTTCAACTGGACACCGCCTGGAGTTTTAAGCCTCACGCCGCGGCGCTGCTTAACATCAGCGCCGACCATCTCGACCGCTATGCTAATTTCGCAGCCTACGTTAACTCGAAGGCCAGTCTTTTCCGACTTCAGGGTCCAGAAGACTTAGCGGTCCTCAACGCTGACGATCCTTTGGTGGCCCCGCTGGCCGCCCGCTTGCGGTCGCGGGTTTGCCAATTTTCATTACAGCAGCCGGTGAAGACGGGGGCCTGGCGGAGGGGGGGGGCTTTGTGCATCCGCCTGGCCTCCGGTTTAGAGGTTCAGTTCCCGGTGGCCGATATTAAACTCGCCGGGCAGCATAATTTGGAAAACATCATGGCCGCCCTGTTGCTGGCCCTGAATCTGGGTGCCAGTCCTCAGGCTTGCCGGGAAGTGCTGGCCCGTTTTACGGGATTGCCGCATCGCTTGGAATGGGTCGCTACCTTGTCTGGCGTGCGGTTTTTTGATGACTCCAAGGGTACCAATGTCGCTGCGGTCACCAGCTCCCTGGCAAACTTTACTGAGCCGGTGATCCTCATCGCTGGCGGTCGGGATAAGGGCGGCGATTACAGCCCGCTGGCGCCGTTGGTCCAGGAGCGAGTCAAGGCGATGATTCTCATTGGCGAGGCCCGGGACCAAATAGCGGCTACTCTGGGTCACCTGACTCATACGCGGCTGGCCCACGATCTCCCCCAAGCCGTGCAATGGGCCTGGGAAGAGTCGCAGCCCGGAGATGTGATTTTGTTATCCCCAGCCTGCTCCAGTTTTGATATGTTTACAGATTATGCGGAACGGGGTCAAGTGTTTCAGGCCGCTGTTCAGGGATTAAGCAATGGCCGACCAAGCCGAGCCTGACGCCAGAAATCAGTATGATCATATACTATTGATCGTCACCTTTATCCTGGTGAGCATTGGGCTGGTGATGGTCTTTAGCGCCAGCGGCGTTATGGCCTACGACCGCTATCATGATCCATATTTTTTCTTACGCAAGCAAGGCATCTTTGCTCTGCTCGGCCTGGCATTGATGTTTGTGGTCCGCAAGATTCCTTACCGGGTCTATTATCGGCTGGTCTATCCGATTTTTCTAATCAGCCTGTTGACCCTGATCTTGTTATTGATCCCGGGTTTGGGCGTCGAGATTCGCGGGGCCACTCGCTGGTTAAGGCTAGGGCCCTTTCTGTTCCAGCCGTCGGAATTAGCTAAACTGGCGGTGGTCATTTTCTTGGCGTACTCCATGACTCGCAAACAAGAAAAAATGAAGTATTTCGCCATCGGCTTCATCCCACATATTTTAGTGGCCGGGGTCTTTATTATTTTGATCGAGAAGCAACCCGACTTTGGCACCGCCATGACCATCGCCGGACTGGTGTTTCTGTTGCTATTCGTCGGCGGCACGCGGCTGACCCACATTTTCTTATCGGCCCTGGCCATCGCCCCGGTAGTGGTCTATGCCATCATCCGGGACCCCAAGCGTCTGGAACGGGTGGTTACTTTTTTAGATCCTTTCGCCTATAAACAAGATAGCGGCTACCAGCTCGTCCATTCCTTGTACGCCATCGGCTCGGGAGGCTTGGGAGGCTTGGGAATCGGTAAAAGTCAGCAGAAGCTTTTCTATCTACCGGATATGCATACTGATTTCATTTTATCCATCACGGCCGAGGAGATCGGTCTGATCGGGGTGCTGCTTATCATCGCATTATTTGCCGTTTTGGTCATGCGGGGCATTTCTCTGAGTCTCAAGGCACCGGATCATTTCGGCTGCTACCTGGCCCTGGGGCTGGTCACCCTGATCGGTTTCCAGGCCGGCCTCAACATGGGGGTAGTCAGCGGCATCCTGCCGACCAAGGGCATGTCTTTGCCTTTTATCAGTTATGGCGGTTCGTCTCTCTTAGTCAATCTGACTGCCATAGGCATTTTGTTGAATATCAGCGCTCAATCTCAGCAGCCGGAGAGCGAGCCCCAATCGACCAAAACCCGAAGCACGGCAATATCTTGTTCTAAGCTCAAAAATGAACGATAGGGTCAACAAAAACCGTATTGGCGTAGTCATCGCCTCGGGGGGCACCGGCGGGCATCTATTTCCGGCCGTAGCCGTAGCCCAAGAATTTCGTAACCGTTTGGGGGCCAAGATCAGCTTCGTGACCACGGCCAGGGCCATGGCTCTAGAAATTTTACAGCGTTACCAATTTCCCTGGCAGATTATTGATGCCGGGGCACTTAAAGGGCAGGGTCTCTGGCGGCGTTTGGCCACCCTGGCCGGTTTACCGGGCAGTATTTTGCAGGCCCAGCGCGTGTTAAGGCAGGAATCACCGGATCTGGTGTTAGGCATGGGCGGTTACAGCACCGGCCCGGTCGGGGTGGCGGCCTGGCGCTTGGGCATCCCCCTGGCCATTCATGAGCAGAACGCCATTTTGGGCTTTACCAATAAGCTGCTGGCCCGCCTGGCGGACCGGATCTTCCTGTCTTTTCCGGATGCCGACGGGCAGGTTGACTCCGACCGGACAATCTGGACCGGAATGCCCTTGCGACCGGAATTTATCCACCCCCAACCTATGGAACGGCCAGCCTCTCCCCAGACCTTGTTAATTATGGGGGGCAGTCAGGGAGCGCATCAAATTAATCTACAAATGTTGGCCGCACTGGAATTTCTTCGGGAGTGGCGGCAACAGTTGAATATTATTCATCTTACCGGCCTCGCTGATGTTGATCTGGTCAAAAACGGGTATGCCCAGGCCGATTTTCCCGCCACAGTCATGGCCTTTACTCCCGACGTCGCCGCCTATATGGCCCAGGCGCATCTGGTGGTATGTCGGGCCGGGGCTTCTACGCTGGCCGAACTAACCGCCCTGGGACGGGCCGCGATCCTGGTGCCCTACCCTTACGCGGCCAACCAACATCAGGAAAAAAATGCCCGTTGGCTGAGCGAGGCCCAGGCTGCTTATCTGCTTGCCAATCAGGATCTGACCGGCGCCGGACTGGCCGCGCTGATCAAAGAATTACTTGATAATCCCGTAAAACTGGCAGACATGGAAAGCCGTTGCCACTCCCTGGCCCGTCTCGAGGCCGCGGCCACCATGGTGGCGGAATGTCAGCGTCTGATTACTTCCACCACTCCCAAGGAATTAGATTAATGCGGTCTCTAGCCCAAAGTTATCATTTTATCGGTATCGGCGGCATCGGCATGAGCGGCTTGGCCGAGCTGCTGATCCGTCAGGGTCACCGGGTCAGCGGTTCTGATCTCGCGGCTAATGCTCAAACCCGGCGATTAGCCGGTTTGGGAGTCAAGATTTACCAGGGGCACCATGCCGATCATCTCCAAGACCCCGACGTCGTAATAGTTTCGGCCGCCATCCGGCCGGACAATCCTGAACTCATGGCCGCCCGCCGCCTGGGTCTGGAAGTGCTGTCCCGAGCCCAAATGTTGGCCCGGCTGATGGTCGGCAAATTTCAGATCGCGGTGGCCGGGGCTCACGGCAAGACTACCACCACCTCGATGATCGCCTCCATTCTGCGCCATGCCGGTCTGGACCCCAGCGTGGTTGTGGGAGCCGTAGTCGATAGCCTGGGGGGCAACGCGGTGCTGGGCCAGGGTAAATATTTCGTTGCCGAAGCCGATGAAAGTGATGGCTCATTGGTGGCGTTAACCCCGCATCTGGCGGTAGTCACCAATATCGATCGCGAGCATCTCGATCATTACCGCGATCTGGCCCATATCCAGGAGACTTTCGCCGCCTTCCTCAATCAGGTGCAGCCGGGCGGGTGGGTAGTCGCCTGTCAGGATAACCCACATCTGCAACCGCTGTTGGGCAGGTTAAACGGGACGCTGTTGACCTATGGCTTGAAGCCGGGCGGAGATTTCTGGGCCGCAGACCTACGGCTGGATGGCTGCACCAGTCACTATCACTTATGGCGCGGCAACCAGGAATTGGGTCAGATCCACTTGCCCCTGGTCGGGAAGCATTATGTGTCTAATTCGTTGGCCGCGGCCGCGGTGGCCCAGACACTGGGGCTGGAATTCTCCGCCATTCAGCAAGGGCTGGCCAAGTTGGGCCAGGTGCACCGGCGCTTTCAGATCAAAGGGGAGTCGCAGGGCATTACCGTGGTCGATGACTACGGCCACCACCCCACCGAGATCAGGGTGACGCTGGAGGCCATCGCCCAATCTTTCCGCGGCCGTCGGCTGTTGGTAGCCTTCCAACCGCATCGCTACAGTCGCACCCGCGCCCTCTTGACTGAATTTTATTCCGCCTTTCCCAGCGCCGATGTCTTGTTTCTGACCGAAATCTATGGTGCCGGAGAGCAAGTGATCCCGGATATTTCCGGACATTGTCTATTTAAGGGCGTCAGACAGAACGGGCACCGCCAGGTATATTATGTCGAAAACCAAGCCGAGCTGACTGACCAGTTATGGGACAGTCTCTATCCAGGAGATGTAGTGGTCACCATGGGCGCCGGTGATATTTATAAAACCGGGGAAGAACTGCTGAAGCGTCTAAGATCTCAACCTTTGCGACCATCTGCTCCTGATCTCCCACCGCCTTCTCAAGTTGGAAAGGTTCATTAAATGAATCGCTATTCCACCTCACGGTCCTCGACCCATCGCTTGTCATCGCTTAGGTCGGCACCGCGCGCAAAAAGATTCCGCTCGACTCGGCGGTCAAACACCTATCGCCGTCCGCGGCGCTCCTGGAAAGCCCTCAAAAAAGGCCTGGCCTATGGATGTTATCTATTCACCGCCATCACCATCCTGGCCTCGGTTAGCCTGTTGTTGGTAGTCGGTTATCAGTATTGCCTGACCTCGCCGTACTTCTGTATCAAAGATGCCAGTCATATTTGCCTCCAGGGCCTGGAACGGCTTACTCCTACGCAAGTTTTAAAAATTGCCCAATTACGCCCGGGAACTAGTCTGTTGGCCATTAAGCCGCTAGAGATCGAAAAGGCGCTGCAGCAAAACCCCTGGATCAGGAGGGCGGAACTCATCCGACAATGGCCCGATCGCCTCACCCTGGTGATCAAGGAGCAGCATCCCCTGGCCATTGTCCACCTGGATCACTTTTACTATATGAACCACCAGGGGGTGTTATTCAAATCTCTGGAGCCGACGGATTCGTATGATCTGCCGGTGATTACCGGACTGACTTCCGATTATTTCCAGCCGGCTGGTGATCAGCTTTCGCCGTTGTTAACTAGAATAGTTGACTTAATCGGACTTCTGAAGCAAACTCCGGCTCCCCTGAATTTTGACAACATCGCCGAAATCCATATCGACCCGGAACGGGGTCTTACCCTTTACACCATTGGCCTGGGTGTGGGAATAGATATCGGATTCCAGGGGCATAATCAGAAATTGGCCAATTTTCAGCGCCTATTACCTACCTTGGAAAGAACGGGGGAAATACGACGGGTGGCCAGAATCAATCTAAACTATCCCCACCAGGTCTTGGTAAGTTTTAGAAAACCTGACCTGGCATCCCCTTAAGGAGAGATCGTGAGCCAGGAGTTGATTGTTGGGTTAGATATTGGGACGACTAAAATCTGCGCGGTAGTAGGAGAAATCGCGGACACTTCAGTGGAAATTGTCGGAGTTGGCACCCATCCCTCCCAGGGATTGCGCAAAGGGGTAGTGGTCAACATTGAAAATACGGTTAAGTCAATACGTAAAGCGGTAGAAGAAGCCGAACTGATGGCGGGCTGCGAGATCCGCTCCGTATTTGCTGGAATTGCCGGGGGCCATATCAAAGGGTTCAACAGTCAGGGACTGATCGCGGTCAAAAGCCGGGAGGTCACCCAGGCCGATGTTACCCGGGTCATTGACGCCGCCAAAGCCATGGCCATTCCCCTGGATCGGGAAGTGATCCATATCTTGCCCCAAGAATACATTGTTGATGGCCAGGATGGCATTAACGACCCGATTGGCATTCACGGGGTGCGGTTGGAGGCCAAGGTGCACATTGTCACCGGCGCGGTCACCGCGGTCAGTAATATAATTAAATGCTGTAACAAGGCGGGACTGGATGTCTCGGATATCGTGCTGCAAAGCCTGGCTTCCGGGGACGCGGTGCTCACTGACGAGGAAAAAGAGCTAGGTGTGGCCCTGATCGATTTCGGCGGCGGCACTACGGACCTGGCGATTTTCTCTAACAACTCGATTAAACATAGCGCGGTCCTGGCCCTGGGAGGCAACAATCTGACCAATGACATCGCCGTCGGTCTCCAGACCTCTTTACCTGAAGCCGAAAAATTAAAGCAGACCTGGGGCTGTTGCCTGACCACTCTGGAAGACCGGGAGGAACAGATTGAGGTGCCGGGTTTAGGCGGCCGTAAATCCCGGAATCTATCTCGGGGCATCCTGGCCGAGATCATCCATCTCCGGGCCAAAGAGATTATGGAGATCATCCATAAAGAGATTATCCGTTCCGGTTTTGCCATTCCGATGATCTCCGGGGTGGCTATTACCGGCGGCTCTTCCCTGTTGGCCGGGTTGCCGGAGTTGGCCGATGATATTTTCGGTCTCCCGACCAGGAGGGGCTATCCTATTGGGGTCGGCGGACTTACCGATGTGATCAACAATCCGGCCTTTGCCACCGCGGTAGGTCTGGTGCTGTATGGGGCTCGGTCCCGAAGCCCGCGCAGTCGCGACTCCTTTCGCATTCGGGACCAAAATATCTTTTATCGGGTCCTGAATCGGATGAAAAAATGGTTCAAAGAGGTTATCTAACTTTTTATTTAGAAGCTGTTGGGAGGGAAAAGCATGGGTATGAATATTCAACTGGTGGAAACAGAGTCCTCAGCTAAAATCAAGGTTCTGGGGATCGGGGGCGGCGGCGGCAACGCCGTCGATGACATGATTCGAGCAGAAATGCAAGGGGTGGATTTTATTGCCGCCAATACCGACGCGCAAACTCTGGAAAAGAGCCTGGCGCCCCTCAAGATCCAATTGGGGCAGACGTTAACTAGAGGGTTGGGGGCCGGGGGCGATCCGGAAGTGGGACGGGATGCCACCCTGGAAGACGCCGATCGCCTGCGCGAGATCCTCAAAGGCGCCGACATGGTCTTCATTGCCGCGGGTCTGGGCGGCGGTACCGGTACCGGCGGGGCCCCCATTGTGGCGGAGATCAGCAAAGACATCGGCGCCCTGACCGTGGCGGTGGTGACCAAGCCGTTCTTCTTTGAGGGCAAGCGCCGTATGCGCCAGGCCGAGAGTGGCATCGAAGAGTTAAAAAAAGCCGTTGATACCCTGATCACCATTCCCAACGACCGGTTGCTCAGCCTGGATACCAAGAAAACTCCGGGATTAGAAACCTTTGCCCGGGCTAACGAAGTGCTGCTCTATGCGGTCAAAGGCATTTCCGACCTGATCATGGTCACCGGCCATATCAATGTCGATTTTGCGGATGTGCGCAGCATCATGAGTGAGATGGGCATGGCCCTGATGGGCACTGGCATTGCCAGCGGCAGCAATCGGGCCGTAGAAGCCGCCCAGAAAGCCATCTCCAGCCCCTTGTTGGAAGACCTGACCCTGCGGGGCGCGCGGGGCATCCTGATCAATATTACCAGCGGTCTGGACTTCTCGCTGGATGAACTGCGCGATGCCTGTTCCCTGATTCAGGAAGAGGCCCACGAGGATGCCAACATTATTTTCGGTTGGGTAGTGGATGAAAATCTGCAAGATGAAACCCGAGTGACGGTCATTGGCACCGGCATCGGCAAAAAATCTGAACCGGAAAAACCCCAGCGGGCCACCCGAGTTCAAGCAGCTACTCCCGAAGAACTTGAAATACCTACTATAATTCGCCAAGAAGACGATATCTCGCGGCTCCGGGAAATGACCCGGGGAGATAGCCATAAAAGGACTAATCTGGAGCTGGTGGCTAATAAAAAAAACGTGGTTCACCCGGATCTGCATTACGAAGAAGATGAGCTAGACATCCCTACTTTTATGCGACAACAGGCCGATTGAGCCTATATCTGGAGGGGCGGAAGCTTCAGGGCCACTGCCTTCCGCCCCCTAATGGCCCTCCTTAGTTAAATGTCCAGAAAAATCATTGCCCACCTGAAAAACCTGCTAGATCAGGAACAAGGGGCGATAATCCGGGAATGGGGCCATCGTTGGCCGCTAGCCCTGGTCTATCCCAACCTCTACCAGGTAGGCATGAGCAATCTGGGGTTTCAGGCCGTTTACCGGCGGCTGAACGATCACCCCGATCTAACCTGTGAACGGGCCTTCTTGCCCCCGTGGGATTTATGGCTGGAATACCAGCGCACCGGCACCCCTATCCTGTCGCTGGAATCACGGCGGCCTCTGACCGATTTTGCCGCGCTGGCCTTCGCACTCCCCTATGAAGCTGATTATCCCCAGGTTTTAAAAATTCTGGACCAGGCCCATATTCCCCTGTTGGCCGACCAACGCGGACCCAACTTCCCGCTGATCTTGGCGGGCGGGGTAACCACCTTTCTCAATCCGGAACCCTTGGCGCCATTTATAGATGCTTTTTTTCTGGGAGAAGCCGAAGGTCAGGTGGAAAATTTCTTTTATTTCCTGGCCAGAAATTTAAAGTCCAACCCGGACCGTCATCAGGTCCTAAAGGCCTTGGCGGCCAGCCAGCCCGGAGCCTATGTTCCGGCCGGTTACCAGCCGACTTATCACGACGACGGCACATTGGCCGATTTTATTCCGGCTCCCGGGTACCCGTCCAAAGTCATGGCCCGGCATCCGCCCGATCTGGAGGCTTATCCCTGCCATAGCCAGTTGCTAGCCCCCGGAGCCGAGTTCGGCCAGATGTTTCTGGTGGAGGTTGGTCGGGGTTGTGGCCGCGGCTGCCGTTTCTGTGCCGCAGGGTTTGTTTACCGACCACCGCGGCAACGATCTCTGATAGAATTGAGCCGTCAGATTGATCTCGGCCTGACGCAGCGCCACAAAATCGGCCTGGTGGGGGCCGCGGTCTCCGATCATCCCGCCATTCACGAACTCTGCCAACAAGTAGTAGCAGCCGGGGGGCAGTTGGGCATCAGTTCGATCCGGGCCGACTCCGCAGATCGGGAACTGTTTGATCTGCTGGCTCAAGGCGGCGTTAAGACCATTGCTTTAGCCCCGGAAGCGGGGAGTGAGCGATTACGCCAAGTGATCAATAAAGGACTTAGCGAAGCGGAGCTTAACGCCGCGGCAGTAAATCTGCACAAAGCCGGAATCCCTAATCTGCGCCTCTACTTTATGGTGGGATTGCCCACCGAAACCAGGGAGGAGGTACGGGACATTGCCCGGTTGGTGAAACGTCTGAAGCATGCCGTGACAAAATCTAGCCGGGGCCGCAAGGGACTGGCCAGCCTGACGGTCAGCCTGCACTCCTTTGTTCCCAAACCTTTCACCCCTTTTCAATGGGTGCCGTTCCTCGACCTACCGGAACTCAAGGACCGGATCAGACTGGTCAAACGCGCACTCAAGGGCAGTTCCCAGGTGCGGGTTCATGCCGACCTGCCCAAATGGGCCTATATCCAGGCCCTGCTGGCCCGGGGCGATCGGCGGGTCGGCCTGATGCTCCTGGCCGCGCACCAGGCCGGCGGCAACTGGAATCAGGCCTTTCGCCATAGCCCGCTTAACCCGGATTTTTTCGTGCTCCGCCCCCGCGCTCCAGAAGAATTGTTCCCCTGGGACTTTATTGATCACGGACTGCACAAATCTTATCTATGGGAAGAGTATCAACTGGCCCTGGCTGGCAAACCGACCCCGCCTTGCGACCCCCGGGTCTGTCGGCGCTGCGGCGTCTGCGGCTCGGCCGCAATTCCGTAAAGTTAACGAGGTTCATAGCCATCAGAAATATAATCGTTTGATTAATTTTATATTTTCGGAAAGGATGACATGGAACAGTCATATCTGGGACCGCTCTTGGCCCTGATCGGCATGATTATCTTGCTCGTCAATAATTTTCAACGGCGGTCATACCGGCGGCGTCAGGTCAGAATGAGTCCCCAGTTCCTGACCTGGCAAAAATGGGGCACCTTATTGGCCTCGGTCTTGATTTTCGTCGGCCTGTATCTGATGATTGGCCGCAGATGAGGCCATAGGGTTTTTCTCCGGCGCTTTAACCAAGGTATTCTTTCGGCTCTTGCTCTAGAGTTGTTTTTAATCTAATATTAATTTTGAGGATTCGTTACCTGATGGTAAAAACCTTCCTGAACCATTTCGCACCACAAGAGTTTTAAAAGGGAGGAATTTCCGGGACGGCGGCTGATTAGACGGCGTTTTTTGATGAAGTGGGCTTCTTTACCTAGGGAGGGGTAAAAATGATCACGGAGGAAGCGCGCCTTGTAACCGTTCGTAACTTAAGCCGGGCTACAGTAGAATTCCTGGCACCGGCAGAATTGCCAAAATTCGAGACTGATTTTGCCCGCTGGGCCGTTGCCCAAAGCAAGTTTTTGGTCCGAGAAGGGGGCCTGGTCCATCACCGTCCCAGGGATCAGGCCCTGGATACCACTCTGGTCGCCGGGATGTTTTTTCAGGTGATGATTGAGGCCGAAGGCTTACCGGTCAATAATCACGAACGGACCAGATTTGTCAAACAACAGGTAAAAAATTTCCTGGTCCAGCGCCTGGCCGGGGAGATCACCCTGTCGCAATTTTTTCGCTTGATGAACCTGATTGAAGAACAGCTGACCAACTACTTTGCGCAAATTAGAGGTGGCTGGTTGTCCCTGAGCCCGGCCCGGCGAGATCTGGAGCCTGTCACCCCAAGGCCCGCTCTTGCGCCCCTAGATCCCCGCGCACTTCCAGGCAACCCCTTGCGGGAAGCCCTGGCCGCGGTTCCTTTACCACAACGGGGCAACCGTAAATTGACAATCGACGGTTTAATCGATTTTCTGACTCATACTCAGGGAGACTGGTTCCGATTGCTTGATTTTGAGACCTATTTTCGCTTAAACAAAAAGACTGCCTGGCTCTATCTGAGCCTGTTGTTGCAACATGAAATCTTGCGGCATAATGAAGAAAAGGCTAATCGGGTGCGCTATGCGCTGGCCCCCCGATTTTTGCCCATTATTACCGAGGGCCAGGGCGGGCGATCTTGACAGTGAGTTGACCTGCTTAACCTGGAACGCCCGTAAAAAGGTAACCTTAAATATCGGAGATTGACGTGCCGCTGGAATTTAAATTGCCGGATGTCGGGGAAGGTCTGACCGAGGGGGAACTGCTGGCCTGGTTGGTCAAAGAAGGGGATCAGGTCCGGGAAGGACAACCCTTGGCGCGGGTCGAAACCGACAAGGCGGTAGTAGAAATCCCCGCCCCCCGGGATGGCGTAGTGTTAAAACTCTTGTTTGCCGAGGGTGCGACTATTAGGGTCGGGGAAGTCTTTGTGATTCTGGGCGATCTGGGGGAGCAGGCCGCCCCTGGACCACCGACCGGAGTCGGAGTCGTAGGAGAACTGGAAGAAGCGCCGCCCGAACCGAGTGAACCAATGGTTACGCCCAAAAGGGCAGTACTGGCCACCCCGGTAGTCCGCAAGCTGGCCAAAGACCTGGGTGTTGATCTCACCCAGGTAAAGGGTAGCGGTCCTGAAGGTCGCATCCTGGAAGCCGATGTGCAGCAGGCTACCGCCCCTACCCCGCCGCCGGTGCACAAAGTCCGCAAATATGACCTCTACGGTTATATCGAGCACGTTCCTTTTAAGGGCATGCGGCGGACTATCGCCCGCAACGTCAACCGCGCCTTTCAGTCCACGGTGCCGGTCACGGCTATGGACGAAGCCGATATTACCGAGCTGTTTGCCCTTAAACAACGCCAGCGCCAGATCGCCCATAACCGTGGCATCCATCTTACCCTGTTGCCCTTTGTAATCCGGGCGGTGATCCCGGCCTTAAAAGCACAGCCTTTTTTAAACGCTACCCTGGATGAGCAGGCCGATGAGATTATCTTAAAAAAGTATTATAATATCGGCATTGCCACCGATACCCCCGAGGGCCTCATGGTGCCGGTGATCAAGAATGCCGGGGATAAAAGCATCCTGGAAATGGCGAGCGAAATTCAACAGCTCGCGGCCCAGGCCCGGGATCGGAGCATCGACATCGCGGATCTGCAGGGCGGGACTTTTACCATTACCAACTATGGGGCCGTGGGTGGACTCTGGGGCACTCCGATCATGAACTACCCGGAGGTGGGAATCCTGGGGGTAGGCCGCCGCCAGGAGTTGCCCCGCTGGTGGCAGGATCAAGTTCAGATCCGCCAGATCTTGCCACTGGTACTGACTTTTGATCATCGGGTCGTCGACGGCGGCCAGGCGGCCAGATTTCTGCGTCAGGTCATTGCCTACCTGGAGGAACCGGCCCTGATGCTCTTAGGCGGTTGATTGGGATGACAGGAATTACTACCTAGCCGTGGCCCCGCCGCAAATTCATAATCTACTGATTTATAACCATTGTCTAAAACAATTTCTTATTCACCCCTCATCCTAACCTTCTCCCCTCAAGGGGAGAAGGGATCTTATACGAAGAAATTTATGAGAACTACTATAATTCTGGTAAATATAATTTTATTAACCATTTATAAAATATGCCCATAGATCAGATTCGCATTAAGGGGGCGCGCGAGCACAACCTTAAAAATATTGATCTGGAACTACCCCGGAACAAACTGATCGTCATCACCGGCGTCAGTGGTTCCGGAAAATCCACTCTGGCCTTTGACACTATCTATGCCGAAGGCCAGCGGCGTTATGTGGAGTCGTTGTCGGCCTATGCCCGCCAGTTTTTGGAACTGATGGATAAGCCGGATGTCGATTTTATCGAAGGCCTGTCCCCGGCCATTGCCATCGAGCAGCGTCGGGCCAGTCAAAATCCCCGCTCCACCGTCGCTACCGCCACCGAGATTTACGATTACCTGCGTTTACTGTTTGCTCGCTTAGGCACCCCTTATTGCTACCAATGTGGCCGCCCGATCGCCTCGCAGAGTATCCCGCAGATGGTGGACCACCTGATGAGCCTGCCCGCAGGCAGCCGTATCACCATCTTTGCCCCGGCAATCGCAAACCGTAAAGGCGAGCATCACAAGTTGTTGCAGCGCTTGCGCCAGGAAGGTTATACCCGCATCCGGGTGGACGGGGACCTGGTTGATCTGGATGCACCTCTGAGTCTGGATAAAAATAAGCGCCACACTATTGACGTGGTAATCGACCGTCTGATCATTAAAGAAGGTCTGGAGCCCCGGCTTAGCGATTCTCTGGAACTGGCCGGGGGTCTGTCCGATGGCGTGGTCAGAGTCGATGTGATGGGCGGCTCGGAACTGTTGTTCAGCCAGAGATTTGCCTGCGAAGCCTGTGGCCTCAGTTATCCGGAACTGACGCCCCAGATGTTCTCCTTCAACAGCCCTCAGGGAGCCTGTGCCGAATGCAGCGGCTTGGGAACCCAATTGGTCATCGACCCGGAATTGATCGTCCCGGATCCGGAGCTCAGTATCCGTGAAGGGGCGATCCTGCCCTGGGCCAACCGCAATTCGGTCCATCAGCGCCATATTCTCGAGGCCCTGGAAGAACATTATCACTTCTCCATTCGCACCCCGTTTCAAGAACTACCCCCCAAGGTGCAACAGGTCCTGTTGTACGGCTCCGGCGCAGAACGGATCAACTTCTTTTTTGAACGGAACGGCCGACGCATCTTCGAGCCCCGCCCCTTTGAAGGAGTGGTCAACAATTTGCAGCGCCGCTATCGGGAAACGGATACGGCGCTGATCCGAGAGGAAATTGAGCGCTTCATGACCGTCCAGCCTTGCCCGGCCTGTGGCGGGGCGAGGCTCCGCAAGGAGGCCCTGGCGGTCCGGATCAACGGCGTCAATATCCATGAGATTACCGGCTATACCGTAGGACAGGCCAAGTCCTGGTTTGACCAGCTGCAATTATCCTGGCAGCAAATGGCCATCGGTCGCCGGATTCTGAAAGAGATTACCGAGCGCTTGGGGTTTTTATTAGATGTCGGGCTGGATTATCTGACCCTGAACCGCAGCACCGCCAGTCTCTCCGGGGGTGAGGCGCAGCGCATCCGGTTGGCCACCCAGATCGGCTCCAAGCTCATGGGAGTGCTCTATATCCTGGATGAACCCAGTATTGGCCTGCACCAGCGGGATAATCTGCGGCTACTCCAGACCCTCAAAACCCTGCGCGATCTGGGCAATACGGTAATTGTGGTGGAACATGACGCCGACACCATCCGCAGCGCCGATTTTGTGGTAGATATGGGTCCGGGGGCCGGCAACCAGGGCGGCAAGGTGGTGTTCAGCGGTTCGCCGTACCGATTGAGCCAGGATCAGCAATCCCTGACCGGCCTTTACCTTTCCGGGGCGCGGGCCATCGGTGTCCCGGGCCAGCGTCGGACGCCCAAGGGCTATCTGGAACTTGAAGGCGCCCGCGGCCATAATCTAAAAGAGCTGACGGTCGCCATTCCCCTGGGGGTGTTGACCTGTGTGACCGGGGTGTCGGGTTCGGGGAAAAGCACCCTGATCATGGACACCTTATATTCGGCCTTATGCCAGAAGTTCTACCGCGCCAAACGGCGGCCCCAAGCCTATGCCCGGTTGAACGGTCTGGAACAGATTGACAAGGTCATTCATATCGATCAGAGTCCCATCGGCCGCACGCCCCGTTCCAATCCCGCGACTTACACCGGGCTGTTTACCATCATTCGGGATTTGTTCGCCCAGGTCCCGGAAGCCCGGGCCCGCGGTTATAAACCGGGTCGGTTCAGCTTCAACGTGCGCGGTGGGCGTTGCGAGGCCTGTAATGGCGACGGGGTGATCAAAATCGAGATGCACTTTCTGCCCGATGTCTATGTCACCTGCGAGGTCTGTCAGGGCCGGCGCTTCAATCCCAGCACCCTGGAAATCCGTTATAAAGGCAAAAATATTGCCGAAGTGCTCCAGATGACGGTGGATCAGGCGGCCGCTTTTTTCCAGGCCGTGCCCGGTCTGCGCGCCAAGCTCGCCACTCTGACCGAAGTCGGCCTGGGCTATATCCAATTGGGCCAACCGGCGACGACGCTCTCCGGCGGCGAGGCCCAACGCATCAAGTTGTCCCGGGAATTGAGCCGGCGGGCCACCGGTCGCACCCTGTACATCCTGGACGAACCGACTACAGGGCTGCATTTTGCCGACATTGAAAAACTGCTGCTGGTTCTCAACCATTTAGTTGAGGCCGGCAACTCGGTGATCGTTATCGAACACAATCTGGAGGTAATCAAAACCGCGGATTATTTGATTGATTTAGGACCTGAGGGCGGGGATGCCGGCGGCCAAGTAGTAGCCCAGGGGACGCCGGAGGAGGTAGCCCAGATACCGGGGTCATATACTGGCCAATTTTTGCGGCCGTTGTTAGATCAGACCACCTCCATGGTCAGGTGATAGGCGAGATTGTCTAGTTTAACAGTAAAATCAACGTTTTCAATGATAAAGCCTTCCGGCACTTGAATCTGAATGGGGGCAAAATTGAGGATGGCTTTGACCCCGGCGTCGATCAGAGCGCGGGCCGCGTTCTGGGCCTGATTGGCGGGAGTAGCGATTACCCCGATCTCCACCTCCTGTTCGGAGATCAGGCGGCTCATTTCATCGACATGATAGATCTTCTGGCCGCTGGGCAGGCGGTGCCCCACTTTGGCGGGGTCGATGTCAAAAACCGCCACAAACTCATAGCCCTGCTTGGGAAAGTTCTCATGGGCGACCAGGGCCGAACCCAGGTTACCGATCCCCACCAGGGCCATTTTCCAGCGTTTATTCAACCCCAGAATCTTCTTGATCTCAAAAAGTAATTCCTTGACAAAGTAGCCGACCCCGCGCACCCCGAATTCGCCGAAATATGCCAGGTCTTTGCGGACCTGAGCAGGATTGACGCCACATTTTTGGGCCAGCTTATCGGAAGCGATAACCTTGACATCGTTGTGATACAATTCTTCCAGCGAACGAGAATATAGGGACAAGCGGGTGATCGTAGCCGAAGGAATTTTTGAGAATTTCATAAATTAGATCAGCCCTGCGTAGCTTATTGCCTCTTATGAATGTGCTTCTTTGCACAAAGATAGGTTTCAAAAAGGGGGCCTTTCCGGCCCCCCCTGGGTATTAATCATCAGTTACGGTTACATCTGGAAGCCTAAAGCAGTGGCAATCGGTTTCGCCATCGGATAGGCATAAAGAATGATCAGGGCCACGACTAAAGCGTAAATACACAGAGATTCGATCATGGCCAGACCGATCAACATGGTCACTGTGATTTTACCGGAGGCTTCCGGATTCCGGGCAATACCTTCAACCGCCCGTTGGATGGCGATGCCCTGGCCGATGCCGGTACCAAATGCGGCAATACCGATCCCGATACCCGCGGCGATCACCGTAGCGGAGAAGAAACGGGCCAGGCTGGCGCCGGTCGCAGCACCAGCGCCTTTGGCTTCGGCAGCCATGGCCAGGGAGCAGTAAAGCAGGGTTAGCAGCAGGGTCATTCCAGTGACCATCCATTGTTTCCTCGACATCTGTAATACCTCCCTTACTAAGGTTAATTATATGATAATTTGGCCTTCTTCCAATAAGTTAGTGGGCTTCTTCCATGGAGCCGGCAAAATACATCATCGACAGCAGGGTAAAGATGAACGCCTGCACCGTGCTGGTGAACACCGCCAGGAACATCATCGGCAGCGGCGCAAAGAACTTCCCGGCCAAGAGCAACAGGATCATCAACACCAGATCTTCGCCCATGATATTACCGAACAGACGAAGGGTGAGGGAGAGGACCCGAGCAAAGTGGCCGATGACTTCAATGGGGAAGAACAACGGCGCCAGCCAGGGGATCGGTCCCAAAAAATGCTTCACATACTTGACCCCGTGGTATTTGACCCCTAGATAGTGGGTAAAAATAAAGGTACACAGGGCCATGGATAACGGCGTATTGATGTTGGCAGTAGGAGAAAAACAACCTGGAATGAGGCCGATAAGGTTACAGATCAAGATAAAGATAAACAGGGTGGCAATGAAAGGGAAAAAGGCTCGCCCTTCCTCACCGGTGATCTCCACCATGAACTCTTCCAGGCCACCGATCAAAGTCTCAAAGAAATTCTGCCCCCCTGCCGGGACCAAGGCACGCTGTCTGCTGGCCATATAACCCACGCCAATCAACATGGCCATAATCAGCCATGAGTAGGTTATATGAGGTGGGATATGGACATGAAAAAAACCTAAGATAACATCAAGAAATAGAATTGGATGTTCCATTACCGGCTATGGCCTCCTTTAAATAGAGCTTACGTATTTCATTTATACCCAGCAGGATCAGGGTGAGCACCACACTGGACAGCCCCACGACTAATCCCCAGATATTTACCAGACTATACTTGACTACCAAATAGAGGATAATCGCCATAATGGTTAGGCGAATGATATTCTTCAGGAACAGCATCCCCTGCCGGCTGCCAACTTCCCACTTCTGGACCTCCCCCCCCGGCCGGTTCAAGGTGCCGGTCAGGACATGGGCCAGGACATGGAAGTTTACCGCGCTTAACACCCCCCCGACCAGGATCCCCAGGGCAAAGTTCCCTCCCTGCCACAGCCCACCGATAAGGATAAGTGCGGTTAGCATGATCCAGTTTGCCACCTTTAGGTGGCGAGGGGACATCAGTTGCACATCCATCTCAGAGTTTGGTCCGTTTGCTCATGACGTACAGATTGCGGAAACCAGCCACAATTCCCAAAATCAGCCCCAGGTAGAGAAAGATGGTATTGTCAAAATATTCGGATAGAAAATAACCGACCGCAGCTCCAATAAAAATGGCGAATACCAATGATAAACCAATCGCACTGGCGCGATACAGCCCCTGGAATAAGTCTTTAAGATATTTCTTGTTTTCGTTCTCCAAATATTCTTTCCGTCCTGGGCCCAGCCAGATGAAAGAGCCATTCGTGCAAAAACTCACATGGGCAAAACTACCATACCCTAGCTGGGAAGTCAATCTTTTTTTCTTGGGAAAAATATTTCCCCGAGGATAAGGTTGCGGCATAACCGACGGCCTAACCCTTGGTCGCTGGGCCAGGGCAGGCTTTTTACGTCTCCCGACCCCGCGCCAGTTGCTCGGCGTTCAGGCGCTGACCTGCACCAGAGTGGCTTTCTTGGGTTTATGAGACGGCAGCTCGATGACGAAGGTGGTGCCCGGAGTCACCGCGGTGTCCACGTAAATTCGGCCCAGATGCTTGCGAATGATGCCGTAACTGATCGACAGCCCCAGTCCTACGCCACGGCCCACTTCCTTAGTGGTAAAAAAGGGATCAAACAGCCGGTTGAGGTAGGCTTCCGGGATACCCGGCCCCGAATCAGTAATACGGATTTCGATGGTGTCGCCATTATGGATCAAGGCAGTAGCTATGGTCAGGATGCCCTCGCCTTTTACGGCCTCGGCCGCGTTAATCAACAGATTGATAAAGACCTGCTCCAATTTATTCTTGTCACCCATGATGGGCGGCAAATCGGGGTCAAAATTCCGGTTGACCGTGACACTATTGAAGATCAGATGGTTTTCCACCAGCGACAGGACTTCTTCCAGGACCGTATTAATATCGGTCAGCACCATTTGGGAAGGCAACTGGCGGGAAAAGTCCAGTAGGCCCTTGATAATCTCCTGGCAGCGAGTAGCTTCCCGGATAATTTTTTCCACATTGGCGCGCTCCGGCCGCTCGGGCTCCAGATCCTCCAGCAACAGATAACCATAGACCAGGATGCCGCCCAAGGGATTATTGATCTCGTGAGCCACTCCCGCGGCCAATTGCCCCAGGGCTACCATCTTCTCAGAACGGATAAGCTGTTCCTCCAGCCTCTTTTTTTCGGTAATATCCCGAATATGGGTCTGAAGTACCGGCTGACCGGCAAAATGAGTGGGAAATGAGATCACCTCAATATCAAATTCGACCCCGTCTTTTTTAATCCCCTTAATTTCGAAGATACGCGGCGGGCCCTTGCGTCGGCCAATACCCGGCAGCCGCCGCAGGATCGCCTGGTGATAGGATGGAGCAATCAGACTGAGAAAATCAACCCCCAGCAATTCTTCCAGATGCGCATAGCCAAACATCTCCAGGCAGGCCTTATTGGCATAAAGCAGTTTCTTATGGGCATGCAGGGCGATGCCGTCCAGAGAGGTTTCTACCAGACAGCGATATTTTTCCTCTGATTCTTTCAGATATTGGGCCAATTTCTCGCGCTCGGTCATGTCCAGGATAGACTGCACGGCCCCCTGGATCTGGCCTTGTTCATCGTAGATCGGGGACGCAGTGGAGTAAAGATAACGCTCCTGAGGCCGGCGCAGATTTTCGAACCGTTCATAGGCTTCATAGGCGCCGGGCAGGTTAGGCGATTTTTTCAGATTTTTACCTCCATAAAACCGCTCCAGCGCTTCCACATCTTGTTCCACTACCAGGTTGGCCATGCTGGTGCGTTCATGGAGGGCAAAGGGAAGCCATAAGCGATAGCTCCCTAACAATTCCTGGCGCTTATAGCCGGTTAATTCTTCACAGGCCCGATTCCAATAGATGATCTGGTGGTCCCGATTGATGACAAAAGTCGGCACCGGCATCCCTTCCAGAATGCCCTCGGTAGTTTTCTTCTCCTTCAAAATTTCCTGCTCAATGCGTTTGCGCTCGGTAATATCTTTGACAATGCCTTCGTAACCGGTAATCTGGCCATCCCTTTGTTTACGGACAATCCCAGTTAACAGCACTTGTACCAGATCCTGATCGCGGCGCCGGAGCGTAACTTCCAGGTCGCGGACAAAACCGCCAGATTCTACCTGACCCTGGAATTTTCCCCAATCGGAAGGATTTTCAAAGATTACTGCTAAGGAAGACAATCTTAGGGCCTGGGTTTTGGACGGAAAACCGAGCAGTTCGACCCCGGCCGGGTTGAGATCCAGTAGGCGGCCCTCACGATCGGTAACGAAAATCATATCCTTAGAGCCTTCGAAGATTCGCCGGTAACGTCGCTCCGAGCGGCGTAACTCATTGGACAGACGAGCATTGTCGATGGCCAGACCGATCTGGTTACCCAGGATGCCGAAGAATTTTTTCCGGTAATAGGGAAAGGGGGCTGGACTCTCATCGGCCAGATTGAGAAAACCGATCATGCGATCCCGATAGCGCAGAGGGATACTCACCATGGCCTTAAAGCGAGGTTCGTTGCGAATAAAATCGGAAAAGGTCGAGGTGTGCAGCCGCGGGTCGGTGGCGGCATCATGGATGATCAACGGCTGCGTGGCATCCATGAGATAGGGACCGATTACTTTTTCGATATTCGATTCGTTGATCTTGATCAGATAATGATTCGGGAACCCCTGGGACGCGGCATGGCTGAGGCGGCTTCCAGGTTGGTCCCAAAGCAACAACATCCCTGCCGCCACCCCTAAAAATTGCAGGACGCGGTTCAATACCTGGTCGATCACCTCCTGGACACCGAGGGCCTGAGCGGTAATCGTCGCAATTTCATTGAACAGCAACAGCTCTTCATAATGATCGGTTTCCAAAGCCGCCCGCGGGTCCAACTCCTCCGAGACCTGAGTCCATTCTGACTGCTTGGTTGGTTTGTGCGCCATCACCGTTCTCCCTGTCTTAATATTCCTTGTCCAGCTCAGCCTGAATAATAATCATGGGCGCTAAGCCAGATAGATAATTTGCCTCTGAGCTATCCCAACCCTGGTGCGATTAGTTCCGGACCCCCCAGATGATCGCTACGCCAATGACGACAAACCCCACCCCGGCAAAAATTTTCAATATTTTCGGCGGAATGAAGTGATTGAGTTGCGAGCCTAATACTACCGCCAAAAGTGAGGACAGGACCAGTGCCGCCGCGGCTCCCAAAAACACCAGAATTTTATTAACCCCGTCATCAGCCGCCAACAACAGAATGGCCAACTGCGTCTTGTCTCCCAGTTCGGCCAGGAAGATGGCAATAAAGGTGGCAAAAAAGATTTTTAGACCCATAGATTGCTCTCAAATCTTAAGTTAGTACGGATTTTAACAATTATTTTCTGGAAAGATAAGCAAAAATTTAGGGCTGGCGCTGATATGTTAGGGAAAAAGGGTTTTTTTAGGACCGCAGCTGAAAGCGAGATTTGATCTGAGGCCAGATAAAGGGAGTCCGGCAACGGCTGGCCTTGACGATAGCCGCTAACCGGCTTAAGGCCTCGGAGAAATCGTCATTTACGACCAGATAATCATACCACTCCACCTCCTGCCACTCTTGTTGGGTCTGGCGCAGACGATCAGCTAATTCGGCCTCGGCGATCGCCCCCCGCTGGCGCAGGCGGTGTTCCACTGCCGCCAACGACGGCGGGACAATAAAGATAAAGGTGGCGTGGGGATAGAGCCGTTTGAGTTCCCGGGCCCCGTGGACTTCGATGTCAAAGATCAGATCTTGCTCCTGGCTCAGGGCCTGATCTATCCAATCTTTCGAGGTGCCATAATAGTAGCCGAACTGTTGCACCCATTCGACCATGCGCCCTTCCCGGAGCAAGCGCTGGAATTCCTCCGGGCTGACAAAAAAATAGTGCTGCCCGTGAACCTCCTCGGGACGCGGCTTCCGGGTAGTATAGGATATAGAGAAGCTAAGTCGGGAATCGGTCGCCAGCAGGGCTTGCAATAAAGAGGTCTTGCCGGACCCGGAGGAACCCGAGACCACAAACATCTGACCTCTCACTCATTCATCCTTTTTGCTTCGACTTCCCGACAGATCGCCGTTCAGGCGTTGGCACAGGGTCTCAGGCTGCACCGCCGAGAGCACGATATGGTTGCTATCCATGATGATAATAGAGCGCGTCTTGCGGCCGTGGGTAGCATCAATGAGCCGCTCGCGGTTCTTGGCCTCCTCCCGCAGCCGTTTCATGGGCGCGGAGCCGGGTGTTACAATGGCCACAACCCGATGTGAGGCTACCAGGTTGCCAAATCCGATGTTGACTGAGTAATATTCTTTGGAAGCCATGATCTCACACCCTAATCATTAGATGATTTTTTTATCTAGTTTGAACAATTTGGAGATGCAACCTTTAGGTTGGGCCAGGATGGCAATATTCACCGGCAAACTAAAATAATTGCTGCTTTTGGCCGCATCAGCATCAACTATTCGATATTTTGCACCTGTTCCCGGATGCGTTCCAACTCGTTCTTGATCTCCACCACCGCCTGGGAGATTTTAAGATCGTTGGCCTTAGAGCCGATGGTATTAATCTCCCGATGTATCTCCTGGATGAGAAAATCCAGTTTGCGACCCACGGCCCCAGAGCTGGCCAGAGTTTGTTGAAACTGTTCCAGGTGGCTGCTTAACCGGGTAAGTTCTTCGCTGATATCCGCCCGATCGACCAACAGCGCCACTTCTTGCAACAAGCGATTCTCCTCCATCAGGGCCGGTTCGGGCAACAGTAGGTTCAGGCGGGCCGCCAGCCGCTCCCGGTAGAGCCGGGGGACCTCCGGGGCCTGGGCGCTAATAGCCGCTAGCTGGCGGTTGATCAACTCCAGGCGTTGCCGCAGATCAATAGCCAGATTCTCCCCCTCGGTGCGCCGCATAGCCGCTATAATATTTAGGGCCTGTTGCACGGCCTGAGATAATACTTCCCAGTTAGCTGCTTCATCTTCCGCGACCGGTTCCTGAATGGTGATCAGTTCCGGAAAGCGCAGAAAGTGCTCCAATCGTACAGGTTCCGAGACGGCACAGCAGGTCCGCAATTCTTCTAAAAGTTCTTGCGCTTCCCGCAGCAGGGCTCGATCCAACACCAGAGTTTTATTACTCTGACCCAGAGGCATAACCTCCAGGTTCAGTTCTACCCGACCCCGGGCAATTTTAGATTTTAATAATTGCCGCAGTCGATCCTCCAGTCCCTGGAACCGACGGGGCAGACGGAAATGTAGATCGAGAAACCGATGATTCAGGGTCCGGATTTCCACCGTCAGTCTTTTTTCTGAGTTCTCGGCCTGGCCCCGGCCAAACGCGGTCATACTGTTGATCATGGTAATATTTTATCGGCACCGTTGGCTAAACCAGCGGCTGGCTTACCAAACCCTTTAACCCATGTCCATCCGGAAACTTGTTTTCCCTTCCCCTTGAGGGAGAGGGTCAGGGTGAGGGTGAGTAAGCTTGGGAAATTAATCGTAATACCCCCTCACCCTAAACCTCTCGCCGCCAGCGGGGCGAGGGAATCCCGGGGTTTCCGGATAAAAACCAGCTATCCTTGCATCTTGGCAAGCGTCCGCAATTGCCAGAGATATTTTTTCCGCACCAGATGTAATAAGTCCAAAAGGGGCGGATTTGCATAATCAGGATAGGTCCAGGGTAAGGGCTGGAACCGGCCCTGTTGGTAAACTAAGGTTAAATCACCATAAATACCCTGGTCCAGATAAAGGCGATGGACGTAGTTTTTCCCGGTGGCCAGCACTAACCGGGCGCGGGCAATATAACCGGGATCGATATTGACCAGCCGCCGGCCCCCTAAAGCATAGCGCTGTTCCAGGCGGTTGGTAAAAAGTTTCCCCGTCGCCAGGGCCGGCGGGGCGCTGAGATGTAAAAAAGAGATCAGCCGACGGCACAGCCCCGGCCCCATTTCCGCGGTATAGTAAGAAGTTTGGGTAAATGGCAGCCAGGGACTGATCAAATCCGCCGGTCCAAACCAGGCCGTCAACTCCGACAGCAGATTGACCGCCACGGTTGGCTGGGCATAAATTACGCTCACCAGCGGCTTAACCGGTAAAGGTCTGCCTGGAATGCTCATATCTTTAAATTTAGGCGGCGTTTTATTCTAAGCAATCGTCTTTACCTAGTCAACATAAAATTAATCAGGACTGATAGCAGAGTCAGACCGAGCACGGTCAGAACGCTTACAGCGTTGAGCAGTCGCAGCGCTTGAACAATATCCCCTAGCTCCGGGTCGCGGCCATCATCTCCCAAGCTCGGCTTATTGACCTGCTGACCACCATAGGAGCTGAGACCGCCCAATTGCAGTCCCAACGCCCCGGCCATGGCCGCTTCTGGAAAACCGGCGTTCGGACTAGGGTGCTTGCGGCCATCGCGCCAGCAAACCTCCCAGCTGCGCCGACCATTGAGTCCGATCAACATCGCGGCCAGGGCCAGCCAGACCCCGCCCAGTCGGGCCGGCAGCCAGTTCAGCACATCGTCCAACCTAGCGCTGGCCCAGCCGTATTCCTGATAACGTCCCCAGGGATAGCCCACCATAGAATCCAGGGTGTTGACCGCCTTATAACCCCAGGCCAGGCCAGGGCCGCCCAGGGCCGCATAAACCAGGGGAGAAATGATTCCGTCCACGGTGTTTTCGGCGATGGTCTCCACCGTGGCCCGGATAATCTCGGGTTCAGAAAGATTGGCCGTATCCCGACCGACGATTCTGCTCAGGGCCAGGCGGGCGGCCGGTAGTTCCCCCCTCACCAGGGGCTGATAAACGGCCTGGGCATGGTCTGCCAGGTCCTTTACCGATAAGGCCAGATAAATCAGGAAAACGCTACAGATAAACCCCAGAGCCGGATGAATCCGGCTCGCCAGACACTGCAGGGTCAGGACCAGGCCCACGCTCACCAGGACGACGATGGCCGCCAGGGCTATCCCCGCCTGCCGCGCCTGGGGAAATATCTTCCGTAACGGTGCTTCCAGGACATTAATGACCCAGCCCAAACCGCGCACCGGATGGGGCCAGGTCGGCGGGTCCCCCAGCCATAGATCCAAACCCCAAGCCAGCAACAGTTCAAGCCCCACCAGCCAAGATCTCCCTAAGGGCCTCTACCAGAGCGGTATTCTCTGCTTCCCGACGCACGGCTAGCCGGAAGCAATGCTCATCCAGACCACGGTAATTGGCGCAGTCGCGGATCAAAAAACCCCGGCGACCCAACCGTTCCGCCAGTTGTGCGGCCGAGAGACCTTGATCAGCCAGGCGAGCAAAGATAAAATTGGCCGTCGGCGGTAATGCGGTAATCCCGGACACCGTCTGCAAGGCTTGATAAAATCGGGACCGGGCCGCCGCCATGTATCGCCGGGAGCGCTGCACATATTCCTGGTCCTGGAGCGCCAGACAACCGGCCGCCTGGGCCAGGTAGTTAAGGTTCCAGGGAGGCAGGTGCGCCGCCAGTTGGCCGACTACCCGGGGCGTGCCCACTAAATAACCCAAACGCAAGCCAGGCAGGGCAAAAAATTTGGTCAACGACCCTAACACCAGGACGCGGGGATCATTAATGGCGTATTGGACCAAGGTCAGTTCCGCCTTCCCGGTGACAAAGTCGATAAAGGCCTCATCCATCACCAACGTAATCCTGGGCGGCAACACCGCTAATATTTCCGCCAACTCCTCGGCCCTAAACAGCGTGCCGGTAGGATTGTTGGGATTGCATAATAAGATCATTTCCACCCGGGGCAGGAGTTTCTTCAGTGCGGCCAGGTTCCAGTCATAGGTCGGCGGCTTCAGTTCCAGATAAAGACAGGTAGCCGACGCCAATCGGGCGGCATACTCGTATTCACTAAAAGAGGGGGCCGGGAGCGCCACCCGGGAGACGCGGCACACTCGGGGCAGGAGATAGATCAATTCGGTGGAGCCATTGCCCAACAGCAGGTTTTGGGGACCGATCCCCAGCCAATCCGCCAGCAACTGCTTTAGTTGCCCGGCAAAGGGGTCGGGATAGTGAACAATGCCTTCCAGCATGCCGGGTAATCCCCGCAGCACCGCCGGGGGCGGCCCCAAGGGATTGATATTGGCGCTGAAATCGAGCCGAGGGCCGGATCCGTAGCGTTGTCGGGCTAAAGTCAGGTCGCCCCCATGCCAGGGACGAGTGGCTGGTGAATTAGATAATGTCAAATTAACCTCACTGTTCCTGATAACTCGCTTGACCCAACCAATAGAGCAGTCAGAAATTTCGGATTCATAATCCATGTTTTTTAATGATGTTTTAACTAGTACTCAGGTGTCAACCAGATTTTTGGCAAGCCAGGTCCGTAGTCGGGGAATTGACCGGCACCCGGATTTCTGCTATGATAATAAGGCAGTTGCCCATTCCATTGCCTTTCTGCCCTTGAGCTAGCCTAGGAGTCGCAAATGCCACCGGCTAATTTATATCTCTCTCAGATTCAGTGGTTGCCCTATCTTGATCCCGAGGACTATCAGGCCCTGGGCCTCCCCAATGCCGAGTCTTTCCTGGCCCAACTCAACAACGGCACCCTGAACCTGGAAGATTGCCCTGATCTGTCCCCCCAGAAGCGCTATGCCTTGAAGCTGGCCCTGACGGCCGGGGACTGGCTGCCGCCGGTGGAATCTATGCCCTTACCCCAGCCCACCACGCCGGGGTTGTTTGAAATCAATACCCCGGATTCGGAAACTCCGGTGCTGGTCAGCAGCAATAGTGAGTTGACCCTAACCGTGCTGACCGCGGTGCTGGCCACCACCGTCAGCCCTTTTTATCTATTGCTGATCGATTGCCGGGGTGATACAGTTGATATGGCCATGATCTACGAGACCTTTACCCCGGTTCGGGTGGCAAGAGGGCTTCAGGAAGCCGACCTGGCCACTCGAATCAATCACCGGCAACTGATTATCCCCGGATTATGTGCTCCCGTCAAGGAGGCGCTGAGGGCGCAGACCGGCTGGCAGATTCAAGTCGGCCCTATCTGCGCCGCGGAATTACCACTGTTTTTCGGGGAACGGTGGCTAGTGCCGCTGGGCCTTTAAGCTGTTAAATTCACTACTGTTAAATCCACTAGATTGATATCTTCAGGTGCTATGGCCCGCGGCTCGTTGTCGCCGCCGTCTGATGAGTTTATAATAAAGGATGCTTTAGATCAATGAGGAGGTGCAATGAAACATATTCTGATTGTTGACGATGATGAGAAAATCCGCCTCCTCCTTAGTGAGGAACTGACCGATGAAGGCTATGAGGTAAAGACCGCGGCCGACGCCATGGAGGCTCTTAAAATTATTGAAAAACAAGAGCCCTTAGACCTGGTCGTCCTGGATATCCGCATGCCGGGCATGACCGGGGTGGAACTGTTGCCCCGGATCATCGGACTGAGAGAACACTTGCCAGTAATCTTGAACACCGCCTACACCCAATATAAACAAGATTTCATGACCTGGGCCGCCAATGCCTATATCGTCAAATCCAGTGATCTCAGCGAACTAAAACAAAAGATCAAAGAGCTGATAGAATAGGTTTACTCGAGATGACCAAAATAAAGCATCTGACCACGCTCATAATGGCGGGCGGTCGGGGAGAGCGGCTCTATCCCTTGACGCGGGATAAGGCCAAACCAGCCATCACCTTCGGGGGCATTTACAAAATTATTGATTTTACTCTCTCTAACTGCATCAATTCCGGGATCCGCCGCATTTATGTGCTGACTCAATATGGCAGCCTGTCGCTGGACCGTCACCTGACCCTGGGTTGGCATATCCTGCAACCGGAAATGGGAGAATTCATCTGTAGCGTGCCGCCCCAGCAGGTCATGGTCAACCGCTGGTATCGGGGCACGGCGGATTCGATCTATCAGAACATCAAAATCCTCCAGGAGGAGCGACCCAAATGGACCCTGATCCTCTCCGGTGATCATGTCTATAAAATGGATTATCTGGAGATGTTGAATTTTCACCTGGAAAAAGGCGCCGAACTGACGGCCGGCTGCGTGAAGATTCCTCGCCACGAAGGTAGTGCCTTCGGCATCATTCATATTAATGAAGATCAGGAAATTATTGATTTCCTGGAAAAACCTCAGGACCCGCCCTGCATCCCGGGAGATCCCGAGCATGCCCTGGGTTCCATGGGGGTCTATATCTTCAATACCGAAAAGTTGGTGCAGGAAGTTATCCGGGATGCCCGGCAACCGGACAGCGCCCACGATTTCGGGAAAAATATTATTCCCTCGATGATCGGTCGCGAACGGGTCTATGCCTATAATTTCCGGTCCCAGGATAAAGATACGGCCCGCTACTGGCGGGATATTGGCCGCATCGACGCCTACTTTGAGGCCAACATGGACCTGGTGGCCCTGGATCCGCTGTTTAACTTATACGATGAGGATTGGCCCATCCGGACCTATCAGCGCCAAACGCCTCCGGCCAAGACCATTTGCGCCGGTGACCCCGGAAACTTAAGACCGGCAGTGGTAGACGATTCCCTGCTGTCCGGCGGCTGTATTATCAGCGGCGCCCAGGTGCGGCGCTCGATATTGTCTCCCCAGGTGCGGATCGAACATTATGCCCAGGTAACCGACTCCATCATTTGGGATGATGTGCATATCGGCCCCCGGGCCCGCATCCACCGGGCCATTATCGAGGAGGGGGTCCGGGTTCCGGCCGGCTTTGCCATCGGCATTGATCATGAGGCCGATGCCCGACGGTTCCCGATCAGCGAGGGCGGGATCGTTGTAGTCCCGAATAACGTCGTGTTGGATGACTGATGCAACTCAAAGCCTTAACCAAAGACCAGAATCTGACGCCCACCCGCCTTTATCTGGTGCGCCATGGCCAGGTGGCCGACGGCCATACCCATATATATAACGGCCACAATGATGTTGATCTAAGCCCGTTCGGAGTGCGGCAATTCGAGGCCCTGGCTGATCATTGGCGTGATCTGCATCTGGACGCCATCTATGCCTCGGATCGGCTCCGGGCCCGGCGGGGGGCCGAAATCATTGCCCGGCACCGGGGTCTGAGCGTGCAAGCGGTGCCCGAGTTCCGGGAACTCAATTTCGGCATCTGGGAGGGTTTAAGTTTCGCCCAGATTGCCGAGCGCTATCCCCAGGAACTGCAGAACCGCTTTCAAGATCTGACCAATTATCGCATTCCTGAGGGCGAGAGCCTGGCCGACGTGCAGGCGCGGGTCATTCCGGCCCTGGAACGCCTGTGCCAACGTCATGCAGGGAAGCAATTTCTTGTAGTTGCCCACGCCGGGATCAATCGGGTTATTCTCTGCCAGGCCCTGGGGATCTGCCTGGATAATCTGTTCCGGGTGGACCAGACCTACGCCGGTTATAGTATAATCGACTATTTTCCTGATCTGCCGGTGGTCCGACTGTTTAATGCCACGTTGCCGCCCTTGGATTAGGGTAAGTTTTTCAATAAATCTTAAGTTTTCCCTCTCCCTTGCGGGGCGAGGGAATTTCAGGGTTTTCGGATGGACACTAATTAGTTTTCATCCGGATGGACCCTAAATTAATATTGATCCAATACCTCCCGGACTTTTATCAGTAATTTTTTAAGGTTATACGGTTTACCGATAAATCCTCGGGCTCCGGCCTGGAGAGCCTCCTCAGTTGCGGTGGCGTCGGCCAGACCACTGGTAATTATCACCCGGGCCTGAGGGTTCAGCCGCAAAAGCTCTTCCAGACATTTTTTGCCCCCGATGCCCGGCATCGACAGATCTAAAATCACCAGATCAATGCTTTGGGACTCATGCCGATATATTTCAAGGGCCGCCTCGCCACTGGCCGCAGTCATCACCTGATAGCCAAACCTGCCTAACATTCTTTGATTCAAGTCTCGCAGGATCTCATAATCATCGACTACCAGAATCGTTTCGGTTCCGACCCGGAGCGGGGCTGCGGCTTCCTCCGGTATTCCAAGTGCTTGACCAGTTTCAGATAAAACCGGCAGATAGATCTTAAAGATCGTCCCGATTCCCGGTTCGCTATCACACCAGATATAACCCTCATGGCTCTTGACAATGCCATAAACCATCGGCAGGCCCAAGCCAGTGCCCTGACCCATTTCTTTGGTGGTGAAAAATGGTTCAAAAATGCGCTCTAATACTTCTGGCGGCATGCCACAGCCCGTATCCGTAACGCTGAGCAAGACATAATTACCGGGTCGGCTCCCTAAATGGGTCTGGCAATATTGCTCATCCAGAGTCACATTTTCGGTCGCCAGGATTAATTTACCGCCCTCGGGCATAGCATCTCGGGCATTGACACCCAGATTTAGCAACACCTGCTCAAGCTGGTTGGCATCGGCATTGATCGTCTGTAGGTCGGCGGCCAGTTGCAGTTCGATATCGATCATCCGGGGGATGGTTCGATCCAGCAAGCCCTTAACCCGCTCAACCGTTTGGTTAAGATTGATCGGACTCAGTCTGCTCTCCACTTTCCGGCTATAAGTAAGAAGATGCTGGATCAGCGTCGCCCCCCGCTGAGCAGCTCGGTCAATCTCCTTTAATCCCGCATGTCCCTGCTGGTCTATATGGCTCTCCAGGAGAAGCATCTCTACCCCACCCTGAATAGCCTGGAGAACATTGTTAAAATCGTGCGCGATACCACTGGCCAGGGTCCCCATCGCCTCCATTTTTTGGGCCTGCTGTAGCTGGGTGCGCAGAGTTTTTTCGGCGCTCAAGTCGATGACAAAACCCAGAGTGGCCGGCGCTCCCTGATAATCGATTATCGTCAGCCAGACCGCGGCGTCAAAGGGTTCGCCATTTTTTCTCAGACCGGTGATCTCATAATTACTGGCTACTTCCCGGCCCGCCATTCGGTCTAGATGTCGCTGCCGGAGCAGTTCCCGATGTCCGGGAATCACTAACGAGCTGACGGGCTGCCCGATAATCTCCGCCGCACTGTCATAGCCCAACATTTTTACAAAGGCCGGGTTGGCGTAGACCAACTTTTCATGCTGGGCTATGCGGATGCCGATCGGCGCGGCCTCAATAATGTGTCGTATCTGGGCCTCCGAGGCCTTCAGGGCCTCTTCGGCCAGCTTGCGGGCGGTGATATCTTTTCCATATTCAATAATCCCGATCATCTGGCCCCGGTCATCTTTAAACGGGAAGAAGGTTATTTCAAACCATGCCTGGCAATCCTCAGCCGAGGGAAGCGGATTAATCTGGGTATGGATCTGGTCGTCCTCCATGGTGGCCAGCGCCGGACACCAGGGGCAGGATGACTGGCGGTTATGAAAGACTTGATAACATTTTTTACCCACCAGCGGCATTTGCGAAGCCAGCCTCTCTTCTATCCAGCGATTCACTTTGAGGATGTTGTGCTGGCAATCCCGAACGACGATCGCATCCTGAATGGCATCAAAGACGTTTTGCAGAAAACGTTCGCTGGCCTTTAGGTCTTCCTGCCACTGCTTTTGTTCCGTGATGTCATTAAATACCCCGCTGATATAATCAATTCTGCCATCCGGGCCAAGAATTATCTGACCGCGTTCTCGGATCCAGATAATGTCTCCGTCCTTTTTCCGGATGCGATATTCCCGGACGTAAGCCCCGTCACTCTTTAGAGCTTTGATAAATATGTCTTTAGCCGCCGGCAGATCTTCGGCCAGCAGCAGATCAGACCATTTCAACCGCCGGGAATCGAAATCGGCTTGGGGATAGCCCGTCATGACTTCGGTCCGATCACCCACCAGATCGACCGACCAGTCACTGTAGCCTTTGAACACCATCGCTGGAATATTTTTGACCAGCAGCCGGTAGTTCAGTTCGCTCTTTTGCCGCGCTTCCTCGGCGCGTTGGCGTTCCTCCCGCAGTTCGATACTGTGCAAGGCAAAACCCAGATCTCCGGCCACCTCTGCAAAAAGCTCCAATTCTTCCTGGTTCTTGGTCATCTCGGCCGGGATGGACACGCTCAACAGGCCATAGGTTTTGCCTCCATAAGCTAATTGCCCGGTTATCGCCCCCCGGCCCTGGTATTGGTGGGCCAGGGGACAATCGGCACAGGTCGAGGGCGGGTCCAGTGTTACTAATGCATCTGCTTGGGCCAGGGCCTGCCGCGCACACTTGGGCAACTCACCACGCTGCAGGAAGTCCACTAAAGGCTGGAAGTTATCTCCCAGACCGGACTCCGCGATCTTCACTAAACGACCGGATTCATCCAACAAGGCGATCCAGGCATTAAAATAGCCCCGAGTTTCGATTAAATTATCGCAGGCCCGCTGGATCAGCCGGTCGCGGTCTTTTTCCTGGGTGATGAGTTGATTGACATTGCGGACCGCCCGCAACACCGCGTTGAGGTGTTCCATCCGCTTTTCAGTGTGCTGACGCGCCGCGATCTCCTGCTGCAACTGCCCCAGGATACGGGTCAGATCTGAGGTGCGTTCCTGCACCTTTAATTCCAGACCCTGCTTGGCCTGCCGCAATTCCGCTTCAATCTGCTTGCGCTCGCTGATATCCGAAAATATCCCCTCAGCATAAACCGTCCCCTGCTTTTGAAAGGTGGCCAGGCAGCGATCATGAAGCCAGATCCACTTCCCATCCTTTCTTTGAACCCGATACTCCACCTCAAATTTCTGGTGGTCGGTGAAGAGCCGCTCATAGGCTTGTCTGACTTTTTCCAGGTCCTCGGGGTGGATCCTGTCCCACCAGAAATGATCACCGGCCTGGTAAATTTCTTCGGGGGTGAAGCCGTAGACTTTCTCCACATTAGGCGTAATAAAGATGGTTGCCCCCTGTCGATCAATGGAATAGACCACATCCGAAATATGATCGATCAGCAAACGATATTTTTCCAAATTCTTACTCAGGTTTGCCTCGATTCCCGGATTTTTTGTGAACTCAGCCTGAAAATTCTCTTTTTTCTCTTTTTCCATCGCATTTATCGCCTTAACTCGAATAATGCTTATATGACATTTATCGTCAAACCTTATTTCTAACTGTAACCATGTTTGCTATTAAGCAGTAAAAGATATTAGATATCCATGAATCCAGCAATTTCGGATACTTATAAAAGTCAATTACCGAATAAAATTATTTTAATCAAGTTTTTTTCTCAGTTTACCAAGTATCTGATTTAAACAACCCAGCCCTGGAACCGCCCTCGGAAAATAAAATCCCCCGGCTTCCCTTTAGGAAACGGGAGAAATAGAACAACCACTTTATACCGAATTAGCCTTCAAATGAGTAATTTTATCCTTTATCGCCCTCTCCCCCGCCGGCGGGGGAGAGAGCGAGGGTGAGGGGGCATTTTAGCTCTGTAATCGCAACTTGGTATTAAATATCTCTTTTTTTTAACAAGAGATTGAGGGAGATTTTGTCGTTAAAACTTAACATGTTAGTAGAACTAAAGAATAATGTTCGGCACATCCGGTGGCCAGGAAGCTCTACCGCCCCTCAAGCCGGGCCGGGATGGAAATCCGGATCTAAGCGGGCCAAGATTTGGATCAGAATCCTGGCCGTGGCTCCCCAGACGGTGATATCCTGATACTGGCAAAAAAACGCTAATTTGGTCTGCCCCTGCCATTCATAAGGTCGGGTAGACCAGCGCTCCTGTTCCAAGAGCGGCATGACCGGCAGGATAATCAGCCGGGCCACTTCGCGTTGATTAATCTGGAAGTTATAGGGATAGGGAATCAGACCCACGAAACTGTAAATCTGGTAGCCTGTAGAGGTACTGACCGGAGCCAAGGCCCCAAGCACTTCAACCACCTTGGGGTCCAGGCCGATTTCCTCCCAAGCCTCCCGCAAGGCGGTGGCCTGAAAACTATTATCCTGGGGGGCATGGATACCGCCGGGAAAGGAGATCTGACCCTGATGGTCACGGACCTCATTAGTACGCTGGGTAAAAAGCACTTGTAAGGCCCTGTCCCGAAGGAATAACGGCGCCAGCACCGCGGCTGCAGTAAGATAAGTCGCGGCTGGGGCAGTTTGAGACGACGAGGAAAATAGCAGGCGCAATTGCTCCGGCGTCATAGTTGACCTTCTTGGTTCTTTTTAGCATATAAATCTCCATCCGGCAAGCCAGACTGGAGCTATTCAGGCCGGTTAACCTATTGACCAAAACCGGCCAGCAACCACGAACTGTGTACCCTCAGGCGGATGGTTAAGCTTAAAAAGCGGCAGATTTGTTTGACAACCGGCTTGGGCTGACATAATTTATTTAAAACTGACTTTTACCACTTAGAAAAGAGGAGCAAGTCATGGCGCAGGATATCAGTTGTATGATCGACGCCTTGAAGGATGCGGTGCAGATGGAAATCGACGGACAGGAATTTTATCAACAGGCGGCCGCCCGGGCCCAGACCCCCGGGACCCGCGAGATCTTTGCGTATCTGGCTAAATCCGAAGCATACCATATCCAAAAAATCAGGGAAATCTACCAGTCTCTGGGAAAAGACCCGAAATGGTCGGAAACCATGTGCAAATTTGACCAACCCCATCATGAGCCTAATGTCTTTGCCAAAGCCCTGAACAGCGAAGCCATGGGGCAAGGCACGGCCGATGATCTCAAGGCTCTGAAAATGGGGATGGAAATGGAAGAGCAGAGCGTGGCCTATTACAACAAACTGGCCCGGGAGGCCGGCACCCCCATGGAACGTCGGTTTTTCTTGAGCCTGGTCAATGAAGAACGGGGCCATTACTTAGCGCTGCTGGACTATCACAATTATCTGTCTGACCCGGTCGACTGGTTCTATATCAGTGAGATGAGTCACGTCGATGGGGCTTAACCAAGTCGTCAGCCGGACGGTTCCCTTTGCCGTCGAGGTTGCCCAAAGTAACTAGAAAAAGAGTATACGGTGGAAATTATCATTATCGGTTCGGGTACCGGAGTGCCATCGCAGCGCCGAGGCGCGCCCGCTGTGGCCCTCCAGGCGGCTGGCCGGGTGATCTTGTTGGATTTAGGGGCCGGGACTCTGCGGGCTTTGCTGAACGTAGGTCTCGATTTTACCAGGCTCGATATTATCGGCCTCAGCCACTTTCATATTGACCATGTCGGCGACCTGGCCCCGTTTCTCTTTGCCACCCATTATTCATTGGGCTATCAGCGCCAGATCCCCTTCTACCTGCTGGCGGCCCAAGGTTTTAAGGATTTTTTCCGCGGCCTGCAGGGGGCCTTTGGCGACTGGATCGAACCGCCGCCCGGGCTGATGATCGTCAAAGAGTTATCTACCGCCGGTCCCGATCAGGCCAGCTGGGATGATCTGCTCATCAAGACCGCCCCGGTCAATCATATTGCCAGCAGCATTGCCTTCCGGGTCGAAGCCGAGGGCCAGGCGGTAGTCTATTCCGGGGACACGGATTGGAGTGATTCCCTGATCAGGCTGGCCAGCGGGGCTGATCTGCTGATCCTGGAGGCAGCTAATCCCACGAAGATTCCTGGGCATCTTACCCCTGCCGAGGCTGGCCGGTTGGCGGCCCGGACCGGGGTCCCCCGCCTGGTTCTGACCCATTTCTATCCGCCCTGCGACCAGATGGATGTGGTAGCCGCATGTGCCCAGGAATATTCGGGGGAAATCATCCGGGCCGAAGATGGTCTGCGGCTAAAGGTTTGATTTAAATTGGTCGGCCAGCTTCGGTGCTCGTAGGTAAAGCAAGAATAATTTTATGTTGTTAGGTAAACTAGACTAGATTTAGTCGGAAAGGTGGATTGCATGGAGGAATTTTGGCGTAAAAGCGTGCACTTCGGTCTGGGCTTGTGGGATTTCACCAAAGAGAAGGTCGAGGGTGTGGTTGATGAGATGGTCAAGCGCGGCGAAGTGAGCCAGCAAGATCGCACCCAGGCCGTAGAGGAGATCATTGAGAAGGCTCAGTCCGAGCAACAGGCCGTCTTCGATCGTCTCAAGGAGCTGGTCAAAAAAATCATCGCCGACATGGGGCTGGCTCGCCAGGCAGATCTGGAAAGCCTGGAAAAACGTCTTAGCGCTTTGGAACAAGAGTTGCGAAACCGCGCCTCTGAAGACCGGGCTCGGCAAAATCAGGGCGCGCCGCGCCCTTGAGGAGTTTAACAGGTCCGTTCTACCAGGTAGTTAGTAATCTCGGTGAAGATGGACTTCTCGCCCGAGGGAGGGAAAATCTGCAAAAATTCCTGAGCCTTGGCGGTATAAAATTGGGCCTGCTGCCGGGCATGGTCCAGGGAGCCGTATTTTTCCAGAATCGGTCTCAATTCCCGAGCGATTTCGTCTTGGTCGGTGGACCCGGCCAATGCCAAAAGGGCCTGGCGGTCTTGGGGTTCGGCCTGCGACAGCGCATGTATCAGCGGCAGGGTGATCTTGCCCTCTTTGAGATCATTGCCCACCGGTTTGCCCAATTCTTCGACATTTCCGGTATAGTCCAGGATATCATCGACGATCTGAAAGGTTATCCCCAGATTGAGTCCAAAGTCCTTCAGAGCCATCTCCTGGGCCCGGGGCGCGCCGCCCAAGATAGCCCCGATCTGACAGGCCGCTGACATCAGGATGGCGGTCTTGCGGGTAATCACCTCAAAATAGTCGGCTTCGGTCTTGTCTAGATTACCGGTGTAGATCAGCTGGAGAATCTCCCCTTCGGCCATCTGGATGGTAGTTTGGGCCAAGACCTGCATCACCCTGATCTGGTTGGTCGCCACGGCGATATTCAGAGCCTTGGAGAGGAGAAAATCGCCGACCAGGATGACCGCCTGGTTTCCCCAGATCGTGTTGGCCGAAGACAGGCCGCGGCGCACCGTCGCGGCATCGACCACATCATCATGAAGCAGGGTAGCGGCATGCAGGTATTCAAAAACAGTTGAAATATCAGGCAGATGATCTTCCTGACAACCGCACATGCGGGCCGACAAGAGAAACAGCAAGGGCCGGATGCGCTTGCCCCCGCTCAGCAGGATATATCTTCCCACTTCAGAAATCATCTGCACATGGGAAGTCAGATTACCCTCCAGGGCTTGATTAATCCGAGTGATGTCGGTTTTTAAGACATTGAATAATTTTTTCCGGTCCATAATGGCAATTTTTCTAATCTCTGGTTAACTTGTAAAGATACATGGATAAAATCCGCTTGTCAATTTTATCTTTTGCCCAAAATGCCTTTCTGGGGTGGATCAATAAGCTCCCCCACCAAATCATAGGTATGGGCCGCAGTGATTCTAACCGGCTGGATCTGTCCGATCTGGCCCGTCCCTGCGGTGATATAAACCTGGCCATCGACCTCGGGGGCCTGGGTGGCCAGACGGCCACTGAGCAGCAACTCGGTCTCAGGGCTAGGGCCTTCCACCAGCACTTCCTGCACGCTGCCGATCAGGGCGCGCAGGCGCTGCTTGACCACCCGGGCCTGGACGGCCATGAGCTTCCGGAGCCGCTGCCGGGCTACCCAGGAGGGGACCTGGTCAGCATAATGACTGGCCGGGGTCCTGTCCTCGCACTGGAAGGCAAAAACCCCTAAGCTATCAAAACCGATCTGCTCAACCATTTGACATAATTCATTAAATTGGGCATCGGTCTCGCCCGGAAAACCAACGATCACCGAGGTTCTAAGCGCGGCCTGGGGAAACACCCGACGGATGCGCGCGATCGTCTGGCAAATGACCTTCTGACCATAGCCCCGACCCATACGCTGTAAAAGTCGATCATTTACATGCTGAATGGGAATATCTAGATAAGGACAGATTTGGGGGTGATCGGCCATCACCGCCAGGAGTTCCGAGCTGATCCGCGCCGGATGGCTATAGAGCAGCCGCAGCCAGCGCAGCCCCGGCACCTGGCATAAACGCCGCAACAGTTCGGCTAATTGGGAGCGACAGCCCCGATCCAGACCATAAAAGGTGGTGTCCTGGGCAACTAGGGTTAGTTCAACTACACCTTGCCCGGTCAGTTTCAGGGCTTCTTGGAGAATGACTTCTTGAGAGCGGCTGCGAAACGGGCCGCGGATCTGCGGTATAGTACAATAAGTGCAACGATGGCTGCAACCCTCGGCAATCTTCAGATAGGCCCGATAAAACGGGGTAGTCCGGAGGCGAGGCAGCAACTCGGGATAATTGTATAAGGGCGCTTGACAGCAGGTTAAAGGCCCCGGTCCCCGATCAAGGTCTGCCAGAATCGACACGATCCGGGGAAAATCATTGACCCCGATCCAGGCATCGACTTCGGGTATTAAAGCGGGCAATTCCTGATGATAGCGCTGAGCCAGGCAACCGCTAACCACCAGCCGTTTTCCTGGGTCCGTTTGTTTGTAATCGGCCAACTCCAAGATCGTATCAATGGATTCCTGGCTGGCCGGGGCGATGAAACCACAGGTATTGACCAACAGCAGGGTGGCCTCAGTGGGCGTCTCTACCACCTCCCACCCCGCCTGGGAGAGCAGCCCTAACATGATCTCGGTATCAACCCGGTTCTTGGCGCAGCCCAGAGTGACCGGATAGATGGTTTGAGGTGGATTTAATCTCAAGTTTCCATTCAGATGCAATCAACTCATCACTTAATAGATTGATTAGAAAAAGCATTTCAACAGAAAACTGAAAACTCAAAATAGAAGACTGTCTTCTATCTTGACCATCGCCTTAAGGCATGCTTGTGATAATTGGTTGCCGCAACGATCAGCACGGCCCCCGGTAAGAGATTACCGTCCAAGTGTCCAAGGCCCATAACATGATTACCCAGAACCCGGCCTGACCCAGCCGCCAGAGCCGCCGGGCCTTAAGGGTCAACAGCACCTTGGCGCGCAGCATCTGGATAAAATTATACATTACCGCACACTCCACCGCAAAAGGCGGGAAACCCAGATAGCCTAAGAGCGGCATTTCAAAGACTCTCCCCCAGTTGAAAAACGGTATGGTATAGACCCATTTGGACACCGACCAATAGTTCCACAGTTCCCATAATATGCCGCAGACCAGCCCGGCGCTGAGCAGCAGCATAATCTCGCGCCGCTCGCCCCGGACCCAGGCCGCGACCAAGGATTTACCTCCGCCCAAATGGCAAAACGGTTCCAACAGAAAGATGAAGGCCAGCCAGATTAACGGAAAGCCATAGCGGGGCATAATCAGCGGCCAGACCAGACAAAAAATGCCGAGCAAGAAAAAAGGCGTGTACCAGCCTGACCCCAGCGACCGGGGGCGGCCTCGCACCCCCCTAAACAGACCCAGGGCTCCCAAAGCCTCGGCGGTCTGAAACAAACCAGGGAACACGGTGGCATAGGAAATCAGATAACCGGGCCAGCGCTGCCACCACGACGGGGGTAGGCCCTGATAATGCCAGTTGCCCAAGACCAGATTGACAGCCTCAAAGATCAGCCAACAGGTCACCGAGGCCGGCAACAGGGCCAAAAATTCACCGAACCGATTGACCAGTAGCGAACGGCCTTTAATGCGATAAATCAAGCAATCGATAATGAGAATGTAGGACCACCAGGCAAAGGCATAAAACCAGGAGGCAAACGGCTCCAGACCCTGTGCCAGACCCCAGCTAGAGAGCGTCAGGGTCACCGCCCCGATGCCGCCTAAGACCCAGGAAATGATATTGTCTTGCTGCATAGGTCGGCTCCTTTCCGAGTAACTCTGGTAACCGGACTCTTAAAGCATACCAAGACCTTTCTCGAATTAAAACAACTAATGTGGCTTGGCCAGATAAATCAATAAGATAAGATTTTTCCCTTGCAATTACTGAATCATCTGTGTTATGAGTTGGCATAATTTTAACTATGACGTCATCAACTCTTCTCTTTTAACTGCAATCCCTGGCCTCGGGGAGGGGGGGGCCGCGGGAGTGAGTCTGTTAAGAGAAACAATAGACTACCAGCCGATAACTTAGATTGCGCGCGCCCTTAACATAAGGAGTGCTATATGAAAAGACTGGCCTACTTAGCAGCGGCACTATTATGGCTGCTAGCCGGCTGTAGCAGCAATAAGAGCTATGCACCCGACCACCTAACTTCATCTCAAAGCGCTAGTCAGGATCAGTTTTGTGAAGATATTGAAGAGGAACGCGAAGAACCCCTGGCGGAGGATCTGACCGATCAGCAACTGGAAGAATTATATGCGCAATACCCCATTCCCGGCTTGGAACAAAATTTAGCTGAAGAATTGAAAAAGTGGGGGCTGCAAACAAAATACGACATGCCCATTCATCTCAATAAACAAGTGCGCAATTATATTGCCTATTTTTGCACAAAACGCAAAAAGGTGTTCAGTCGCTATCTGTCACGCTCCACCCGTTATTTGCCCATGATCAAAAAGGTCTTTGCTGAATATGGCCTGCCCGAGGATTTGGCCTATCTGGCCATGATCGAGAGCGGCTATAATAACCGGGCCTATTCCCACGCCCATGCCTGCGGCATGTGGCAATTCATCAGTGCCACCGGGCGCCGTTATGGCCTGACGATTGACAACTATATCGACGAGCGCCGCGATCCGGAAAAGGCCACGCGCGCCGCCGCCCGCTATCTCCTTGATTTATATAAGAGGTTCGGGTCCTGGTACCTGGCCGCGGCCAGTTATAATTGTGGTGAGGGTCGGGTCCAGCGAGAAATCGACAATAATGCTCACCTAAAAAATTTCTGGGACCTATCGTCGAACTTTTGTTTACCAGCCGAGACCAAGAATTATGTCCCGCAGATGATTGCCGCCACCATAATTGCCAAAAACCCCGAAAAATATGGGTTTAAAAACATCTGTTACCTGCCACCGTTAAAATATGAAATGGTCAAGGTCAATCAACCGACTTCCCTCAAGGTGGCGGCCATTGCCACCGGTGAAGATTATGAACAACTGGCTGCCCTGAATCCGGAACTTAAACGGGGGACTACGCCTCCGCATTATTCGGCCTATTTGTTGAAAGTACCGGCGGGGAAAAAAGACACCTTTTTCAGAAATATCGAATTGGCCCGGGCCCATGGTCCAAGAAAAACTCGGTGGGCTAAATCCACGGCAAGGAGAACCAGGTATAGATATACATCAAAGCATTCCAAAGCCACGCTGTGCTACCGGGTGAAACGAGGCGATACCGTCAACCGCATTGCCAAGCGCTATAATACCAGCAAGGCCAGTATCCTGGCTCTTAATGATATGCGCCGCGGACGCGAACTTAAATATGGTCAGACCATTCTGATACCCACCAAAAAGTCAACAACCAAAGCTTACAAACCGAAACGTTCGGTGGTGGCCAAAAAGTCCCGGTCAAAACCGGCCGCGACCTCCCGTGTTGCCACCACTACAACCCGTTTGGCTCAAAAAGCAGCGCCAAAAAAATCCGGCCCGGTAATGGCCTCCATGTTCCCCACCGGGGAGAAGAAGCAAATATCACGGCCTGCGACCAAAAAATCAGCCCCGAGCAAAGCCCAGAATACTAAAAAGGCTACCCCGCGGGTAGTCAAGAAGATCTCGAAGGCTACCAAGGCCACCAAGGACCAAAAGGCTCCGGCGGTGCGGGTAGTGCGCAAGCAAAGGGTGCTAGCCCGGGCCAAATAAACCGCGGTCCGATTTTGAACCCTTAAAAAACTCGGGGGATGGCAACCTCTGTGGGTTACCACCATCCCCCTTTTTTCGACTCCAGCAAAGATTTTTTTTACCTACCAATCTGGCTACCGCCTGGTAAGGGAGCTTTTATTCCTCCTGCAGAGGGTAGCCGTTCTCTGAGCCGCCAGAAAAAATTAAAAATTTTTGGGGATTACTCTTGATTTTTAGATCTGAATGATTAAATATTGTTAGCACTCAATAAAAGAGAGTGCTAATCACGCCTGGTTCATCAATTAAAATCTTAGGAGGTTATATTATGAAGGTCAAACCTTTGAACGATCGCGTGTTGGTCAAGCGGCTGGAAGAAACCCAGATGACCAAAGGCGGCATTTATATCCCGGATACCGCCAAGGAAAAACCGATTGAGGGTCGGATTATGGCCGTAGGCGCCGGCAAGATGTCCGATAAAGGGGAACGTCTGCCCTTGACCGTCAAGGAAGGCGATCGTGTCTTGTTCGGTAAATACGCCGGTACGGAAATCAAGTTGGAAGGCGAAGATTACTTAATGATGCGTGAAGAAGATATTCTGGCGATCATCGAGGAGTAATTTGACGCCTCAGCCTTATCCCCATAATTACCAGCAATTATCTTTGATTGGGAAATTTAATAAGGAGGATTAGTTTATATGTCAGCTAAAGAGATCAAATACAATGTCAAGGCCCGGGAGGCAATGCTGCGCGGGGTCAACATCTTGGCCGACGCCGTTAAAGTCACTCTCGGTCCCCGGGGCCGCAATGTCATCCTGGAAAAATCGTTTGGCGCCCCGGCCATCACCAAAGACGGCGTCACGGTCGCCAAAGAGATCGAGTTAGAAGATAAATTTGAAAACATGGGGGCCCAGATGGTCAAGGAAGTGGCGTCCAAGACCTCGGACGTCGCCGGGGATGGCACCACTACCGCTACGATCCTGGCGCAGTCGATCTACCAAGAGGGTTCCAAGCTGGTAGCGGCCGGAGTCAACCCCATGGCCCTGAAGCGGGGTATTGACAAAGCCGTGGAGGTAATCGTCGGCGAGCTCAAGAAGATCTCCAAGCCCACCAAAGACCAGAAGGAAATTGCTCAGGTCGGCACCATCAGCGCCAACAACGACGCCGCCATCGGCAATATCATCGCCGAGGCCATGAGCAAAGTAGGCAAAGAAGGGGTGATTACTGTAGAAGAGGCCAAAGGCATGGAAACCACCCTGGAAGTGGTAGAGGGCATGCAATTTGACCGCGGCTATATCTCCCCCTATTTTGTGACCAACGCCGAAAAAATGGAAGTAAATCTGGAAGAGCCGCTGATCCTGATCCATGAGAAGAAAGTCAGCGCCATGAAGGACCTGCTGCCTTTGCTGGAGCAGATTGCCAAGATGGGCAAACCCCTGGTAATTATCTCTGAAGATGTCGAAGGCGAGGCCCTGGCCACCCTGGTAGTGAACAAGCTGCGGGGCACCCTCCAGGTGGCGGCGGTCAAGGCCCCGGGCTTTGGCGACCGGCGCAAGGCCATGCTGGAAGACATTGCCATTCTTACCGGCGGCCAGGTAGTTTCGGAAGAACTGGGTCTCAAGCTAGAAAATGTTACCCTGAAGGATTTAGGCACGGCCAAAAAGATCAATATCGATCGAGACAACACCACCATCATTGACGGCGGCGGCGCGCGTGAAAAGATTGAAGGTCGGGTCAAGCAGTTGCGCACCCAGATTGATGAAACCACTTCCGACTATGATCGTGAGAAGATGCAAGAACGTCTGGCCAAACTGGTCGGCGGCGTCGCGGTCATTCGGGTCGGGGCGGCCACCGAGATCGAAATGAAGGAAAAGAAGGCCCGGGTCGAAGATGCCCTGAATGCCACGCGGGCGGCAGTCGAAGAAGGTATCGTCCCGGGCGGCGGCGTCTCCCTGTTGCGCTGCATCCCCGCCCTGCAAGAACTCAAATTGGGGCATCACGACGAACAACTGGGAGTGAATACCGTGCTGCGGGCCCTGGAAGAACCGACCCGCCAACTGGCGAACAATGCCGGATTTGAAGGCTCGGTAGTGGCCGAACATGTCAAAAAGGAAAGCGGTCCCTTTGGATTCAATGCCGAGACCGGTGAATATGAAGATCTGGTCGCCGCCGGCGTCATCGATCCTACCAAGGTTTGCCGTTTTGCCCTACAGAATGCCGCGTCGGTATCTTCCCTGCTGCTGACCACTGAGGCCATGGTGGCTGAGATTCCCAAGAAAGAAGAAACCCCACCGATGCCTCCGGGAGGCGGTATGGGCGGCATGTACTAAACCTTTAATCAGCGTTTATCCTTAGACCTTAGGTTGCTCTCCCCTTCCCTGGCTTAGGACTCCAGGACAGGGGAGGGCAACTCCGGTTTAAAGATGGCCATCAGCTACTACCATGTCGATACGCTACCTGGCCCAGGAATTATACCAGGCCGAACGCAAGGTAGAACATCTGGAGAAAGAACTGGCCGCGCTGGGGACCCAGCCCGCGGCGGCGCGGGTGCAGTTGGAAGCCGATCTATTGCTGGCCAAGAAAGCGCGCCAGCATTATAAGGCCCTGCTGGACGCCAAAAAATCGCCCCCACCCTGGCGCACCGGGTTTCACTCTTGAGGAGAGCTTGGAGCGCTTATCAGAAGATGGTAATTATTTTCCTTGACAAGTGAGAATATAATTATATAATTACATCAATTGAGAGAATGGTCAGACGGGACAGAGGACCATTGCCCCTAGACGAAAATCGGAAGGGTGTGCGAATCCCCTCCGATTTTTTTTGTCTGGCCATTTTTACTGCCCTGTTCTACGAACAGGTAAATTACCACATTGAGGAGATGTTTTATTAATGAAGGAAACCGGTAGGGTAAAATGGTTCAATGAAGCCAAGGGATTTGGGTTTATCAGCCGCGAGGATGGTCCCGATGTATTTGTCCATTATAGCGTAATCCAGGGGAACGGGTTCCGTTCGCTGGAAGAGAACCAGTTAGTGGAATTTGAGGTAACCCAAGGCAACAAAGGACCTCAGGCCCAAAACGTCGTCAAGCTCTAATTTTTGCAAGTTTAATTCGTTTAACTATGGAGGTCAGGTCTTTTGACCTCCATAATGATGTTAACTTGCCAGGACCCGGAGGGAAAACAGTGGCACGCAGCCGTTACGGGCAAGCCAAACGTGATAAGGAACTAGCCAGAAAGCAAAAATACGAAGAAAAACTAAAACGTCGCCAAAACAAGAATAAGTCAGCACTGCCAGACTCTGAAGAGGAGCAATTAACGACAGTTGAGGAGCAGCATCAGAGCATAGGGGCGGAACCTAGTGTAGATCAGGAAGAGTTCTGAGATCAGGCATCAGCACAGAAAACTACTAAAAAAAGCACAACCATTAAATAAAGAGAGCAAAATGAGCACAAAATTATTCGTTGGTAATATTGCCCACCAGATGAGGGATACAGATTTACAGACCATTTTTTCGGAGGCCGGGAATGTGGTCTCTGCCAAAATCATTACCGACCGTGACACCGGACAGCCTCGGGGTTTTGGGTTTGTAGAAATGGAAACCAAAGCCGAAGGCCGTAAAGCCCTGTCGATGTTAAATGGGCGTATGGTAGAAGGGCGAGCCCTGAATGTTAAGGAAGCCAAGCCCCAGAATAAAGGCCGCTTTGGCGGTCGCGGCCGCGGTTATCGGTAAAAAACCCTCCCATTTAAGATTAACCAACCAGAAACTAATCATTAACCGAATTCTATCCCCGCAGTGCTTGTCGCGCCAGCCGTGCGGCCCGGCAACCGCTAAGCATGGCCATTTCCACACAGGGAAGGCCCTCCAAGTCGGAGTGGGCCAGAATAATACGACCCTGGCGCCACGGTATCCGGCCCCGGATGCGAGAGAGAAAGCCGGGATAAGGCACTACCTGGGCATGACCATAACGATAGAGGCGAATTTCCTCGACGCCGCGGCTGATGCCGGGCCAGATCTTCTCTAAACCCGTTAATATCTCCGCCGCCTTAATCTGTACCGAGTCCCGCAGCAAGGCCTGGCGCGGGGCAGGGAAGGGTTGCGGGGCATAGACGATCAGCACCCGGGGATCTCCCAGGGCCGACCGCCGGGGTTGCATGACCACATCCGAAAAGGCCGTCTGCCCCACTATCCAGTTTTCAAACCCTGGAATCTTAAGGCCTTTTACCCCGCAAAGCGCGGCCACTACATAAGTACTGTATTGAAAGGACTGAAACGTTGCCGCGGTCCAACCTGCCACTCCGGTCAATAAGCGCCGGACCGCAAATTTAGCCACCGCCAGAATGACTTGCTCAGCCTGCACAACATAAGGCTGCTCTTGGAGCTGGTCCCAAACTAAGAGCCGGACAGCATCGGGATGTTCTTCCATACCGACGACCACCTGGTGGGTCCTCAGGCGGTTTGGTCCCGCCCCCGCCAACAGGGCCGCGGCCAGACGGGCATCACCCTCGGGAAAGGCACAACTGCGCGTTTCCCTGGAGCATTCCGACATCAAAAAATAAAGCGCGGCCCAGGCCGACACCTGATCCGCGCCGGCGCCCAGACAGGAACGGCAGTAAGGGTCGAGCAGCGGGGCTAGTTCAGTGGAATAGCCCTGGACCACCTCCAGATAATGCTTGAGGCTGACCTGATCCAGACTTTGCCACTCAAGGTTTACAGGAGCAAAGTCATCGGTCTCCTGCTCCCACGCTGCTAACTGCTGGGTCAATTGCAAAAAATCATCCTTGCCCTGGGGGGAGATGGGCAACTGCCGAATTCCAGAGGCATGAAAACATTCCGGATACCACTGGCCTCGGTAATAAAGGCAACTGACCGGCTCCGGGATCAATGCGGCCTCTAGGTCCAGGCCCAGTTCCTGGTAGAAGTTCTGCCAGTGGCGATCCACGGGGTAAAGGAAATAGGCCGCCCCTTCGGGATAGGGGCAGCCTCGAAATTCTCCGCTTTTGCACACCCCTCCGGGCCGGGCGTCGGCCTCTAAAATGACTACTTCCTGATCGCGTAGTTGATAAGCCGCGGTCAGCCCCGATAAGCCGGCGCCGACCACCGCCACTTGCGTGATTAACCTGGGTCGCTCCGGAAATGACACTTGCAGGCCGCGGTCCGCGGGATAAAAATGGCGATGGCAGGCATAAGGATGATCCCCAGACCAGGGCTTTATATCCGGCAATTTCACACCTTGGTGAGGCCCAGAGGCTTTGATGGGATTTATCATAAACCGCATCTGGCCTGGTTAAATCACTGGTGCCAGCTCTGCTGCATTACTGCAATCAACTCCGCGGCCGGGGCCAGGGGCTGGGTGAGCTGGGTCATGGTGTTCCCCCCTACCCTACCCTGCTGCACCACTTCGACTCCGGCCTGGAGCGTTGCGGCCAGCACCTGCTGCACCTGGGACTGGAATTGGGGTACCTCCATAAACTCAGAGGAGTCCCGATAGATCTCCGCCACTAAATAAGACCCGTAAATCATCTGCATGGCAGAACGCAGCAGCTTAAAGCTTTCTGGAGCCGGAAAACCACAGACGCTCAAGGCGACTAGGCGCGGGTGCCGTCCGAAACGCAGCGGCAAGACGGCCTTGGGTTCGTCAGACCTCTGGCTAAAATCGATCTTAGCGGGATCAAAAACCGGCAAAGTGCGCTCCAAAAAAACTTTCAGCCGGGCATTCATATTGCCAAAATATAAGGGGGTGGCCAGCACCACCAGGTCCGCGGCCAGGAACCGGTCGATTAACTCATTGGTCATATCATCATCCTGGATACAGCGGCCAGGACTGTTAGTCCAACAGCTAAAGCACCCCCGGCAGTGTTCGATCCGGTGGTCACGCAGGTAAATGGTCTCGGTGGTCGCCCCGGCCTGACGGCTCCCGGCCAGAAATTTTTGCAGAATAAGCTCGGTCTTGCTGGTCTGATTATCCCTGGGACTGCTGTTCAAGGCCAAAATTTGCATGATCTCCTCCTGCACCGTAATGTCAAGTTTGGTTGATGGTTTTAGTTGATAGTTTTGTAATCGTGGCTAAGATTAATTTATCTGGGATGGCCCTGGAAAATTTAACCCTGACTATTCTTGGCGATTTATCAGGGCGGCCAAGTAACCGGCCCCGAAGCCGTTGTCGATATTGACTACCGCAACGTTGGCGGCACAGGAATTTAGCATCCCTAAGAGTGCGGCCAGACCCGCGAAACTGGCCCCATAACCCACGCTGGTCGGCACGGCAATCACCGGCCGGTTTACCAGCCCGCCCACCACGCTGGGCAAAGCCCCTTCCATCCCGGCCACCACGATAAACACCCGGGCCTCTTGGAGTTTGTCCTGGTAGGCCAGCAGCCGATGCAATCCGGCCACTCCCACGTCATATATGGCCTCCACCCGATTGCCCATCACCCGTGCCGTCACCAGGGCCTCTTCCGCTACCGGGATGTCCGAGGTACCGGCCGAGATTACCAGGATCAGACCACGGCCCCTTTCCGGGACCTCTTGAGCACCCAGGGTCATAACTTGAGAGTCGGGGTGGTATTGCGCCTCAGGGAAAAACCCCTGAAGTTCAGCAGCCTTGCCCGGCTCTAGCCGGGTTACCAGGATATGTTCCGCCCGGGACCGCAAGCATGCCAAAATGGCCTTAATCTGGGCCAGGCTTTTCCCGGCCCCGAAGACCACCTCGGGAAAACCCTGCCGCAGTTGGCGATGATGATCCACATGGGCAAATTCCAGACACTCAAAAGGCAAAGATCGCAGCCGCTGAGCAGCATCCGCCACACTGAGGCGACTGCTCCTGACCTCTTCCAGTAGTTGCTCTAGCTGTTTGGGGTTCATCTTTTTAAACCCTTATGTTGAATAAAGGAGCCTTTAGCAAAATTATTAATGTCGGGTGCGTCCTACGCACCATACGAGTTAAAATCTTGAACCTTGAACTTTTCTTTATATTAAAATGCCATCAGTTCACTACCGGCTGATCCTGTCCAATTCGCCGGAAGGTTTGACGCGGTATAATTTTCCTTGCCATCTGACCTTATCCCCCATAAAGCTCAGCAACCACAGGCCGAAGGATAACAGGTCCTTGAGGGGCACCAGGGCCAGATAGGGCCAAGGCAGTTGCCCCTGAAGCAACCGGTGTTCCGAGCCATAGGCCACGATCCCGCGTACCATTATCGTGGCGAAAACTATACCTAGCGCCCAGGGGGCCAGGCCACTGAACAGCCAGGTGCATAGGGCAAAGATCAACACCTGGGTGATACCGTAAGCAAAATAGCCCCGGGGACGACAGACCCGATAGGTTCGGGCCCAGCGTAATTGGTGGGCCAGATATCCTATAAAGGTCTCTTCACTGGCGTGAGTTTCGACCACATAGGGAAGCAACCGGATCTGATAGCCGACCTGCGCCACCCGATTTCCCAACTGGTAATCATCGGCCAGATAATCGGCTAGCACGGCCAGCCCCCCGCTTTGGGCCAGCACCTGCCGGGATAGGGCCAGGGTCGCCCCCAGGCCGAAGCTGATGCCCTCCACATAATAGGCTACTGCTACCGAGGGAATAAAATCGGCGCTGATCGATAAGGCCTCGAAAGCCGCGCCCAGTGATCGCATTTTCCCGGCCCGATACGGGCAGGTTACCAGCCCCACGCCGGGTTCCTGCAGGGCGGCCACCACCTGTTGCAGATAATCGGGCCCCACTTTAATATCGCTATCGGAGATTACTAAATAGTCATAGCGGGCCTGGGGCTCTAACTGGCGCAGGGTGCTCACCTTGGGATTGAGTCCCAGGTTGGCCTGACAAACCAGGATTTCGACGTCCACTTCCGGGAAGCTGGACTGGAGTTCCTTTAAAAGCGGTATAACCCGATCCTGAGGGTCAGCCACCCCAAACAACACCTGAAACGGGGCATAAGCCTGATTTAAGAAGCTGGTCAGGCATTCTCGGGTGTCCGCACCGACGCCCCGGACCGGCTTCAGGACGGTAACCCCAGGATGGCTATGGCCGGATAAAGAGGGTAACGGCATACGGCTGAAGCGGGCCAGCGATCCCAAGGCCAGTATCTGATAAATTAAGGCAGCCACCCAAAGGGTTAAAAACAGGTAAAATAGAACTGACAAATTTTTGTCTCGCCTTATTTTTGCCGATTATTAAGAAAATCCTGTTTTAGAAATAAGCCGTGCTAAGATAATCTTTGCTATTATATGTTCACCATGATATCTTTCCTAAAATTTTGTGCAAGTAAACTTTGGCTTTCCCCACTAGTTCTATGGGTCCAGGACTGCTCGGCCAAGAGCCCAATAAAGGTGATCCAGATGGTTAGGGAAGAGGTTTCTGCCCATGAAGGCCACTCAAGTAGTGCTGTTTGATCTATATGGCACCCTGGTAGATGTTCACACTGACGAAGATAATCGTGAAGTATATCAGACTCTGGCCCAATTCTTAAATTACTATCGGGTTTTTTTTGGTCCGGAGGAGTTAGCCCGTTTCTATCAGGAAAAGACCCAAAAAGATTTGGCGGAATGTTCCGGCCCTTACGCTGAGATTGACGTCTTTCGAGTATTTGAAGACATTTTGTTCAAAGGGCGGGGTCAGATGCCGGAGCGGGCTCTGGTCATCTGGTTAGCCCGGTTATTCCGCTCTTTGACCCGGACTCATCTAAGGCTTTTCCCTGATACCATTCCCACTCTGGATCGTCTGCAGGCCGATTATCGGCTGGGGATCGTCTCAGATGCCCAATGGGTCTACAGTGAGCCCGAAATCCGTATCGTGGGATTGGATAGGTATTTTGACAACATCATTTTTTCATCCCGCTACCTGATCCGCAAACCCGACCCCCAACTCTTCGTTCATGCTCTGAAAGCCATGCACTGCTCGCCGGAGCAGGCTATTTATGTCGGCGATAATTCCGAAGTTGATTTGGCAGGGCCGCAAGCTATCGGGATGCCGGTCCTGCTCATCAACCGGCAAGGTAATCCCCTGGAGCTAGGGGTACCAGTAATCCAGGATTTAACCCAACTTTCTGCTTTTTTGGAATAACCGGTTAAGCACTAGCCACCTTAGAAATAGGCAAAGAGGAAAATGTATGAGCGAGATCAATTGGCTACCCGATTGGCAGACCGGACTGACTCAGGCCCAAGCGGATAATAAACCTCTACTTTTAGAGCTCTATATGGATGGTTGCCCTCATTGTGCCCGTCTTCATAAAGAAACCCACACGGATCCCCAGGTAATTGAAGAGATCAACAATCGCTTCATCCCGGTCTGTTTGGAAGGACGAGGCCATATGGACGTGGTCCGAAAGTTTGATGTCAAAGGCGCGCCGACCACCCTGATCTTATCTTCCCAGGGCGAGGAACAGCGCCGTATCGTCGGTTTCCATCCCCCGGCCGATTACTTAAAGGAATTAGCCGCTGTAAGCTGAAAATGCCTTTCACCGCCATTACCCCGGGAAACGGGCTTCCCGGGCGCCGTCGGGTGTTGTTGGCCGCCTGTATGGGGGCCTTTATGTCAACCCTGGACATCAGCATCGTCAACATCGCCCTGCCCCAGATTGCCGCGGACTTGCATTGCTCTTTAGAACAAGTTTCCTGGGTAGTGGTGGCCTATCTCCTTACTAATGCCTCGTTCCTCTTGACCAGTGGCCGTTTAGGAGACCTGCTGGCTCCCGGAAGACTTTATTCATTAGGCATATTAATGTTTACCAGCGCCTCGGCGCTTTGCGGCCTGAGTCAGGGATGGCTCGGGCTGGTGGTTTTTCGGGCCGTTCAGGGTCTGGGGACCTCCTTGATGCTGGGACTGGCCCCCAAACTCATCGCCCAGTCCTACCAGGAAGGAGAACGGGGGTTGGCCTTAGGGTTATTTTCCACTGCCTTTGCCACTGGTATCAGCTTAGGCGCCCCCCTGGGAGGCGTGATTACCTCCCATCTGGGCTGGCCTTTCATTTTTTTTATCAATATTCCTATCTGTGGTCTGACATTGTTAGCAGGAGGCCGGCCGTTGGTCAGACTCTCTCCTGGAGCCACCTGGAATTGGCAAGCGGTTGATCTAGGGGGCAGTCTGACTCTGGCCGGGAGTCTGGGATGTTTATTGTTGGCCCTGAATCGGCTGAGTGAGATAGGATTAGAAAATAGCCGCACGCTGTTAATGTTGAGCCTGGCTACGGTATTTTTTGGGCTATTGATATGCCTGGAACGCCGCCAAACTTTCCCTTTGCTCCATCCCGATCTCTGGCGCCGCCGAGCTTTCTATCTGGAAGCGGCTATGGCCTATATCGCACCGGCCGCGGTTCTGGGGATTTTTTTTCTCCTGCCTTTCTTTCTGGAGCGAATCTATCATTACTCCCCTGATCAGACCGGATTCATCCTGGCGGTGATGAGCGTCACCAGTGGCGCTATCGCCCCGTTGGGCGGTTTTCTGGCCGACCGCCTGGGCAATCTCACTATCCTGCGTATATCCGCGGCCTTAATCCTGGCCGGTTTAGGTCTGTTTTGGTTTACCGATCTGGAAACCTCCACCCTCGGTCTGGCCCTCCGATTGGCCATTATCGGCACCGGATTCGGCCTGTTCCACGCGCCCAATCTGAATGAGGTATTGCGCGGGGTTCAACCTGACCTGGTCGGTCTGGCCGCTAGCACCATCACCGCCTTAAAAAATATCGGCAGCCTTTCGGGAGTCACCCTGATTGTCACCGTCTTTGCCTGGGGCCACCAGCCTCAGACTTCCCTGACTCCTGGAGTCGGTCTGGAATTATCCAATTTCCACCGGGCTTTTGCGGCAATGACCATGGTGGCATTCATACATCTGATCAGTAGCTGGGTTCGCCGCTAAAGATAAGGGCCTGAACTTTGTTGGGCCACCAATCAGAACCATTTAATTGGGCTAAAGGGAATTGCGGAAAGCCTTATACCAAGTTTTCATTGAAATGCAAAAATTTATTACTTAACACATTGACTAGATTAAGCATTTCAAGAGAAAACAGAAAACTCTATTACTTATGCTGTCAGACCAAATACTTAAAGTTAAATTACCGCCGCTTCCGTCAACCTTGGCAGCCAATCAGCCCTTTTTCCCTTTACAGACGATCAATCAGCTCTTATAATAGTCCGCGAATAAGCGCATACCCCAGATGCCGGAAGGAGGGACGCATGCCCCGTTGGACTATCGGAGTACTCCCACTATTAGTCATTATTTTAACCATCGGCAGGGCAAATGCATACATCGAGTTGCCAGTTTCAGCCAAGTCCTATGTGATCATGGACGCGAACACCGGTAAGTTGTTGTTAAGCTATAATTCTGATCAGTTACACCCTCCGGCCAGCACTTTGAAGATCGTCACCGCCCTCACCGCCATTAACACCCTTGATTTAAATGACAAAGTGCCAGTAAGCAAGTACGCCGCCTCCGCCCCGCCCTCCAAGGTCTATATCCGGGCCGGACAGACCTATACGGTAAAAGAAATACTTCACGCCGTATTAATGGCCTCGGGGAACGATGCAGCCCGGGCCTTGGCCGAAAAAGTCTGTGGTACCGAAAGTCGGTTTGCGGAATATATGACCAAACGGGTCCGGGAATGGGGGGCCTACCGCACTAATTTTAAAAATGCCTCTGGGCTTCCGGCCGAAGATCAATATTCCACGGCTCGGGATATGGCCTTGATTATGCGGCGGGCCATGACTAACCCGACCTTTGCCCAGATCATGGGCACTAAAAATTATCAATTCAATGGCAAGCGGAACCTCTACAACCATGACCGCTTTCTCTTTACCATTCCCTATGCGCAAGGGGGCAAAACCGGCTTTACCCGGGCCTCGCAACACACATATGTCGGAGTGTTTGAACATCAGGGACAGCGCATCATTATCTCCGTCATGGGCAGTAACACCGCCAACAAGTGGGCCGATCGCCGCGTGTTAATTGAGAAAGGTTTTGAACTCTGTGGCACCCCCATAGCCAAATTAGCTCCGCTGGAGGAAAAACTTTGTCACCACCGCCCAAGCTATGCCCAGGGTCAATCAAAATCACGCGCTAAAAGGAAGTATGTTAAGCGCCGCCGCCAAACTAAGAGTTCCAAACGGGCGGCCCGCCGTCGCGCCAGCCAAGGCAGTACACCGTTAAGAGCTTCAATTGTCTCGGTAAAAGATACGAAGAAAGTTCGCAGCCGTTCTTCTAATTCAAAATACCAGGTCCGCTTTAAAACCAAGAAACAGACCTCTACCCGGGAACGCCAGGTCAAGGCTCAAATTAGAGTGGCCCGAGAACCTTAACTTATATGGCCGGACTGTTTAAAAAAATCAAGAATCGAACTACCGGCCGGCGGTACGTAATATCGACCATTCACAAAAGCCCTGAAATCTTTGAAACCGCCGTGTTTACAGCTAATTTGTTGTACTGGCCTCGGAGTCTGAAGCACCCCGACCTGGTCATCCACACGGAAACCTTCGAGGCTGCCTGTCAGATTCACGAACGTCTGGCCCAGCGCCTGGCGTCGGAATTACCGGCGCGCTTATTCCAGGAATACGACTGATCCCTGGTTGCCTTCAGAAAATATTTTCCCTTCCCCCTTGGGGTGCAACTCATGGCGTCCCAAATGACTAGAAATATGCTTTCCTTGATAAGATCTTACTCAGAGCCGGATCCCAGGGTTGCTGGCCAAAATCGGGGAAATGACGGCACACATCTTCCTTTAAAGTCAAGGCATCAGTATAACGCTCTTCTACCTTTTTAGCTAAACATTTAAGTATGATAGCTTCAAGGGCGTCGGGAATTTCCGGGTTCTCCTGCCGGGGAGGCACCGGTTCCTGGTAGAGAATCAGATCGATTAAGGTCTTTTCCAGGTCATCGTAAAACGGTAACAGCCCGGTATAAAGTAGATACATGATCACTCCGAGGGCCCAAATATCGCTGCGCTTCTCACTTTTACCCATAATCTGTTCCGGAGCCATAAACGGTCGCGACCCGACCATCGTGGCGCTGATATCCCGATCTTTCAGTTCCTTGGCCGCGCCATAATCCAACAGTTTGACAACCCCGTCGGGGGTAACGATGATGTTATTGGGCTTAATATCGCGATGAATCACCTGATGCCGGTGGGCATGGGCGACAATATCGATTAATTGCATGATGATCCGTTCTTTGAAAGCCTCTGGCAGGTCCTCGACCAGCAGATCTTGCAGGGTCGGCCCCTCGACATACTCCTGGATAAGAATCAGTCGCCCATGTTCTTCGACATAATCCACCTGTTGCACGACTCCGGCGTGGGGCGCCAATTTCTGAATGATCTCGCCTTCCTGACGAAATTTTTTATTGTACGACTTGGAAAACGGAATTTTGGCGACGTAATAACGATCTGCTGCCAAGGCTTCGGTATGCCGCACCAGCCACACCTCGCCAAAACTGCCCTGGCCCAGTTTTCTCTCCTTCTTATAATGCCCTCCCAATAAATCGCTGGGTTTTAAGAGCGACAGTAGATTTTCAGCAAAGGGCAGCAGGCGGGGAATCAGGTCGATCATGAATTTCCGAATTGAGGGCCGGGCCACCAGTTCCTGAGCCAGTGCTTGGGTCTGCCTCTCTTGAGCAGTGGTGGACGTCGTGGGCCGGATAAAGGCAAATATCAGCTCCGGTTGCTCCTGGACGATCAGGGCATTGACCATTACCGTTATCTGGGCACCGTCCCGGCGTCGGAAGCTGGTCAGCCAATTATCAACCCCCCCCTTCTGGGTCAGGAAGGCTTGAAACTGCCGGTAGTCCGCTGCCGTCGCAAAGAAATCCTGGACATCATTTAATTCTAATGTTTCACCCTGGGACTCATAGCCTAAGATTTCTAACAGGGCAGGACTATAATCGATCACGCGCCCTTCCCGAGTAATAGTAAAATAGTACGGCGAAATGCCGCTGAAGAGTTCGCCATAGCGCCGGTGCAAGTATTGGATGCGACGTTCATCCTCTTGCAACCGGATGGCTACTCCTACCCGGGCCACAACTTCCGCGGGTTGAAAGGGCTTAACGATAAAATCGTGGGCGCCAATTTCTAATCCACGGGCCGCGTAATCTTCCGCAAAGCGCTCCAGGATTAAAACTATGGGAATCTGCCCGGTCGCCTCCTGGTCCTTTAAGGCGCGGAACTGTTTGAGGCCCGCTTCAGCTTGGATATTGAGCAAGATAATATCAGGGCGTAACTGCAAAGCTAATGACGCCGCGGCCTCACCCTGAGCCGGGGGTAAGACCTCGTAGCCGGCCCCGGCCAGGATAGTTGCCAGTTCCTGGTAGTCCGGGTCTGGAGTATCAACAATTAGGCATTTGCGCATGTGATTATCGTGCTGCTCTAAAGTCCCACCGCGGTCGGATGCCGCGTCCGGCGCAACTTTTTTTCTGCACCCTACCATAGCATGAGGATAATAGATCTGACAATGACGAATTTTAGGTTGAAAAATATAATCCAAATATATTATATAACAGATAACCCCAAGGCGAGGTAGCTCAGTCGGTAGAGCAGCGGACTGAAAATCCGCGTGTCCCCAGTTCGATTCTGGGCCTCGCCACCAATAAAATCAAGTGGTTAGGCATTTTGCTTAAAACTTAAAATTATCCTGGTGTCCGTATAGGTGTCCATGCGTCAGATTTTCTCCCCTACCAGGGCTTTGAGTTCCGCTTTGCTCACCGTGTTATATCGCTTGAAGACACTCATGGTCTTATGGCCGGTTGCCGCCATAATCCGAAAATAGTCATGGCCCTGTAGCCGCCAGTTATTAATAGCCGTATGCCGCAAGTCGTGAAAGGTGAAGTCATTAAGCCCAGCACGCTTGCAGGCCGTAATGAATGACTTCTTAATGGACGCCACCGACCGCCCCTTATAGGTGAATACCTTCACCCCCGGCAGGCCCCTTACCATATCCTTGAACATGGCTATTAACTCCGGGGTCAGAGGCACATACCGCCCCTCATTAGTCTTACAATCTTCTGGCCGCAACTTGATAAAGCCGTCTTTAAGGTCCACCTGGCCCCAGGTTAGGTTGAGAATCTCCCCTTGCCGCATGGCCGTGTAGTAAGCCAGATTGACAATGGGCTTAAGATGGGCCGGGCAATTGGCCAGTAGCCGGGCATATTCCTCTGAGCTTAATACCCGGTCCCTGACATTGTTTTCTTTGAGCAGCTTAACTCTCTGGGCCGGGTTACGCTCGGCTTTTCCATTCCCTACGGCTTTGTTAAAAATGGTCTTAAGACAAGCTAACTCCCGGTTTACCGTTGCCGGTTTAGTAGGGGTCCCCTTGTAGGATGGTTCGGTCAATCGCTTCTGTTTATAAGCCTCCACCATCTCTGAGTTAATGTCCTTCAAAAGGCGGTCGCCAAAAACAGGAAGCAGTTTGCTTACGCTAAGTTGGTCCCGTTCATAAGACCGCCCTCGCTTCGCTTTTACTTCCGGCAACCCAAGATACCACTCTGCCAGGTCTTGAAATCTGGTCCTGATATCCGGGCTTTTCTTAATATGGCGTCCCTCTGCTCTGGCGCTTAGTACTTCCCTTAGCCTTTGCTCTGCTGCTTCCTTGTTCGGGCCGATGCGCTCCCGCTTCCGGTAGCCGTCCTGATACCACTCTATCCAGTAAACCCGGCCAGAATACTTCGCCAGGGCAAAGCCGCACTTGCAGACCTTGACCTTCTGGCTGTTCCGCTTCTTGCACTCCGGGCACTCAACTAACAACCCCATAATTACACTCCCGTTTCAATTGCCTCTTGGTTTTTGATCTACGATTACCATAACTTCTTTTGCCAAACGCTGAATCAGACAACACGTGTTAGATAATACCTCTTTGGGAATAGAATCTTCTTGATCTTCTGATATCATGATCAGAAGTTCAGCTATAGCATTAATTTCGCCAAGTTTACATAGAGTCGTGCTTATAGTCTCGATATCCATAGTACCCCCTTTAATAAAAAAGCCAGAGCTTTTGCAGGTCTCTAACAACCCCCAGAGCCTCGCGGCTTCTGGTAGCTCTGGCAACTGATTGTCTGTAAAATAAAAATACCCTGCTCACGTGGGGTTACCCGGTTAGAATTCGCAATTATTAGTTAGCACGCCCAGGCATCGCTGTCAAGCGAATATTTTAGCCTCAGTTAGGCCGGGGCCGCACGACATATAGACCCGTTTTAAACGCCCCACACTCAACGCAAAAAAAAATACCCCTATTAGGTATGGGTTGACCCCTAAACGCCGATCTACGGGCCATCTACGGTCTCAGAAAGGGGAAAGCAGGAAAGAAAAGATATCTGGCTATCCCCGGAGCCGCTAGATAGGCGACAACCTCATGGCTAACCATCCGGTCCGCCCTGGCCGGTCATGTTATCCTCTTTCCTTCCCTTCCCTGGGGTAGGGTCGGGTGGGGAGGGGGTGAGGGTGCGCACCAGGGGGCGGGTAGCCAACATTGCAAAACAATTTTCTTTTTCCTTTAGCCAGCAACCGCAGCCAATCCGAAACCTGGACGCCGCCCAGCCCCCGCGTGTCCTCGCGCCGCAGGTCCAGAGGGTAGAAACCCAGAAAGAGAAAAACCGGAGATTGGGACTCCTACCCCCGGTACTAAGATAATCGTCCCGGAAATTTTTTGAAAAACCTCGCTGGTGGGCAGTAAAGACAATATCCTTATTCTTATTTTGTTCTAAGATACTTACGCTCCGAGACGTTTAATTTTCACCGCCTTATAGGTGCGCCGGTCGAAGAGCCAGCCGTCCTGAATAAAATAATGTCGGTTTTTCCAGAGAATGGTCTGTCGAAATTTGCGGATGTCCAGCATCTCGGCCTGTGGAATTACCGTGGCTTGGGGGTCTTTTAAGGTAAGGCTATCCTTCCGAAACGCCCGCCCTAACTGCACGTAGCAATCACCCCAACATTCAAAGGGCAGGTTCTTGTCCAGCATTAGGGGCTGTGCCAGTTTCTGCTTGGCCTCCTGGCTGCCCGCCAGCACCGCCAAGGTTAGTTTGTTCAGGCTGCCAAGGGGCCGTCCAGCCGGGTTGCCTGACTGTCCTGGCTTAAATGGCCGCCCCCGGGGTAGTCCTTTTTTCATTTTTTGCTGTTTTTTCATTAATTCCTCGGAGATGATAATTTAGACAATAAAGATTTATCCAAAAAAAAGGTGCGATTTGCTGTTAAATCTCATTATTAATAAGCATTTTAAATTTGTAAATCGGTAAAATAACCTGTTCGAAGCGGGGATTTTTCAGAAAAACTAAAAATATGATCACTCTGTCTTAAATCTATTTTGCCAGGGTCGGTAACCGGTTGCACACTTGCTAAATAAGAGCATCTTGGCATTAATATTCTAATGTTTCCAGCGTCCGGCATAAAGCCGTTCCAGCAGCTCATAATCTGGAGGGTCGCATGCCAGGCAGCGGCTTTCGCCATAAAAGTTGGTCCAGAAAACACAGCCGCCGCATTTGGGACAGTAGCAGCGCAGAAATTGGCGCACCTGGTCTTTACGATTTTTAATCTTTTTAAACAAAGGGATAATTTCATTTGGGTCTGGTTCGTCAAACCCTATATATTTATACCGAACATCATTGCCATCAAGCTTAAATTGATAGCCTTTTTTGCTTAACTCAATAATGATATTTCCAACTTCCATTAGAGCGCTCCTGCTTTTAAAGTTTGAGGGTCATTAATATCGTCGGTAACCCCCGCAACCGTGCAACCGTAACCGGTTACCTCAGTAATATCTGTATGTTGTACGGTTGCACCCTCGGTTGGACCCCTATTTACCATATGCAACCGTGCAATCTTCTCAGGGGCCGGCAATCCCTCCGGTTCAGGTAGCGGGAGGCCGACTTGCAGTTTGGCCGGATATCCTTTGCGGGTTTCGGAATTGATCAGCCACCCGTGTTTTATTGCTGTACTTATATGCCTCCCAGCCGTGGATTTATGAACTCCCAGATGTTTTGCCACAACCGCATTAGTTATTCCTTCCCCAAGCTCTGCCACTGCCTTGACCGTTGCTCGAACCATGATAGATGCTTCGGTTATGGTCTGGGTATACATCTCGCTAACCAGATTATAAACAAATATATAATCTTCTATGGTGGCGACTAATCGTCCCTCATTATCTATATGGCGGTGCTGGTGGCGTATTATGGCAACTGATTTTACAAGGGACATCAGGCGACTAAAATCACGTAATATCCGGGGGGCCGTAGCTTGTTTCCCAATTTCCTCTGCAAACTCTAGGGCAAAAGGAACAATTACTTCCCAGGGGGCTTTATTCTGCAAATACAACTGATATGAAATCAGAGATTTATCGGGGTCAACGACGCCATTGATTTCCAACCTTGCCTGAGTCCCTAATGCTTTTCGGATTTGGCTTGGATTATCGTTAATATCTAAGGAAAACAACCGTGTATCTAATTGGTGCCCCAATCTTCGAGTTGAGGTGGTAATCAGCACCGTGGGGCCAGGTTTTTCCACGGGTTTAACAATGAATTTGCCGGTCTGAGGGTCCCGCACCACTACATCATAATGCAGGCAGTGTTCTTGAAGCAGGTTTCGGATAGCTGAAGCCGCAGGGTTATCTTCTCCTGCCGGGAGTGAGTCGGCCTCACCAAAGATTACCGCTCGGTGCTGTAAATCATCATTGTTATAGATAAGCACCCTTGGAGAACCGGCCTCGATACTGCAATATGCCTCTTTGGGGAATAGTGATAGAGCAGTTTTCAATGTATATGATTTTCCGGCACTGGCTTGGCTTACAAGTAGTAGATGCACTGGCATGGAACCCTTATGCATAGCCAGTAGGCGAGATGTTAGGGCCAGATAGACAATAAGTGGTGGTTTTAGGTCCCCACCATAGCCAAGTTGCCTGATTGCCTCCTTTATCTCAGTGAAGGGATCATCGGCTTGGATTAACCTCTCAGCCTGAGCTCTCAATTCCTTTAGAATGGCGTCTTGTTGTTCTCTAAGAATTGTAGCGGCTGGAATCGCCTGAGCTTTCAGTCTTTCCACAAAGGCCGGGATATTCTGCCCCTGGCAGTGGGCCTCGTTTAAATCCTTCATGCCGTGCGGGGCCCGGATAACCATCAGTCCGGGCAAATCCTTCGCCACCTTCCCAGGCAGTTCTGGGGCGTCGGGTTCCTGCCAGAGATAAACCTTTAGGTCCTTAATTAGCTCAGCCCACTCAGACCTCCAGGTAGATTTCCCAGGGATACCCAAGGCTGGAATATCATATTTCCAGCAAGTCCAACAATCGGTCTCCCCTTCTACCAACAAGACCCATCCCTGCTTAAGAAACTCAGCCAACAACCACAGGCCGTAAAGGGTTACCTTATCGCCCTTCCGCCAGGAGAAGCGCTGCGCCCCGTTGATGCTATGTCGAAAACGCAACCCAACCCTCTCGCCTCCTTGATTCATATAGGGAATACACACCACCCTGGCACCCTGGCGGTTTGTTTCACTAACTCCCCATTTTTGCAGTAAATCCATAGAAATTTTCTTGGCTTGGGAGAGCTCCGCCAGAGTGAGTGATAGGTTACAGGGTTGCAGCCCCGATTTTGGCTTGCCACTGGTGGTGCAACCTTCAAAAGACTGAAGGTTACTACTTTTTTG
>Ga0164318_10000025_pt1 | contig 68225 bp, 61 predicted proteins | sample GuaBasSedimGuay9_FD_113734 | JGI IMG/M metagenome (GOLD analysis project Ga0164318, IMG submission 113734) | Subseafloor sediment microbial communities from Guaymas Basin, Gulf of California, Mexico - Guay9, Core 4571-4, 0-3 cm | ecosystem: Environmental > Aquatic > Marine > Hydrothermal vents... | reverse complement strand
GATCCTTCCATTCCTTTGAAACTTGCGAAACATCAGTTTGTATTGAATCACTTCTGTCGCAGAATCTCTTTCATACAGCTCCTTTCAGATAGTATTGCCTGTTAACCATTACAGAACCAGTGCTGTCTGTGAATGCGTTCGATTTACTGTAACTGTGAGCAAATATGATGGGGGGGGGCAAACGGATGTCAATACTGCTGTGATGCTGTACTGCAGTGAAATACTGTTTTACAACTGTTGTGTTTGTTGAAACAGCCCCCGCTCAGAAAAGCGGGGGCTGACTTGTATCAAACAGTATTACCAGGGTGGATGTACTACTACCGCACAACCACCTTTGAGGTGTAAGTGTCGAGGTTTTCGGACTCAACCATTATCAGGTAAACTCCATTGGGAACTGCACTGCCTGACGAACTGCACTGGTTCCACAGCACTTCACCTGTTGATGAAGAACCATTCCACACACTTCTGCCTGTTACTCCCGCATCCGTTTCCGGCGTGCAAAAAGAATGGCCGCCCATTGATTGAGCGGCCATTTCTGTACAGAAAGTGTCTACCAGCGGTAGTGGGCGAATGCCTTGTTGGCATCGGCCATCTTGTGGGTATCCTCTTTCTTCTTAACGCTTGCGCCCTCGTTTCTGGCAGCATCCATAAACTCTGCAGCCAGACGGGCACGCATGGTGTTACCCTTGCGTTTTCTTGAGAAACCGATGATCCATCTCATGGCCAGAGCGTCTCTCTCCTCAGGACGAACTTCCAGAGGAATCTGGTAGGTCGATCCACCAACACGGCGGCTCTTGACCTTGAGAGTCGGGCGCACATTGTTCATCGCCTTGCTGAAAACGGACACAGGGTCCTGACCGGTTTTCTCGGCAATGATATCAAATGCACCGTAAACAATAGCCTCCGCCACAGACTTCTTGCCCTGCAGCATGATGTTATTGATAAACTTGGCAATGGTGATATTCCCGTACCGTACGTCAGGCAGAATTTCTCTTCTCTTTGGTCTGTTTCTTCTCATTTTTGTCTAATCCCCGCTCTAAGATTCCCGCTTGGTTCCGTACTTGGAACGGCTTTGTTTTCTACCTTCCACTCCGCTGGTATCTTCAACACCGCGAATGATGTGATAACGCACACCGGGAAGATCTTTCACTCGGCCACCCCTTACAAGAACAGCTGAGTGTTCGTTAAGGTTGTGTCCCTCGCCTGGAATATATGCTGTAATCTCAAATCCGTTTCGAAGCCTCACACGGGCAACCTTACGGAGCGCTGAGTTAGGTTTCTTGGGTGTGGATGTGTACACACGGGTACATATTCCTTTTTTCTGCGGGCAGCTTGTCAGGGCAGGAGCCTTGGTTTTTTGAACCTGCTTCTTACGCCCTTTCCGCACCAGCTGATTAATGGTGGGCAATCTTTCTCCTTTCGTGGGTCAGCTCGCGCGAGCTGCCGTTTCTCCTGTTACAGTGAGTGCAACTCTATACATGATTGAACTTATCGTCAAGCTCCGGCTCCGGAACCGGTTCCGGCAGGTCGGACCCGTCACTCATGGAAATGGTGAGCTCCCGGTAGGCTTTCGCTCCGGTTCCTGCAGGAACAAGATGTCCTACAATCACATTTTCCTTCAAACCAACCAGCCTGTCAAGCTTGCCGTTAATGGCAGCATCCGAAAGAACCGAGTTGGTTTCCTGGAAAGAAGCAGCCGAAAGAAAGCTGTTCGTAGCAAGTGAAGCCTTGGTTATACCAAGCAGCATTACATCACTTGACGCAGGGCGTCTGCCCTGATTCATCATCTCCGTATTGACTTTATTCAGGTTGAGACGGCCTACCCTGGCTCCTTCAAGGAACTGGGTATCTCCTGCATTCTCAACCCTGGCTTTACCGAGCATCTGTCTTACAACGATGCCTATGTGCTTATCGTTTATCTTCACACCCTGAAGACGATAGACCTCCTGAATCTCGTTAAGAAGGTAGTCTTCAACACTCTCAGTACCGATAACCCTGAGAATATCATGGGGATCAAGAGGACCGTCGGTAAGCTTATCGCCTGCTTCCACCCGGTCTCCTTCACGCACTCTGATGTGTTTGGTGGCCTGTATCTTTATGTTGGCTTCCTGTCCCTGATCCCCTGTAATGGTTACAGTACGCATGGCAGCCTTTATGGGGCTGAGAGTAACAGTACCGCTGATTTCTGCAATAGCGGCAGCGTCACCGGGGCGTCTTGCTTCAAAAAGCTCGTCTACCCTGGGAAGTCCACCGGTGATATCTTTCTGCATACCGGCCCGTTTTACCATCCTTGCGATATGGGTTCCTGTTTTGATCAGATGCCCATCTCTGACATGCAATGTAGCACCACTTGGTATAGGGTACACTCCTCTTACGTGATCCTTGATGAACTGCTCCACCTGATCCTGCCCAATCTGCCGCTGCTTACCGCGCACGACAATATGACTTCTGAAGCCACCCTTCTGGAAGAAACTCACAAGAACAAGAATCTTTGAGTCTGCTACAATGTCGCTGAACCGCAGAATAACCTGTCTGGTCCCTGCATGAGCTTTGTCAAGACATGCCAGACCCATTATAAACGGATGACTCCTGCTGTAGTCTGAAAGAGCTTCCATGAACTCATCCTCAAGTTCATCATTCTTACGACTGCTGGAAGCCGCAAGTCGATCTGTAACATCCTTCAGAGCCGCAAACGCCTTCTTGTCCTTCTTAGTCTTTGCCGTAGCATCACCAAGCTGCTGAACGATTTCCGAAAAAGCTGCGTAACTGCCTGTGCCGACCTTTCTGCAATCTACGGAAAGCATAGGTGCTTCCGAAGTGCTTTCCCCGTGGCTGGCTACAATATCATCGTAAAGCGAGGTTGGCCTCACCGCATTAGTGTCGCGGTATGTAAACACAATCCTGCCGTTGGAAGTTTCAGCCTCTTCGACAAGTTCATTGAAAGTGATGAGTTCCTCTTCACGACGCCTGGGCCGTCCGGACAGAACAACCATAAATTCCGGAAGTATGAATATATGCGGATGAAGCGTTCGGCTTCTGTCTTCCACTATTATCATCTGCCTGTGCTGTTCATTGTCGATATCTTCCTGAAGCGTAACATCTTCTTCGATGTCGACATAGTGTACAGACCCGGAGTGCTCGCTGACAATAGGATTACTGAACGGCTCTGCCACAAACAGCAGCTCATCGCGTTCAACGATCTGATCGTCTTTTACAAACATTATTGAACCGGGAGAAATTTCGTACGAAGAAAGAATCTCTCCATCGGCATCAACCACATCTATCTGTCCGTTCCTTGAAGCAATTACACTGGGCTTTCCCTCGGCGTCGGTTCCGTCAACAAGATGAATGTTCCGGAAACTGACCTTACCCGGATGTCTGGCTTTTACCTGGTTGTCCTGAGCCTCACGGGAAGCGACACCACCGGTATGGAAGGTACGCAGAGTAAGCTGTGTTCCAGGTTCACCGATGGACTGAGCCGCAATAACACCAACGGCCTCTCCTTCGGTAACCATGCGATTGCGGCTTAGATCCCAACCGTAACACTTGGCACAAAGCCCACGCTCTGCTTCGCAGGTAAGTACCGATCGAATCTTCACAGATTCAATCGAACGGGAATCTATGTATGACGCAAGTTTTGGAGTAATCTCCGCACCGGCCTCACATATTATCTCATCGGTCACAGGATCGTAGACATCCTCTGCTGTAACTCGCCCGACAATACGCTCGCTGAGTTTCTCAATAACCTTTTCTCCCTCTTTGAGAGAAGATATCTCCCGGCCACGGATTGTACCGCAGTCGTCTGTGGTAATCACCACATCCTGACACACATCGACAAGCCTTCTGGTAAGGTAACCTGCGTCGGCAGTTTTAAGTGCTGTGTCTGCAAGGCCCTTTCTGGAACCGTGTGTGGAAATCGAGTACTCAATAACCGACAATCCCTCTTTAAGAGAACTAATGATCGGAGTTTCAATTGTCTCGCCTATATCACCAAGAAGCTTTTTCTTGGGTTTGGCCATAAGACCTCTCATCCCGGCGAGCTGACGAACCTGCTCAACACTTCCACGGGCTCCGGAGTTGGCCATCAGGTAGATAGGGTTAAAGCCGTGGTTGTCGTGGCTGAGCTGCTCCATCATAGAGTTTTTTACATCTTCCGTAACCTTTGACCACACATCAATGACCTTGTTGTACCTGTCACTCTCTGTCATCTCACCCTTGCGAGATGCAAACTCGATCTGAGCAACGCGGCTGGTACTCTCGCTGATGAGCTCCTTCTTGGCATCCGGAACAATCATGTCATCCATGCCAACTGTGAGCCCGCATGTCGTGCTGTACTTGAACCCCAGATCCTTGAGATTATCAAGGAACACTGCGGTCTTTACAGCGCCAAGCTCGGTGAAACACCTGGATACCATGCGGTTAAGGCCTTTTTTGCCAAACACCTTCGCATGGGAATCCGTAAGACCATTGGCCATTATGTATCCCATTCCCTCGGGGACGATAGAATTGAAAATGACCTGCCCGGGAGTTGTGTAATCCTTCCAGTACTTGGGCTGGCGTCTCTCACCTTTGGAGTTCATCTCTTTGATGTTGTTGATACCGCGGATCTTTATTCTTGAATGAAGATTGACCTTCCCGGCGTCCAGTGCACCGATAACCTCTTCTCTGGACGCGAAAATCATACCCTCACCCTTGTCTCTGGCAAGCGGTTTTGTGATGTAGTACGCACCAATAACGATATCATGGCTGGGAGAAGCAACAGGTTCCCCGCTGGAAGGCTGAAGTATATTGCGGCTTCCAAGCATAAGAACACGGGCTTCTATCTGTGCTTCAGCGGACAAAGGCAGGTGAACAGCCATCTGATCACCATCAAAGTCGGCGTTGAACGCCGCACAGGCAAGAGGGTGAAGCCTTATGGCAAGGCCTTCCACCAGAACAGGCTCGAACGCCTGTATACCAAGTCTGTGCAGTGTAGGTGCCCTGTTGAGCATCACAGGATGGTTCGCGATAACCTCTTCCAGTATTGCCCAGACTATTTCTTCTTTGTCTTCAACCTGCTTCTGGGCCATCTTCACCTTGTCACCTGTAAGCCTGGCCAGCCTGCCGACCACAAAGGGCTTGAACAGCTCCAGAGCCATGGTTTTAGGAAGACCGCACTGGTGCATCTTAAGCTCCGGCCCCACAACGATCACTGAACGACCCGAGTAGTCAACACGCTTTCCAAGAAGGTTCTGGCGGAACCTTCCGCGCTTGCCCTTGAGCAGATCGGAAAGGCTTCGGAGCGGACGCATTCCCGCACCTTTTACAGGCTTTCTTCTGCTGCCGTTATCCAGAACAGCATCAACAGCCTCCTGCAGCATTCTCTTCTCGTTTCGAAGGATTACATCAGGAGCCTGTAGATCCAGTAGCCTGAGAAGCCTGTTGTTTCTGTTGATTACCCGTCTGTAAAGATCGTTGAGATCACTGGAGGCGAACCTGCCGCCTTCAAGGGGAACCAGAGGCCTGAGATCCGGTGGAAGCACTGGAAGAACCCTGAGGATCATCCACTCCGGCTTGTTGTCACTCTTTGAGTTTTCAAATGCGACAACTTCCTTCAGGCGCTTTAGATTCCTCTGTTTTCTGCTCTGTGTTGTTTCGTTGGCAATGCTTGTCCGAAGTGTTGCCGCCAGCTCATCAAGATCTATTCCAGACAGAAGGCTTGTTACCGCTTCTGCTCCCATGCCCACGGTGAATGCGTCTTCGCCGTAGGTTTCCCTGGCGGCGTAGTAATCCTCGTCATCGAGAACTTTTCCAGGTTTAAGAGAGGGGTGTTCACTGGAGATCACTATATAGGATTCGTAGTAAAGAACCCTTTCAAGGTTCAAGTTTGTGATATCCAGGAGCTTGTTGATCTTCCTGCTCTTAAAGTACCAGATATGTGACACTGGAACTGCAAGTTCTATGTGGCCCATTCGGCTTCTTCTCACCCGGGAATGGGTTACTTCAACACCGCACCTGTCACACTTGACACCTCTGTAGCGGGGCTTCTTGTACCTTCCGCAACTGCATTCCCAGTCTTTAACCGGACCGAATATCTTTTCGCAGAAAAGACCGTCAGGTTCAGGTTTGTAGCTGCGGTAATTTATAGTTTCAGCCTTTGTCACCTCTCCGTATGACCATTCCTTTATGGTTTCCGGAGAAGCCAGACTGATCCTGATACCAGAAAAATCAGCAGGGAATGTATTGGCATCTCTCAGGGAATGTGAATCAAGCATTCTACCTCTCCCTCTCTTCCGTCATATCGAGTTCGACATCCAGAGCAAGGCTTCTCATTTCGCTGAGAAGAACATTGAACGCCTCAGGCGTTCCTCTGGTTTCAACATTCCGTCCATGAACAATTGCCTTGTAAGCTTCAGTACGCCCGTCCACATCATCACTCTTGATGGTCAGCATTTCCTGAAGACAGTGTGACGCTCCGTACGCTTCAAGAGCCCAGACTTCCATTTCACCCAGTCGCTGACCGCCGTTCTGCGCTTTACCGCCCAGAGGCTGCTGTGTCACCATGGCGTATGGTCCTGTTGATCTTGCGTGTATTTTGTCTTCAACCTGGTGTGCCAGTTTCAGCATGTACATTCTTCCCACTGTAACCCGCTGGTCAAAGGGTTCTCCGGTTCTGCCGTCGTAAAGCACTGTTTTGCCGTCACGGTCAAGACCGGCCTCCTCCAGGAGATCTGCAATCTTCTCATTGCTTACACTGTCGAAGACCGGGGTAATAGTGTTGACCCCCAGTTCTCCCGCAGCCATGCCCAGGTTCGTTTCCATGATCTGACCGACATTCATTCTACTTGGAACACCGAGAGGATTAAGACAGATATCCACCGGAGTACCATCGGGAAGGTAAGGCATGTCTTCTTCCGGAACGATGATGCTCACAACACCCTTGTTGCCGTGTCGACCTGCCATCTTGTCACCGATACGCAGTTTGCGCCGTTTCGCGATGTAAACCTTCACAAGCCTGGTTACGCCGGGCTTCAGCTCGTCTCCACGGTGAAGTCTGTCTTCTATATCCTGGTACTTGTCATTGAGTTCTTTGAGCTTGTTCTCCGCACTGCGAAGTATTCTTCTGGCTCTGTCGTCCACCACAAGGTCTTCAACAAGCTGTCTGTTGAAATCAAGATCGGTAAAGTCGATCTTCTTCAGGAAAGTAGCGGTTACTTTTCTGCCCTCAGGAATAAGCTGTTCGCCGGTTACTCCATCGATGAAAGTAGCTGCCTTCTGCCCGCTGAGAACCTCACGGAGCATGGCGTCCCGGTTGGCAAACAACCTTTTCTCGCTGTCCATCCGCTCTTCCCGGAGGGCATCAACACGGGACTCTATCTCCCGCCTGCCTCTCTCGGTATCATCTCTGCGGGAGTAAACCTTCACATCAACCACGATACCGGACATACCAACAGGAGCCTTAAGCGAAGTATCTTTCACATCGCTGGCTCTCTTTCCGAAGATTGCCCTGATAAGCCGCTCTTCCGGAGAAAGATCCTGCTCGCCTTTAGGGCTGACTTTTCCTACAAGGATATCTCCTGCTCTTACCCTGGAACCCACACGGACAATACCGTTGTCGGCAAGATTGCGCATTGCTATGCGCTTTTCCGTGGCGTTGGGCAGATCAAAAGTAAGTTCCTCCGGGCCAAGTTTCGTCTCGCGGAACTGCGTTTCCAGTTCCACAATGTGAACAGAGGTGAAAGTGTCGTTCTTAACCACCCTCTCACTTACAACAATGGCATCCTCGAAGTTGTAGCCGTTCCATGGTGTGAAGGCAACGAGAGCGTTCACTCCAATGGCAAGTCTGCCGTTCTTTGTTGCCATTCCGTCAGCAAGTATATCGCCCTTTTCAACAGCATCACCCACGGCGACCAGGGGTTTCTGGTTAACGCAGGTATCCTGATTTGAGCGCTCGAACTTTCTTAATCTGTAAACATCATCTCTGTCAAAGTCGTATTCGTCTCCATCGGCTTTTATTACGATTTTTCCAGAGTCAACATGTGTAATAACACCAGCTCTGTCGGCGGTAACCAGAGCACCTGAATCTCTTGCTGCAATTTCCTCCATGCCTGTTCCAACCAGCGGGTCTTCTGTAAACAGAAGAGGCACTGCCTGCCGCTGCATGTTTGAACCCATGAGAGCTCTGTTGGCATCATCATGCTCAAGGAACGGGATCAAAGCCGCAGACAAACCAACCAGCTGCATTGGACTCACATCGATGTATTCCACTTCCTCTGGTGTAACCATGGGGAAGTTACCGGCCCTTCTCGCCCTTACCAGAGGCCCCACCAGCCTGTTGTTCTCATCAAGAAGAGAATCTGCTTCAGCTACGGTGGTTCTGTCTTCCTTGTCTGCCGACAGGTAGGACACCTCGTTGGTTACTTTTCCGTTGATAACCCGTCTGTAAGGTGTCTCCAGGAATCCAAACCTGTTTATAGAGGCATAAACGGAGAGTGTGGTGATAAGACCGATGTTTGGACCCTCCGGTGTTTCCACAGGACACACGCGTCCGTAGTGGGTGTGGTGAACATCCCTGACATCAAAACCGGCTCTCTCCCTTGTAAGCCCACCTTCTCCAAGAGCACTGGTTCGGCGTTTGTGTGTAAGCTCTGCCAGGGGATTAGTCTGCTCCATGAACTGGGAAAGCTGGCTCTGACCGAAGAAAGAATTGATAACGCTGGAAAGCGTTCTGGAATTTACCAGGTCCTGAGGTCTGAGCTTTTCTCTGTCCTGCTGTCCCATTCTGTCTTTTATCGTTCTGGCCATTCTGGCCAGCCCCTTGGAAAACTCCTGACCCAGAAGCTCACCTACGGTTTTAACTCGTCTGTTGCCCAGATGGTCAATATCATCTGTTACATTTGTGCCCTCGCGGAGACGGATAAGGTTGTCTACGATTGCGACCAGATCCGGAACAGTGAGGGTCAATTTGTCCATTGAAGTAGTGATGTTCAATCTCTCGTTCAGCTTGTAACGACCGACCTCACTGAGGCTGTATCGCTTGCTGTCAAAGAACATGGATCGAAGATAACTTCTTGCGTGATCCAGAGAGGGAGCATCTGTCCCGCGAAGAGCTTCATATATCCACATGGTGGCAGAGGCTTCGCTTTTTTCAACACCTGCTCCAAGAGCAGCTTCCTCTTTAGCCAGCGTACGGCGGATACTGTCTATGCTGTGCTGATTGTTTCGCGGTTCAAGGAATCTGATGGTTTCAACCCCCGCCTCCAGAAGCTTCTCCAGTTTCTCTACGCTCTCAACGGGCTCATCGCATCTTACAAGATATTCTCCTGTTTCGGTATCAACGATGTCTTCTGCAAAGGATTTGTGTACTATCTCAGACACCTTTGACTGTCTTTTAAGCACCGAAGCAAGGTTTTTTTCCTGAACAGGATAAAACGAGGCAAGTATCTCTGATTCTGAGCTCAAACCAAGAGCCCTCAGAAGCATGGTTATGGGTATGCGTTTTGGCTTCTTGTCAATATTGGCAAAAATTACATCGTTGGAATCAAGTGTTAAATCAAGCCAGGAACCCTTCTGGGGAATTACCCTCGCAGTGCAGACCCTTCTGCCCCTGGGCTGTGTTTTCTCTTCAAAAAACACTCCCGGACTTCGGTGGAGCTGACTGACAATAACGCGTTCGGCACCGTTGATAATAAACGACCCGTTCTGTGTCATCTGCGGCAGCTCTCCAAGGAAGGTACCCTGATCGACCGCCATCTTCATGACAAGTGTTTCCGGGTCTCTTGTTACAAGCCGCATTGTGGCATTCAGAGGTGCGGAATAGGTTACGCCTCGCTCAACAGCTTCGCGTATTGAGTGTCTTGGACGACCAATATCGTAACTTACATACTCCAGAGAGAACTCCTTTGTAGAACTCTCTATGGGAAAGGTGTCTATTAAAATCTTGTGAAGCCCCTGCGGGAGCCTCTCATCGGGTTTAACATCCGCCTGAAGAAAATTATCGAACGATTCCTTCTGTACTCTCAATAAGTCAGGAACTCTTATAGCCGGCTTCACGCGGGCAAAATTCCTCATAGGTCTCGTTTTTTTCACTGCCACTCCTCTACACTGCTCCTGTACCGAAATAAGCTGACTAGCGGTATGTCACGAAATTCTTACCAGTACTGTTTTAGAACCCGGCAGGAATTCCGGGAATTATGGGCTGAAGGCGGGAGAAGTAGTACTCTCCTCCCGCCGTCAGTATAGGTAATCCGGTATCTACTTGAGAACAGCGGTTCCACCGGCCTCTTCGAGCTGTTTCTTGACCTCTTCGGCCTCTGGCTTCTCTACGCCCTCTTTGATCTTGGATGGAACACCGTCTACAAGGTCCTTGGCCTCTTTGAGACCAAGACCTGTAAGCTCGCGAACAACCTTGATCACTGCGATCTTCTTGGCTCCAAAGCTTTCAAGAACAACATCAAATTCGCTCTGCTCTTCAGCGGCCTCGCCGGCAGGGCCGGCAGCGGCTACTGCTACTGCAGGTGCCGCAGCTGAAACACCGAATTTGTCTTCCATTTCCTTCACAAGCTCTGCGAGCTCGAGAACGGTCATGTTTGAAATAGCCTCGATGATCGTGGCCTTTCTGTCTTCACTCATCGTATTTCCTCCGTACTTCGCGGAGTTCCAGTGAACTCCGTGTTGCTATTGTTCAAGTTATTCTTTACTCTCAGTAATGGCATTAACAGCGTAAAGGAACTTTCTGATAACACCACTGGTAACCATTACAAAGCCCTGCAGAGGTGAATTCATTGAACCAATCACCCTGGCAATAAGCTCATCCTTACCTGGCATATCGGCCAGACTGACAACATCTTCTGCACTGAAGGTCTTTCCGGATACAAATCCGCCCTTCATAACAAGCAATCCCTTGTGGGCTTTCGAAAAAGCCTTGATGATTCTTGCCGGTGCCACTTCATCTTTACTGTAAGCAATGGCAGTAGGACCACTCAGAAGACCGAAAATCTCCTCACTGGCATCTATACCTATCTCTTCAAAAGCACGCTTGAGAAGAGTATTCTTAACTACAGTAAAAACGACGCCAGCCTCCCGCATCTGAATGCGCAGTTCAGTCATATCTTCCACATTGATACCGGTAAAATCTGCCAGTATGACAGAGCCTGAATCTCCGAGACCACCGTTAAGATCGGAGACAACGACTTCTTTATGGCTTCTTGTAATACTCATCGTCGCAACTCCTTTCTATCTGAGCAATGCCCGGATATCATTGATATCCACGCGGATTCCCGGACCCATGGTTGAAGAGACAGATATGTTCTTAAGATAACGTCCCTTAACAGATGCCGGTTTAAGCTGAATAACCTTCTCCATAAAGGTAAGGATATTCTCCTTGAGAGCATCCTCTTCAAAGCTTGCTTTGCCAACAGGAACATGCACATTACCGGTTTTGTCAACTCTGAAGCTGATCTTACCGGCCTTGGCATCTTTCACTGCAGTAGCAACTTCCATGGTAACTGTACCTGTTTTGGGGTTTGGCATAAGCCCTCTGGGCCCCAGAACCCTTCCAAGCTTTCCAACAACACCCATCATGTCTGGTGAGGCAATAACAACATCGAATTCAAGCCAGCCGTCTGTTATCTTCGCGGCTGTTTCTTCGTCTCCGATGTAATCTGCCCCTGCTGCTTTTGCCTCCTCTGCCTTATCACCTCTGGCGAAAGCAAGAACGCGAACAACTTTTCCCGTTCCGTGGGGAAGCATACAGGTGCCTCGAACAACCTGATCGCTGTACTTCGGATCCACTCCGAGATTGCATGCAACCTCGATAGTTTCGTTGAACTTTGCAGTGGCAAGCTGCTTGATAGCTGTCACAGTCTCCTGGAGAGTGTAGCTCTTCTCCCTGTCAACGGCTTCCCGGGCTTTGGCGAATCTTTTACTTTTAGCCATCCACCACCTCCAGACCCATGCTGCGTGCAGTACCCGCTATCATACTGATAGCTGCTTCTTCCGACGCTGCATTCAGGTCTTTTTCTTTCAGCTTCGCGATCTCTCTGCACTGACTGACAGTGACAGTACCAACCTTGTCGCGGTTGGATTCAGCAGATCCCTTGGCTAACCCTGCTGCTCTTTTCAGCAGTACTGAAGCAGGGGGGGACTTGAGTATAAAGGTAAAGCTTCTGTCTTTGTAGACAGTCACCACCGCAGGAACGATAAGTCCTTCTTTACCCTGGGTTCGGGCGTTGAAGTCCTTACAGAACCCGGCCAGATTTATTCCGTACTGACCGAGGGCCGGGCCAACCGGTGGTGCCGGTGTAGCCTTGCCTGCAGGGAGCTGAAGCTTTACCACGCCCAAGATTTTCTTGGCCATGGTTACTCCTTTCTGCTGCCGACCCCTCCCCTTACTGGGGCAGACAGTAGTTTACCGGATTGCACTATACCAGGTTGAGGGTTCCGGTGTTCCCTCAAACCATCCTGACTTGCTTGTAATCTATTTCCACAGGCGCTTTCCGCCCGAAGATCGTAAATATTATCTTAACCTTGCCGCGTTCGGCATTAATACTTTCCACAATACCGGTGAAGTTCCTGAACGGCCCGTCTGTAACCCTGACGGTCTGACCAACCTTGAACTGAATCCGCACAACCTTCTTGTCGGCAGCACCTGTTGTCTGGCCCTGAATTCTTTTCATATCCAGCGATGTAAGCGGCACCGGTTTTCCCCTGTTCATAGGAGGGAACCCGCTGACATTGCTCATGGCCCGGATGTCCATGATTATCTCGTCGGAGATCTCCAGCTGAACAAAGACGTAACCCGGATAAAGCTTCTTTTCCCTGGTGTACTCCTTGCCGTTTTTTCTGTGGGTTATCTCTTCAGTAGGAATAAGTGTTTTGCCTATTCGTCCGGGATAACGCCTGAGAAGCTGACCTTCAAGAAACTTGGCAACCCTCTGCTCGTATCCGGAAAAAGAATGAACCACATACCACTTGAAGTTGACATTCTCCTCTTCAGGCTCAGCAACAACTTCGGCTGCATCGCTGTCATTTTTTTCAAACGGATCTACAGTCATCGTGTGCCTTTCTCTGAAGAATAATGTCAGCCCAGAAGTTTAAGCAGACCTGTCATGGTCACTGCTGTAATTTTGTCGACAGCAAATATCCAGACAGCAACAACCGCCACGGCACCGATAACCACCCAGGTGGAAGAAATAGCCTCGTCCCGGCTGGGCCACGCCACCTTGATCATTTCAGCCTTTACCTCTCCGAAAAACACTGCAACGACTTTCCACCATCTGATGAGAAAGTTACTTTCCTTTGCAGTCTTCGCTGCTTTTGCAGCCATTTCCCCGTCCTTTCGGCATCTCTGCCTGTCACTTCAGCGAAGAGCGGATGGCAGGGCAGGAAGGACTTGAACCCTCAACCCCCGGATTTGGAGTCCGGTGCACTGCCAATTGTGCTACTGCCCTGCGGCGCTCTTCCAGTCAGTACCGTCTATTTGCCTTCTCTGTGCAGAGTGTGTTTTCTGCAGAAGCGACAGTACTTCTTAAGTTCCATCCGCTCAGGATGGGTCCTTTTGTTCTTGGTAGTAGTGTAGTTTCTGCGCTTGCACTCAGTGCATGCCAGTGTTACTATTATTCTCACCGCTGACCTACTTTATAACCCTGGTCACCACTCCGGCGCCTACGGTGCGTCCACCTTCGCGAATAGCGAAACGCAGACCCTCTTCCATGGCGATGGGAGTGATAAGCTCAACTGTCATCTTCACATTGTCTCCCGGCATGATCATTTCCATACCCTCAGGCAGACCTATTGCTCCGGTAACATCAGTTGTTCTGAAGTAGAACTGTGGTCTGTAACCGTTGAAGAAAGGCTTGTGACGACCACCCTCCTTCTGACTGAGAATGTAAACCTCTCCCTCGAACTTTGTGTGAGGTGTGATTGAACCGGGTTTGGCGATAACCTGACCACGCTCAATCTCATCTTTTGCCACACCTCGGAGAAGAAGACCAACATTGTCGCCGGCCATACCCTCGTCGAGAATCTTACGGAACATCTCTACACCCGTGCAGACTGTAGGTCTTGTTTCACGGATTCCCACAAGCTCAACCTTGTCCTGGGTGTGAACCACACCGCGCTCTATACGGCCTGTTGCAACAGTACCGCGACCGGGGATTGAGAACACATCTTCAACCGGCATAAGGAAAGGCTTGTCTGTATCGCGTTCCGGAGTTGGAATCCAGGAATCAACGGCTTCCATGAGCTCGTAAATGCACTTGGCATCAGGGTCATCGGGAGCGCCTGTGCTGTTGAGTGCCTTCAAAGCGGAACCGCGGATAATAGGACTGTCTTCCTCAAACTGATACTTCTCGAGAAGCTCCTGCACTTCCATCTCTACAAGCTCGATAAGCTCGTCATCATCGACCATGTCGACCTTGTTGAGGAAAACAACGATCCTTGGAACGTTAACCTGACGGGCAAGCAGAACGTGCTCTTTTGTCTGAGCCATAACACCATCGTTGGCACCGATAACAAGAATTGCTCCATCCATCTGGGCAGCACCTGTGATCATGTTTTTGATGTAATCAGCGTGACCGGGACAATCAACATGAGCATAGTGTCTGTTGTCTGTCTGATATTCCTGGTGGGAAGTTGCAATCGTTATACCACGGGCCTTCTCTTCGGGAGCATTGTCGATCTGGTCAAATGCCACGTACTTCACATTGTCGTTCTGTGTAGCCAGACACTTGGTGATTGCAGCGGTAAGGGTTGTCTTACCGTGATCAATGTGACCAATGGTACCCACATTCACATGCGGTTTGGTCCTCTCAAATTTTTCTTTAGCCATAAGCTACTCCTAACTCCCGGCAAGGGGTTCAGTTATCTACCCGTTTATGTAACATACCTGTCGCCGAACATACAAAGATCCCGGTGGAGCCCACGAGCAGGATTGAACTGCTGACCTCGTCCTTACCAAGGACGCGCTCTACCGACTGAGCTACGTGGGCGCCCAAAACCTGCACGGCCTCCTGCGGTTCTGGAGCGGGAGACGAGCCTCGAACTCGCGACCCTCAGCTTGGAAGGCTGATGCTCTGCCAACTGAGCTACTCCCGCTCTGAACTGTGGTGGCGAGGGGTGGATTTGAACCACCGAAGGCATCCGCCAACAGATTTACAGTCTGCCCCCTTTGACCACTCGGGAACCTCGCCACTATACCTTTATGCTGCAACGCTTTCGCGTATTATTTCGTCCTGGAGCTGGCGATGGGACTTGAACCCGCAACCTGCTGATTACAAATCAGCTGCTCTACCAATTGAGCTACGCCAGCGCAGGACAGCGATAATACTATTACGTGAAATGCCCGTCAAGTCTTATTCTACGCAAAACCGAGTACCTGTCGGCCGGGCTGTTTTTTATTCATAATTCATACTCGGACAGCAAAACTTTTCACGGATTGGAGACAGGGAAAATATGAAAAAAACCGGTGTTTCCGCAACTGTTCTGCTGGCTGCAGTTGTGCTTTTTTCAGCCTGCGGTAAGGACGATCCCGTCCCCGAGCTGCAGCTGGTTCCTGCAACAGCTCTGCTTCATGTACACATGGAACCTGGCTTGAATAACAATTTAACTTCCTTTGCCGGAAGCAGTTTCAGCGGGTTTATTCTTGCGGATTCCCTGCTGAACAAAGGACCTCTGGGTGTCTCCCTTGTGGGTATAGACATTTCAACGCTGAACCCGCAGCTTCTTCTGCTCACGCAGAACACAACAACAGAGTACGCCACAGCCCTTACAGCAAGGGTTCTCAACCTCGACCCCAGACAGGAGGAAGACCGGGTTGATCTTGTTTCCGAACACGGATATGCCCGGGCTTCGGTAACACAGCGTGACGGATGGACAGCTATCTACATAGGTCCTGCTCCTCATGTAACCCTGGGAAGCTGGCTTGACCTGGAAAAAGACAACTCTCTTGCCGCAGACACATCACTGTTGAAAGTAATTCCGGAACACAGACACATCACCGTGCTCTTTCCCGAAAACCTGTTCGGATTTCTGTCTCTGCTGCCTCTGGAAAGGCAGATTCCAGGGTGGACAGACTACAAAGCTGTAATGAACAGAATCAGACCTGCGGCTCTTTCGGTGTCTGTTTCCTGGCCCGGGCCGGATACAGATGAACCAGTTCAGGCCGGGGTAATGCTTGCCAGACGCGACGGGGGTGTAAGCACAGTCGAGATTTCCATTTCCGACACACACATAGATGCCGACAGCTGTTTTGCCCTGCTGCTGAGTGTGGCGGAAGGGAGTTTCTGAATGAGCAGGCCTCTGATACAGGCAGGGTCGATTGTCAGAAGTTTCCAGAACATCAAAGTTCTTAACCACACTGACTTCAGCCTGTCAAAAGGAGAATTTGTAGCCGTTACAGGCAGAAGCGGGGCGGGGAAATCAACACTGCTGGGTGTGCTGGGAGCCCTTGATCCCGACTTTACCGGGAAACTTCTCATCAATGGAGTTGACGCAGCGAAAGCTTCTCCATCGGAACTGGCGGAACTCAGAAGAGAATTCATGGGCTATATCTTCCAGGACTTTCACCTGCTTCCCAATCTCAGTGCCATGGACAACGCCATTCTTCCTGCGGTTTTCAGCGGAACAGACTCCCGGGAGGTAAGAGAACACGCCTCTTCAATTCTTTCAAGGCTGGGTCTCCGTCACGATGACACGCCTACCAGGTTCCTGTCCAGAGGAGAGAGACAGAGGGTTGCCTCTGCCAGAGCGCTGGTGAACAATCCTCAGGTCCTTATGGCTGATGAACCTTCAGCAAGTCTTGACGAGGAGAGCGAATCAACTCTGTTCGACATGCTGGACATTCTACGGAAGGAGAATGGCTTCGCTATTATCGCTGTTCTCCACTCAAAGAGAATACTGTCACGGGCAGACAGAGTTCTGGAATTGAAAGAAGGTGTGCTTTATGAAAAACATGCGTAAAGCCATATCCCTCTGGAACCGGGGTCACTGGAAAGACTACATTTTCAGTCAGGGCATGCTTCTTGTTGCCTCCCTTCTTCTTGTTTTCTTTATTTCCATAGGGCTCGGTGTGGGAAATATTCTTCAGCGCTTTCTGTCTTCGGATCTCCCGGAAGAGCAGGTCCGCATCACTCCGATGGGGGTTCAGGCTGGTTTTTTCCAGACAGAGAGAGGCGGCACTGAAATAACTTCAGATGTTCTGGACTCCCTCTCTGCCCTTCCCCAGGTTGAAAGAATTGATCCCCAGGTATACGCCCATGTTCCAGCGTACCTGCGCGGGCTGCTTGGCGGCCAGAACTACTACACCGATATCACCCTGGAGGGGGTTTCAAGTGCATTTGTACCGGATTCAATGCTGGAATACATTGACTGGGAATACACGCTGAGCGACAGTTCCTCCAAGCCTCTTCCCATAATACTCAGCGAAAACCTGCTTGTTCTGTACAACGCGGGTTTCGCGGAATCAAACGGACTGATGGGTCTTACCCCTGAAGGCGTTATAGGCCTCGAAGTCCGGGTGAATGTCGGCAGCAGCTCAATCGCTTCACTGCCTGCGTCTCCTGTGAATCTGCGGGCTGAAATTGTTGGAACCTCAAGAAACATGGCATTGTTCGCACTGGCAGTCCCGATTGAGTTTGTTGAAGAAGTCAACTCCCTTTACCTGCCTGACGATCAGCACACATACAGTGCTCTCATGGTTACTGCGAAGGAAGCTGATGACGTACCCTCAATCGTGCGCTACGCCGAAGAAATGGGGCTTTCAGCGGAAACCCGCCGGGGAATAGCGCAGAAAGCTGAAATCCTGGTCAGCGTTGTTACAGCAGCCCTGGGGGCACTTGCCGCGGCAATACTGTTCTCTGCTGTTGCCAGTGCCATACACACTCTGGTTGCCGATCTTAAGAACAGATCGTATGCGCTGGGTGTTCTTGTTGCCCTGGGAACCAGAAGGGACAGGCTGGTGTCCGTGTTTGCTTTTCAGATATTCCTTATGTCTCTGATCAGCACAGTGTCAGGTGGTCTTCTGGGATGCGGCCTGGCCTATGTTGTGAGTTCAACCCTGCTGAACCTGCTGCCTGTACTCAAGATGGCTGTGAGTTCTCTGGCCGTGTTCCCGGTGGGCTGGCTTTCCGCCGGACTGGGTCTTGTACTTTCAGTTTCAACAGTTTCAGCATGGTTCTTTTTCAGGAAAATACTGTCAACGCCTGTTACAGAACTGCTAAGAAGATAAACGGAGGATAAAATGAAATTTTCAGCTGTTGCGCTGCTGCTTGCCGTTCTGTCTGCAACCGCACAGTACCCGGACTTCTTTCTGGGGTCAGTCTCTGTGGGGCAGAATCCGACAGATGTGTGCCTGTCTCCTGACGGCAGTAGAGCGTACGTGGCGGTTGGATTCGGGTTTGCCACGGTTATTGACATAAATGACTACTCCGACTTTTCTCTGGCAGGTCTTGTAAGCATAGACGGCGAGCCTGTTACCCTGCAGTGCGATGTTTCCGGCGACTATCTGTTCGTTGCAGACACTGAGAACAATCTCGTTCATGTTGTAGACACTTCCGATCTATCCATTGTAAAAGATTTCGGCATCCAGCCGGATCCTTCCGATATGGTTCTTTCTCCTCTGGAAGACAGGATCTACCTCTCCCATGAAAGCGGAATGATCACCGTTATCGATACACAGAACCAGGAGGTAACCGATGTTTTCTGGGCAGGGTCCGAGATAAACTCAATGACCATCACCCCTTCTGACAGCCTGATCGTCGCGGCAGATGACCAGAGCCCGGAAGAAGCGGCAATAAACACTTCCACCGGTGCGGTTACGCACTTCAACAGCGGTATAGACAGCTACGGATGCGCTGTTTCCGGTGACGGTTCCAGACTGTTTCTCTCGTGCCCCTCGTGGGAGCTTGTCGAAGTGGTAGACACGGAATCTTTCACCGTTGAAACAACAGTGGCCTGTCCCGGAGACACCCCTGGCAAAATGGCGGCTCTGCCGGATCTTCCGTATCTCTACGGAGTGTGTCAGGAGCAGAATTCTCTTACGGTTATTGGAACAGATGATCTTGCGGTAAAAGGTGATATCGCTGTTACTGGGGCGCCGGCAAACATCGCTGTACATCCGGACGGCGAAAGGCTGTTCGTAGTGTGCACAGGAGACAACAAGCTGAAGATCTTCGGGTTCGACCCCTCAGGCATTACCCCGGAGAGCTCTGAACTTACCCTCAGGGTTCTTAATTCCCCGTCATCGTCACCATCATTGATTGTCTCATCCACCAGCCCCGGGTATGCGGATTTCAGAATCCTCGATATCGCGGGAAGAACAGTCCAGGCAGAGTATTTTGCAGTGTCTCCGGGAGCGGCAAACAGAATTCTGGTTGACAACCTGCCCGGGGGTGTGTTCACTGCAACTGTCTCCATGGAAGGCGGTTCCTGTCAGGCAAGGCTTGTTGTTCTCCCCCGTTAGAAACATGTGTGCACCAGAAAAGCAGGAGATATCACTGGAATCTCAGTCTTATGTAAACCTCTGAATCAAGTTTTTTCCAGCTCTCTACAACAGGAGTGCGGGTGTAGTCCAGTGTTGTACCAAGAACAAGGGAAATCCTTTTAGACATTTTGAATTCGATCTCACCCACGGCATCTGCAACCAGAAGATCTACATTACCCGGGGGAAGATAAACACTGCCGGAAAGCCACAGAGAAGGAAGCCATGAAAGTGAGCTGGAAGCCCAGGTGCTCAGAGAGGCGAATGCAGTTAACTCATTTGTTCTTCCCTGACTTGTACTCCATTTTGTGTTAACCAGACCGGCCCCGGCTTCCGGTGCAAACCATATCCAGGAAGCAGGCCAGCTTTTCCAGCCGGCGGCGAGATACGAACTTATCTGCCAGGGACGCACTGTAATCGGCTGTCTGTCCCAGCTGGTACTTGCTCCTGCGTACAGATGATCTGTAAGGAAATGTTCTGTTGAAAAAGATGCCCATGCAGTTTTTCGTATGTCTCTTCCGTCTTTTATCTCCGAAAGAAGATTGAGCTCAAGTGAAATCGAGCTTCCCAGGGAACCGTAGTCGAACGATGCGTCTCCACCACCACCGTAGTACTGCTCATCGGTGTTACCCCCGGTGGAAGACAGGTTCAGCCATGCACTCCAGTTAAAAGCCCTGGCTCTGCTTCTCTGATATTCGGGATTGTAGTCATCACTGCTGATGTAACGGAGCCGATCCTCTGCATAGGGGTACCCGGGTTCGATACGAAGAGCTTCAAGGTATCTGTCCAGAGCCCCGGACTGGTTCCCCCTGTTTTCTTCAATCAACCCCAGGTAGCAGATAGCATACACAGACACCGGATTCTGCTCCACCACCTCGAGAAGAAGCTCTCCGGCTTTCTCCAGCTGATCGTTGAACAGGTATGCTTCTGCCAGGGCCGTGGTAAGACTTTCGTTCCAGGGAAATTCCGCGTAGGCTTCCGACAGAAGCTGTATTGCTTCGTCTGTCATGTTCTGATCGTAGTAAAAATCGGCAACCCGAACAGCAATCTGATAATCGTCAGTACCGTTCTGAAGAGCAAGCTGATAACACTGCTTCTGCCTGTATTTGTTTCCCAGAACTCCAAACAGTTCAGCCAGATTGATCAGCTGCCATGGATCTTCAGGTGGCGAGAAAAGTGCTCTGCCGGCAAATTCTTCGGAAAGCTCCGTGTAGTGACCGTAGTAAGCACTCCAGCCTGCTGAAACCCATGCATCAGGCCATCTGTTCAGCATGCTTTCCTCAAGCAGCCAGGTACTTTCGTGTGAAGGGCCATGAAGTACCAGCCGTTCTGCAGATACAACAGCGGAATCGCCACTGAGTGAAAGATATCTGTTAAGGGAGGCCAGTGCCTTCTTCGGCTCTCCGTTCCTTCTCTGTACCCTTGCCAGGTTAAGCCAGCCCATGGAAAAATCCTCATCAATTGCCACAGCGGTTGAAAAACAGTTTCCAGCCGAATCGAAAAGCATTTCCTCAACAGCAATACCACCCAGTTCCCCCCATATCCATGCATCCTGCTGATCCAGCGTACCGAGGGCTTCACTGTACCACAAAGCAGCGGCATGACTGTCACCGTCGATGTTGTAAATGTCTCCTCTCCGCTGCCAGCCGTACAGGTACTGGTCGTCAATACACAGGCTTTCTTCGTATACCTCTGCAGCCTCACGGTACATTGCTCTGTTCTCAAGAACCCAACCCAGTTCACCGTAAAGCCACGGTTGGGGGTCAAGTTCTATACACCGCCTGAGAGCGGTCTCTGCTGCTGAATAATTCTCTTCCGATTCATAAAGGAAAGCAAGCTCCTGCCATGCCTGAATGTAGTCCGGATCAACCTGCACAGCATGTTCAAACAGTTCCCGGGAGTATGATGGCTGTGTGTTGATTCTTAGTTTTGCAAGCTGATACAGAGACCACGAGTCATCCGGTGTGAATTCCAGTGCCCTGCTGAAAAAGCTGTCTGCCAAATCAGCTCTATCTTCGATGAGGAAACAGGAGGCAAGCCTGCTCCAGGCCCAGCCGTAGTCCGGGCGAACCTGCAAAACGCTTCTGTATACTTTTATGGCTTCCCCGTTCCTTTTACTGTTTTCGTAAAGCAGCCCAAGGGATGAATAGGCTGAGATCATCCAGGGATCCAGATCTATCACGTATCTGTAAACTTCGATGGCTGTCTGTGTATCTCCAGCCTGTTCGAGAACTTCACCGTATTGACACAGAATGGGAGAACACTCTGGAAGCCTGATTACCGCCTGCTCTGTAAAAACCATGGCTTCATCAATTCTTCCCTGGTCAACAACGGCCATGGAAAGGGTAAGCCAGGCAGGGCCGAACATGGAATCCACAGACAGTGACTCGTTTGCATATTTCTCGGCTTCCGCGCTGTTTCCCATTGAGAGAAGCCAGTATCCGTAGGCTTCACTGAGAACAGGATCGATCCCGTCCACAAGGCTGAAAGCGGTTGTATACAGACTCTCCATTGCGGCTGAATCCTGCTCCATCCCCACAAACGCCAGAGCGGTCCAGGTTCTGTAGTCTGTGCTGTCAAGCAGAACGGCCTGTTCCGCGATTGAAACAGGATCTCCCGAGCCTGTTCCGAACTGTGAAACAGCCTTCATAGAAAGGTCAGCAGCCGAATTACCGCGCCGGGCAGACACGCTGTCCATGGCGGACCAGTTCATCTGCGAATAGGCCTGGTACCATTCGTAAGGCCACGATGCCAGAATTGCCAGAAGAATAATCACTCCGTACTCTCCCTGAAAGTAACTTTTCTCAGTGGAACGGCAACCACAGCCGTACCCTCCGCCATCTCACGGGTAATCACCGGAGAACTGCCCAGATACTTCAAACACAATTTTTCCAGTATATGCTGTTTTTTCTTTTCCTGGTCTGCATCTGCAAGAAACTCCGCTCTGCCCCACGCAACAACACTGGTGTAGAATGTCGTCTGTTTCTCTACGCTCACTCCGTGCATGGCATCGAACTCCAGACACACTGCAGGGTTTGTTTTCAATGCTTCAATCTTTCTTCCACTCAACGCACCGTGAAAATACACTGTTCCATCAATGTAAACAAAATTGAGCGGAACAACATAGGGTTCACCCATGGAAATAACGCCAAGCCTTGCCACGGCGCATCTGCTTACAAAGGCATCAATCTTTCTTGAAGTAATTCTAAACCTCCTGCGGTCCTCGCTCTAACCCAGCTGAAAAGCTGCGAGTCCGGCAATGGCCACCGCCCAGCAGTACCATGCAAAACCGGAAAGCTTTCCCTGCTTTACAAATCTTACGAGAAGAGCCAATGCGCCGAACCCCACCACAGCAGAGACAGCAAACCCGATAATCACATTCCCCACCGGTATACTCCAGGAGGCATGCGGAAGCTCTTTAACAGCAGCCCCCAGAATAGCAGGAACAGCCAGGAGAAAAGAAAACCTTGCGGCTTCTTCCCGTGAAAGCCCCGCAAAGAGACCTGTACTGATGGTCGTTCCCGACCGCGAGATACCCGGGAGGATGGCAATGGTCTGTGCGAGACCTACCATCAACCCCCTCCTGAAGGTAACTCCCGGTGTGGATTTCTGAGTAATTTTCCCCGACAGAAACAGGATCGTGCCTGTAACGATCAGAGCAGAGGAAACAAAAATCATGTTTTCTCTGAGAGCTTCAACGAAATCACCGAAAAACAGACCGGCAACCGCGACCGGTATGGTGCCGACGACAAGAGTCGCACCCAGAACAAGGCTCTTTTTTTCTCTGGAAACAATACCCCTTACGAGGGCAGTTATGTCTTTCCAGTAGAAAACAAACACTGCAAGAAGGGTACCCAGATGAAGAACTATATCAAAAGCCAGCCCTCCGTCCGGAACATTCATAAGGTGTGAGACCATGGCCAGATGACCGGAACTGGACACCGGCAGAAACTCTGTAAGACCCTGAACCACTGCCAGAACAGCAGCTTCTAATGGATTCATTCAATAAACTCCCTGTGTAATTCCTGCAATGCTGTATCTCTCTGCTCAACAAGGACCAGAGCACTTATGGTTGCGTGCGAATCTACCGTCTGCAGTGCGTCAATATCAACCCTATCAAGAGCTTCGCAGAACCTTGCCATTACACCGCGGAGACCATGCATTCCAGCTCCCACAATGGAAACTTTGGTACATGGACCCAGTGTGCTGTAGTGAAGAGCCATTGAGTCAAGAATCTCTTTTACTGCTTCAGTGGAATCCAGAGGAACGGTGAATGCCGCAGTACACTTGAACACACTGAACATATCCATGGAAATACCACTGTCTGCAATTCTCCGGAACATGCCGGCAAAAAAAGCGGAAGGTTTTCCGGAACCTGTTACAGTAAACCCGGTAACAACCTGTCCCGACGCAACGCCAACTATGTAATTCGTATTTTCAAGAGGCTGTTTCACAACTTCGGTAACAACTTTTCCGCTGCGAAAAGACTTTACTTTTAACACGATATCAGACGCCTGGGCAGCTTCCGCCGCTCTGGGATGAACCACTTTTGCTCCCTGCCATGCCATCTGCCTCAGGTCTTCAGATGAGATAACCGAAAGTTCCCGGGCTGAAGGGACTTTCACCGGGTCGGCGGTATAAACGGAATCGACAGTCTTGTAAAGAAGAACCTCATCCGCATCAAGAGCTATTCCCAGAACAACTGCAGATGTATCCGTCCCCCCCCGGCCCAGAGTATTCACATAACCGTCGGGAGAAAGGCCCTGAAATCCTGAGATCACCACAACCCTGTGGCTGGAAAGAACATCCAGTATTCTGGCTGTATCAATGCTGACTATCCGGGCATTGCCTGTTTCTCCATCTGTTGCAATCCCCGCCTCCCAGCCGGTGAGCGCTTCCGCGCTTATACCACTTTTACGCAGAGCGGAAGCCAGCACCAGTGCACTGATTACCTCTCCACACACCATCAGCCTGTCTTTCTCGTAAACACTTGAGTCTTCCGATACCAGATTCAGAAGGGTGTCTGTTGCGTAGGGGTCGCCGCTTCGGCCCATGGCGGAGACAACAACAACCAGCTTCTCAGATTCCTCAAGCAGAGAAGCACAGTGGCTGACTGCCGTTTCCCGCTTCTGCACATCGGACAAACTGGTTCCGCCGAACTTAGCAATCAGCAGTTTCTTGTGCAAGGTGAACAAACTCCCTTCCTGTATCGCTCCATGAAAAAAGCTCTTGCGCTCTGTTCCTGGCACTGTGAGACATCTGTTTTCTCAAGGCCTCGTTGACAATAAGCTCTTTCAGACGGTCGGCGCAAACCTCCGCATTGCCGGGAGGAATCAGATATCCGTTTTCTCCACTGGTAACAAGCTCCGGAACTGCACCCGCGTCGGCTGCAATGACAGGCAGCCCCGCCCACATGGCTTCAGCCACAGCTATTCCATACCCTTCCCACACAGAAAGGTTCGCAAGTATATGACTGCTGTTGTAGGTATCATGAAGTTCATCTGCGGATACGTGCCCGGTAAATGTTACCCTGTCTCCCAGAGCTGCTGCCTGTTCCCTCACCGATTTCGAATAGTCGGCATCAGCCAATTCATCTCCGGCGATAACCAGCCTGAAATCAAGATCCCGGAGCATGATACAGGCCTTAACCAGGGTGAGCTGGTCTTTTCTGGCACAGACACTGCCAACTGTGAGAACCTGCACAGGCAGCGGTCTGCCTTCAGAAACTGTGCTGAACCTTTCAAATCCCGGTGGGATGACACAAATCCTGTTCCTGGATATCCCCAGGGAAACAACATCATCAGCAGTGCTTCCGCTGTTTACCCACACCCTGTTCCCCGCTCTGATAAACCAGCGGACAAGTGACCTTCTCAACCGGGGGACCCGACCTTTCCTGTCATGCCATTCCAGATGATGAACCAGATAAAGCACAGGGCAGGAAACAAAGGGCAGTAACATCCTCAGAGGCACCATGAAACTGTAGCTTTTACTGATTACCAGCAGATCAGGCCTGTACTTCAGCACACGGCGAAGAACATGGAAGGAACCCTTTAACCTTGAACCCCGGATGCTTTTCGGCATTGTGGAAAAATGTATTACATCAACCTCATGACCGGCATGACTCAACGCATCAGCCATTTTGAGATTGAACAGGTATCCACCTGTGCTCAGGTCTTTCAAGCCAACCATTACAAATGATATTCTCAAAGCTGTCTCTTTCGATAAACTTCCGTGCAGCAGACCCGGTACACGGAAGTATAGCCAAGCGCAGGATTGAAGTCACACTGCGCAGACCGCCGTTAAAGAATTATGTTTGAGATGTAATGCAGATTGTACAGGGAGGGAAATTGTCCACAGACAGTGTCTGTATGGTGGTGAAAAATCGCCTTTCAAATGATGCAAGAGTAAAAAAGGAGATGGCTGTTCTCGCCAGAGACGGATGGCGTGTAACTGTAATTGCCATGCCTGAAGCAGGAGCACCGGAGGAAGAAGACAGACACGGTATCCGTATACTCAGACCGCCGATTTTCTCAGAATCAAAACAAAAACTCCGCAGCATTGTTACAGAAGCCTCTGAAAGCAACGATAAGTCAACCAGAGCAAGAGTTATTCGATACCTGAGAAGGAACAAGCTGCGGAGACTGGTAGCAGACCTTCAACGGGATATACCCTGGGAGAAAAGGCTTAAAAAAGCTGCGCTGCAGGTAAATGCTGATGTCTACCATGCCAACGATCTGGACACTCTTGAGATCTGCGGATCAGTCGCTGCACAAAACGGGGCAAAACTGGTTTACGACAGCCACGAACTGTGGCTGGAATCATCCAGGTATCTTATCGCAACACACCCATTGAACAAAGTAAGACTTAAAAGGATAGAGCGGAAGTACATTTCGAGAGCAGATGCAGTAATCGCTGTAACTCCCATGCGCGGTCGCAGGATGCAGGAAATGTACCCGTCGATGAAAAATCTTCAAATTGTTGAAAATGCCCCTGAAAAACTCCTGAAGCTTCCGGAAAAGGGGCGGCTTAGATCCTTGATCAATGCGGAACCGGACGATATAATAGCTTTGTATCAGGGTGTTCTGTGCCCGGAAAGAGGGCTGGAAGAACTGCTGGCCGCGGCAGAACTTTCTGAAAATCCCAGACTGAAATTTGTGTTTATAGGCATGGACACATGGAACGGTACACTTCAGCGGACTGCAGCGGACAGAGGGCTGAACAACAGGGTATTTTTCCTTCCTCCTGTTTCCTCAGAAGAGCTTCCGGAGATTACCGTAGACGCTGATATGGGATTCATTCTGTTCAGAAACACCTGTCTGAACCACTACTACTCGCTTCCCAACAAACTGTATGAGTACATGATGGCCGGTGTACCCATAGTTTCAAGTGACTTTCCCGAACTCAAAAGGGTGCTGGGGGAGGCCGGCAGCGGTATTACCGTAGATCCTGACTCGCCTGAAGAAATAGCAGAGGCGGTGGAACGACTTGCTGCCAACCCGGATATGCGAAACAGAATGAAAGGAAATGGCAGGAAAGCGGCACTGGACCGATACAACTGGGAACCGCAGAGTGAAATCCTCCGGGATCTGTACAGGAAACTGAGGTAGAATGAAAAAGCTGATCCTTCTTACCTACACCTTTCCTCCTCTGTCCACAGGGGGAACTTCTGTTGTCCTCAACATGTGCAGGTATCTGCCGCGCAACCAGTGGGAAGTAATAGTTGTAACTGTGGATAAGCCCCGTGGTATGGCTGTAGACAAAACTCTTCTTCGTGAAGTGCCTTCAGACCTGAAAGTGTTCAGAGTCCCCCACGGGAAAGCTTCCTCAGAAAGCGACACCTCCGGCAAAGAGCAGAATTCACTTCGCAGACTCGCAAGTTTCATTGCTCACAACTACGTACTTGTTCCAGACAGGGTAATCACCTGGAGAAGAAAAGTTCTTCCTGTTCTTAAAAAGATCATAGCAGACGAAAAACCCCATGCCATCGTTTCTTTCGGTCCCCATCATTCTCTGCATCTGATAGCCGTTTCGGCAGCACAGCAGACCGCTCTGCCCTTTATTCCTTTTTTTGGTGATCTCTGGCTGGAAGACAGCTGCGTAGAATGGCCCAGCAGACTGAACAGATTTGTTGAATCTCTGCTCGAGAGAAAGGTGGTCAGCAGGGCCCGAGGCATAATAGCAACAACGGAAGACTCTGCAGGCTACTTCCTGGAAAAGTATGAGAAGATATGTCCCAGGTCCCATGTGGCTGAAAACGGATACGATCCCGATCGAATTACCAGGGCCGGTTCCCCTGTACCTGACACTAACCATCTTACTGCTGGATGGACAGGGAACTTCTTCGCGAACCATTCCCCGGCAAAGCTTCTCGATGGTCTGAAAATGTTTTACGGCAGAAATCCGCAATCAAAACTCAGAGTGAAGATGGCCGGCGGCATAGACCGTTCTTCTCTGAAAGAAATAAACACTGAGCCGCTGAAAGGCCGGGTAACCCATGTGGGACATCTCAAATGGCGGGAGGTCCCCGAATTCCAGAGAAACTGCGATGTACTTATCGCATACCTTGATCAGCACCGGGGAAGTCACTACAAAAACTCAAGCAAAACCGCAGAGTACCTTGCCTCGGGAAGAACCGTTCTGGGAATAGTACCTGAAGGATCCATGGCCGCGAGAATAAGAAATCCCGGTCGGGGATACATCGTTCATCCCGATGCGGAACAGGTGGCAGTGATGTTCGAGAATCTGGAGTACCAGTGGAAAACCTCAGGTCTCAGGGTGCCTGAAGACTTTGAAGTCATAAAGATAACTTTCTCAGCTGAAAATGTTATGCGCAAACTGGCAGGTTTCCTTGACGAAATGGCCGGCCCGTGAAGGTTCTCTACATGCTGGGTTTTTTACCTCCCTATGTAAACAGGGAGATTGATGCTCTGTCTGCCGCAGGGGTGGATGTTTCCGTTGTGCTGCCTGAAAAGTCAAAAGGCAACCGGCCGGCTGATTTCTGGAGTGAAATTTCCCCGAACCCAGCCAGCGGATCGGTGGAGGTTCAGAGAGTTCTCAAATTCAAATACCTGACCAGCCCTGCCAGGTATCTGGTGCTTCCGCTGCTGAGGGCTCTGCGATTTACAAAAGCTCTGATCCGATCACTGAAGGAAAAGGAGTTCAGGTATTTTATTGTGGCATCAGATGCTGTGCTGAGAATGAATCCATCCAGCAGGCCGGACATTATTCATGCTCACTTTGCCCTTGACAGCGCCCATGTAGCCAGAATTGCCGCATACATACTGAACGTGCCGTATACTGTAACAACGCATGCTACAGACATCTTTGTTCCAAAGTCTGTAAACAGGCTGCGAAGAGTTCTGTCTTCAGCAGCAGCGGTTTTCACCATCTCCCGGTACAACATCGACTTTCTGGTGAACTACGGTCTCTGTCGCGAAGACATAGTTGTGGTGCGGCTGGGGCTTAACATATCCGAGCTTCCTGAAAAGAAACAGCCTCCGCAAAAGAATCTGGCAGTGTGCGTGGCAAGCGGTCTGGTTCCTAAAAAAGGGATACCGGTTCTTATGGAAGCCGCCGCCATTCTCAACCGCAGATCTGCAGGGTGTAAACTCAAAGTCATCGGTTCAGATGCGGATGGAACCAGACTGAAAGAGTACAGGAATAAAAATTACGAATTCCCTGTGGAATTCCCCGGGGCGCTGAGCTCTGAAGAAACACTGGATGCTGTTTCAAATGCTGAGTTGTTTGTTCTTCCCTGCGTCCAGGCAGAGAATGGAGACAGAGACGGTATCCCTGTTGCACTGATGGAGGCGATGGGTATGGGTGTACCCTGTATCTCTACCAGAATATCCGGAATTCCTGAACTGATCCAAAGCGGAGTAAACGGTGTTCTTGTTAACCCCGATTCCGCAGAAGAGCTTGCAGATGCAATTGAAAAGATGCTTGCAGACAGTGAATCAGCCAGCCGTATGGGTCTTGAGGGCAGGAAAAAAATCACCGTCAGTCATTCTCCTGAAAAACAGGTACACATACTTTTTTCAACCTTCAGCAGAATTCTGGCAGAAAGGAAACAGAATTGAAATACGCAGTTAAAGAACTGCCTCTTTCGAAAGAGGAATTCAGCACATTGCTTCCCGATCTTCAAAGATCCCCCGAAGGAGCGGCGGCCGCCTGTATCTTTGCGCTGAATATACTGGCGGGAAACAGCTCTGCCGGCATCGAGGCTCTGAAGGAAATGAACCCGGATGTCACTTTCAGTACTCTGCAGCTTGCCGAAAGTCAGCTGAAATCAAAACCCTGCATGATTCATTCCTATTTCACAGGAACCGCCGCCTCAAACGGCTACAGGCTCCCTGAAAACCTTGAATTTGATTTTACTACAAACCGCTACAGCGGAACACCTGACCAGGGCAGAGTCAAGCTGTTTGTGGCCTGCACCGGTGCCCACAGCCCAAGACCGATTACAGTCAGAAAGAGAAACGACGGAAGCTGGTATGCCCTTGAATGGAGTTCTCTTGTAGTCGGAATCAAACCACCGCCACAGAATACATCCGAATAACACCTTCGTACGACTCATGAATATTGACAGCTGGTGAAACTACCTGCTATTGTCTCTGAGCTGTAGGAAATTACCCGCTCCCCAGGAGGGTGAAGTGAGCAGCCTCAAAAGCCTTGTTTCCGAAGTAGAGAGACTGAGAACGTCCCCCGGAACTGACCTGGAGCTGGTGAGTGCACTAAATCGGCTGGCTGGAGCGGAATACCGCAATTCCCCGGAGAATGCCAGGCGCCATGCGGAAGAAGCTCTCATCCTTGCCCGCAAACTGAATGACGACAGTTCCATCGCCTCAAGCCTTCACATGTACGGTACGACATGCTGGGTAAAAGGCGACTTCGAGAAAGCTCTTGAGAACTACCGGAGTGCTCTCATCATCTGGGAAAAGCTGGGGGATAAACAAGGCATTGCGGGAACCAGTAACAACATAGGAAACATATACAGAGATCGTGGAAACTACAGCGAAGCTCTGGACTGGTATCTCCAGTCACTGCAGATCAAAATCAGCATCGGGAACAGAAAGGGTCAGGCTATTTCCTTTCTTAACATCGGAAACATATACAGGCAGCAGGGTCTTTTTGAGCAGGCCGGGGAAAACTACGCAGAAGCTCTTTCTCTTTACGAAGAATTTGAAGACGATCTGAACATAGCCAAATGCTACAACAATCTGGGGCTGGTCCAGGCACAGATGGGCAACAGCCAGCTTGCCCTTGAAGAACACAGAAAAGCACTTGCCATCAGACAGGAAATTGAAGACAGCTACGGGTTATCAAATTCCTATGGGAACATCGGATCTATCCTTGGAGAACTGAAACAGCACACAAATGCCCGTGAATACTTTACGAAAGCCCTTGAATTAAAAGAGAAGCTTCTGGACAGCAGAGGTATTTCAATCTCCTGCTCCAACATCGGATCAACATTTCTGAAGCAGAAGCAGTACAACATGGCTTCCGAATTTTTCACCAGGGGGTTGCAGGTTGCTGCGGATATTGGTGCCAGAGATCTGGAAGCAATCTGTATGTATCAGTTCTCGGAACTCTTCGAGGCCAGAGAAAACTACAAACAGGCTCTTGATTACCTGAAAAAGTACCTGAAAATAAAAGACAACTTGTTCAGTGAAGACAGCAGAGAAAAAATTGCGGTTCTCAGCGTAAAATTCGGCACAGAACGTAAACAGATGGAAGCAGACAACTTCCGACAGAAAAATGTTGAACTCCGGAAGATAATGGATCAGCAGAAAATAGCAGAGATCGAGCTTGAAGAACGCAGAAGCGAACTCGAGAAGGTGGTTCAGGAACGAACTGCCGAGCTTATGAAGGTAAACCGGGGACTGGAAACTGAAATTTCAGAGAGGATGACAGCGGAACAGGCCCTGATAGATGCGGAAAACGACCTCAAGGCAAGCTATGACATGCTTGAAAAGAGTTTCAAGGGAACCATCTGCACAATATCAAAGATCGTTGAAATGCGTGATCCCTACTACCAGGGGCACCATCTCAGAACAGCTGACCTTGCCCGCTCTATTGCAGTTGAGATGAAGCTTTCCGAAGAGCAGATACAGGCAATCTATTTCGCGTCCATAGTTTACGGTATAGGAAAGATCAAAATACCGCAGGAATTCTTAAGCAGATCGGGAAAACTCAGTGAAATTGAACTCAAAGTTGTAAGAACCTATCCGCAGAACGGTTACGACATTCTTAAGAACATTGAATTTCCCTGGCCTATTGCAGACATCGTTCTTCAGCACCACGAGCACATAGACGGCTCCGGATATCCTTTTGGCCTGAAGGGTAATGAAATCATGCAGGAGGCTCAGATCCTGTGTGTTGCCGATACTGTGGAAGCCATGTCTTCCAGACGACCCTATCGCCCGCCTTTCAACCTGGAGACCACAGTGGAGCAGCTCAAGCAAAGAAGCGGTGTTCTGTACGGCAGCAGAAGTGTTGAGGCATGCCTTGCGGTGATCGAACAGGGGCGGTTCAGCCCAAGAGAAGATTATGCCGGCACAGAACAGTTCAGGGCAGACAGGTAATGTTTTCCATTGCATGGCCTGAAACATTCCCGGTGCTTGAAACAAACAGGCTGCTGCTCCGTCAGGTTTCCCCTGCAGATGAACAGGGTCTTTTTCAATCCTATTCCGACCCTGTTGTAATGAAATACCTGTCTACGCCGCTTGATAACCGGGATGCCATACAAGGCGTTCTGGAAGATTACATACAGGGGTTTGCAGAGGGAAACAGCCTTATCTGGACAATATCACTGAAGCAAACCGGGATGTTCGCAGGCACCGCTGGTTTTGAAGAGTTCAGCTTTCTGGACGGTAAAGCAGACCTCGGTTTTACACTTCTTCGGTCTCATCAGGGTAACGGATACATGACTGAAGCCCTTCTGAAAATACTGAGTTTCGGCTTCAACACAATGAACATCAACCGGATACAGGCCACTGTTGTTCCAGAAAACACTTCAACAGTTAAACTGCTTGAAAAACTGGGATTCAGTAAAGAAGGCCACATGAAGAAAAGTGTGTTTTTCAATGGCAGCTTTCACGATGAATTGATCTTCGCCCTTCTGAACAACTGGAAACACCGCGCCTGACGCGCAACAGACCAATTATATTAGCCGCTATGCTTAAACAGATAACACATTGGTTTGCAGCCATACTTGTAAAAACAGGCGGTGTGTGTATTGATCTGTTCAAGGTAATGATACCTGCCCTTGTGGCAGTAAAAATCCTTGAGCTTACAGGTATTTTCGGTCCGGTTGCAGGCGCCATTGCCCCGGTGATGAAACTGGCAGGGCTTCCAGGTGAGGCAGGGCTTGCATGGGTAACCGGTATGCTCTCCAATATGTACGGCGGGCTCACAGTCACCGCAGGGATGATCCATCCGCTTCATCTGAATTCCGCCCAGGTAACCACACTCTGCAGCATGCTTCTTGTTTCCCATTCTCTGCCGGTGGAAATAACAGTCGCGGCAAGAGCCGGCGTAAAACCGTGGTTCCTGATCCCTTTCAGGCTGATAACAGGGCTTGGTTTCGGAATAATTCTCGGCCAGCTCTTCCGTGTCACCGGAATACTTCAGGGTCACCCGGTAGTTCTGTGGAGTGCTGCGGAGCAGGGAGCAGGCCTCGCTGCATGGGGAGTTGGAACACTGCGAAGCATGGCGGCCATATTCCTTGTGATACTGGCCGTACTCAGTGTGATGGACTTACTGGACAGAATAGGGTTCATGACTCTGCTGAAGCGTTTTTTCAGACCTGTTTTCTCTCCTATGGGCATAGGTGACGAAGCATCAACCATTACAGTTATCGGGCTTGTTCTGGGAATTTCATACGGCGGTGGAATGATCATCAGAGAAGCAGCAAAAGGAACCATACCACCCAGACAGATACTGGCCTCTGTCTCCTTCATGAGTATATGCCACGCGGTGATTGAAGATACCATGCTTGTGGGTTCCCTTGGTGCATGGGCCATTGCGGCTCTGCCGGGAAGAATACTTTTCTCATGGCTGGTGATGTATCTGATGCTGTTCTTTTCAAGGCGACTTTCAGACCGGGCAATCGCAGGCCTGTGCAGCCCGCCGGGGTTTTCCGCATCAGCTGGAACTCTGCTCTGATTCCTTCAGCATTTTCGACTGTTTGTCCCACAGGGCAGAAAAGCACTGATCAACTGTGGGGTTCGCAGGCAGTATCCCATCGTCGGTCATCTCTTCAAGCATCCTGAGAATTGTACCTATTACAGGTCCTTCGAAACCCATGGCGTGGAGGTTCTGGCCCATTTCAGCGGGAATTATTCTTCCCATGTTCTGTCTGGAAACCCGCTCCTTCAGTTCCTGCAGGGATTTAAGAGACTTTTCCACATATTCACCAGTGTGCGCCTTTATGTCCGCTTCCGCCAGAACAAAAAGATTCTCAATCTGGTCGTCTACATCCCTCATAAGCCTTCGAACAGCGCTGTTTTTCCAGTTAGAGCGGTAAAGAATCGGCCGCATATGGTTCTTCACCAGAACAGACAGAGCCCTCTTATCGACTCTGGAAAAACGGAGCCTTTCCGCCACTGAATTCGCTATTTTTTCGGCCAGCCTTTCGTGGCCGTGAAAGTGCGGCTCACCGTTTTCATCAACATAACGAACCAGCCCTTTTGCCGAATCGTGCAGCAGAGCTGCCCACCTTAAAACAGCCACCGGCGGGACCTGAGAAACCACCTCCAGAGTGTGGTGCCATGCGTCTCCGGTGTGGTATCTGCCCTGTTTCAACCCGTCTATTATGAACAGGTGTTCCAGCTCGGGAACCACTTTCAGAAGAACACCGTCCTGCTTCATCATGGAAAGGGCCTCAACTGTTCTCTCTCCCTGCTCAACGGTAAGAATACCTGTGAATTCCTTGTATTTTCTCTCGGCGGAAATAGTGGAAAGCTCTGTGGAAAAGTTTCTGGCAGACTGCCTTACTCTCTCGGCAATGCTGAAACCAAGTTTCGCTGCGAATCTGTATGCCCTTAGAATCCTGAGAGGGTCGTCAAGAAAAGCCGTGTCCGGATTGCCAGGTGTATCGATCAGCTTTTTTTCCAGGTCCCTCTTTCCCCCGCAGGGATCTATAAGTTTTCCGCTGGAATCAATAGCCATGGCGTTTATGGTGAAATCCCGTCTCTTGAGGTCTTGTGTTATGGTTCCTCCGAATTCAACAGACGGGAACCTCGAACCTCTTCTGTAGACCTCGGAACTGCGGAAGGTTGTAATCTCTGCTTTCCCGTGGGTTCCCGGGTAGATAGCTGTAACAGTACCGTACCTGATACCAGTGGGAATTACCTTTATACCGGTATCAGACAGAATGTCGATAACAGCCCCCGGCTGGGCGTCAGTTGCATAGTCAACATCACTCTGAGGAATACCAAGCAGTCTGTCGCGCACTGCACCGCCAACCAGGAATAGACTGTGTCCTGCTTTTTCAAAAACATCATACATACACAGAATATACCCCTGACAGCAGTTTACCGCATGGGCTCGGGAACCCGACTGCGACTGGCCATAACAGCACCGGCGACAACAGCTCCGAAGGCACCCAGTACCCACAGGCCGAATTTATCCACAAGCAGTCCCAGAACAGGAGCGTATATCATGGCAGATATCGACTTAGCCTGCGACTCGATGGACAGTACCGTAGCTCTTCTTTTCCCTGGAGAGACCCTGTCAAATCTGCTTACCTGCATGGGTCTCCACAGGTTCTGCAGCAATTCCAGCACAATAAATACCGCGATTACACCGATGTACCACTTTGCAGCAAGCATGGGAATCATTGCAGCATAGCAGACAAAGTTTACCAGCCACAAAACCGATGCGCTTTCCCGTTCACCTCCTGCGGCACTCACCAGTCTGTGAGAGAAACGGGAACCAAAAATACCAAGCACTGCGAGAACAAAATAGACCCCGCCTGCAAGAGCGGCCGATCCTTTGTCTCCCTGAAGAGCCGCAAGAATGGGTATGGACAGCGCCATGGATTTTATTACAGGCTGTATGTAGTCGCCTGTTACTTTGTGCATACCCTGGAACCCCATGGTCTCTGTCATCAGATTTCTGAGAGGTTTGAACTTTACGGCTTCCACAACAGAGGATTTCATCATTACAATGCTGTCCCGCAGGGTTTTCCCTCCGTGTTCCTCGCCCTCCAGGTTTCCCGGATAAGTAATAAGATTAACAAGATTGATCAGATAGGGTGGAATACAGAACAGAAACACCGTGGAAAAACTCCCGCTTCTCCAGACCAGAGCGGCGGCAATAATGCTGGAAAGGGCTGTACCCGTTTTAGACCATGATCTGGTAACCCCGTAAATTTTTGTCTTTTCTGATAGCCTTCCCTGGTTTTCAAGCCACTTGAAGATCATTGCCTTGTGTGTACCGGTTCTGAAAGCATCACCAATGGCAAAGAAAAACATGGCAATGAACAGCAGAAGAAACGAAGAGGAGAGCCAGAAGACAACAAAAGACACTATGTAACCTGCCATGGAACCTGCCATACAGAGCCTTCTACCGTGGGAATCGGCCAGCGCCCCACTGGGGATTTCCATAACAGTTACCGCCAGCTCACGGAAAGCTATCAGCAGACCGATCTGAAAAAAGGAAAACCCTTTCTCAAGAAAAACCAGGAGAAGGAACGGTTCGTAGTACTTCTGGTTTTTCAGGAATCCGTAAAGGCTGAACCGTCCGATCATGGCTATCCTTTAAAAATCTTTCGAAGAAATCTCTTGAATCTTCCCGGCTTCTTTTCTCCGGTCTCCCCTCTGGCTTCTCCGGATAGATGGGAAAGTATCAGAGCGGTATCAACATTTGAGCTGATCAGATTTACTATCCTCTTTATCTTGTGTTCCTCGTGGGGCTCCACCTTGAATATTTTCTGCGAGATCCTCCCTGAAGACTGTTCAATACCCCGTTCCGTGGCGTACAGGGGAATTCCGGTGGCTCGGAAAGCATCTATTCTTCTCGTATCCGGTTCTCCTCCGCACACAATAACAGCTCCAGGGCCTTTTCCTCCTGATATCCGTGAAACAACAAGAGCATCAAGTACATCCGGGCGGGAGTAATCAACAAGCAGTGATCTGCCCGGATGCTTTCTCACCGAGCGAAGTACTTCCTCCGCAGATCCGAAAGCAGTGAGATGACCGGCAACTGCCGATTCTCCCCCAGGCTCCACAGTAACAATTGGTTCCGCACCCAGCGCACGCTGAAGAAGCCCCAGCGATGGTCTTGCTATACTATCTTCGTAGGGGATGTAACCGAACACAGGTATATCCCTCTCACCGAACCATTTTCCAAGCAGTTCCTTTACCGTCTCCATTTTACCGGGAATTATCCTGTTGATAACAACACCGAGTACCGGTACATCCAGATTGTAAAACATCGATGCGCTGAGACTGAACCTGTCAATTGTTGAACCGATTCCTCCGTCGAGAACAAGTATCACCGGTATCCCAAGAATTTTAGCCACTCTGGCGTTTGACATATCGAACACACATCCCACGCCTGGATGCCCGGTACCTTCAACAACAACCATTCTGCCCTTCCTGCCCACTTCTCTGTAGGCCCTGCGGATTCTTCCCGGCAGGTCAGAAGGCTCACCCAGTTTTATGTACCTCGCGGCAGATCCGTGGGAGGCGGCAAACGGTGCGGAATTGTCCAGAGAGAGACCCATGTTAAGAGCCCTGTCCACAAACCAGGAGTCCTGCCCCACCTGCTCTCCCTCAACAAGGGTGGTTTTCTGCCCAAGGGGCTTGGTAAAGGCAACTCCATCCGGAAGAACCTTTTTGAACTCCTCAAGCAGCCCAAGGCTCAGAGTTGTTTTCCCTGCATCTTTTCCTGCTCCTGCAATGTACACTCCATGTGGCATATTTTCTCCATTCCATGATTATCTCTGATTATAAGGAAACAGCCCACTCGCGGCGATAAACAGCATACACAGCTGTATCGACACCGTCTGTTTTCAATATTACTCCGGCAGTACTGCAGTTGTTATAATATTTTGATGGGTTTCAAAATAGATAACCAGGGAGCAAAATGGAAGACAATCCCCTGTACTCTCCTCCCTTTGAGATAACTGCAAAAACAGAGCGATTGATCGGGGAAGTATGCGAGTTCGTTGGCCGCCTTTCTTCCTCGCCAGACGCAGAACGACATTTACGCCTGCGAAGGGCAAGCCTTATCCGGACAGTCCACGGATCACTGGCAATTGAAGGTAATACCCTTACCGAAAGACAGATAACAGCAGTTATCGAAGGAAAGCGTGTGATAGCTCCTCCCCGTGAAATACGCGAAGTTCGAAACGCGTTTACTGCTTATGAAAAACTCAACCAATGGAATTCACGCAGTGAAACTGATTTTCTGGCGGCCCACAGAGCAGTGATGTCAGGACTTCTGGATTTCCCGGGAAAGTACCGGACCGGCAATGTGGGAGTTATGGGCGCCAGAGAAGTTGTTCATGTCGCTCCACCTGCAGACAGAGTACCCTTTCTGACAGGTGAGCTGTTCAGATGGTTGAACAGAAGTGATCACCATCCTGTGGTCGAAAGCTCTGTATTTCATTACGAACTGGAATTTATACATCCCTTTGAAGATGGTAACGGACGCATGGGTCGCCTCTGGCAGACTTTGATTCTTACGGAATGGAACCCTGTATTCTCGTTTCTTCCAGTTGAAAGTATTGTTCACAGCCGCCAGCAGAAATACTATGATGCTCTGGCCGACAGTACGACTGCTGCAAACTGTTCGCCTTTTGTTGAGTTTATGCTTGCAGCAATCCTTGAAGCGGCAAAGGAATTTGACTACTCCACAGGGCAAGTCACAGGGCAAGTTAAAAAGCTTCTCGAATGTCTGGGTAACAACCCCGTTTCCCGAAGAGAAATAATGGACAGACTCGATCTTAAAGGACGGGATAACTTTGAGAAACTATACCTGCACCCTGCGCTGGATGCCGGACTGATTGAAATGACCCATCCTGAAAAGCCGAACAGCAGGCTTCAGAAATACAGAATCACCTCTGCAGGCAGGAGGCTTGCTGCCGAATCACAATAAACAAACTCACTGGCGATGATCAGCTGTGTAGAACAGACGGCAGATCGATAACAAATTTCTTTATCTCGTCACGCACCCTGCGGTAGTGAACAAGCGCCTCCTCATCGGTAGCCGCTTCAGCCGCCAGTCTGGGAGGATCATCAAAGTTTCTGTGAATAACTGCGGTTACAGCTGGGAAGTAAGGGCATTTTTCGTACGCGTCATCGCACACTGTTACCACGAAGTCAAAGTCTTTTTCATCCAGATCATCAACCGTCTTGCTGAATTGACCGGATATATCAACACCGGCCTCTTCCATTACCTTTACCGCAAGGCGGTTGAGACCGTGCTTTACAATACCGGCGGAGAAAGGCTTTATCTCTCCTGAGTGGTACTTCCTGCAGAAACCCTGTGCCATCTGACTTCTGCATGAATTGCCTGTGCACAGAAAAAGAACTTTGTTTCTTTTATCCACCTGTCGGCCCCCTCCCGGTTTTTGCTGCCAGTCTCACTGCGATTCCTGTAACTTACCTGAAACCTTTGAACATAAACAGAACCGGCGCACCTGTGTTGTTACAGGTACGCCGGCGAGGAGGGATGTTTGACCGGATTAACCGGATGAAGCGCAAGCGTTTACTCACCTGCCTTCATCTAATTTTACCCCGTTCCCGCGGAATAGTTCCACCGCCAGACTGCCGGAGAGGATCAATTCAAATCAACGGAATTGCCTGTAACTGTAAATATTATTCTCTCACAGATGTTGGTAACTCTGTCTCCCACCCGTTCAAGATTGTGGGCTATCCAGTCCAGCATAATCGTCTGATTGATGTTTGATCTCTTCTCCATCACAAATGTCAAAAGTTCCCTGTGTACCTGATTGTACATGGCGTCAATCCGGGCATCTCTTCTGGAAATGCTCTCTGCCGCCACTGCATTGTCTTCTATGAACGCTGTTATTGCATCAGAAAGCATCTGCCCGGCAAGCTGTTCCATCCCTGGAATATCAATCAGGGGCTTGATAAGACTTTCAGAGCCGATTTTTAGACTGATTCTGGCTATACCTTTGGCATAATCTCCAATCCGTTCTATTTCAGTTGAGATCTGCAGAATTGAAAAAAGAAGCCTCAGGTCAGATGCCACTGGTTGCTGAGTTGCTATTATGCTCAGACACAGATCCTCTATTTCAAGAACTTTTAGATTGATAATCTCGTCTGACTCCACAATCATTTTTGCCCCGGTCATATCTCTTTTTTCAAGGTACCTCACCGACAGTTTCAGGTTCCTTCTTACATCACCTGTAACCTGGAAAAGCTTGTCTTTTACTTCCCTAAGCTCTTTGTTGAAAATCTCTCTGGTCATCCCGCCTCCTGTCAGCCGAAACGGCCGGTTATATAGTCTTCTGTCCGCGTGTCAGAAGGTGTTGTGAAAATCTGCTTTGTGGTGCCGAACTCTATCAGATTACCGGCACGGTTTTCATCTGTAAGCATGAATGCTGTGTAGTCACTTACCCTGGCTGCCTGCTGCATGTTATGGGTTACTATTGCTATTGTGTAGTTTGCTTTCAGCTCATTCATCAGTTCCTCAATCTTCAGGGTTGCAACCGGATCAAGTGCTGAAGCAGGTTCATCCATAAGAATCACCTCCGGCTCTACAGCAATTGCACGGGCTATGCAGAGCCTCTGCTGCTGCCCGCCGGAAAGAGACATTCCGGACTTGTGCAGGTCATCTTTTACCTCATCCCACAAAGCCGCTCTTTTCAAGCTTTTCTCCACAACAACAGCAAGGTCCGACCGGTTTTTTACCCCGTGAAGTTTTGGACCGTAGGCAACATTCTCAAAAACAGATTTGGGAAACGGATTTGGTCTCTGAAAAACCATTCCGACTTTCTTTCGCAGTTGCACCACATCTTCATCTGCTACATTTCTGCCGTCTATGCACACTTCCCCTTCAGTCGTTACCCCGGGTATAAGATCATTCATTCTGTTAAAACTTCTCAGGAATGAGCTCTTCCCACAGCCGGAAGGCCCTATAAATGCAGTTATTCTGTTGGAAGGTATCTGTATACTGATTCTGTTGAGGGCTTTGAACCCTCCGTAAAAAAGGCTGTAGTTCCGTGTACTCATTCCCTTCGCTTCAGTTTCCAGTTTGTTCACCTCTGCTTCCCGGTAATTCTGCCGGTAATTGTGTTTATTCCAAGGTTCATTACAACTACAAGACCCACCAGAACAGCTGCCGTGGACATCGCCCTGTCGAATGCTCTTGTTTCCATTGCCAGGTAGTACACATGAAGGGCCATGGTTCGCCCTCCGGACATCAGCGAGTGTGGAACCCTGTAGCTTCCTCCCAGTGTTACAAAGAAAATGGCTGTTTCGCTGACTATGCGCCCTGCACTGAGCAGAATTCCGGTGGATATTCCTCTGAATGCCGCAGGCAGAACAACCTTCCATGTTGTTTCCCACCGGTTGGCGCCGAGTGCGAGAGAACCTTCCCTGTAACCTGAAGGTACGGATTCCAACGCATCCTCTGTTGTTCTTATAATTACAGGAATTATCAGGCAGGCTCCTGCCATGGAAGCCGACAGTATGGAAAACCCAAGGTTCATTGCAGTAACAAACACAGCGTAGCCGAACAATCCAAACACTATGGATGGTACGCCGGCAAGTGTATCAACTCCAAACCTTGCCAGATTCACAAGTTTCCCTGTCAAGCTGCCGACTGTACTGCCGGAATACTCGGAGAAGTAGACTGCGGCTCCCACACCGGGGGGAATGGCGAAGGCAAGTGTTACAACCACCAGATAGAAGGTGGTAACAATTGTGGAGTAGATTCCGCCTTCCCCGGACAACCCTCCCCTGGGAGATGTGGTAAAAAAGTCAAAGCTGATTCCCGGCAGCCCCTTTACAAGCACGTAGCCGACGACCACTGCCATGATCAGCACCGACATGATTCCGGCAGCCCAGAACAGGCTGAATGCTGCATTCTGTGACAGCTTCCGCCTGTTCATCAGCGTACCCCCTTTTTCAGAAGCAATGCCGCCGAACTGTTAATGAGCATGATCAGAACGAAAAGAACTACTCCTGTTGCAAACAGAGCGCTTTCATGAACTCCTGTTGCGTAAGAGATCTCAACAGCGATGTTGCCTGTGAGTGTTCTTGCTCTGCTGAGAAATATGCTGAGAGGATTGCCTGTGGAAGCTGCTGGAAGAATTGCCGAATTACCTATTACCATTATCATGGCTACTGTTTCACCCAGGGCTCTCCCCAGCCCAAGGATAACCGCACTGACAATGCCGGGCTTTGCAGCGGGGATCAGAACCCTGCGGACTGTCTCCCACTTTGTAGCTCCCAGAGCGAGGGAACCTTCTCTGTACCCTGCAGGTACGCTTCTTATTGCAAGCTCCGAGATACTTGTAACCGTCGGAAGAATCATCACTGCCAGAACCACAGATGCCGAGAGCACACCGTACCCGGCATTTCCCGGCGCGGGAATTGTTCTTACCATGGGAACAATCACCGCCATACCGAAAAGCCCGTAAACAACTGACGGAATACCTGCCAGCAGTTCTATGGAGGGTCTGACTGCTCCTGCAATCCACTCCGGTGCGATTTCGGCAAGAAAAACAGCGCTGCCCAGCGCCAGCGGAACTCCCAGAAGCACTGCTCCAAGAGTAACAATTCCGCTTCCCGCAATCATGGCAAGGATGCCGAACTCACCGCTCCCAGGCCTCCATGTTGTATCCGAAACCATTTTCCAGATTCCGATCTCATGAAATGCCGGTGCTGCCCTGCCTGCTGTAAACACAAAGATCAGCACAACAATCAGCACAGAGGTCAGAGCAGAAACAAGCAGTACAGTACGCATTATCTTCTGTGTGCAGTCCCGCTTTGTTCCGAAGGTCATTTCTCCTCCCTGCTCAGAGTGGCAGGTAGCCCTCTGCGGCTACTACTGCCTGGCCGTCTTCTCCTTTGATGAACTCCAGCCAGTCGGCAACTGCCCCCTCAGGCTCACCGAAGGTCACCATATTCAGTGGCCTTACAATGGGGTATGCCCCGGAATTTACATTCTCTGTAGTGGGAAGTGCTCCATTAACGGCAACGGGCTTTGTAGTGCTGTCGAGATACCCGAAGCTGATGAAAGCAATTGAGCCCGGCGTGGAGGCAACAGATGTTCGTACCGCTCCATTGGAAGGTTGAAGAATTGCACTGTCAATTATGATATCGTCTTCCATAACTATTTCTTCAAAAGCGGCCCGTGTGCCTGAACCCTCTTCTCTCACAACCACAAAAATTGTTCCCGGGGTTCCACCGGCCTCACTCCAGTCGGTGATCTCTCCCGCGAATATCTTCCTGGCCTGCTCCATTGTGATACCGTCAACGGCAAGGTCAGGGTGAACAACAATTGCAATTCCATCTCTTGCTATGGTGTGAACCACAATCTCGGGACAGTTTTGTATTTCACTGTCTTTTATCTCTCTGGAGGCCATACCGATATCTGCGGTCTGCTCTGATGCGCTGTTAACACCAACGCTGCTTCCTCCGCCGCTGACTGTGATCAGAACCCCGGGATCAATTGCCTCCCAGGCTTCACCAAGGCACTCTGCAAGTGGCTGAACTGTTGTGGAACCAACAACGGTTATCTCTACAGTTTCATCAGCTCCCTGTTCTCCACACGCACCTGTGAACAAAACCGCGGCTGACAGAGTAACAAATCCTGCAATTCTCTTTTTCATTTTTTCCTTTCCGATCCTGTTAAAATTTCATCCTCCAACCAAAGTACATATCCGTGTAGCTGTCTTCACCGGTACTCTGGAAAGTGTGATTTCGTATACCTGTCTGAATCGTATTATCCCTGCTGTACACATCCAGGTTGAGAGCAAAATCAAAAGCTCCCTCATCATTCTCAGGGTCGTCACCGACAAATCCTGGGCTGCTGTTCTCATAGCGAATCGCAGGCCTCACTGCCTGAAACATGCTTCCATTCAGATCGAAGTCTGCCATAAGAGTAGCGGCATATCCCGTAGTATTTGTCCAGTCGGAACTGTCTTCCATCGGCTCGCCAACAACCATGTATTCGCCTGTAAACGAAAGCTCAACATTCTCACTGACAGGTTGCTTGATAACGGTGTAGAAATCCATGGCATTTGCAGCTACTGTTGTGGTACCTGTAGAGTCGGCATCCTCTGAATAGTGGCCGAACGCCCCTGCTACCTGTATGTTGTCCATAGGCTCAAACACCGCGCGGGCGGTAAAACTCTTGTGACTGTCGTCCTCCGGCTGATTATCCCCGGCACCATTTGTGTAGGCAATGTCTATGCTGGTAAAACCAAAGTTCAACCCTAAATCGGCACCGATATCCCGTTTCCCAAAATCACCTGTCAACCCGGTAAGAATCGCCCGGTCACGGAAGTACATGCTGCTGCTGGATCTTGTGTAGTTGTAGCATATCGGTCTCTTGAAATGACCCATGGATAATGTTGCTACTTCATTGAAATGCATATTGAGAACAATGTCTTCAGTGGTCAGGCTGAGGTCTTCAATGGCACCTGTGTACCTTGTGGGTAATGACTTGAACGCAATCTTTGCATCAAGCCAGTGGTTCAGTACCGGAAGCCATTCTATGGAAGCGGCAATACTGAAACCGTTGTTCGGGTTGGCATCGGTTTCACCATAGGTATTGAATGTGCTGACAAGGTATCCCTTGAACTTAAGGAGTTCAGAACCTCCTGTGGAGAATTCACCGCTGGCCAGTGCCATGGTGGCCATTACCAGTGCGGGAACAAGAAACACTACTTTACTCAATTAACAACCTCCTTTTGTTTCATCTCTGCATCGGACGAATTACCGATGACAGTGGTAACATCAGACAGGGTTGTTAAGACAGTATTTGGAAATTGTTAAGATTTTGTTAAGAAGTTGCAGGCTTTTGTACAGCCCGGCCCGGTTCGGTATGGCTTTCACAGCAGTTTCCGAATAGGTAGCGTCCCATCGGGTTGACCACATCGCAAGTGTTCCATATCATCACAGCAGGTTATATGGCTAAACAGGAAAGCAGGGCGTAATGATACGATCTAAACGGGCGGTTGCTGCAATTATTCCCGCGGTGTTGCTGCTTTCAACATGCAACAGCAGCACAAGCCCGGCAGGCAACAATATAGACAGCATCACCGGAGATCTTGATCTGTACGATGGCGGAACCTGGATCATTGATTCAGATATTGATAACATCACCGGAAGTATCTGTATAGGAGGCAACACAACACTTCAAATAAGCAATGCCACTCTTACCTTTGCTTTAACCGAAGACCTGCAGTATGGCATCTACCTCGAGGACAATGCCAGGATAGAGATCAGCAGCTCAACCATTCAGTCGGCTGACAAGATGTGGGAGTTCGAACTGAGGGACAATGCGGTTATTGAAGTGTCTGATTCGTATCTCATAAATCACTCTGCGGTAAAACTTTTTGATAACACAGTTCTTACCGGGGCAAACACCCTGATCGAAGAACTTAGAATGGACAACCACGGCGCGGCAACCATCAATAACTGCGAGATCTATCCCAATATGCAGTTTTTCTTCAGCCCGGGTTCTGCCCTTGAGTTCCCCGATTCATACACACCGGTGAATTATCTCCAGGACTATACTGCTCTTGGCGGCTGGAAACTGGACATGACAGCCTCAACCGCACAGGGGTGGCAGGTTGATGTTAAACCACTAACAGACATAACAATTCAAAATTCCGAAGATGTAACACTTGCACTCTGGTCAGACGGATCTGTAAGTGACTCTATCCATCTGGTTAATCCCGATGGAATTCCCACCAGTTTCACCGTAACCGAGTTCGGCTCCATCGTGAATGTTGTTAATACAGAAGTGTATTTCATAAACATGTACTTAAAAGATAATGACAATCTGATAGTAACAGGCGAGGAATCCGGCGGGGCATACAGCTACAACACCAAATTTCTGGAAATAGTGCTTAGCGGTAATGCCAGCCTGACACTCTATAACAGCCATGTTTTTGGTCAGCTGTTTCATACCAACGGCAATGCAACTGTAACTGTACACAACTGCCTGATAGGAAGCGATGATCCGGAAGACCCTATTAACAGCGAACTGGGCATAAAAGACAATGCAAGGGGCTATGCATTCGACTGTGACATATCAAACAGCGATATCGTTATCAACGGAACCAGCATACTGGAACTGACAAACTGCATATACGATTCTTCAAGGGTCTATATCTCCGATCAGGGACAGTTGATAGTTCATTAAAACATGTTACCGGTTAGGTTCAAGAGGTAGCCAGCGGCAATGTAAAAAGGAATGTAGAACCCTGGCCGGGGGTGCTGGATACACTTATTGTTCCGCCACACCCTTCCACGATGTGCTTCGTTATGGCAAGACCAAGGCCAGTTCCTCCCATTTTCCTGGATCTCGACCGGTCTACAACATAAAATCGTTCAAACACGCGGGGTATTGCCTCCCGGGGAATTCCACGCCCTGTGTCTGATACAGCAAATACCGCCTGATTCCCCTTCTTCGCAGCACTGATTTGAATAAAACCGGAATCGGTGTACTTTACGGCATTGTCTATGAGGTTAACAAAAACCTGCTCAATTCGGTGATGATCTGCGTTTACAGTAAGGTTGGGCGTTATCTGCTCGGCTGTAATGGTAATTCCCTTATCCATGGCTCTTGAAGTAAAAAGAGGTAACACTGTGTCAAGAATATCTGAAACGGATACGCTTTCTCCTCTACAGGTGCCTTCTTCGCTTTCAACCTCGCTGAGGGTCTGGATGTCTTTCACCAGAGCAATAAGACGCTCGGTATTTCTCAGAATGATTTTTAGATAATCTGATGATTCTCCAGAGGCGTCTTCCTGCAAAGTTTCCGCATAACCCTTGATTGCCGTGAGTGGAGTACGAAGTTCATGGGAAACATTTGTAATAAAATCTTTCTTCATCTCTGAAAGATGAACTTCAGCAGTTACATCTCTGAAGGAAAAAACATAATCTCCGGAATCTGATACTTCTGCACTGGAAAATGCTACTATTTTCCCTTCAAATTCAACAATTCCACTGGAAGGTAAAGAAGACTGGCTGAAAAGTTCCGCTAATTCTGCAGGTACTTTTATCTCCGAAGATCCCGTGTTGAACAGGTCTCTGAAAGAATCATTCGTAACAAGAAGATCCCCATCCCGGTTCACCACAGCAACCCCTTCAATCATCGATTCCAGAATTGCACGGTTTCTGCTGTCCGATCTGGACAGGTCCAGGATCAGGTTCTCATTCCTGGCCAGCGTTTCGTTAAGCGACAATGCCAGGCTGTTGTGCTCTCTGGTGTGACCAGGAGCTGCCCTTGCTCCCAGTTCACCCCTTCTCACCCGGTCGGCAACACTGGCAAGATCACTCATCGGACCGGCAATTCTTCTTGAAATTATCCATCCGCTGATCACCGCTACTACAAGTGCTGTCAGTATAATGAGAAGCATTTCCTTCACTATAGGTTGCAGAGCGGCAGAGTAGCTGTCAAAGAACAGACTGGTTCTAACAACTGCAGTAATTGAATCTCCAATAACAACAGGAACTGCCGTATACAGCATTTCTCTGCCCAGGGTTTTGCTGAATCTTACCGACCGCCCCGGAACCCCGTTAAAGGCTGCAATAACTTCAATCCTTGTTCTGTGGTTTTCCATTTCATCGGGATCTTTTTCACTGTCTGCAACAACGGAACCATCTCTGTTGATTACAGTGATTCTTGTGTCCATTGTCGTTGCAACTTCGTTAACCAGAGAATTAAGAGCAGCAGATGTTGAGTCTGTAATGTAACTTTGCACAGCGGGAACAAGAGCGTATGCAGACCTGGTTAAATCCTCCATGGCTCGCTCTCTGGATGCAGATCTCAAGGTTGTAAAGACTACAGCAGTAATACCCACAGCAAGAAGAGCAATCATCCACACATACCCGCGCAGAATAGAATGAAGCAGAGAGGGAACCTGTCCTGATTCTGTATTCTGCATCAGACAGTCTCTTCCGCTCTGTAGCCAATACCCCGAACATTCTGAACAATTTCCGAAGCTGAACCAAGTTTTTCTCTGATGTTTCTTATGTGAACATCAACGGTTCTTTCAAACACAAACTTCTCACCGCCCCAGAGCAGACTAAGCAGTTCCGTGCGGGAAAACACCTTGCCTCTTCCCTCAAGAAGAATTCTCAGTATTCTGAACTCTGTGGAGGTAAGCTCTTTTAATTCTCCGTTAACCTTTAAGCGGAAAGTTTCAGTATCCATTTCCACAGCACCGCAGACAATGATGTTACCCCTTCTCTCTGCAGATTCGTGTCTTCTCAAGACGGCTCTAACCCTGGCTGTAAGTTCTCTTGGACTGAATGGCTTTGTTACATAGTCGTCTGCTCCCATTTCCAGCCCCGCCACTTTGTCGGCTTCATGACCAAGAGCTGTAAGCATTATTACAGGAAGATCCGGAATATCCTCAGATTCTCTGATCCTTACACAGATGTCTGTTCCCTGCATGTCTGGAAGCATGATGTCCAGGATACAGAGTGCCGGCTCATTCCCCGGAGAAAGCCATCTGAAAAAATCACTGCCGTTTTCAAAAGAAACTGTATCAAAACCTGCCCTCTTCAGATGGAGTTCTACCAGTTCTCTGATGTCCTGCTCATCATCGATTACTGCAATGGTAGTCACGATATATGCTCCGCTCCAGTTGGCAACAGGAATCTTGATTTCAAGCCGCTCCGGGAATTTTCCGAAACTGTATATCAGTCTCAATATCACCCAGTATCTTTACCTGAAACTTACCATACTGCTCGAGACAAGCCTGGTCAAACATGCCTGCCTGCAGAATTTCAACAGAAACTGTCCAGCGTACTGCCCTCCGGACGCCGGCCCCGCCATGCCTGGCTTGAGCCAGAGTAGATAACCTGCTTCGAGCCCTTCCCCGGGATATGGAATATTTTCCGTGCTATCCATTTCAGGGGATCTGCAACATCGAAGTTCCTGGTAGGGGCGGGGTGAAAGTGTTCTCCCTGGCAAAGCACGGCATCCGAACCTTCATCGAATGTCACCGTCTCAAGGAAGAAGGGAACCCTTGAGATCTATTAGTTCAGAACCTCACGACCGGTCTGATCATCGAACTATAATCATCCTCCCGGAGTCTATGAAATCACCGGCCTGCATGCGAACAACATAAAGCCCTGCACGAAGATCACTAATAACCGCTTCGTGCACACCAGCAGTCAGTGCGCTGTACATCAGCTCAGTAACAACTCTTCCGGAAATATCGTAAACAGTTATACAGACATCTTCAGTCTCAGGGATTTCGAATGCAACAAGCGCCATTTCGCATGAAGGATTTGGTACTGCACCATGCAAAGCATAATTATTTGTACCTGCTGATTCATCATCAACAATCGGAACAGGTGGCGCAACAGTGAACTGATCGCTCCAGCCGGAATGGCCGAGATCGTCTTCTATGTAGATCATGTACTCAACACCGGGAACCCAGCTCACCGGCACAGGACCGCTGAAAACCCAGGAGCCGGTGTTAGGAGCTGATGCTGCAAGAGTATCAACTAATACCGCTCCGTCGTAGAGAACAATGCTTACGCCATCGGAGTAAACACCTGTCCAGCTTACTGGAAGGTCCGTTTCATTTTGCATCCATATGGTTGAGCTGTCCGGTTCTATAACATGAAGATATGCATGCAGGCCGAGGCTGTGAGCAGCTCCTCCCGAAACCGCCACGAAACCCTCATTGGGCGCGGGCACATTGCACTGGCCGTAGCCGTTGTAACCCCAGGCCACTATCGAGCCGTCTGCCTTCAGGCCGAGGCTGTGATTATCTCCTGCTGCAACCGCCACGAAACCCTCATTGGGCACGGGCACATTGCACTGGCCGTAGCCGTTGTAACCCCAGGCCACTATCGAACTATCTGCCTTCAGGCCGAGGCTGTGATTATCTCCTGCTGCAATCGCCACGAAGCCCTCATTGGGCACGGGCACATTGCACTGGCCGTAGCCGTTGTAACCCCAGGCCACTATCGAACTATCCGCCTTAAGACCGAGGCTGTGAGAAGAACCTCCCGAAACCGCCACGAAACCCTCATTGGGCGCGGGCACATTGCACTGACCAAAGTTGTTGTAACCCCAGACCACTATCGAGCCGTCTGTCTTCAGGCCGAGGCTGTGATAATAACCTGCCGAAAGCGCCACGAAACCCTCATTGGGCGCGGGCACATCGCACTGACCGTGGTTGTTGTAACCCCAGGCCACTATCGAGCCGTCTGCCTTAAGACCGAGGCTGTGATAAGCTCCTCCTGCACCCGCCACGAAACCCTCATTGGGCGCAGGCACATTGCACTGACCCTGGGCGTTGTAACCCCAGGCCATCATCGAGCCGTCTGCCTTAAGACCGAGGCTGTGAATACTTCCTGCTGCAACCGCCACGAAACCCTCATTGGGCACGGGCACATTGCACTGGCCGTACTCATTGTAGCCCCAGGCCACTATCGAGCCGTCTGAACCTTCAGACACACCCGGCACAAGCAAAAACACAACTGCAGAAAGCAGAAGAACTGACAGATTTTTCACAATCAAACACCCCACCTCTGAATACTCATCTTAACCATATGTTATTCTTATGGTTATGGCAATTTCTTTAAACCACATGATTGAGATAATTCATATATTTTATCCCGTCAATACCATTGAAGAGGCGAATTTTTCTTTGCCTGATGCTTTCGGTAATATGCCCTGACGGTGTTCACAGCCCCGCCATGCCTGGCTTGAGCCAGAGTAGACAACCTGCATATACGATTCTTCAAGGGTATACATCTCCGACCAGGGGCAGCTGATAGTTCACTGATAAGGTCAGAATACTGTTTTCAGCTCACCCCAGGTTGTGTTATTCAGAGCAAGAGTTATTTCCGCATAGGCCCGGATAAAATAGTCACCGCTATCCAGGGGCTCCCACGATAAGCCATCAGAAAAGAAACTGTGAGTCCCAGGTGTACCATCACTCAGAATGGAAGGCCATCCCCCTGAACTCATCTCCGGGTTTACAAACACCCAGAATTCAGCCTCGCAGACAATGGCAGGGTCATAGGTTACAACAACAGGTGCATAATGCACTGCTGTGGTCTGAGTCTGATTGAGCAGGCTTATCGGGCAGGTAGAATCGCCGCTCCAGATTTCCGCGTAGAAATCGGATGTATCCCATGGATAGCTGGCGTGATGATAGAACCAGAATTCTACCTGGGAGACTATTGCACCAGCTCCTGAAGGATTGAAATCCTTTACATTGAACCAGACACCCCGATACATCCCGCCCCACGACAGCCATGCGGCAGTACCGTCATCGTAAACGAGCCATTCAGGATCCTTTTCCTGCACACTGCAGGGATCAACAGCGATCTGTCCTGCAGGGGCAGCAAACGAAACTGCGAATACAACAAGCATTGCTGCTTTCATAACAATTCTCCTTTCTCGTTCGTGTACTGTACGCAGAAGCAATTGCCGTACCAGAGAGTTTTCTTGCTGCACCGGAGCGTTTTATAGGGTATCGTTGAGAGGCTGCAGCCATTAATTATGGGATATTCTCCCTCTAGCGGGGAGTATTTCCCTCTATCAAGGTAACAGAATGTGTTCAGAGGTTCAGTTTTCCGTTCCGGTGTGCCCGAACAGCTGCGCCAGGGTGTTCATTGGCAAAAACAATCCTGTTCTGCCATCGTGTTTGTGCAGGTACTCAAAGCCGTATTTCAGATAGAACTGTTCTGCCTGTCGGTTAAGGCAGTATACAGTAACAGCATAGGCTCTCATGTGAGCGTTTACAGCCCAGATATGCTCAAGGGCCTTGATCAGTGTGATCTTCCCCAGCCCGGTGTTGTGGTATTTCTTGTGAACAGCCATCTGCGCCAGTAAATACACAGGTACAGGATAATATGGCAGTTTTGCGGCAAGTTCTGCTGGAAGGGTTTTTCTGCTTATAGAGCCGGGAGCAATGGTATAGAAAGCCCGGACAGAATACTTCCCGTCTGGAAGAGGCACCGAATCCGGCAGTAGCATTGTTGTACTGATCCCTGCCTTCATGTGCTTTGCAGCGTAAAACCGAATAAATCTGTCCAACTCCGGCTCGCCACAGTCAAATGAAGACCTGTCATGAACTGATTTACTCAGTTCAACGAATTCCATGCCGGGAATTATTCAGCTTCCTGTTCTCTTGTAAAGTCAAGCGCTCCCACCAGAGCACTGTTTGGTTTTCCTGCCTGTTCACATGCCTGCATAAAACGATCAAACACGTCATCCTCAACCACAACACCTGAATATTCACTTATCACTCTGGAGGAATCTTTTTCCATAAGCTTCACCACATACTCGGTGAGGCTTTTCAAACCGAGCAGGGCTGCTGCTTTTTCAGCTTTCGCCTTTATTTCCTCATCCAGTCGCATATCGAAACGGGCGGTTGCCATTTCATCTCCTTGTATTACGTACGGAAACATTCCGTACTGCAAGGCAGTATAAAGCGGTCGGGACATTGCGTCAAGATGTACGGTTGTTATCCGTACAACAGAGAGTGTTATCTGTGAAGTTGCTCCTCTGGTCCGAAAGAATGATTACAAGATCTGTTTTACAGGTTCTTCTCCTGTTTCTTTCATCCAGTGGAGAACAGACAGAACAATAACCGCAATCGCACCGGACAGAACAGCTGCAACTGTGGCCCATGCAGCACCTATCCCTCCCATTTTCGGGATGAGAATGATGTTGAGTGTAACATTTACTCCTGCCGACAGAAGAATACACCAGAAGGAATACTGTGGTTTGTTCATAGCCGAGCTGACTGTGGAAAAAATACTGCCAAAGGGTCTTACGAGCGCAAGCCCTCCGAGGATCGCGAGGATGGGCCAGTTCGCCGAGTATCTGCCGTGGTAGATGGTGTTGATTATCTGAACAGGAAAGATCACAAGAGCTGCAACAACAGGCAGCTGGATCAGCTCTACAATAGCAACAGCTTTCATGGATCTCTTCATTACAGTCTTTCTGACACCGCTGGTCCAGTCGTGGGATATAGCCGGCATAAGGATCATGTTTGCCGCAGCCGAGACCATAACCACCATAGAGGTAAGAGCTCTTGAAGCACTGTATGCAGCCACATCTTCCGGGGGAGCCAGTTTGCCCAGCATCAGAATGTCTGTTCTCGTGTAGATAAAGCCTGCGAAACTGGTACCAAGCGAGTAGGCGGCAAACTTCAGCACACGCTTCAGAGAGGCCCTGTTCACTCCTGCCGCCGGATCGAAAAGATGTCGGGCATTCCATGCATTGAACAGGAATGCTCCTGTATTCGCCAGAACAGTTGCCTTCAAAACCTGAACAGCCCCGGTAAGAACGCCGGTGTATATCAGCCACCCAACTATCCCTCCCCGAATGAGAAAAGACAGAATATCGGCTTTCATGACCTTCACAGTACTCAGCTTCGTAAGAAGAAGGTGTCTGGGAATCTGAGACAGTGCCCCTGTAACAACCACCAGAGCAATCACAGGAGGGATACCTGAAAGCTGTATTTCAGGGTAGAAAGAGTTTATCAGGTCACCGAACAGCAAAAGCCCTGCAGCGGTGATCAAACTGAATACAAGTGTAACCAGCATAGCCGTGTTGGCTGTGGCGGATGTTTCTTTGCTGCTTTTCTCACTGCCCAGTTTAAGAAGAGCACTGAGTACAAAGCCGCCGCCGAGAAGACCACCAAACAGTTCTATTGAACGGGAAAGGGCATACACCGCATAGGCGTTATCCGGCAGGTATCTTGCGATGAGTATGGAAATTACACCCCACATAGCAAGGGAACCCTGGCTTACAAGCGCGGGAAATCCAAGATTCAGTATCTTACTTTTTTTCAGTACCATTCCCCTGCCTGCGGAACTGGTTTCTGACATCTGCCAGTACACCTTTCACGAAGGGACCTGATTCCGGAGAGTCAAGGACAGATCTGAACCATGTGAGAAAAACTATCCACACTATTGAGAGAATGAAGGCGACAGCTACATGTGTTATCACCATAACGGCCCTTTTAGGATACACCCTGAGGTATTCAGGTGCCGGCGGTACGATTATTTCTATTGTGGGACTTTCCTTTGATTCCTCAATACGCAGGTTTTCCAGCTCCTGCCTGAGGAACAGGTACACGGCGCTTCTGGTTTCTATGTCCACCACAAGGTTTTCGTACTCGCGCATGTAGGCGGGCATACTGTCCATTACCGGAAAGATACTCATGGAGTCTCCTGAAGAAGACCTTACCCTCAGCGCATCTTCCAGATACCTGTACTGCGCACTGGCCTGGCTGTATATGGCACTTCTTGACGAAAGATTGCCGGAAAGCCCCTGGAGCACCGCACCTGCGGAAACCATTTCACTCTCTATGGAAGCCATAACATCCATCATGCTTGAGGCCTGCTGTTCCGGGAAGATCAGGCCTGTTCTGGCTCTGAAAGATTCCATGGCATCTCTTGATGCTTCAAGCGAGTCCTGAGCAATGGAAAGAGCACTTTCAGTCTGAATTCGGCTTCTTCTGGCTCTGCTGGTAACAAGAGTTAAAAGCTCCTGGTTGGCAAAGTCCACGATGTCGTTCACAATGGCGGCAGCTTCCGTTCTGGTTCTGCCCTCGGCGGTAATAAATATTATTCCCTCTGGTGAAAGGGTTACAGAAAAGTGTTCCCCGAATTTCTTTGTGGCTTTTTCCATACTGTTTGCCCGGTATCTGTTGATGAGATCATACTTCAGTATGATTCGTTCCTGTATTCTCCGGGAACCCAGGATCTGTGTTGCAAGGGTAATATCAATTCCTGCAGGCTGGGGAAGCACTCCGGAACCAAGAGCCCCCATAACACCCATCGCATCTCCCAGACCCAGCGCTCCGGCAGAGGCAGACAGAGAAGAAGAGGTAGACCCGGGAACGATAGCCGCTGCCCATGCACTCCATCTCGGGGTTCTGGTCAGTGCCCACACGGAAGACAGCACAGCAACAACAAAACACAGAACAACAATACTCCGGGCACTGGCAGCTACCTGTTTCACAACCCTGCCTGTGAACTTCTCTGAAACGGTTTTATCTGACATCACTACCTACCTCGACAGGTTGATGATCACAGAGGTAATTCCCACAACTGTAGCAAGTATGCCTATTTCCTGTGCATGCTGAGCCACCCAGTTGTACGGAACCTCTATAACATCACCTGGAAGAACTTCTGTTTCCAGCGCCTCATCTCCAGAGGCAAGAACAACACCATTTCTTGTAACTGTAGTGCCTCCAATATTGGCATTGTAAACTTTTCCTCCGGCTCTTTCAACATAAACTCTTGCAGTTGCGCCAGGAGTGTACGAGATAATACCACGCTGGTGAACAGCCCCTGCAACATAGATATCATTGCCCTCCACCACCAGCCGGAGAGTGTCACCAGCCTCAACCGGAGTCAGAGAAAACCCCTGATTTTTTACCCACACAGGGGAAGTGCCGCGGCTGGTTATCAGAACGCTCCTTGCAAGATCAATGTTACCGGATATACCACCGATTCTGTACATCAGATCTTCCACAGTTTCCCCTGGAACCGCATCCCATGTTTCAACCTCGGGAACCGCATAGGCATCGTTGTAGTTTCTGATACCAGGCCTCACTACATACACTGGAGAGATCAGAAGTTCGAACACAACGCCGGCACCACCATCAACAAACGGATCGCACACCGGTTTTCCTGTGAGTGGATCAAAGTGCAGATCCACATACACTGAATCCCCTTCATCAGTGATCATCCATCCAGTTCTGGAAGAGTAGGAGGACATTCCTCCAGCGGCGCTTACCAGATCGCTGACACGGTTAATGGCGTACAGTGTATACCTGCCAGGATGTGCAACCATACCGGTGATCCAGACTCTCACAGTTCTTGGCTGCAGAAGGGAAAGGCCAACTTCCACATGGCTGTAATACCTCCGTGTAAGTGCCCTGAGAGCCTGTTCAGCCTGGTTGATGGTAAGCCCGGTGACACTTAGCTGGCCGACACCGGATACCTGTATTTTTCCATCTCCGGAAACCTGGCTCGTGGTTATGGATCCCAGCCCGGAAACCATCATTACTTCACTGATTCCACCCTCAACAACAACCTGCAGAACATCTCCGGCACCAAGAATGTATTCGTCCCTGTCTACCGATTCAAAAATTGAAAACTGAGAGGCCTGTACCTCCGGTGCGGATGAAACATCCTCAGGCAGTTCACCTGGAACAGAAAAAAGAATAAGAAAAAGTGCAAGCATTACAGAACCGTTCTTCTGAAGTACTCTATAGTTTCTTTCAGCCCGTCTTCAAGGGATACTTCCGGTTTCCAGTTCAACACACTGCCTGCAGTTGTGATGTCCGGCTTTCTTACTTTCGGATCATCCACTGGAAGATCCCTGTAGGTAAGAGAGCTGGCACTTCCAGCAAGCCTTATCACTTCAAGAGCAAACTCCTTTACCGTCATTTCATTTGGATTTCCAATGTTTACAGGATCGTGGTAACCGCTCTCCATAAGCGCGATAAGTCCGTTAACCGTATCGGAAACAAAACAGAAACTTCTGGTCTGTTCGCCGTCACCGAAGATTGTGAGATCTTCATTTTTCAGGGCCTGACACACAAATGAGGGAACAACGCGGCCGTCATCCGCCCGGTTGCGCGGCCCGTATGTATTGAAGATCCGTGCGATTCTTGTGTCTACACCGTGGGTTCTGTGGTAGGCGAAAACAAGTGCCTCAGCATACCTCTTGGCCTCATCGTACACTCCTCTGGGGCCTACAGGGTTAACATTTCCCCAGTAGCTCTCCGGTTGGGGATGTACCAGAGGATCACCGTAAACTTCGCTGGTTGAAGCAAGCAGAAGCCCCGCGTTTTTTTCTTTTGCCAGACCCAGGGCCTTGTGTGTACCCAGTGCACCAACCTTCAGCGTCTGAATGGGATACATCAGGTAATCAATAGGGCTGGCCGGGGATGCCATGTGGAAAATAAAATCGATATCTTCGGGAATGTATATGTACTCGGTGACATCGTGGTTTATGAATTTGAAATCGCTTCTTCCCGCCAGATGTGAGATGTTGTCTGTGCTGCCTGTTATAAGGTTGTCCAGAGCAATTACAGAGTGGCCCTTCTCAAGAAGCCTGTCGCTTAGATGGCTTCCTATAAATCCAGCTCCTCCGGTTACCAGTATTCTCATTTATCGGATCCTTTCCGAGTTCTCAAGTTTTTCTGAATACATCTTCCTGTAATACTCGCGGAACTCACCGGATTTAATCGATTTCCACCACTGCGAGTTCTCTCTGTACCACTCAACTGTTGCGGAAATACCGGCTGCGAAATCCGTTTCAGGTTTCCAGCCCAGCTCCCTCTGCAGCTTTGAAACATCAACAGCGTACCGCCTGTCGTGTCCCGGCCTGTCTTCCACATGCCGGACAAGGTTCCTGTCGGCACCGGTAGCTTCAATTATAGCGGTTGTAACTTCGGTGTTGGTTAATTCCTGCCCGTCTCCCACATTGTAGATCTGCCCGGCCCTGCCTCGCTCCAGCACAGCGACAAGAGCACTGCAGTGATCGTCAACAAACAGCCAGTCTCTCATGTTTTCACCGTCACCGTACAGGGGCAGCTTCTCTGCTTCGAAAGCATTGGTAATAAACAGAGGGATCAGTTTCTCCGGATACTGGTACGGACCGTAGTTGTTTGATGCCCTTGTAACGGTAACCGGGATTCCGAAGGTTGTAAAGTAGCTCATTGCAAGCAGTTCTCCCCCTGCCTTCGATGCGGAATAGGGGCTTCTTGGGCAAAGCGGGTCTCCCTCTCCGGATCGACCGCTCTCTACACTTCCATACACTTCGTCAGTGGAGATCTGCAGAAACATCTTTCTGGAATCGTCCTTCCGGAATTCCTCCAGAAGAACCCTGACCCCCTCAATGTCTGTCTTTACAAAAGAAGATGGATCATCTATGGAACGATCCACATGGGTTTCAGCGGCAAAATTAACAACACCGCTGCAACCGTCCATGGCTTCGCGGACCGCTTCCGGATCGCAGATGTCTCCCTGTATGAATCTGTATCCAGGTGAACCCTCAAACTCTGAAAGGTTTTCTCTTCTGCCGGCGTAGGTTAGTTTGTCAAGCACTGTAACCGACCACCCCGGGCGACGGCTCATAATGTATCTGACAAAATTGGTTCCTATAAAACCCGCTCCTCCGGTAACAAGAAGATTCATCGGATTTCCTTTCTTATCCCCGCTACACCTGTGTCTGCTTTCAGAAGACTGCCGATACCTGCGCCCTCCCCTCTAAATATAGCATTATTCAGGTTGTCACATTACCCTATCTTACAAGAGCAAACTTAAGCAGAGCTGACTCCAGACCAGCCTGTTCCAGCTGCAGAAAATAAACTCCTGACGCGGCAGGGTGCCCCTGGGTATTCAAACCATCCCAGGCAATGTCTTCACGGCTGGATGAGGAGAACCGCCACACAAGATTTCCCGCAACATCAAAAACACTTACCTCTGCCGCAGTGTCCGGTATACCAGCCACCCCCAGGATATCTCCGCGGCCTGGAATAAATGGATCCGGGTAAACCACCGCGGAGGAACCGTCACCGGTCAGGCCTTCACCCAGTCTGCCTCTCCAGAAACCGTGGTCGGTGGCAAGCCAGAGGTAACCGCGATTGCTGTCTGCTGTTATGTCGTAAATTGTCCCCTCTGCCAGAGGGCTGTTGAATGTGGTGTATTCCTCTAAAGTTCCTGTAGCCCTGAAATACCTCTTCAATCCCTCGCCGGTGGACAGCCACACACTGCCAAGACCGTCACACTCAAGGGCGGTAACGCCGGTAGTGATCTGCTCTACCTCTGTAACTGTGCCGTCGCTGAGGTAAGCAAGCCCCGACGCGGTACCGATGTAAACAGTTCCGGATCTGTCCTGTGCCAGAGAGGTAACAAGAGATGATGGAAGACCATCCTGCACTGTGTATGTTTCCCTGACGGTCTGCATATAGATATCAATGTAAGCCAGCCCCCCATCTGTACCGGCCCAGCAGTACCTGTCTCCTTCGGGCAGAACCGCGTTGACTTCCTTGCTCGGAAGCCCGTCTGCCCCTGTGATGTCCGTAAAGGATATGGAACTGGAATCTCCCGGTGCCCATTTCAGCCGGCAGACACCGCTGGGTTCTGTCTCCTCCAGAGTTCTGTGTCCAAACCACACCGTGGTCTCATCGCCCTGCTCCGCGCAAAAAACTCTGTTGTTCAGAAGTCCATCGCTGCTGTTGAGGTGAATTGTGCGGTCTATGGTTTCATTCTGCCATGAAAGCCAGTCCACACCGTGTCCTATTGATGAAACAAACACTCCTTCACCGGAAGGGCAGATGGCAAAATTCTGGTTGATATCGGTCATGAACTGACCGAGCTGCTGCCATTGCTGATCGGTCAGGACGGAGACTCCCGCTCTGTTGCTGGAAACCCAGACGCTGCCGTCAGGCAGAATTGTGCAGTCCCGGAGATCATTCGAAGCCGGTCCAAAGTCCGGAAGATTTCTCCGCCAGGAACCATCCTCCAGGAGAAGAGCAATACCGGCTCCTGAAAGCCTGTTGTCCGCATAGGTGTTGGCCAGTACACCGTAAAGCCTGTTCCCTTCCCATACCAGACCTGTAAGGGCATTCCCATTGAGATTGGAAGAGTACTGGTGCCATTCACCGTCATGCAGAATAAAACACTGGTTGGTACATCCTGCCGCCAGACCTCCGGAACCCCAGGCCAGAGAAGAAATATTCCCACTGGGAAACAGATCGTCCCGGACCCACGGCTGGCCGGGAACCTTTGAAAAAAGCCCTGCTGCCGTAGCCGCCCAGAGGGTATCATTCTGCCACTCCATCGCCGCCACAGATACCGCATCAATATCCTGCAGGGTCCATGAACTCTCCTGGTGCGGATCTGCGGACCTGGGAAGAAAAACAAGCCCTGCAGTCGTTCCGACATACAGCCCGGAATCGGAAGCAGAGAGGCAGGTAATGTTGTCAGAGGGAAGACCTCCACCTGTTGAAAGGGCATTAAAGGTCTCGAAGAACCCGACCTCTTTGATACACAGCCCCTGTGTGGTTGCGACATAGATGAAGGAATCGGGCATGGTCTGGTTTATTCCCAGATTCAGCGGAAGCCCGTCAATCTGGTTGAAACTGGTTTTGGAACCGTCAGGCAGGAAAACATCTATTCCGCCTCCGTTCATGGATACCCAGAGATTTCCGGAATCATCACGGGTTACATCAGATACACGGTCGTACGAGAGCCTTCCAGGTGATGTCCAGCCTGAATCAGGTACAAGGGTGTTCTCTTCAGCAGAGTAGTGTGAAAACAGAAGACCGCCTGAAGTAGCTGCAAGAACAACCTCCCCGCTGGTGATAATTCCATTTCCTCCGCCATAGTGAGGGAAGTGTTCCCATTCCGTAATTCGTCCAAAGAGAACAGCGATAACAAAGAAAACACTCACAATCTTTCCTCCCACCATTGATAAAGCATCTTCAGACCTTTTTCTATCGGAATCTTCTGCGTCCAGCCCAGAGACCTCAATTTTTCAGAGCTGCCTACCTGCCGGAACTGATCCTGTTTCCGGAGAAGACCTGGGTCTGTAACAGCACGGTATTCTGCTCCGGAAATACTGATAATCCGTGACAGGAGATCCCCTATGGAAAGCCCATTGCCTGAACACACATTGTAAACCTCACCTGATATACCCTCAGCGAGCAGACAGGCGTAGGCCGTTACCACATCATCAATGTAGAGATAGTCTCTTACAGCAGTAAGGTTTCCGGTACTGATCTCTGTGTTCTCTCCCGAGAGTATAATCCGCCTGCAGAAAGAAGGCAGCACGAAGTGACCTGCCTGGCCTGGTCCAAAGTGAGGAAATGACCGTGAGATAACATGGTGTATACCTGAGGAGGCCAGCAGTTTCTCTGCCTCCAGCTTGCTCTTCCCGTAGGGATTACCGGGTTCAATCAGGGAATTCTCTGTCAGTATTTCTTCAGACGGACGGTAGACTTCCGCGGAACTGGCAAGCAGGAACACAGCCCCGGGGGAATATTCCCTCACCCACTGCGCAACGCTGTGTGTACCCCCTGCATTGACTTTCATCACCTTGTCTGCGTCGGACATGGAATGGGCAACCGAGCTTAGACCTGCCAGATGTACTACATACTGTACTTCCCCTGGAAAGGAGGAAGGCGGGCCGGGAAGTTCCCATTGAATCCTTTTCACACCTGGAGGAGCATAGAAATCCGCAGTGCTGTCTGCGGCTATATCGCCTTCCCCCAGCTGAAACATATCCATAAGCCGCCGGCCGACAAATCCACCGGCCCCGGTTACAAGAATCGGGCCATCTTTCAAAGTGAATCCAGCTGCTTTTCTGCTCAAATCCGTTCTCCCAGTTGTCTGATCTCCCGCCGCAGAACAATTCCCGTATTCCTTCTGACTCTGTCAGTTACATATTCGATAAGGTGCATCACATCCGAACTTGTGGCACCGCCTGCGTTTTCGATAAAGTTGGCATGTACTCTGGAGACCACCGCTCCCCCTGTTCTGTACCCTTTCAACCCGCAGTCTTCAATCAGTTTTCCCGGCGGAGGTCCGTTATCAGGACGGCGGAAAACACTTCCGGCATTGGGAACATCAAGGGGAAACTTCCGCCTTCTCAACTGCAGAATCTCCCTCGCCTCCCTGCGAAGTTCACCGCTGTTTCCCACTGCCCTGGAGAGCCGCAGCGTTGCGCCGAGAACAACGGCACCGTTTTTCTGAAATACACTGGTTCTGTAGGCGAAACCGCACTCCTCCGCGGTAAGATACTCAATTGCACCGCCTGGATGAAGCACTCCAACTTCTTCAACGAGATCGGAAATACTTGATCCGTACGCACCTGCATTCATAAAAACAGCTCCGCCAACAGTACCGGGAATACCCACGGCAAAAACAAGACCGGTTAGATCGGTGGAGCAGGCAGCTCCAGATACAGAGGGAAGGTGCGCGCCACCGCCGGCAGTGACCAGGTTCCCTTTGAATGAATACTCTGTAAAATCTCCCTTCAGTAGAACAACAACACCGTGCCACCCTTCAGACGGTGCGAGTGTGTTGGATCCTTTCCCGAGAATCACCCATGGAAGTGATCTTTCCCGAAGCAGGTTAAGTACCTCTGCAAGTTCCTGTTCCGATGTTACAGCACAGGAAGCGGTGTAACCGCCTATACCCCATGTTGTGAAATCCGAGAGTCTGATCACTTTGAACCGGTCCGGCGCGGCCTGCATAGCTTTGTCAAATATCATTTTCTGTAGTCTCCCCCGCGGAGTCCGATCAAACATGCTCCAACCGCCAGGTATGTAAACAGAACCTGCGGTCTGCGGTGTTTCTCCATAAAAGCAAGCACAGCCCTGTAAACCGGCGAGAACAGAGCTATCCTTGTAAGTATTCTCATGGGAAACAGATACGCCGGTTTTGAAAAAACAGGCTCCACCCAGCGGCTTCCCAGAAGCCCCTTTATCTCCGGGTGTTTCTGCAGTGTGTACTTCAAACCGGTACCACCGTACTCAAGCATCTTCCCGGAATGCTGTGTTACTGTAACGCTGTCCAGATGGTTGACTGAAAGAAGAGGGTCCCAGTAAAAGGAAACACCCATCTGCTTCAACCGGTAGCCCATCTCCGTGTCTTCGCCTCCGTAACGATCTATGGCCGTATCGAACCCACCGGCCTGCTTCAGCAGGGTTGAGGTAACAGACAGATTCCCGGTGATGAAATAATTCCACGGAAATTCTCCAGGAGGGGAATCCCCCATGGCCCTGGTATCAAACCATTTCTGCCATGGCGTTGCGGTTTCACCCCAGGCGTTTACCCTCCTGCCCATCACAACATCCGCACCGGTTTTTTCCCTTACCGCCAGATGCTCTCTTAAAAGCGAGGGTCCAAATTCCAGGTCGCCGTCCATCAGCAGAGCCACGGAAGCTTCAGAAGCCATGTACGCGCTGTTTCTCGCGGCTGGTCTGTTTCCTCCGGGATTTATTGCCACAACTTTCACCGAGCAAAGATCAGGCAGACTTTCAAGCTCCTGCAGGAATTCCTCCTGCACAGCAAGGTCACTTCCATCATCCACTATCACCAGTTCCCAGGGTTTTTGAAGATCCTGTGCCGCAAGGCTTGCGAGAAACTTTCTGAATCTGTCACCGCCGTTTCTTACCGGAACCTGTACGGAAATATCAAAGCTCATGGCTGTCTCCCCCTGGTGCTTCAAGCACATCGCCGGTCCCCAGTTTCCTTAGTACATTGATGATGGTCACCGTCACCGCGGTTCCAGCAAGTACGGCAATCACCCTGTACAAAGGGGACAGCCCGGACAGAGGCCCGGAAAACACAGGAACGATTACCATTATCACCACAGCGGGAAAACTCACAGGAAAAACCTTTCTTCCTATCCAGAACAGAGAAAGTGCCATGAACATGTTTGTTGCCAGAGTCGCGAAAGCTGCTCCGACAGCACCGGCCACCGGTATGAGACGAAGGTTGAACCCTATGTTCAGAACAGCACCGAAAGCGGTCATCCAGCCTATGTACTTCGTCTGACCGGTGAGCAGAGGTGCGGTCTGCGAGATGGTGAAAAGGGCATACATTGCGGCAGATCCGGCAATCCACGGAAGAACTCTTGCAGCTGGAAGCCACTCCGCCCCTCCGAAAACCGATACTATCTCGTTGGACAGTATCGCAAGAACCATGGCAGCCCAGTTAACTGTAACCATGAACAGAAGACCGCTTCTTCCCAGCTCGTCCATTCTTCCGCCCTGTTTTTTCTTTCTGAAGATGTACCGGTGCCAGGCCATGCTGAAACCCAGTGTCAGCGGTGCCAGTATAAGAACTGCTCTCCCGGCCCATTCGTACCACCCGCTCTGTGCCATATCGGTGGAAATTGTTCGAAGCATGAACATATCGGCGCTGGAAAGAACCAGCAGCGCGAGGCTTGCCGGTACAAGGGGCAGGCTGAATGCCAGCATTGTTCCTGAAAGATGTTCCGGAGGCTTTTCCCCAGACGATTTTCCGGTGAGTCTCCACATAAACACAAAAGAAAAAACCACAGCCAGAACAGTTGGTATCCACCTGGCCTCAAGAAAAGACTTTACAGCACCTCCGGCAGCCGCCGTTCGAAGCAGAAGGAACAGCAGAACCAGCGACAGCATGCCTCTGGCGAACTGAATAGCAAAGTAAGTGCCTGCCATTCCCTGTGCTCTCGGCATTGAAAGAGCAACCTGCAGAAGAGCAACAGATCCGCCCAGGGCAAGTGCGTGAAGGAACAGTGATGCATCTGTGACATGAAGCAGACCGGCAATTTTATCGCCAAAAACAGCAACGAGTACCGCTGACACAAAGAGAGGGGCAAGGGGAAACAGAATAGAACGCGCGAGAACAGCCCGGTGGGCATCTGTACGGTGCCATGCTCTTATTATTGACGCCGGAAGACCAAGGACCACAATCCCCGCGATTATCTCGCTTACAATTCTTATAACGCCAAGCTCTCCGGCCTGTTCCGGCGTTAGAAATGTACTCATGAACGGCAGGAAAGCGAACTGCACCAGACCGCTTACCACCATTGCGAGCGCGTAAAGAAGGGTCTCTTTTGCCAGGTCTCTCTGCCCTGTCTGCGACATTATTCCGCCCACCCCAGCTCTGCGTATTTCGCGTGCATCTGACTGGCAACAGTTTTCCAGTGGTGTGTTTTTCTTATCCAGCCCGGACCGGAGGCGGCGTATCTGCTGCGGAGCTGACTGTCGAGAATCAGTCTGCGGAGAACGGCTTCCAGATTGTGGGGTTCAGCAAGAGCAAACGGATGATCCGGTATAAAGTTCTGATAGGCCTGCGACAGGTTGGTAACGGTACAGACTCCCATGGCAAGACTCTCCAGAGAGTTAACACCGTAGCCCATGTCTCCGCTGGCAATCTGGTCTACTGCTATGTGACACTGTGATTTCAACCTCAAAGCCTCCTGGTGAGGCATGTTTTCTATAAGAACCATTTCAACAGGCAGCGTTTCAGAAAGCTTCTCAACGACTTTGATAATTGTGTCTGTACCTTTCACAGACCTTATTCTGGGGGCGTGACAGATCTTTATGATTTCTCCTGAAGGGTTTGCGGCAGGCACCATGGAACTGTCGAAAGGCAGAAACAGGTACTCCAGCTCATCGTACCTCTGGAACAGATCAAATTCGCAGGTGGTATGAAGCTCTGTGGCATCCCACACCGGTTTTATAGCCCCCCTCATCCGCAGATCAAGACCGTGGTAGTTGGAAACTATGTGCTTTCCTGCGGCTCTCAGCTTCTTAACATCTCTTCCATCTCTGAAAAAACTCATTCCCCCTTCAAGAACATGTATGTCAAAATCGGAAAATCCATACTTCCTGTAAGCTCTGCTAACAAGCGGAGACCACAGCAGATCACGGAGAGGCATCAGTATTCTCTCTGCCCTTGAAGGTTTCCAGAATATCCTCTGCGTTGTTCCTGTGAACGGTACCCGAAGACTCCCGCTTCGAATAAGCCTCTTTACCTTCCACAACCATTCCATCGGTCCGACGAAGGGCAGGTTAAGACAGATATCCTCCGGGTACTGATTCTTCGCCCTGTAAAAAGTTACAAGCCTGCTCTCGTGCCCCAGGGCACGATGTCCCTGTACAAACAGTGTAAGGATCCCGGTGTAATTCTGCGGAGACAGGTGAAGAATTTTCATGCCCTTTTCCACCTCTTTCCCTTCTCCGCATACAACAGCAGAGCAGCACCAGCGGCCATCTGCGCAAGAGCACCGGGTATTCCGGCGGCGTGGTAGCCAAGCAGGTCGGGGTGTGTAAAATCGGGATGGAGTACTGTGTGCAGCAGAGGTGACCGGCGCGGCGACCACACAACGGCCTGCCTTGACTGGGAGTCAAATTCATCGGCACCCAGACGCTGTTCAAGGGCATTGGTATCGGTAATACCTGCGGCAACGGTTATCAGTACAGACACAACAGCAAGCACCCTGAACAGCTTACCACCTGTCCCCGGACGCATGAGCGGCATAAAAAGAACCGGAACAACCATGAACAGAAATCTCGGACCCCAGCCTGTTCCCCCTGTCCAGTCATGAAGAAAACCGTGAAGAACAAGGGAAAAGACAAAAGGGCTCCAGAACCGCCAGTCTCCACAGTAAAAAATAGCAAGAATAGTAAGCGGAGCATACCAGAACAGCCCTTTGCCCGGGCTCAGCAGAAGCCCGGGAATTCCACGGCTGAACATATCCAGAGCAATGGCAGGGTCCTGAGAATGTCCATCTGAAAGAACAGAGCCGAAACGGTAAAAGTTGTATCCGAGAATTCCCAGAACAAAGGGAAATGCCCCTGCAGCCGCGAAAGCGAACTTCTCAAGGTTTTTGTTTTCCGTCCAGTAAACAGGTAGAAGAACAATTGAATCAGGACGGACCAGAAGAGCCGCACCCAGCAGAATCCCTGCGGCAAACCACCTGTCTGTCTGCATCAGCCACGCTCCCCACAGAGCAAGGGCTGCGGCTGTTGTAACATCGTAGGGCATTCTGCCGTAGACAAGGGCCATGGTACCCACCATAACCGCTAGAAATCTGTTCAATCCAACGGGGCCCATAAACCCCTCGGCCAGCTTCTTTACAGCAAGAACAAGAAGAACACTTGCAACTGCGCCTGTAAAAGCTGCCGCCACCTTACCGGCTGCAAGCCCCAGAACCAGCCCTATTCCCGCCGCAGGCAGAAGAACAACGGAGTAACCTGGTGCATGGGGAACATAGCTGTCGGATCTTACACCGGATACCAGCCAGCCGTCTTCAGCGGTAAAAAGGTCGCGGGTTCCGTAAACAGACTCAGCAACCTGATACTGCGCAGCAACATCGGTTGTCATCAGCCGTCCGCCGAAGAATATGATCAGAAGACCGCTCCATGCAGCTATTGTGCGAAGATCCATGGAGATCAGATCTTGCCTGTGAAGGTATTTCTGAACTGCCCTCTTGCGGAAAATGATTCCTTGAACCTGCACAGGCCGTAGTTGACCTCCATGTTCAGTGTGTAGGTTCCAAGGTCAAGGTAGTGATATCCCATCTTTCTTGCCCAGTTGATAACTTCACGGTAAACAATGTTCACGGGACGAAGGGCCTGATGCTCTTCATTGTGGGATATGTAAAAAGCAAGGGTTACCCGGGGGTTGCAGTGGAACATTATCATTCCGGCGTAAACCTTTCCGGAATCATCCACGGAAATAAACTGTTTCACCCTGCCTGCGCCCAGCAGATCATCCAGAAGCTTCAGCTCTTCCAGCGTGTGGGTAGGCTTTACATTGTGCCTCTGTTTCAGGTTGCTTTCAAGAACAGGGTAGAACTTTGAAAAATCGTTGTCTTCCACCACGCGCAAACCTGATTTTACAGCCTTGCGAACCCCTCTTCTCGCCGACTGGCTGAAACCCAGGTCTATTTCCTCGCCAAGCCTTCTGAGATCTATAACCGCGGTGAGTTCCCTTTTCCTGTAGCTGAAACCGTTTTTGATAAGGGAGAAATCAATGTAGTTGTGAGGCCGTCTGAAATAGGGTAAAGGCGGCAGCGTCATCTCTATTCCTTTGAAACCCTGCTGCCTGCAGTACTTTATAAGTGCATCTGTAAGCTTCTCCACCTTGTCAAGACCCAGACTGTCATCAAGAACAGGGCCGCCGTAGGAGGCTCCCGGATAGCTTCTGAACCACGCACCGTCATCCCACTGCGAAACCGCTCCCGGAATAAAAGCCATTGTTTTCCCGGAACCGCTTTCAACCACAAGATGGTGATTGTCAAATCTGCCTTCAGGGTGATAATCCAGAAAACTCGGCGAATGGAATACTGTTCCGTTGTTTGATCTTTCAACAAAAGCCACCCATGCCGCTCTGTCCTGTTTCAAAACTCTTCTTATTCTGATACTCATCGCACCACCGATATTCTTGCCGGGTAGACAACATCGTTAACGGTAACAAGAACCATGTATACTCCACTGGCAACCTTGTTTCCGTCCAGACTTCCATCCCATATCCAGCTGGACACAGACTGCGCGCTCACAGTTCCCGCGTGTGAGCCGTCCAGCCCGAAAAATTCCACCGTCACCGGACTATCCTCGTCCACACCGCACAATCTCAGCTGATCTTCTCCACTGATAAACGGCTGGGGATAGAATGATACACCGTTCCCCGTGCCACCGGAGTCTCCTGTCTGATTTACCAGCCACAGTCCTTCAGCTGAAGAAAGATAAACTCCTCCGTTAACAGGATCTGTAGCGGAATACTCCCACAGATACTGCGGCGACTCCACAAAATCACTGTTCAGGCTGTTGTAAACACTTACCTGGCCGTCTGATATTCTGTAAACTCCAGCCTCCCCCATACACCAGATCCTTCCCCTGGCATCAAGAGCCATTGTCTTTATCTGTTCTGTAATACTCTGATACTGTGTAAAGCCACTCCCGGTCCACAGCGCCAGACCCTCTGCCGTTCCGGCAAGAAGCCCGGTGCCCGGGACTTTCAGGAAACAGAATACCTCACTGGAGGGAAGACCGGATGCTGTGGAAAATGCCTGCCCCGAACCGGGATACCATGAATCATCT
>Ga0164318_10000024_pt1 | contig 68731 bp, 64 predicted proteins | sample GuaBasSedimGuay9_FD_113734 | JGI IMG/M metagenome (GOLD analysis project Ga0164318, IMG submission 113734) | Subseafloor sediment microbial communities from Guaymas Basin, Gulf of California, Mexico - Guay9, Core 4571-4, 0-3 cm | ecosystem: Environmental > Aquatic > Marine > Hydrothermal vents... | reverse complement strand
GTCAAGAACGTAAGGACGGTTTGTGGCTGCTATAACTATCACACCCTGATTGTCTGCGAACCCATCCATTTCAACAAGACGAGCGTCCAGAGTCTGTTCTCCTTCGTCCTGCCCTCCGCCAAGACCTGTACCCCTCTGACGCCCTACAGCATCAATCTCGTCTATAAAGATAATACTGGGAGATTTTACCTTGGCCTGAACAAAAAGATCACGGACTCGGCTGGCTCCCACTCCTACAAACATCTCCACAAAGTCTGACCCGCTCATGGAAAAGAAGGGTACTTTCGCCTCTCCGGCAACAGCCCTTGCAAGCAGGGTTTTTCCGGTTCCAGGAGGTCCGATAAGAAGAACACCCTTGGGTATCTTTCCCCCGAGTTTCTGAAATTTGGCCGGTTCCTTTAGAAATTCAATAACTTCTTCAAGCTCCTGCTTCGCCTCATCGCAGCCTGCCACATCCTCAAATGTATTCTTCGGCCTGTCACCGGTAACCAGTTTGGCCTTGCTTTTTCCGAAGCTGAACGCCTGACCGCCACCGGACATTCTTCTCATTATGAATATCCAGAGAATTATGAAAAGCAGAATGGGACCAATGTTGATAAGAATAGCCATGAGACCATTGGGACCCCGGCCTGAAACATCAACGCCGTTTTCGCTTAGCAGATCAATAACACCGGCGTCTTCGAAAGGAATAAAGCTGGAGTATTTCAGATAATCCTGTGAAGATTCTCCGTCACTGACCGTCTGGGGTGAGCGAAATTCTCCCTCTACCTCGCCACCGGTGGAAAGAACTGCACTCTTTATCTTCCCATCACGGGCGTAGTCAAGCAGTTCCGAATATGTAACAGAAGCCCTGTCTGAACCCGAGCCGAGAAATATCACAAGCACATAGGCGAGAAGCCCCAGCATAACCCACATTGTAACGGTACGGAAACTGCATCCTCCCAGACCAGGGGGAGGAGTGGGCATGGGGTTCTTCTTCTTGTCGCGAGGCGTCTTGTTTTCACTCACTGTGCGTGTTCTCCGTTTCTTCCCTCAACGCAACGATATCAGGCAGATTTCTCCAGAAACCGCCTGGCCCGTCAAGCCCGTATCCCACAACAAATCTGTCGGGGATAGTAAAGAGGGTTCTATGCAAATCCACTTTCACAGTTCTTCTGGACGGCTTATCAAGAAGAACGACGCTGCGGATTGATTTAGGGTTTCTTGATTTCAATAATTTCTGAATATATGCCAGTGTAAGGCCGGTGTCTACAATATCTTCCACAACAAGAACATTCCTGCCATGCAGAGGGAAGGAAGTATCAAGGGTAAGACGAACCTCCCCGGACGAAACAGTTTCCTCTCCGTAACTGGCGGCACCGAGAAACTCCACACGGACAGGCAGGGTCATAGCCCTTACAAGATCCGCCGCAAACATAAACGCTCCGCGGAGCAGCGGGATCACCACTACTTCTTCTCCTGCATACAGCTCTGTAAGTTCTGCTCCAAGTTTGTTAACCTTTTCAGTTATCTCTGATGCGCTGACCAGAATGTCGTATTTGATACCCATCAAAACCTCCCGGGACCTCTGATTTCAACGCGAACCAGTTCACCCTCTGCAACAAGCCTTTTTCCTCCGGGCAGAATGTGCTCTCCCTTTCCACCCCGGTTGAGCCAGCTCAGTGTTTTCTGAAACTCCTGAAAACCGCTTCTCGGTTTACCCGCCATCTGCCACAGCACCAGAGCACCTAAAACACCGGGCATTTCAAGAAGTTCCCCTGTTGCAATACTGTCTGTCCCGGCAAAAACCTCAATCTGATTCTGGAGGTCTCTCCATCCGCTCAAAAGAACTCCTGAGCGGCATATTCCTGACACAGCCTCTGGAAAATTCTTCTCAACAGCCGGCATTACTTCAAGCCGCAGACGGTTCCTGTTTATCCCGGTATCTGTGTTGCTGACATCCTCAACCCAGCTGTGTCTGTTTTTCGTCAGCCAGTCTCTTATTTCTGTGCTCTGCATATCAAGCATCGGCCGTCTGACAGGCCCCACTCCACGGTAATCCATACCTCCCAACCCCCGGAGACCGGCCCCTTCAAACAGACGGAGCAGAATGGTCTCCGCTCTGTCGCTGGCTGTGTGGGCAACAGCAACCAGACCCTGCTGTTTCTGATAGATCCCCTGCCTTACAGTACTCCACCGGCTTTCCATTGAACCGTTTTCAGCCTGTTCCGGGTGTTCACACCGGCAGGATAATCCGAAACTCTTTGAAAGTTTTTTAACAAACGATTCATCGTTGTCCGCTTCTTCCCTGATACCGTGGTTGATGTGCAGAACATGGACAGTCCAGCGCTTTGCACCTGCAAACCTGTTAAGAAGATGAAGCATCGCGACTGAATCGGCACCGCCTGAAACAGCCGCAGTTATGTGACTGCCGGCAGGGAACAGAGACTCCCTGGAAACAGTGTGCAGAAATGTCTTTTCCAATGTCCTCATAATTCTAATATAATCTCTTGTACTGACTGTCCGTGAAATTGAAATGGTGAATCCGCATCCGTGATGGGTATACCCGGAAGGGGCAGAGATGGTATCCGATAGTTCCACAGGGAGAAAGAATTCCAGGCTCCACAAGTCTCTTCGTTTTCCCGACCTGTTTTCCATAGCCACAGGTGCCATGATAAGTTCCGGGCTGTTTGTTCTGCCGGGGCTGGCTTATTACTACGCAGGCCCTTCTGCTATAGCAGCTTATGTAATTGCCGGTATTCTTATACTTCCCGCTCTGTTCGCCAAGGCTGAACTTGCCACCGCCATGCCCAAAGCAGGTGGCGATTACTATTTTATTGATAGATCCCTGGGACACCTGGCAGGCACCGTTGCCGGAATTGCCGCATGGGTAAGCCTGAGTATCAAAACTGCCTTTGCGTTCGTGGGAATAAAGGTGTTCCTTGAGGTTCTTGTTCCCGGGACATACAGCATGGAGATAACCCTTGCCGCGCTGGCTGTTTTTACCTTCCTGAACCTGCGAAGCGCCTCCCACGCAGGCAGGGCGCAGGTTTTCATGGTTACCGGGCTTCTCACGATACTGCTGGTGTTTTCCGTTCTTGGCAACCTCCACACCTCAGCGGCCAGAATGCTTCCGTTTGCTCCCAATGGAATTCGGGGAATCGTTGAAGCCACAGCTCTGATCTTTGTTGCTTTTGGAGGGCTTACAAAAGCTGCAAGCGTAGCTGAAGAGGCAGCAAATCCCCGCCGGGACATTCCCCTCAGCATGATGGCATCACTTGCAGTGGTAACCTTCCTGTACTTCACTTCAGTTACAGTGTGTGTAGGAACGCTTGAAGGAGGTGTTCTTGCCGCTTCCATGACTCCGCTTTCAGATGCAGCCGCAACATTCGCCGGCAGAACAGGGTTCATAGTTATGGCGGTTGCGGCGATCTTCGCATTTCTATCAACGGCCAATGCGGGAATTCTGGCTTCGGCAAGGTTTCCCCTGGCAATGAGCAGAGACCGGCTTGTACCGGCTGTAATAGGCAGAATCGGATCCAGGAGCGGAACTCCGTGGTTCTCCATCGCTCTCACCAGTGTCTTCATTGCCTCCATGCTGTTTGTCAACTTTGTGAGACTTGTAAAAATGGCCAGTGCCATGCAGATATTTCTGTTCATGCTGACCAATGTGGTTGTTATCGTAATGCGGGAAAGCCGAATTCACACCTACAAACCCTCTTTCAAAAGCCCGTTGTACCCCTGGATGCAGATACTCGGTACGGCATCCATGCTGTTCTTTCTGGTGATGATCGGTACCGATGCTCTGATTGCCTCTTCCGCTGTAATCTTCGGAGGATCAATCTGGTACTTTGTTTACTCCAGAAAGCGTGTGCAGAGGGATTCGGCTCTTCTTCATCTCGCAGCAAGAATCTTTCCCGGAGAACTTAAATTCAGAAATGAATCCATAACCCGGGAACTGAAGAAAGTTCTCATGGAAAGAGACATAATAACGGAAGACCGTTTTGACAGACTTGTCCTCAGATCAGAAATTCTTGATATCCCAGAATCCATGGAGCTGAAGGAATTTCTAAAAATAGCAGCAGAAACAATCGCACCATCTCTGGAAATGCAGCCAGCTGAACTCTATCAACTACTGCTTGAAAGAGAAAAGGCATCACCTACAGCACTGCGTCCGGGGCTTGCAATTCCTCACATAGTTGTTCCTGGAAATGGAAAGTTCACTGTAAATCTTGCAAGATGTACCGGAGGAATCAATTTTGGGAACCCATCGGAACCTGTACACACTGTGTTTATCCTTGCCGGAACCATGGATCAGCGGAACTTCCACCTGAAAGCCCTTATGGCAATCGCGGAAATTACTACAGCCCCCGGATTTGACGAGGCGTGGAGAAAGTGCCGCACAACCCAGGGTTTAAGAGATCTTGTTCTGCTGTCCAGAAGACGGAGAGAAGTTTAACCAGTGCTTAAGAAAAGGCGCCGGAAAAACCGGCGCCTGGTAGCGGCGGAGGGACTTGAACCCCCGACCAGCGGATTATGATTCCGCTGCTCTACCAACTGAGCTACACCGCCACGGCAGAGGTGCTGACCATACTGTAGAACACAAGTTTTGTCAAGATTTTACCGAGTCGTCGGAAGACTTTATCTTGCGAAGCATTATAGCATCACCGGTTCTAACCTTCTTGAGTACCCCGCCGCCAATAAACAGACAGACTATCCAGGCAAGTACAGAACTTCCGAGAATGCCCAGAAGAGCTACCGCAGGAACGGGAATGTAGTACTGAAACCAGAAAACAAGAGCAAAAACCAGAACCGCAATCACAGGAATAAGTATCAGTTTTAAGGCCCTTGAACTCATTTCCGCCCTCTTCTGGAACCAGTTTTCAAGCATCTGAAGCTTTTCTTTGTCTGAAAAATCAAAAGAAGAGGAGTCAGCAGAATCAGTCATGTGTTTCCATCCTTTCACTGATGGTCCTGAAAATAGTATCCCGTTCTACAGGATCCAGAGCACCGCCGCTCTTCTGAACACGAAGAAGAACAGAAACAGCACCTGACCACCGTACAATACTTGCTGTAACAGTATAATCTCTGACCACTGCGAGAAGACCTTCCATATCATGGCACTCGCTTTTTCTGGCACAGCAGAACAGAGTGGCTACAGATTTGTTTCTTCCTGGAACATCTTCATAAACAACCTTCTCTGTTACTTCATCGTCTGAAAGAAGAGAGTTGATTGTTTTGAAGAGCAGTCTGATATGCCTGGAAAGCTCATCAACAGGAACTGAAGCTCTCATAAAATCTTCCAGGCTGTAGTAGAAGTCGGTAACAACAGTGTAGGGAATGTCTGACAGTTCCTTTCTTATCTCATCAAGCTGGTTTACATCATTCTGGCGCATGCCCTGATCAAAATCTCTGAAGTTGCCAAAGCTGTCCTGTATGGCCTGTTTCACTATGGAGTAAGCATCTTCCAGCTGGTCGAAGTGCTCCCGTTCTGCCACAAAGTCAAACACATCGATCCATACATCTTCTCTTCTGGACGGCGATTTAAAAGAGTTGACTCCGATACCTCTCTGAAGGCTGAGATTCTTCACAAGCTTGAGTATCCGGTTGTCGTGGTTCTGTGTATCGTTGGCCTCCCCGGCAGCAGTGACCAGTAGAAGTTTGAGCTCCGCGTTGAATGTGGTAACATTCTCCAGTGCTATGTATGCCTGGTTAACACCGGTGGACCGGCACTCTTTTATAAGCAACGGCAGCAGAGCCCTTCCTATGTGCTCTGTCCCGCCGTAGTGATGAACCCTGTGAAGTCTTTCAATACCCCTGGAAACCAGAAGTTTTTTGAGGTACTCCCTTATTACCTTCAGCTCTTTGCGGTTCGCGCTCATACCGTTGGGCCCTGTCATTTCGACCCTTATAGACACTATTCCATCACCTGTTGTGTATTTTCTCTGGTGACTTACAGTTGAACCGGGCCACGCGACAGAAAGAGCCGCAGTCAGGTCCTGGAAGGAAATATCACGCTCATAACCCACTATGTTTATACCGGTAAGATGTTCACCTTTCGCTCTGATATTTCTGATTTTGTAAGAGGGAACACCACCTTTTTTTCTGACACTATCCACGAGATCATGATTTGTTTTAACAATCCAGGCCAGATCGGAATCCTTTCTGGCAAGCAGGTACTGGTCGGATCTCGAACTAATAAAAAGAACAAGCTGCCCTTTCTTACCCAGTATACCTTCAGGGATATGTCCCTTGTAAATGCGGTGAAGCTCTTCAAGTATTCCCTGATAACACTCTACCCTGTCTGCCGACCTGTCGAGAAGAGAAATCACACCCTCCCTTCCAACGGCAAGTCTCTGCAGCAGTTCCTTCAGCTTGTATGTATCCTCTTTGAACTTGTTTCCCCGCTCTTCTTCGGAATCTTTTATCACAATACCGGTGATGATGGTTCCCCTTCTAACACCGTCTTTCTCCACGGCGAAGCCCTCGAGAAGATCTAGATTCCACCCCTCATGGTGTAGCTCTCCCACCACAACAGAGGCGAGACCCGCCCAGTCCACAGCGCTTACACCAAGCAGGGCAAGGCCGTCGCGGACATCAACGGTAATCGAAACATCTTTGTCGGAGCTGAAAAGCCGGGAATAGATCTCCTGCCGGCGATCTCCCGGAATAATTACAACAGGGCAAGCCTCACCAAAATGATTAGGCTGCTCTTTTTTGATGTGTTCTTCTCTATCCATTGGGCAATTATGAAACACAAACGCTGCATTGACCAGTATTGACAGATATTCAGATAGTTAGTATTCTTCAGCGCTGCTGAGGGCGAATAACTCAGTTGGCTAGAGTGCCTGCCTTACAAGCAGGACGTCGGGGGTTCAAGTCCCTCTTCGCCCACCAAAAACCGGGGGATAATCTCTCCCGGTTTTTTTATTTTGCCATTCTGAAGCCGGTGTACCAGTCTATATCTCCGTAGCCTATGTTTCTGTAGAATCCCAGTGTCATGGCTTCCTCGACCTGGGCCCAGCTTCCACCTGCAATGTACATAACACTGTCTGAAGAACAGTACACGATTTCGGCCACATTCCCTGCCATATCGGCAAGACCGGCGCTTGACAGAGGGTAGGAGCCGCTGGGCGCGGTATACAGAAAGCCGTCAAGATCCCGCTGCTGCCAGTCATCCAGAGCCATGCAGTTGGCAGGAACACCAGGCACCTCTGCCGGAGACAGGTTTCCCCACGGATACTGACCGGCAACAGGTCCGGACAGACCGATGGAAGCAGCATACTCCCATTCATTCCTTGTGGGCAGTCTGGCACCCAGAACAGATGCCGCTGTTTCGGCTGTTCCCGGGCTGACGTTCACAACCGGATAGTCAGGGAATTCATAAAAATACCCGTCCATCCCCGGGAAACCGGGATCTGCCGGGTGGGAAAGCCCTGCTCTGTCAGCAAGATATCGGAACAGGCGGTTGCTGACTTCGTTCTTCTGAAGCTGAAAAGACTGAACTTCCACAGTTTCGCCGGCAGAGTTTACGAAAGTGCCACCGGGAATTGTAACAAACACTGTATCTTCCTGCTGTACGGGAACCGCTGCGGGAATCAGTTCCGGCTGCTGCCCGCAGCCGGCAAGAACAAGAATCACAAAAGGAACTACCTTCAGGTATCCCTGCATTTACTGCTTTTCCTTCCTGTTTCCAGGTTTAAGAACTATTGCAGCCGGGATCACAACGCAGTATCCCAGAATCAGCATCACAGGAGACAATGAAATGTGCCCTGCCCGGAGAAGAAACCAACCTGCAGTTATCACAATCAGACCTGTAGCAAACAGTATGTAGTTTACTCTGCCGAAGGGTACAACATTCTGCTTCTCATCTGAAGAAGCAGGCTTTTTATCTTTTGCCATTTTCTTCCTTTCACAGTAAAAGTAAATTTTCCAGCGTTCTAACCTAAAACATCTCCAGCGGAATTGGGAACCCCGGTTACCCAGCTTCTGTGTACCGATTCATTTATTGCTTTACCAACCACATGAAACGAACCGGTAACCACCATGGAATCGCTGCCAGCCATCTCCCTGCAAACAGCAACCGCTTCAACAATATCCTCCCGGACTTTCACTTTGAATCCCCGGCTGCTCATGTAACTGCCCAGTTCAGCAGCTTCAAGCTTTCTTTCACTTTCTGGTGTTGTAACAACCACAGTTCCAGTAATACGTTTAAGCAGCTCAACCATCCGTTTCCAGGGCTTGTCACTGAGAAAGCCTACAACCACCGGCACAGAATTCCCCCAGGATTTTGTGAAGTTTACGAGAGCTTCCATGGACTGGGGATTGTGTGCTACATCAAACAGAATGGAGGGGTTGCCTTTCCTGTAATCAAGTCTTCCCGGCCATCTGAGAGAAGTGCAGACCCTCTGATAGGCTGCTTCTATTTCGCTTTCCGATCTGCCGAATAGCTCCAGAGCAGCGGTGCAGGCAAGGGCACTGTTCTGTAGCTGATGTTTCCCGGGAAGAGGGCTTCTGCTTACCGGCACAGGAAAAACACGCCTGAGGTTTTCCCGTTCAACCGCACTGTCTATCACTTTTTCAACACCATAAGTCTGTGGTGCGGCAACCAGTACTGTTCCAGGTGAAGCAATGGCTATTTTTTCCACTGCTATCTTTTCTCTCGTGTTGCCAAGAATTCTGCTGTGTTCCACCCTTACACCTGTAAACACAGTTCCAGCACCGTTGTATGTTCTTGTTGCGTCAAGCCTTCCGCCGAGACCGGCTTCGGCTGCCACCCATTTCACACCCCTGTTCGCGAAATACCACGCAGCCATTGCAGTGGTTATCTCAAAAAATGTTGCAGAATGCTTTCGTATGGTGTGTTTGTGGTCGGTTACAAATTCTGCAACAGCGCTTTTCGGAATCCACAGATCATCTACTGTAATTCTTTCTCTGTAATCAAGCAGATGCGGGGAAGTTCCCCTTCCCCAGGATATTCCAAGTTCTCCTGCTATTCCTGACAGAATTGCAGCTGTACTGCCTTTACCGTTGGTGCCGACAATATGAACCGTCTCAAATTCTCTTTCCGGGTTACCCAGGTCTTGCATCAGGGAAAGCATCCTCTCGAGACCGTACTTCATCCCCATACGTCTTCTGCTGAAAAGCCACTTCTCCGCTTCACTGTAGTTCATTTCAGCAGCCCCTCAAGTAACCGGACAAGAGAACCTTCCTGTTTTGCCCTTACTGTTTCCTGCGCTGACAGAACCTCATCATGACACACGGAATCACCGCTGTCTGTGGCGTTTGTAATCAATGCCATGGCAAGAACTCTGCACCCAAGGGACCTAAGTGCCAGGGCCTCCTGAACTGTAGACATGGAAACCGCGGAAGCACCGCAGTTTCTGATAAGTTCAACCTCTGCCGCGGTTTCGTACGCCGGGCCGGAAACACAGGCAAACACTCCCGTGTGCGAACCTGTCATACACCGCTTTGCTACATCCTGCAGCGAATCTGAATACACATCACCGGCAATACAATGCCCGGGCAGATCAGGTATACACCCGGAAAAATTGATGTGGTCGGTGAATACCATTGCGTCGCCAACTTTGTAAGAGGTATCCACAGCTCCCGCTGAGCTGGTGAGAACCCAGGTTCCAACGCCCAGTGCAGCAAGAGCTGACGGAAGAAGTGCAATCTCCCGACCGGAATAGCCCTGATAAAGGTGCCTTCTCCCCATAACAAATACAATCTCGCCGTTTTCGCTGGTCTGCAGAGTAAGAGAATGCCCTTCCACCGCTTCACCGGCCATTCCAGGAATTTCAGAAAAAGGAATGGACTGACCGCTGCCGAAAGGTTGGGTCACCCATCCAAGACCCGACCCCAGAATAACTCCAATTCGTGGAGTGGTTTTAAGACGGTTGTACAGAAAAAGTGATGTATTCAGAGAATGCCCGAAAGGTTCAACGGTTTTCTCCAGCAGCACTCCGTGTGAGTTTTCTCCATAGAAATTCTGTAGAATCCCCTTTTCGGAAAAGCTGAGACCTCTGTAAAGCTGTCTGGCCGCGGAGTTTTCTTCTCTGACCTCAAGAACGACTTTGCAGGCATCCATGTGTCTGCCCCAGTGAACAGTATGACTGCAGAGACTGACAGCAATTCCTCTGCGTCTGTAATCGGGATGAACGCACAGGCTGATTATGTGAAGTGTTCCCTTTTTGGAAATTGTTCCTGAGATGTATCCGACTGCTTTACCTTTGTCAAAAGCTCCAAGAGTATAGAGCAGCGGTTCAGACTGAACGAGGGCCTTGATCTCCTCTTTATCCCACGGGCTGGGAAAACACAGTTTTTCAAGTTTGAACAGTGATTCAACATCACCGGCAGAAGGACGATAGTACTCGATAACGCTCACGGGGAAACAACCCTCTGGTTGAATTCCCTGAGATACAGAGGTTCAATTTCACTGTCGAAACCGTATCTGTCGGCAAGGGAAGATGCACAAAAAGCGACAAACGAAGATCTGGGGTTATCCATAAGAGGATTTGCCCACACAAGCCCCGGACATGACACTTCGCTTCTTCCGGAACCTGCGGCAGCGAAGACCCCGTCTGATATGCTTTTTTCAAGTACTTCCGCCGAGTACAGAGACTGTGGAATAATTTCATCAGAAAGAGGATCCGGCGAGCTGAAAGCACCTGCAAATACCTCTCCATTCCTCGCTCTGATACACGCGAAAACATGGCCACCTGGAAGGGAGGCGGCGATAACGCGAAGAGTGGATACTCCCTTTACGGGAACTTCCCAGCCGGCGGAAAGACCAAGCACTGTTGAAAGGCCAATTCGAAGGCCGGTGTACGATCCCGGTCCCAGAGAAACACCGATACCGGATAAATCTCTGCCGTCAATTCCGGGTTGTTCCAGAATTCTTTCAACCGCGGGAAGTATCTTCTCCGAGTGAAAACCGTTTACCGGAAGAACAAACTCGGACAACAACCTTCCGTCATCAAGCAGTGCCACTCCGCCTGTGGACGAAGTGGTATCAATACCCAGCCAGATTCCACTCAACCTTTACTCTCCTGCTGTTCGGTGTAACACCGTTGGAAATTGATACGGTACATCCTCTTCTTTCCCTGTAATCTTCCATGCGCTCAGGCCACTCAATCAGCACCACCGCTTCGGAATCAAGTATCTCTTCAAACCCGAGCATCTGCATTTCTTCCCTGCGCCCTTCCAGACGGTAAAGATCAATATGGTGAACTACCAGACCGGATCCCCTGATACTATACACAGAATCCATAATGAATGTGGGGCTTGGTATGGCTCCTTCTACTCCTAAACAACGGATAAATGCTCTGGCAAATGTTGACTTACCCGCTCCGAGCGGTCCGGAAAGAAAATACCTGTCTCCCGGCTTTACAGCTGCCGCAAGCTCACAGGCAAGCTCCTCAAGACCGGAGACATCGAGTTCTTTTGTCATCCTCTGTACTTCTTGGGCCTGAGCACTTCACAGGGTACGAGCATTTCCTCAAGGGAAACACCACCGTGTTGAAAAGATCCCTTGAACTTGTGCATATCTTCCTTTTTGAAACCATTCTGCATCAGCAGATAATCTTCCCTGGCAAACAGGTAAGACTTCCTTGGATTGTCATCGGGAAGACCCCACCTGGCAGGATCGTTAACAACAATAGCATGCTTGGGATCCGCGACAAGAGAATGACCGAACCTGTACCTTACACTGTGAGATATTCCGCGGGCGCCCTGTACTGTTGTTATTCTGTTGGCCTGGGTGGAACCGTGATCACTCGTTACAACGATAGTCGCACCTCTTGCGCTGAGAGTCTTTATCATGTCAAAGAGAAACGAGTGTTCAAACCAGCCCTCTGCGAGTCTTCTGAAAGCAGGCACATCAGGTGCAATATCTCTGATCAGATCAAGTTCCGACCTGCCATGGGTAAGGTGATCTATAAAGTTTACAACTACGGCCATGAATCCGTTTTTGAGAAAGTACGAGAGACCGCGCTTCAGGTTTTCGCCTTCCTGACGTGTAGACACTTTTGTGTAAACAGCATCTTTCCCTGTACGCCAGCCCATCCGGCCCAGGGCGTTGTCCAGCAGCGTCTGCTCATAGGAGTTAAGCCCGGGAACTCCGTATTCTTCCACCCAGCGGGTTCTGTAAAATCTCCAGATGTCTCTTGGAACCAGCCCGCTGAAAATAGAATTCCGGCTGTATGGAGTCGCGGAAGGAAGACCAGCCACCATGAAACCAGGTTCCCGGTGATACCAGTGCTCTATGGACTTTGCCATAAGCAGCCATTGATCGTACCTCATGCAGTCAACAACGAGGAAAACCACCTCTCCTTTCCCTCTGAGAAGTTCAGGCACCACTTTTCTTTCCAGAACATTGTGTGCCATAAGAGGTGCAGAGGAAGGGGAGGCTATCCATCGAGGGTAGTTCTCTTCTATGAATCTGGAAAAACCAAGTTGAACCTGGTCAAGACCACCTCCCTGTATACCGTGCAGTTTCTGATCAAGTACACCGCCAAGGCTGATATCTTTTTCCATCCATGAATGGTACAGATGAGTCCAGTCTGACAGATCGTTGTTTCTGCTGGCTCGGATCCTTTCCGTCTCGGAAATAACCTCAACCGCAGCCTTTTTGACCTTGAGCATTCCGGATTCAAGCAGCCTCTTCAGTACAAGAAGAATCTGACTGGGATTTACCGGCTTCGTTAGAAAATCCGCTATAGTCCCTGAAAGAGCCTTGTCCATCAGCTCTTCTTCCTCACTCTGAGTAACCATTACAACCGGCATATCTTTGTAGCTTTTGCGTATCTCGTAGACAGTCTCAAGCCCGTCCATGCCCACCATCATCTGATCCATCAGAACAAGATCAACCCGTACACTTTTCAGTATCTCAAGGGCTTCCCGCCCTGAGCTGGCAGGCACAACTTCGTAGTTTCTCTTTCTTAAAAATCTGATATGTGCCTGAAGATGATCAATCTCGTCATCAACCCAGAGTATCGTTATCAATCCTTACCTCTTCCTTTTAGTGGAAGAAGAATACTGAAAACTGTTCCCACACCGGGAGTGCTTGAGAGAAGCCTTATTGACCCGTTGTGGTACTCCTCCACTATTCTCCTCGCCAGCGAAAGACCAAGCCCCCAGCCGCCTTTTCTGGTTGTAAATCCCGCCTGAAACACTCTGCCCTGATCACCGAACGGGATGCCCTTCCCGTTGTCGGAAACCCTGATTTCTATCTCACCCGCCGGTGAATCACCAGTTTCGCAGCTTACGGTAACTTTACCGCCACCTGGAATACCGGCACAGGACGCAACGGCATTCTTTACCAGATTTTCCACTACCCATCCGATCAACACTGAATTACCGTTAATGATGTGCTCATCCGTACTCTGCACAAGTTCAAGAACAACTCCGCTTCCCAGAAGACCTTTTCTTGCGTTGAAATAGTCTACGATACCTGAGACTGCTGCTTCAACGCTCATAGGCTTCAGATTTGGCTTTCTTCCCATCTGACCGTACCTCTGAGCTATGCTGTTAAGTCTTTTTACATCCGCATTCATGTGAACCAGTGCATCTTTGAGATCAGAGTTTCTGGAAAGCTCTGAATCGTCCTTCAACAGTTCTATCCAGCCCATAAGAGAAGACAGCGGTGTACTTATCTGGTGGGCGGTTTCTCTGGCAAAACCCACCCAGGACAGGTCCTTGTCTCTGGATATCTCTGCTCGCAGGAAAAGAAAAACAACGGCAGCAATCAGAAGAAGCAGCGCGAGTTCGAGAAATGGTATCAGCTTCATCTCGGTGTAAAGGGGTGAGGATCCGTAAAACAGGTGCCCTATTGTGTCTCCCCTGGCAATCACGGGAATAGGGTCATTCTGTGCCTCCAGAATTTCCATTTTCTTCCTGAACTCCATCACCCGGTCTGCAGGAAAATCATCAATGATCTGACCGTTTACAATCTGAGGATTGTTGTTTGCATCGGCAAATATTGTTGGGAATTCCAACCGTGTGACGAGATCCCCGAACAGTCTTCTTGTAAAATCGATTACCTCTGCCCTCTCTTCGCGCAGAAGCCGTTGTGTATGGATAAAAAGAGTTGTATCTCCGCATACCGGACAGTACAGAGACTCGCTTTCCACACCAGGTTCATACCTTTTTCCCGGATATCCGCACTGGGTACAGGACATGATACCGAGTTCATCCCCGGCGACACTGAGTGGATACTGAACTCCTGCCCAGAGCCATGCGATTGTTTCGCAGTCTTTTCTGTTGGATTCGTTCAATTTTTTCACCAGATCATGGGTATACCACAGAAACACCCATATAGCCATGCTGGCAAACAAAATAAAAACGATTCTTCTTCTGAATGCGTTACGCATTGGAAACTTCCATTACCGGGAAGGTGAATCCGGCATCTTCCCTGGTGACCAGGCACTCTTCCGGAGGTGTGCTGAAACCAAATCTATGCATGTCAATACCTGTTCTAAACGATAGATTAACCCTTTTTCTTATCCTGGCGAGGCGGAGAGCGGCATGGTCACCCAGTAAATATTCTTCAGCAGAACCCGGAACTGCAACATCAGAACCGGAATAGAGAAGAAGCCGTTCCATCTGCTCTGCTCCCAGACCCTCCGGACAATCAGCCGCAAGAACGAGTTCGCCACCGTCTTCAACTGCCTGCTCCCACAGAAATACAGCCTTCATTGCCTGATAAAGGTTGACTTCCAGGATGCCGCCAGGGCGGACTTCAAGCGAAGTGTATCTTTTCTTCACTGGAACACCGCAGTGCAGCTCGGCAGCTTTGCAGGCCTGATAAAAAGAGGTATCAAAGGCACCGCAAAATACCTTGTCTGTGCCTGCCACCCTGTTGACCATAATGATTTCCGTTCTTTCAGCAAGAAGTGCTGCGCCCTCCATCATGTCTTCATGCACAGGATTTCCCTGGAGCACGCCGGGCAGCGCACCGGACCGGCAGGCCAGAAAATGATTCTGTACAACTGTGTTCCGCGAAGACACCCCTGGCAGAAATGACTTGCGCCCGCCGGTAAATCCTGCAAAATAGTGGGGCTCAACTGTAGCAAGCGCCACAACCGGACCCTCAAGCATCCACGGGTGCATTTCAACTTCCGTTCCTCTGGATGTCGTACCCACTGAAACATGAGTTCCGTCATCACACATATTGTTTACCGCAGGCGTTTTCCCGGCAAAGGACGACCCAAGAACAAACAGCTCTTCCTGCTGTGTCAAAGGCCTGTGGGTTCCTGTTGCGAACACAAACCTCACCCTTCCTTCAAGCAGAGGTCTTAACTCGTTGAGATATACGGCGGAGGATGGCCTGGTTCCATCGTTAACAACCACGGTGACTGTTCCTTTGATCTCCGCGATTCTCTTCCGGATTTCCAATATGGACATTACGCCTCTCAATGGATAGACTACTTGTACAATCCTGACTGTAGAATATATGCACCACCGGGAGGTACAACATGATATCGAGGAAGAAATTCCCGTTTTTCACCTTGTTTCTGGTAGTCCTGATAGTTTCCACCGCAGGCATAGCCTTTGCAAGAGCCGGAGGCGGGCACAGCTACGGCGGAAGCAGTTCCGGGGGCTCCGGCGGAGGCGGTGACGGACTGGGTATTCTGATCTACTTCCTCATAAGATTATGCATAGAGCAACCTGTTATTGGTATTCCTCTTGTAATAATAATCATTGTGATATCTATCATCGTGAAGAAAAAGCGTCTGAACATGCAGTACAGCACTATTCAAAAGGCGGGAAACCGGAACCTGAACCAGTCTCAGGATTCTGTGGCAACTCAGACCGCTCTGGCAAAATTAAAGGCGAGGGACCCGCAGTTCACCGCAGCTGCGCTGATGAAAAAAGCTGAAGCAGCTTTCCTTGAAATTCAGCAGGCATGGTCAGACCAGGATCTTTCGAAGGTCAGACGGTTCATCAGTGACGGAGTGAACGAAAGATTCTCACTGCAGATCGATATGCAGAAAACCCAGGGTATCCGGAACAGAATGGAGAATGTTCAGGTTCTTAAAACTGAGATTACCTCCATTGAAAGCGATTCACATTTCGATTCAATACATCTCAGGATAACTGCAAAGGCAAAAGATACCGATGTTGACATTGTTACCGGTAAGAAAATCAGAGACAACTACTCCGGCACATTTGTCGAATACTGGAGTTTCCTCAGAAAGCCCGGAGCGCAGACTCTTGCCGGGAAGGGGCTGGTTGAGGGTGTGTGCCCGAACTGCGGAGCACACCTTGAGCTGTCTGATTCCGGTAAATGCCAGTACTGTGATGCTGTTGTTACCAGCGGAGAATACGACTGGGTACTCAGTGAGATAACGCAATCCATAGAATGGAGCACTGCAACCAGTCCATCTGCAGTTCCAGGGTACACGGCAATGGTGGAAGCCGATCCGGCTTTCAACCTTCAAACCATAGAAGACACCACTTCAGTTATTTTCTGGAGATACATCAAGAGCTACTTTGAATCCAGTGCAGCCCCGGTAAGGAAAATGGCCACTGCAGAGTATTCTGATTCCCTCGAAAACAGTCTGGAGAGTACGAGGGACGGGAACTCACACCTGTTTTTTGCCGATGCCGCAGTAGGCGCGGTCGAGGTGCAGAGCATTGTTCAGGGAACCGACTTTGACCGGGTACAGGTGCTCGTAAAATGGTCAGCTGCCAACAGCTGGATCGACCACACCGGAAATGTAAAAGGCGGAGGACCCAAAACCATAAGACCACAGATATTTACTCTGGTAAGAAAACACGGAGTCACCACCCTTGCTGCCACCCAGCTTAACAGTGCCCACTGCCCGGGCTGCGGAGCTCCATACAGCGGAGACGACTCAGGCTCATGCGAATACTGCGGCAGACCATTGAATGATGGAAGCGGCGCATGGGTTCTTGAATCCATAGGTGCCTTCACCACTGCCAGAATAAACTCTGCGTCTGTATCTCCAGTAACAGGAACATCAGGTGTTTCCGCTGACATTCTTCTTATGGCCATGGCCAGCACCATGTATGCAGATGGAGAGCTGGATGCGAAGGAAATGGACATGCTGGCCTCCTTTGCCGGCCAGCGGGGTATATCGCAGGACAGCCTGTCTGCCATCATCAACACCGTTAAACAGCCTGATGCGCAGCTTCCAAGACCTGCCAACACTGCGGAGGCCATGGAAGTACTGAAAGCTATGGTTCGAATGTCGCTGGCGGACGGCAGGATTGACGACACTGAAAAGGCCCTTCTTGACAACTACGCAACCAGTGCCGGGTTGTCAAAATACGAAGTATCGTCAACCATAGCCAAGCAGAGAAAATCTCTTTACAAAGAAGCCAGGAAAGCGGTGAAGTGAAGCTGATTTTTGACTCGGAACACTACAAAGCGGTTGTGGAGAATGGTATACTGAAAGCGCACAGCAGGGTGTGGATAGCTACAGCTAACGTAAAGGATCTGCATGTTGCCGGGGGAAGGCGCAAAAGCCTTCCCCTGCTCTATCACTTTGAAAAGCTACAAAGAAAAGGGGTAGGCATACGGATCCTGCATGGAGCAAAACCTTCTGCCCCATTTCTCAACACCCTGTCTGAACTGTCAGAGCTTCACAGGGGAGATGGGTTTGAGATGCAGCTGTGCCCGCGAATCCACACTAAAATTGTGATCGTGGACAGCCGTTTTGCGTACACTGGAAGCGCCAATCTTACCGGAGCCGGGCTTGGTATGAAGTCTGACCGCAGAAGGAATTTTGAGTGCGGAACTGTTACTGAAGATCCCGAAGAAATGCTTCTGCTGGAAAACTACTTCGACAACATCTGGATGGGGCAGTTCTGTGAAACCTGTGGCAGAAGAGACATCTGCCCCAGGCCTGTGATCTGAATCTGCCGGAAAAACTTTACTGAGGAGATGTCATCTTCCAGTTCGAGGCTTTCAGGTACCTTCCAAGGACCACTGCGGAAACCACCACAAGAGGAATGGATACAGCCAGCCTTACAACGGTGAACCTAATACCCATGAACGAAGCCTCGAAAATCATCATGGGTATTCTACTCACTGCAGCAAATCCGATATAAGCCAGCACCACCTGAATTCTCGCCCCTTTTTCGTACAGCGCATAAGCCACCGGAAATGCAACGTAAAGCCCGCCGACGGTGGTTCCGGCAAGCAGCAGTACCCACAGAAAACTCAGAATAGATGATTCTTCACCAAGGTGCTTTTCAACCCTCTCACGACTCACCCAGACCTGAAACAGTCCTATAAGAATGAAAGCACCTGGAAGTATCTTCAGCATGGACAGTGTGAAGGTAAGGAAGTTACTGCCTATGTCTTTCCCCGGCTGAAACCCGAACACCAGTGAAGCAAAAACAAACGCGATGTAGACGGCGAAGAGAACGGTGGAAAATCTGGCTTTCATAGCACCACCTCAGAAAATACCAGCCCGGTAACAACTGCTACGATTACTGCGATTATCAGGCCTGTTCCGTTTCTAACAAGGGCCGTTTTTATCCCGAAATACTGCTTCTCAACAGGAAGGGTAAGAACACCCACCATCATCAAAGTAGTTGTAAACGCTGAAAGAACCATGTACGGCACACCCTGTTCCCGAAGGATCCCGCACAGCGGAAACACAATAAACCCAGGCATAAGAGCGAACGATCCGGCCAGCATTGCAATTCCCATTCCCCGGGAAATGTTTTCCTCTCCCAGGTATTTCATAACCAGCTCATGTGGAAGAAGGTAGAGAGATATGGAAACAAGGACAAGCATCAGTACAAATGCCGGCAGTATACCGGAGAATCTATTCCAGGCTATCTTCAATGCTTTGAAAGTCTTCTTCCTGTCCGAGAAGAAAGACAGCAGCAGGAGAACCAGAACAACACCGTAAAAAATCATTCTTCCACCTTCAGTTCAGCTTTACGACCTTTTATACAGAAAAAAGAACTCCCCCCCCAGCTTCTACGCATCTCTCCTGATTCTATACTGCCTTTCAACGCCTGTTCGTACTCTTCGCTGACTCTGTCAGCCTTTTTCATGAATCTGTAGTACGATGAAAGTGAGCCACCGCCTGCCAGGTAGAATTCTTTGAATTCTTTCTTACCCCTCTTACGGTCTTCTGTGCCTCCCGTATCCTGCTTTTTTCTCATATTCCGTGTTGCCAGCTCCAGTTGATACTTCTGAAAAGGGGTTTCGTAGGGAGGCTGAATGAAGTTACAGCTGTCATTGCATCTGGAATCTATTTCAACAAGACCCAGATTGTGCATCATCCACGGTATTTTCACTGCAATGGAATAGTCTCCGAAGCCCAGTTTCTTTCTTCCTCTGGCCCAGGTGAGCAGAATGCGGTGGTGCTGCACAGCATAGTCATCACTGTAGGAAATCCCGTTTGCGAAAAAAGTTTTCAGAGAAGCAGAAACATTATCCGGTTCGTTGCACATTATCAGTCCACCAGGTCTGGTGACTCTCACCATTTCGGCCAGAGCCTTCTCCGGAAACTCAAGATGCATCAGCAATGTCTGGCACATCGTCCAGTCGGAAAAGTTATCCGGGTACGGCAGCTGGTAGGCATCACCCTCCTGAAAAGAAGCGATACCCCCGCGTGACCAGTCTTCGCTGAGTTTCGAGGCTTCTTCAAGAAGCTTTGAAGACTGATCAAGACCAAAGTATCTGCCTCCCTGTCCAAAATACTTCCAGTATGTCCAGCCCAGGTAACCGAGACCACATCCGACATCGACAACTGTCATACCCTGCATGAGATTTAACCACTTCGAGTACATTTCGATGGTGTCATCACGCCACAGATGTTTTCTCTGCTCAACAATCAGCTTTTTCAGATGATTCTCTGACCAGTCTTTGCTGTTCTGCATATCACCTCCCCATGCAGGTTCCTCATATTTATAACACTTGAGACCTCGGTATGCACTTGACTGCAGCGAATATTTAGGTTATTAACACCCTTGCGATTAGTAACCAACGTTAATGAGGAAGGGGAAATATGAGATATCTTGCAGTAACACTTGTACTGCTGCTTGCATCACTTGCATCAGCAGACTGGAGTGACAACTTCGACTCCTACACCGCCGGCAGCGGTCTCAATGGCCAGGGCGGCTGGTTCTGCTGGGACAACAATCCTGCAGCTGAAGCCTACATTACCACCACACAGGCAAAGAGCGCACCTAATTCCGTAGATATTACACCTACTTCAGACATGGTTCAGGAGTTCAACATCATGTCCGGTACAGCTACTATCACGGCCTGGAACTACATTCCAACCGGCTCAACAGGTGCACAGTACTTCATTCTTCTTACAGTGTACATGGGTTCAGACAGCGACTGGGCTCTGGACATGAAGTTTGACTCCGATGCCGGTGTTGTAAGCACTGTTGAGGGTACAGCCACAACAGGTATCGTTTACGATCAGTGGGTGGAAGTTAAGGTTGAGATCGACCTCGCTGCAGACACCCAGAGCATCTACTACAACGGCACTCTCCTTGAAACCATTCCATGGAGCCCCACAAGCCAGATCTACCAGTTCGACGCTGTAGACATTTTCAGCGACGGTGGAAGTTCAATCTATTGGGATGACTTCAACCTCGTGGCATCAGGTTCAGCTCTTGCCCCTGCCACCTGGGCATCAATCAAGGCTGCTCTCTAGATCTTATCGGTTAATACAGGAGTCGGGAAACCGGCTCCTGTTTTTATATGCCCGAACTAACACGATTGGAACAATCCGCTGTATATTGATTTTCGGCTGGCTGGTGCACAGGAAAGACAGTTTTCTGCGGTTGATTTGTGCGCGGGGAAGAAATGGACTGGAATTTTATCTTAAACATCCGGTTCAGTATTTGCATGGATCTATACAGTAAGGAGTGCGAAAATGAGATCAGGGGACGGTACAGGCGGAGGCAGCGGTAGAGGACGGAACAACGGCACTGCCCGGGGACAGGGCGGACGCTGTGTATGCCCGTCATGCGGACACGAAGTTTCTCACGCAAGAGGAGTTCCCTGCTACAAAACCCGTTGCCCGAAGTGTAATGCTGTTATGACAAGAGCGTAAAATAACAGACCTTTCTCAACATCTGAATTCCATCTTGTGCTCTGAAGAGTAAAACCATACACAAACCGCCTTAACTCATCTCTTCTTGAAATGCGAGCATTGCATAGATGCTTCAGCCTCATTGTACCTTTCAACAGCCTTCAGGAAAAAATGAAGTTAACATCCCGGATAACAATTCTGAATAACCCTCAAGACAACGAAACAAAGCAGGGAGTCGTTTCGACGCAGAAAACACCTCCTGACCATGGGTTGACATAACTGTACTACTGTACTATTACTGTGGTACAATAACTCAGGGAGGAACAAATGCTTAAAATCGATGCCGGGTCCGCAGTACCTGTGTACGAACAGCTGAAAAGGCAGATAAAGCTTGGTATTGTTTCAGGGGAATACCCGCAAAACCACAGAATGCCTTCGATCAGGCAGCTTGCGGCGCAGCTCACAATAAATCCCAACACCATAGCAAAAGTTTACCGGCAGCTTGAAAGTGAAGGTTTCCTTCACTCAAGAACCGGTTCGGGATTTTTTGTGCAGTTCGAAAAGGAACACCTTGGGATCACAAGGAAGAAACTACTGGCTGAAATCACAGATGAATTCGTCAACATGGTGATTGAACTGGGATTTTCTCCTGAAGAACTCATGAACACAATGTTAACAAAGCTGGAGAGGAAACAGGCCAATGATCAAACTGAATAGTATTACCTGCGGCTACGGGAAAACACCGGTTCAGTCAGACATTACCTTTGAAATAAACGACGGCGATGTTGTTATGATCACCGGACCCAATGGAGCTGGAAAGTCAACTCTGCTGAAAGTTCTTGCCAATATTCTTTACCCCACAGAAGGAACCGTAGACTACGGCTGGCCGGGAGTAAAGGACCCCCGGCAATTCATCGGTTACCTGCCGGACAGTCTCAGCATCTACAAATCCATGAAGGTAAAAGACCTTGCCGAACTCCACTGGAATGCCTTCGGTGTACAGCCGGACCCTCTTCCACTGCTTAAAAAAGCGTCAATCAACTGGAACTCAAAAATAAAGGAACTCTCGGTGGGGCAAAGGGTTATCTTTCATCTTTCTCTGATTCTGTCTACCGGTCCAAAACTGATTCTCATTGATGAGATACTGCACTCCATAGACCCGTATCTAAGAAGCCTTGCTCTGGAGACACTTGTAAAAACCATGGCCGACAGAAAGCCAACTATTGTAATGGTAAACCTGAACTACAACGAAGTTGAACACCTTGTAAACCGGGTAATCTTTCTAACAAAAAACGGAATTCTTCTCAACGAATCAACGCAATACCTTCTTGATAACGCAAAGCTTGAACGCTCTGACACGGCACCGGAGAACACATTTGCTACCAGAACCGGCTCTGGCAAAACTGAACATCTGGTAATTCCGGGCACCGGCGAACAGCTCAAGCTTTCAGACATACTTACCATGCTTATGACCGGCAGCTACAACCGGAACAACGAAGAGGTATAGGTATGTGGAAAAAAGAGATAACTGACACACTCAGGCAGACTGCTTCTGTACTGAGTTTCCTGCTTGTTGTCCCGTTAGTGTTTGGTATAAATCAGCTGCGCCTGGAAAACAATCTTACGTTCTTCAGCTACGCAGTCTGGGGGATACTTGCTGTTGCCCCCCTTCTGGTGTTCTATCTGGCTTATACAATGTTTGCCTCTGACGACAAAGACGGCGCACAGGAATACCTGAAATCATTGCCGCTGCCGTACCGAAATATCTTCTGGATGAAAGTGCTTCCACGGTTTGTGTCTGCATTGCTGTTTATACTGGCCGCCAACTGGCTGGTACACAAATACTGGTGGACACACGGAATGAGCGCCTTCTGGCTTAGCGTGGATATTGAAGGCTATCTTGAAAGTATTTTCATGGTTGCTGTCGCCATGCTCTACGGTTTTCTGCTGGGAATCTCCGACAGAAGAAACCCCTTTCTTGCAATTGCATTCTTGATTCCGGTTCTTTTCATACTTCTCTCTTCCGACACACTGGTTACACGCAAGATTCTGTACTTCCTCTACTCCCATGTGATGAAACCACTGGAACTGATGCACCTGTGGTTTTTCAACCTTCTTCGTGTGGTTTCATTCATCATAGCGGTAGTGATTCCGGCAGTGCTGCCGCTGCTTGTGCTGATTCCCGTTTTCAAATCATGGGATGCCTCTTCAGGTAAAATCAGAAGCCAGAGGATACTGAAACGGATGGCAATGCCACTGACTTTGATCATTGCCCTGTTCACCATTTACAAACTGAATCTACTTTAGAAGGGAGAGCAATGCTTAAGAAGGAAATAATTGACACACTGAAACAGACAGCACTGGTTGCCTGTTTTCTTGCAGTAATTCCCGTTGTTTTCCTGGTAAACAGTGCCAGACTTTCAGGAGAACAGTCTTTTGAAGAGTACGTTGTTCTGGGGTTGTATCTTGATTTTTACCTGTTAGTGATGTGGCTGGCCTACGAAATGTTTGCAGGAGAAGACACAGACGATTCTGAGGATTACCTGAAAACACTCCCGGTCACAAGATGGAAACTTCTTGCTGTAAAAACGCTGCCAAGGCTTGCTATGGTCTGGGCGATTGGCGCCGTCCTCAACCTTACCTCAGTCCCGGTATACGATTCACTGCTGGTTTCAGTGGTGTTCTCTGCAGGTGTCATGCTGTCCGGTTTTCTGCTGGGAATATCCAACAGACGCAACCCGGTTCTTGTTGCCGTATTCTTTGCTATCACAACCTACCCGGTACTGAGTGTGTTTGTTTCGTACCTTGTTTTCCTTCAAACGGGGGCGCCACTGATCTCTCTTGTCTGGAATCACTGGGTTCTTTATAAAATTCTGGACGGGCTTCTGCTCGTTGTACCTGCAACTCTGCCGTATCTGCTGCTGTTTCCAGTTTTCAGATCGTGGGACTGCTCTTCAAAGCAGGTGAGAAGTGAGAAAATGCTTAAACGACTGGCTCTGCCTGCAGTTGCGTATGTAGTAATATGGGCTGAGGTTTTTACTGTGTAATCGGACTGGTTTACAAAACTCTACGGTTAGTTCAACAGACCCATTTCAACAGCCAGTTCCTGTATTGCTTTCATGTCAAGGTCGGAAGAGCTGGCTGTTGATTTCTTTATGACCCGCATTGCGAGCTTCTCAACCATGTTCATTTTGTGCCAGTAAATCTCGCTGCCGAACAGCTTTCTGGCGACAGCGTGGCTGTGTATCTCTTTACCGAAGAGTTTCAGGTATCCCCTTCCTGCTCTGCCTTTGTCCCCGGAGCAGATGTAAAGACCGATCTGTTTTAACAAGAGCTGCTTTTCATTTCTCCGGCAGAATGCGGTCATTTCCCGCTGTATTCTCTCTACATACACAGACGCACCAAGAATTACCTTGCTGTACGGTTGTATATCAAAATGGGGATTGTCTTTGATATTCACAACAATGAGTGGCTTTTTAGCTTTCTCCTGTAGTATAGCAGCGCACTTTGCGGCTGTACCATACTTTGTCGTGTAAAGAACTGCTGCACTCAAGTTTTTCCTGCTCAGTCCGGGCCTATTGCCCTGTAGTTATCCGGAGGAAGCGAATCTACAGCCATATAGCCCTCTGGAACAGAACCTGTGAACTGGTAGATGATGGTATTTTCTGACTGGCTTCTCCATACCTCTGTAATAAAAGGTGGAGGGTCGGCTGCATCCCATACTGTACCGTCGGGAGACCTTCTCCACCGTCTGGAAAGCCAGGGACGAAGCACGGGAAGGTCTGTGTCTACAACCATGTACTGCACATTGTGCTGCTCAAGATACGGCCACAACAGCATCTCGTAGTCGTTGGGCCATGCAAGAGTGGGTTTACGGTATACCCAGTGAAACAGCTCCACATTTGGATAGGTACAAACCCACGCCGAGTCTGAAGCGTTCTGTTTAACCCACAGTGCTGCTTCCATTGCTTCCGCAGCTCTCCCCCTGCTGTCTGTCTGCATTACTCTGATAAACGGCACGATCATAACAAAAAACAACACAATCAGAATGGAAAACATCAGGATCTTTTTCTGAGGCCTTCGCAGGATCTCTCTGAAACCGGCAGAACCTGCAGCCACTACTGCCGGAACGGCTACGGTCAGGTATCTGCCTGAATGCTGATGCAGAACCAGAGCTGCAAGCACAGGTGCTATTGCAACAAGGGGAAGCAGCATCTTGTCTCTGTTCTTCCTGAAAAGAAGTGCGATAACAGCAGGTATTACAAAGATCACAAGAGTCGGCTGGCCGAACACCTCTCCTCTGTGTGTGCTGCCAAGAGTAAACGGTTCAATCACTCTTAGAACTCCAGCTGCCAGGTATCCGACTACTGCAACTGGTCCCTGGTTGTTCCACATATCCAGCGGCGAAGGGGCTGTTTCCCGCACACTCCATGCAGACCAGTGATTCTCGTTCAGCAGGAACTGTCCGTTCTGGCTGTGCAGCGGGCTTCCAAATGCATTCATGTTCCTGATAAACCATGGAGAAATCACAACAAGAGCGGCAAGAACGATCAAACCCACCTTCAGCCATTTTTTTTCACCGCCACGCAGCAAAACCCAGAGCGCAATTGAAGGAACCATAAGCATCCCCTGTGTACGAGTAAGGTAAAGAGAACCGGACATCGCACCGAGAACAAGCGCGCGCTTCCATGAAATTTGAGGTTTGTCCGCCACGATCAGAATCAGGTAAAACAGGGAGATGTAAAGCATCAGACTGTCTGGCTGTGTGCCAAACCACACAAACGGCGGATCAACTGCCATGTAGGCGAGAACGGCAAGGGCAACCTTCCGGCCAAACAGTCTCTTTGCCCAGAACGCACACAGAAACATGGCCAGTAAACCCTGCAGCAGAACCACAATCTGGGCCTGCACCATACCGGTTCCAAGCAGGTAAAACACTGGAACCAGGGTAAATGCCATTGCCGGCTGTCTGTTGGCCTCTGGCCTAAGAAATTCCTCGGACGGGTCGTAAAGAGTCCACTTTACGAAGGTTCTGAATCCCAGCCCTCTCCTCAGATTGTCTGCGAGAAGAATGTGTGAGGCAATTCCGTCACCTGCAGGAATCGGGTTGCGGTGAACAACCCACACCCTGATAAAGGCAGCCGCAAGCAGTATGGAAATCACACCGAGAAAATATGTTTTTTTGCCCATGCCAGCTAATTTACTGAAAACACCCTCTGTGAGCAAAGATCAAACCTGCGTTGTACTTGACTTTGCAAGGCGTTTCCCGGTAGAAAACCACAGGAGGTGTGAAGTGGAACTGAAAATTGCCACATGGAATGTAAACTCCGTCAGGGCGCGAGTGCCTGTTGTTGTAAAATGGCTTGAAAAGGAAAAACCGGATGTTTTGTGCATGCAGGAGTTGAAAGCCACTTCGGAGCAGTTCCCATTTGAAGAATTCGAAAACCTTGGTTATCACTGTGCTGTAAACGGTCAGGTCAGGTGGAACGGTGTTGCTGTTGTTTCACTCTCTGAACCTGCAGCCATAGAAACTGATCTCAACGGTTTTCTTCCAGAGCAGAGCAGGATGATCTCCACCGGAATTCACGGAATCAGGCTGATAAATGTGTATGTGCCCAATGGAAGCGATGTAGATGACCCGCGGTTTAAAGACAAGCTCCGGTACTACGAGGTTCTCAGAAACTATGCCGAAGGCTTCGACAGACCTACTGTAATAGTGGGAGATTTCAATGTTGCCCCGGGACCGGATGACACGCACTCCCCGGAACAGCAGGACGGTACTGTCTGCTACCATCCTTTGGAGCGGAAACAGATTCAATTGTTCGAAAAGCACGGATTCAGAGATGTTTTCAGAAAGTATCATCCACAGGGAAAAGCCTACAGCTGGTGGGATTACAGAGCTGCTTCCTTCAGAAGAAACCGGGGAATGAGGCTGGATCTTGTACTTGCCGACGAAACTGCGATGGAAAGAATTACTGATTGTTTTATAGACAAAGAACCCAGAAAATGGGAGAAACCGTCAGACCACACACCGGTGCTTTTCAAAATAGAAGTTTCGGAATAGAATACTACCGATGGAAGTATCACAATTGAAATATCGTCTACGAAGGGACAGCAATGAAGATCACACTAATCATATTGTTCATACTTGCTTCATACGGCTACTGTGAACTTGAACTTGCACACATTCAGGTTCACGAGTGGGGAGTTCTTACCCTCGGCAGCACAAACCCTGTGTTGTCATCTGTACCTGGAACGCCATCGCCGGTTATCACATCTGACAGCATGGGTTCCGGGGGCGGAGCGGGCCTTCTCCGGGCTCCGGTTCTTTACTTTCACGGACCGGCATTTTCAGGAACAGTCACGGTAAGGACAGACAACGGTTCCATTTTCGATATCTACCCCTCTGTACCTGATACGGACAGAGACCACAGCCACTGCACCTGGACAGCTGATTTCAGCTACAACGACATACAGGAGTACCCCGACTTCCATGGCATGGCACCAGGTGAATGGAACTACGACCTGTGGAGAGAAGTTTACGCCCTGAGTATCAGTGGTGCCAACGACTGGAATGACAAATTTTTATACTATGAAACAGCTCCTCAATCAATAGACTTTCTGCCTTACTCTCCTGCAAAGGAAAGCTTGAGCGAAGAATACATGGGCGTTGAAGCCATGATAATACAGAGACGAAATGAGGGAATATTCCTTGCCCGGTGTACACTGGGAAATGTTGTCTATGGAGGCGACATCGAATACACAGAGCTGGACACAGATGATGCCGTTCTGGATGTACTTTTCGACTGGTCAACAGACATCCTTGAAGCCGACGAAGTGGAAGCGCTCTGGAACACATGGTCTGCCTGGATGTTCCGTGACTACATCTATGAAGAGGGTTACGGCAGCGGTCTTCTCATGTACAGGATTCCCGATGAACTTACCGAGAAACTCAGTGTGATCTCCGTTTCTCCCGAGGAAGTCGACTATCCTGTAGACATCTCGCGCTACCTGCTGGTTGCAATGCCCTTCCGGGGAGAATACTGATGCTGCCGCTGCTGTTCCCTTTCATGGTTGACACAGTTGAAATTCCCCCTCCCGATCTTAATGACCTGTTCGTAAACGAGTGGGGGGTTGTGGTATTCAGCACCGAAGGAACAACAGTTGCCGGTGCTCCTGATGAATACGGTAACATCCACGGTGGCAGACAGATCTACGGTGACCTTGCAGTGGATGCACCTGTAATCTGGATACACGGCGGGTTCTTCGAAGATGCAACTCTTACCGTAAAAATACCACAGGGTTCACTGACTGCCCTTTTCCCTGAACCGGATCTGACTTCCGGTACAGAGATGACTGTAGCCGCCTCGTGGAATATCTCGGCCCGTCCCCCTGTACCCATGAGCGAGAGGCCTGCTCCTGATGTTCCCGCTGGAACTCCGTTTGAATGGGCAATGGAGTACTGGCGAAAAGTACCGTCAATGGAACTGTACTCGCCAGACTCAGGAGAGTACAGATCGAACTTCCTGTACTATGAAATTGGCATTCCATACTGGAACCCCCCTGAGGGTATTTACCAGGCAAGAACTCTCGCAGGATATTACGCCCCCGACGGTCTTCTGATTACAGTTGGAGATACCCCTGAAATAGAGAGGATTCAGCTGATTCCCCTCCCGGACGGATCTGGAACACCGCCGGACCAGACAGGTAATCTGAACGATGATGACATCTGTACAATCATCTGCGACTGGGGAGGAAACAGCCTGAAGTCGGAGGAGATCACAGCTCTGTGGCAGACCTGGAAACCATTCTTTGAAAACAACAGCATTGATGATGAATCCGCAACCGACGGTATATTTCTCAATGAACAGTGGATTCTGTTCCCGCTTCCCTGGGACGCTGTGGAAGAGTATAGCACACTGTATCTGGATGTGCACGATGAAATTGACAGGGAAATTACCTACAACAGGCTGTTTCTCGGTCTTGTAAGGGTGAACTGATATGATTACACTGCTTGTTCTTATAGCCGGGCTTCAAGTTCACGAGTGGGGTGTTGTAACTACAGCTCCAGATATTGTTTCCGGGGCGGTTCCAGCCGATTCTGAGATTATAACCGCTGAACCATTGCTGGATCCGCTTGATGACAGAGCTCCTGTGGTCTACTTCCACGGAGACCCCTGCTCTGTTACCCTGCGTATCAGTTTCCCTGAAATGGGTTACACAACAGCAGTACTTCCAGAGCCGGATGAAGGCGGTATCAATTCAACCTATGCAGTGTGGAACAACCTCAGGCTCACTGAAGCTTCAGACACAATTCTTACTGAAGGCTGGGTAAACTCCGGAGAACACAACTTCCCTGTGTCCGTCTGGCGTCAGGTCGATGCGCTGAATGTTTCATCGAATGGCGAGACCGACCGTTTTATCTACTACGAATGCCGTCCAGGCAACATGGGAGATCTGCCGTTTGCACGCCAGAGTGGCAACCTTTCATTCAGGATGCCGTACGGTGAAATTCCATGCATCGTTCTTACCTCGTCAGGAGACAAACCGATGTTCGGCGTTTTCACCCTTGCAGACATACTGACTGACATACCGAAAGGTCTGCGGTTTCTCGATGAGCCGGCACAGCTCAGAAGAGAACTCTGGCGATGGGCAGACGGTGTTCTGAACGAAGATGAATTCGATGCCTTCTGGAGCACATGGGAAAGCAGATTCCTGGCTGACTCATCAACAGATGTGATGATTCTCTACAGACTGCCGGAAGAAACAGTCGAACGAATAGCAGCTATGGAAGTAGTGCCGGACATACACACAGAGATAACTGTCAACAGATTTATTATAGCAGAGCTTCCCTACAGAACAGAATAGCAGTCACAGCAGCGGAGATCCTTTTGAAGTATCTCCGTTGCTGGTTTTTAATTTCCTATCACTTCAGTATGTATTAATATATTCATATATAATTGATATAGAATAGTTGTATTTCTATTACCCTTATTCATATATTCACAATGGTGTTTAGAGAGTTTCTCTCTTCCACACAGTTCCAGTATGCGCAACACTAAACAGTTGGAGTTTACTATGAAAGCCTACGATGTAATCATTATCGGCGGAGGGCCGTCAGGATTGATCACCGGGGTAACTGCTCAGAAACAGAATCCCCAGGCATCGTTCCTTATGATCAAAGAAGAAGAAAACGGTCTTGTCCCCTGTGGTATTCCCTATGTATTCCACGACCTGGACAGCGTTTCTCAGAACAAGATGGGGCCTGCCCCATTCATAAAAGCAGGAGGAGAAGTTCTTGTAGACAAAGTAACGGAAATTGATCTGAAAAATACCACGATTACAACCGAGTCTGGTCTCGAACTGTCGTACAGGAAGCTTGTTTTCGCAACCGGATCCACGCCTACAATACCAACCTTCATCAAAGGCTACGACCTTGAAAATGTAGAGACTATTCCAAAGAGTTTTAACTACATAACAGCCCTCAAGGAAAGGGTAGCATCTGCAAAGAATGTTGTCATTATCGGTGGTGGATTTATTGGCGCTGAAGTTGCCGAGCAGATAGCCAAACACCCCGATAAGAAAGTTACCATTGTTGAAATGATGGATCACTGTCTGGGCCGGGCATTTTCTCCCGACTTTGCAGCTCTTGCCGATGAAAACCTCAAAAAAGCCGGTGTGAACGTTCTTACTGGAAGTACAGTGGAAGAGCTTGTTGGGGAAGATGGCAAAGTTCATTCTGTCAAGCTGAAAAGCGGAAAAATCATAGAGGCAGACATGGTTATTTCCGCCATAGGTTACAGGCCCAATACCGATCTTGCAAAAAGGGCAGGATTGCAGATCACCAGCAGCGGAACAATCAGAGTTGACAAGTTTATGCGTACAGACTTTGAAGATGTTTTTGCCGTGGGAGACTGTTCCGAGACCTTCGGGTTTATCACCGGCAGAACAGACAACATCATGCTGGCATCCACTGCAACAGCTGAAGCCCGCATTCTGGGGTACAACCTGTGTAAAATAGGTATCCTCAGAACTTTTTCCGGCACTCTTTCCGTATTCTCCACAGAGCTCAACGGCTATGCCTTTGCCTCTGCAGGTGCCATTGAACAGTCTGCTGAAGAATCCAGAGTTGACTATGTAACGGGAAGTTTCTCGGATATGGACAGACACCCGGGTACACTGCCCGGAGCAAAAGAAATCCGCATACGAATTATAGTCTCACCTAAAAACGGTGAGATCATCGGAGGAGAGATCTACGGCGGGAAGTCAATAGGAGAAATGATAAACATCATAGCTCTTGCTATACAGAAGTACATAACCGTGTATGAGCTGGTTTCTTTCCAGGTTGGAACCCATCCTCTTCTTACAACCGCCCCTACAAAGTACTCGCTAATCAAAGCGTGCGAAGACGCCATCTCAAAGATCAACTGCAGCCACGGCTAACACGCGGGTATTCAGTGGGGAGCCAGGCGGCTCCCCACTTTCATTTCAGATCAGCTAAATAGCAAGTCTCAACTGCAGCCTCATTGCGGTATCTGTGTTTTTACCGCATTCAAGAATTCTCCGTCACCCGGACAACACTGTCAGTTGGTAACGATCAGTTTGCTTACTGCCGAAGATGAACCGGCTTCAAGCCTTACCAGATAGATTCCGGGATGAACACCGTATCCAGTGTTCCATAAAACTGAACCGGAACCCTCCAGAAGCTGAGTCCACACAAGCCTGCCTGAAACATCATAAACAGAAAGTCTGGCTGATGAACCAGCGAAACCTGCGGCAAAGGAAACAGATTCCCCGGAAACGACAGGATTGGGGAATGGCCCGGCAAGAGAAGTCTGCGGCGATACCATACCCTGTGAACTATCTTCCACACCGGAACTTCCGTTCAAAGGAATCAGAGTGGGATCGTGAAAGCCGTGCCAGTCAAGTATACAGTAAAGTTCTCTGTCGTACCCGCCTGTCCACAGAGGAACTCTGCGGTCTTTCGATGTTGCAAAGGCTTCACCGATAAGAGAATTCCCGTTCTGGTATACCTCTTCCGTAAGGTAAACACACATCCACTCACTAACACCCATTTCTGGAAGGTTTCCCTCCCACCCGTAACTGGTATTGAACATCACAGAAGCGGCTCCGCCGCCACTGTTGTGCCACAAAGCCTCCGCACAACACTCACCGCTTTGAAAAGCTCCCGGCATACACGCAATACTGTGATGGATACCGGCCTTGTCTCCGTTGGTAAGCCCCTGCGCTATGGAATTGGTCATCATGGATGAAGGAGAACCCTGCCAGTAGATACCACCTGTGTTCCCATGGCCGGCATAGTGTACCCAGTTTGCACCAGTGTTGATAATATCAGTGGGTGTGGTAAAACCATCACTCGAGCGAGCGGATTCATAAGCCTTGTTTACAATCCAGCCCGATGGAAGGTTGACTGCAATTGAATCGCACACTTTCGCGCCTGTGTAACCGGTAAACAGCCCTGCTCCGCAGAGCATGGCCGTGGTCTGCCAGTCACCTGCCGGTGGTGTGCCCTCGTAACTTATGGATCTTTCAACAAAAATTGCAGCCTCGTCTGCGGAATCAAACAGGGCTCTGCCCACCGCAATATCAGCGTAAAGATCGAGACTGTCACCGGGCTGACCGTAGTTGTGATCACCATTTGCGTCCCAGGTACCGTCAAGATCGCTGAAGTACAGATCCACAGGAGCTGTGTCTGTATAGCCTTCGCAGGACAGGTTCACCGACCGCACAGGAACAACAGACTGGTCTCCTGCAAGCAGAACATACTTGACCCCGTCGGCGTTGTATCGTTGAATTATGTAGTTACGCAGCTTCTCGGCGTCATCGTAACCTGATGTGCCTGAAACAATGTCCGCAATGTCCACCAGCTCAGTTGAAATTCCCTGGGAATTTTTGAAAGTCACAAAAGAAGTGAACGAGTCTGAATAGTCGCCTGAAGTTACCACAAGGTAATCTACTCCGTCGAAACCAATGGTCATGGGGCTGCACTGCTGAATGTCTTCAGGATTGTTAACCCAGCTCCGGATCTGTTCACCTGCTGTTTCCGCCTGGGAAGGAGAAACTGCAACTGCAGCTCCCTGATCCCAGGTTACAGTTACATCCACAGCGGGAGCAAACTCAAGCTCTCTGGAAACAGGATTGCAGGTGTACGGATACACAAGAAAACTTACAATCGTAAAACCGGATTTGTTTCCTGTTCTGAGATTCTGTACCCTTCCGGCCGGCCAGAAAGCATCTGAACTGTAGATAGACGGATTCTCATGAATCGTCTGCGGTGTGGAAAAAACCGCGCTGAATGGACGGGGTACAGCCACTGGCTGAACAACGCCGGACACACTGGTTAACACTGTCTCTTCCGCATCAGCAGAAACAGTTACGTTAAAAGCACCGGAGGGAACAACCAGAGCAACAACCTGAGCTGGAAGAAGCGGTTCCCCTGGCGAACCGGCAGATTCACAACCGGAAATTTGTACCCTTGTGTACCCCATGTAACTGGATTCTACAAGGGTGCGATTCTGAAAATCCACATGGTATGTAAGCTGTGCGGCAAAAGACGAAACACAACCCACAAGCAGAACAGCAAAAAGACTTCGCATTATACTCCACTCTTTTCCGGCGCGGGGACGTCAGTTCAATTACTGTTAAAGTTCTTCAGATGGCGTTGTTTCTTCAGACAGCACCGGGGATGCACTGTTTCTGTTGAATAACTCTTTTACCGAATCGTCCTGAAGGGTAACCAGGGTAAAAACGCCCAGGATTGTTCCCATGGGAATAAATATACACAGTACTCCCGCTCCGTACAGGCAAACCTGATACTTCGTCTGCCGGTCGAGGTTCTTTCCCGCGAGAAACACCAGCAAAGCCAATCCCCAGCCGATAAGAATGATCACCCCCACGACAACAGAGATTGCTGCACCAAGTATTCCAAGAGCGGGTTCTTCCTGGGTAAGACCTCCCACGGTCAATGTGACCCCCATTGCGAAATGCAGCAGTGGCAGACAGAAGAGAAGTGCGATGATGCCAGCCATAATGTAATGAAAAATAGAAAGCAGATGCAGCGTATCTTTGTCTGTAGTACTCATAATTCCCCCAGTTTCAGTGCATCGACACGATCTTCTTCAGCAAAAATAGTAACTACAGCGCCGTATAACAAACTGAATCAAACCTGCGGATCAGTTAGCATTTATTGAGACCCGCAAACCACTCAAGAATACATTGTGATCGCTCAGGAATGTGTGTGCAACTCCCGGCGAACCATGAAGTAATGCACAGCTGAAAACACAAGCAGAATACCTCCGGAAATAAAACCGCACGCAGAAAAGGAAGCGGTGTGGACAAAGCCAAAGAAGATACCGGCAGTTACCATACTACCTGCAATCACAAGAAATGACTTCATAGAATAAATCCACGCAAACGGTAACCAGTGTGCCCCAACCAGTACGGCAAAGGCAGGGTAAAACATGCTGGCATGACCATCTGCAGTAGTCATAATTATCAGCGGAAGCCCCAGTGGTATTGTCAGAGCAAGCCAGGTATTAAGAACCGGCAGCGTGCTTGACTCTGCCGGTGAAGACATACCCAACAATCTGGAGAAGCCGGAGGCAACCGGGTGAATCAGCATACCGCCAATCAGAAGAATCAGCATGGCGGCCGGTACCTGCCCTGCTGCCCCGAAAGCGGCAGAAAGCAACCAGAGTACCCCTTCAACCGCCAGATATACTGAGCCTCCAAGGTGACAATGCCTGTACTCTGTGTGTCTGTTGTACAGTTCGTTCATGAAATCAGTCTTTCCGCTGTTTCAAAGATTCTGACTGGTCACCAGGAACAGACTGTTCATTGTTCTTGAAGAGCTGTTTCACTGCATCATCCTGCAGGGTCACCAGGGTAAAGACTCCCAGTATTGTACCAAGAGGCATAAATATGCACAACACACCTGCCCCGACCATGCAGAACTGATACTTCGTCTGCCTGTCCAGGTTTTTCCCTGAAATAAATACGAATATCGCAAGACCCCATCCAATGATAATCAGAATGGCTGCAATCACCACAAAGGTTGCACCTACAACTCCCGCTGCAGGCTCATCATTACTGACGCCTCCAACAGCCAGAAACATGCCTGCGGTCAAGTGAATCAGTGGAAAACATGCAGCAAGAGCAATCAGCCCTGCGACTACATAGTGAAATACTGCCAGAAGATGCAGTGTGTCCCTGTTAGATGCGCTCACTCTAATCTCCTTCTTTGTAATGCTCCTTGAATTAATACTAAACAATTCGGACCATTATTCCAAACGCACCGATTGCACAAATCTCAACCCGTTCCCATATTGCCCAGAACATTGGAGGAACATGAAAAACTGGATAACCAACAGAGAACTGATGAAGTCACATTTTGACGCTCCCAAATTTCTTGAAGAAAAATCAGATCAGGATCGGGGAGTAAACCCTCCTCCGGTGGAATCCCGGATTCTTCCGGATGCTGTTGAAATTGCACTTCCTGAACACGATTCTGTAAAAGCAATTAAACCTGGCCTTGCGAACTGTATTCTTGACAGGGTAAGCAGAAGAAAATACACCACAGGAAGCATTACGCTGGAAGAGCTGTCTTTCTTGCTGTGGGCAACTCAGGGTGTGAAAAAAACTATCAACGCATACAAAAACAGGGGAACTGTAACTTTCAGAACGGTTCCATCTGCAGGCGCCCGTCACCCTTTTGAAACCTATCTGGCAATCAACAGAGTTACCGGAGTAAAACCCGGCATATACCGTTACTCAGCGCTGAGGCACAGCCTGATCTTCCTGTTTCAGGAAAACAATATCGGGGAAAAACTTACTACGGCAGCAGCGGGACAGAGCTTTACAGGCGAGGCCCCGGTTGTTTTCTTCTGGGCCTGCAGACCCTACATGGGAGAATGGCGTTACAAAGGGGAATCCCACAAGGCCATGCTTCTGGACGCAGGTCATGTGTGCCAGAACCTCTACCTTGCCGCAGAGTCTCTTCAGCTGGGGACAGTTGCCATTGCCGCATACTCGCAGAGCAAGGTTGACGATCTTCTGCATCTGGACGGAGTTGACGAGTTCGTGGTTTACCTGGCACCGGTGGGAAGAGTTAAAGAAACAAGATAAACTATCCAGGGATGAATAGTATTTATCAGAAGTGATATTCATAGCTATACCCGCCCCCTGTTACTGAGAAGCCCAAGAGCTCTATGCTGAACGGATAGATGGCAGAACAACAATTCACACATTGACCCACACATAATAATGTGTTAAGTTTTGTGTGGAGGTGATATTCATGGCAACAAATCTGCAGATTGATGACAAGCTTATAACCAGGGCAGTGGATCTTGGACACCACAAAACAAAAAAAGCCGCAGTAACACAGGCTCTTATTAACTACATACTTCATCTTGAGCAGGAGAACATACTAGCCCTTTTTGGCTCCATTGACTATGCTGAGGATTACAACTACAAAAAACAGAGATCCCGAGCATGAGAATTCTGGTGGACACATGTGTCTGGTCTGAGGCTCTTCGCCGGAAAACCAGTGAGGAATCAGATGTTTCAAGAGAGCTCCAGGGTTTGATCCGTGAGCATCGTGTTGAAATAATTGGCCCTATACGCCAGGAGCTATTGTCCGGGTTGCGTGTGGATGCTCAGTTCGACAGGCTTGAAGAACACCTGAAAGCATTTCCGGACATCACTCTGGAAGCCACTGATCATGTTACTGCAGCTAAATACTTCAATAAGTGCCGGGCAAAGGGAATTCAGGGATCAAACACTGATTTTTTGATATGTGCAGTTGCGGTGCGGAGAAAAATGGCTATTTACACTACAGATAGGGATTTCCAGCAGTTTGTAAAGTATCTACCAATCGTTCTGCATGAAACAAGGAAATTTGATTCCTGAAATATCCCTTTTTTCGTAATATCATTTGTCTGAAGTATTCACTATAACTGTTGATACATCGTTGGCTGATACCCCTCTGTAGAGGAAGCATCATACACAGCGAATGCTTCATACTCTTCAATTTCAGCCTGAATCTGCTCATCGCTTTTTGTTAAGCGCTCAACACAGGCGCTGCAATTACTACTGTGAAAATGAATGTTTCAAGATTGGTTACTGGGGGTGCTTGTTCCCGATATACAAGGCAGGTGGAGGCATCAACCTCCGCCTGCCTGTGTGATGGGCTGGTTATTCCAGCCGGTCTACTATTCCCTGAACAGCTCTCAGGCCATCTGCTATTGCTGTTATCGCATCACCCTCGCCAGGTGTGATATCGCCACCGGCGAAGAAGTTTTTGTAGCCCGTGTACTGCTTGTCGTCTACGATAATACGGCCCCATTTGAGTTCCATTTCCTTCTGCATTGATTCGGGAATAAACTCAATGTCGGAGGTTTGACCTATGGCAGAGAACAGGATGTCTGCATCTATTGCATGCTCAACATCATCCTTCGGCTTGGGTGAAGGCCTGCCTCCTTTGGGGTTCGGAACCATCTTGGCTTCGTGGTAGAGATACCTGATACCGTTCTTCGTCTTTTCGATTCTGATGGGAATTGTTTTCGGCCTGAAATCGATGGTTTCCTCCATGGCCTCATGGATCTCTTCATCATCTGCCGGCATGTCCACAACACGCCTTCTGTAGGACAGGATAACTTCAGCCCCGAGTCTTACACAGGTTCTGGCTGTGTCCATAGCAACATTTCCCCCGCCTATGACGATGACAGTTTTGCCTTTGAGATCTTCTGTTTTTTCCGGAGAATTCATAAGGAAATCAAACGCAGGTCTGACCCCTGGAAGGTCCTCACCCTCAATCCTTGCACTGGAAGGTTTCTGAAGTCCAACGGCAAGGTAAACGGCATCGAATTCAGATTCCAGCTTCTTCAGCATTCCGGCATTGATTTCTTTCCCGTAATTCATTATTACGCCGGCCTGTTCAAAGACCTTCATCTGCTTGCTGATGCCTTCAGCAGGAAGCCTGTACTCGGGAATGGCGTACCATGCTACGCCGCCACCTTTTTCATAGCGGTCGAACACATGCACCTCGTATCCCTTACGGGAAAGGTAGTATGCAGCACTGAGACCTGAAGGACCTGCGCCAACAACTGCAACCTTCTTCCCGTTCGGCTCTCCCGGCTGTGCCTCAAGTGCAAGCACATCGGCAAGGGATTCGAACTGCTCGCAGGCAAATCGCTTGAGCCACCTGATTGCGATAGACTCACCCTGATAGCCCATGGCACAGACTGTTTCACACTGCCTGGTGCAGACCTTTCCGCACATCTCTGGAAGGGGGTTGTTGTCGTAGAACAGTTTAACCGCATCAACAAATCTTCCTTCAGCAATGGCCTTCAGGTAGTCGGGTATATGCATGTGCGCGGGGCAGGCACTGATGCAGAGACCGCACTGGATGCATCTTGAAGCTTCATCCATTGCCTGCTGTACTGTGTAGCCCTTCACAACTTCATCGAAGGTCTTGATTCGCTCTTCTGGAACTTCGATCGTCATTTCTTCCCTGGGTGAGCCGGCCCACCCGAGAACGTCATTTTCCTGTCTGTAACCCTTTTCCTCGTTGTCCCATGCCTTTTTGTCAACACCTGGAGTGTACCTGCAAGTGTCGGGTTTTTCAGTTACCCATCTGTATTCATTGGTAAAGGCAAGGGAGCCAGTGGAGCATACATCGATGCACAGCGCACACCAGCAGCATCTGCCGTAGTCTACAACCGGTCTGAGACCGGAATCTCCCTTTGTGGGTTCAATACCCTCAACCTTCACCATGTCGATGGCTTTGTTCTCGCAGATAGTCTCACACCTGCCACAGCCGATACACTTGCTTGTATCGTTAATGTGGAAACCGCGATACCTGTCTGCTCCCGGGTTCTGCTGAGTGGGATATGGAATAGTATCGGCTTTCTTCGCCGCTCTGGACCAGGCCAGGAATGGAGAGATTACATCTGTAAATTTCATAAGTTTCCTACCTCTCTATTTCCGGCGGACAGGTGGTGAGACTTACCATGATGTTCGAAACATCGGCTATGTTGGCCCCAATCAGCATCCTCTCAAGGAGGGGAACTGCGTGCACGTATGAAGGCCCACGCACATGCACCCTTCTCGGTTTGAGAGACCCGTCACTAACCACGTAGTAGCCATACTCACCACGGGAAGATTCCACGCGGGAATAGTACTCACCTGCAGGTACTCTCCACTCGGTAAGATTGGGTAATTTCGTCGCAACAGGTCCTGGCGGTATTCCTCCCACGATCTGTCTGATAAGCGAGATACTGAGCTCGATTTCCCTTCTTCTGACCATTGCTCTGGCGTATATGTCGCTGCCTGTTTCAGTAACCACATCGAAATCAAGCTTGTCGTAGATTTCGTAGGGAGCGTCTTTTCTTACATCCCGTACTGAACCGCTGCCTCTGGCAACAGGTCCAACAAGACCGTACTCCTCTATCCACTCCGGTTTTACAGCGCCTATGCCTTTCGTTCTTAATTTGAAAACTGCGTTGTTCAGTATCAATCGATCAAACTCGGGAAGTCTCTCTTCAATCTTGTTCAGAACAAGGTGAACACGCTTCCTGAATCCCCGGGGCAGATCGCGTCTGACGCCTCCAGGCTGGATATAGATGTGATAAACTCTGGCGCCAGTGAGTTCTTCAAACAGATCGAGAATAAAGTCTCTGAATGTAATACCCCACATGGCTCCTGTTCCGAGTCCCAAAGTACCAGCCTGGCCCCCGAACGCCATAAGATTCATTGCAAGTCTCGCCATTTCAAGAACAAGAGTTCTTATCCACTTTGCCCTTTCCGGTACTTTTATTCCTGCAAGCTCTTCAATTGCCAGGGCGTAGCACTCCTCATTTATGTCCGGTTCCGGAACACAGATTCTGCACACAAGAGGAAAGTTCTGTATCCAGAGCCTTTTCTCCATGAGCTTTTCAAAACCTCTGTGGAGATATCCAACATGGGTTATTGCCTTTGTTACCTGATCTCCGTCAAACCACATTTCAACACTCATGTTACCGGTTACGCCGGGATGCTGCGGACCAAAGAAGAGATGGGTGGTTTTTTTCGGATCTGTTGCCGGGTTAACACCCATTATTTTTCCTCCTCTCTGTTGCGTCCCATGGGAGTATTCCATTCACCAACCACATCTCCGATGTACTGTCTCGGGTCTGTGTGCTCCCTGGGCTGCCGCTCGCCAAATGTTCTTCTAGCGTATTCTTCTGTTTCAAAATCTCTCCGCATAGGCGGCATGTCTTTCCAGCCTTCCAGCAGGAAGTCTTCGCCCTCCCTGGGATTACCGGGAAAACTGATTCCAAACATTTCGAAAAGTTCACGCTCGAAAGCACTGGCAGCCGGCCAGATTTGACTCAAAGAAGGAACAACGCAGTTTTTCCTTGGAAAGTAGGCACTGATAAGAAGGATTTCCTGCTCATCGTAGTTTTCCAGTATCCAGGTCAACTGAAACGCTCCGTTTTCTATTCTGTCTACCGCGCTTATCAGCTGAAGAGTAGTAAAACCCAGACTGGTTTTAGCCGTAAGCACCGCGTCTGCGGCAGCAGCTTTGTCTACCTTTATATGCAGGTAGTTATGCTGCTCTCTTACCAGCTTCAGTAAGGGGAAACGGATTTCCAGCTCTTTTTTTACTTTGTCAATCATATTCTCACCCCTTACCAGTTGTAATCGGGAAGGTCCCAGTTTTTGATGATCTGTTTCTGGTTTTCCCGGTAGTAATCCAAATTTTCCCTGTAGTGCTTCCAGCCCACAGCTCTGCCTTCCTTTATCTTCTTCATCAGCAGACTGAAACCATCAATTATAGCCTCCGGTCTTGGCATACATCCCATGACATACACATCCACCGGAAGGTACTTGTCCAGAACATTCAGTGTGTTGTAGGAATCAAAATACATTCCGCCGTTGATGGTGCATGAGCCGAGGGCCATGATGTACTTGGGATCCTGGATCTGCTCGTAAACTCTGATCACTCTCTTCAGGGTTTTTGTTGCCAGATACCCGGAGATGATCAGCACATCCGCCTGCCTTGGAGTTGGCCGCATGGCTATCCCGAACCGCTCCATGTCAAACCTTGAAGTGCCCAGAGGCCGGAGCTCGATGGAGCCGCAGCCTGTACCGTAGGCGGTGACCCACAGGCTGTTTGCCCGGGCCATGTTGGTGATCTTCTGAAGAACCTCTTTTTTGTCTCCCGGCTTCTTCGGTGGTTGATTACAGTACATCACAGCCTCCTAAAGCATCACGCGGACAAGGTCCACGAGAGCCAGAGTAGTGGGAACAAGCCAGAGGAATTTAATGCTCTGCTCTGTTCTGAATCTTGGAAATACCGAACTCACTACGATCGCATACATGTAAAGAAGGAAAGTCTTAACGAACAGCGCCATCCAGCTGGAAGCACCGCCAAAGAAAAGATTTACAAACAACAGCAGTTTGGCCACGCTGAACAGTGCCCTCCCACTGAACATGAAAGACAGAAATCTGCTGCTGTACTCTGTTGGAGGACCAATAGGTATCTCCTGCGGGGCCAGTACAATACTGAAAGGATACGCCATCTGCATGGGAAGAAAAGCAATCAGCGCGCCGGCGGACGCGAAAGGAAACCTGAATATGTTCCAGCTTGAAACACCCGCCTGCTGGGCAGCAACAATTCCCTCTATTCTCAGAGTATGCAGACCTACGGCAACTGCCACTACAGCAATGGAGAATGAAAGCTCGTAGGATGACATCTGAGCAAGTCCGCGGCTTATTGCTACCACAGAGTATGGATGACCGGAATTTCCGGCTCCAAGAGCCATTCCCAGACAACCGAAGAACATGATGTAAAGAAGAAGGAAGATGTCTCCGGCAAAAGACATGTTGTAGTTAATGTTGTGACCCACGACCACAGGAACCATGAGCAGCACTGCAATCGCTCCTGTTATTCTGAACAGGGGAGCCATCCAGAACATTCCTCCATGATGAATAGACGAAGTTTTTCTGAAGAGCTTCCAAAGATCAATGAAGTTCTGGGTAACTCGCGGACCAACCCTGCCGTGAATCTTCGCGGTTACATTCCTGGAAATTCCTCCAAGAAGCAGACCCCACACCAGGGCGGTAACAACTGTCAGGAGAATAGACATTATGTTGGACAACATTTTACATCCCTCCATTCAGAAACACGAACAGAAGCACCAGGAAAAGCAGGGAATGAGCCAGATACGTTCTGCCGTCGCCGGTGAACAGCATCCTCACCCCGTCACCCAGCATACTGAAGGTCTTACTTACCCCGTGGAATAGTTTTTCCGCATGTATTCTGGGAAGGAAGGCAAGTGCCCTTTCATAAGGCCTGTAAAAGTTGTTTGAATAGTGAACCTCATCAGCGGAGGGAGGCATCTCACCTGCAAAACCAATATCCAGCTGCCCTACATACTTCGGCTTGTGGCCGGATATCCAGTAGAACACGAAAGCAATTCCAAACACAACCATCACCATAATACCAACCATCCAGGCATTCCAGGTTCCCATTGTGGTGAGAACCATGTCTCCCTGTATGACCGGTGCCAGCCCGGAAAGACCCGGGATAGCCTTCAACACCGGGACAAGGATGTTAAGAAGCAGTGTTGGCTTGAAGCCAAGAACCATTATGGATGCGGCAAGAAGACCCTGAGGAAGCAAAAGGGTGAGGGGAGCTTCCTTTGCGTGGGCATTTTTAGGTGAAAGCTGACCGAGAAATACCCCGTGAAGCAACCGGTATGAGTAGAGGAATGCTACAACTGAAGCAAACATTGCCACTATCAGAATCGGCAGCCAGCCTGCTTCGATCAGTCCGTTGTAAAGAAGCCACTTGCCACCAAAACCGGCAAGAGGTGGTACTCCGGCAAAGGAAATCACGGCAATAAGCGTAAATGCGAATGTCAAGGGCATCTTTTTCACAAGACCTCCCAGATTGTTAAACCTGGTTGTGCCTGTTCTGTAAAGTACGCTGGCAGCCCCCAGAAAGAGAGCCATCTTGAATATCATGTGGTGTATTGTGTGATAAATAGCTGCAGTCCAGCCCAAAATGCTTGCAAGCCCAAGCCCGACCAGGATGTATCCGATCTGGGAAACACTGGCATAGGCAAGCAGCTTCTTGTAATCGGGAGCAAGTGCGGCAAGTACAGCGCCGGCCAGTGCCGTAAGAGCACCTGCCCAGGCCATAACCCTTCCCCACGGAAGAGCGCCGCCTGTGGCGTTTAGAGCTACTGCCACTAAAAGAAGAACTGCTGCTTTGGATGCAGTTCCGGAAAGGTAGGCAGGCATGGTTCCTGGAGCCGCTGGATATGTTCTTACATTCCAGAGGTGTGTTCCAAACTGTCCGAGTTTAACCAGCGCTGCCAGTGTCATCAGCAGTGCAGGCAACCCTGCCATTACAAAACTTCCCCTTGAAAGAAGAATTCCGGCAAGAAGCAGATATCCGGAGAATGAAGCGAAAACGGCGTACCAGAAAGCACCGTTCCTGGCTCCAGAACCTCGACTCACACCAACAACCGCTGCAAAAGCGGAGATCTCCCACAGGATGTAGAACGTAATTCCGTTACCAGCAGCAGGAAGCAGCGTAAGCGAAGCACCGGATATAAGCAGCCAGAACCAGTAGTTTCTCTCGCTGCCGATTCGGTTGAATACACCGGGAAGACACAGCAGAGTTCCAGCACCGAACAGAACGTGGAAAATAACACGCAGGGTCGATGAAGTTACAATTGATCCAGAGAAATCAAGCTGAGTCCACAGCAGCCGTGTTATCCAGACCGCCGCGATCAGTATCACAAAAACTCCTGCTGTGGCCGACGGCTTTGAAAAGGGTTTCAGTTGGATTTTTTCTGATCTGTCTGCCCAGAATCGGAACAGGTATACAGCTTCCAGGAACAACCCTGCCAGCACAGCATAAAAAATCACAGTAAAGTTGGATGCAAGGTATCCAAGGAAGGCAAATTTCGCCCAGAAAACCGGAAGCGGCGGAATCCCTGCCAGAAGCAGTACCGGTGCAAGCATAAGGATAGTTCCGTAGCCGCTCCATCTCCGATTTTTCCATGGGTTTCCAAGCATGAACAGACTGAACTTCGCCAGTGAAGAAAAAACCATGAGGATCAGTACAGTCTGCGTGTAAAAGGCGCCGGTGAGTGTACCGGCTGCAACAAGAAGAAGCGATGCATAGGCGGAAGTGGAATAACCCAGTATTCTGCCGGCACTGCCTGCCCGGAGGCCTGCAAGCTGGCTTAAAACAAGTCCTCCAGCCCCAATCCAGGCATAGATAATCGGGTTTCCAATTGGAAGAAGAGGTAGAACTCTGGCTGCCCACATAAGAACGGCAAGACTCCATGTTGCACTGTACAGCCCGGCAACATTAGAGCTTGCTCCCTGATAGAAATCAAGCCCCCACCCTGTAAGCGGAAAGGCCTTGAGCTCTGTAACTATCACGGTCAGCAGCAGTATTGATACAAGAACCGCCGATCCGCCTGTAAGCGTACCCAGAGCCTGCAGCGTAAGCATACCTGTGGATCGGTAAAGAACAGCCACTGCCAGCAGGTACAGAATTGTAACCAGACCTGAGACCAGTGCAACTTTTATTGCTGCTTCCCAGCGGCTGCCGCATTTTGAGGCAGCAGTAAGACCGATGGTGGCAATTGATCCTATTTCAAGGAACACAAACGAATTAAAGATGTCGGTGGCAAACAGCAATCCCAGCGAAGCAGTGAGCATGGCGAGAATCAACGGCTGACTCTTCGGGGTATGCAGAGCGAAACGATGAATGGAGAAAATAACCGCCAGGTACATTGCAATAGCAACCAGCGTTCCACCGGCAGTAATCTCCAGATTGATACTGAGAGGAGGAACCCCGACACCGGAATGAAATATCACGGAATCTGACAGGTCTTCAAGGTTCCAGGCTCCAAGCTGCAAAGAGAGCATTACAACAAAGCCCAGACCGGCTGTGAGGATTATGTAACTTACGAACCGGGACGCTTTCGGGTGTTTTCCAGGAAGCCAGGCGTTAACAAAGGCTCCCAGAAGAGGCAGAAATACAGCCAGTGCTTTTACCATTTCAGCTCCTTCATGTGTCGAATATCGGCAGAGCCGGATTTACGCGAGGCCAGCACACCAACCACAACGAACAGGGCAGCAACAGCCACACCTATGACTATGGAAGTAAGAACAAGTGCCTGCGGAAGGGGATCAACCATCTGGGTCACAGATGAATCAACTATGGGAGCAGAACGGCCGGGAAGAAAACCACTCCAAACCAGGATCAGGTTTACCCCTGTGTCCGCGAGTGTAAATGCGAGAGCGATCCTCAGTATGTGTTTTCTTGTGAGAACACCCCACAAGCCTATCAGAATCAATCCCAGACCTGTGGCAGCCATGGACCAGTAAAACAGATACTCTGCACTCATTTCTCACCTCCCGCTTTTCTGTAGGAAGAAAATATCCCAGACAACTCGCTTGCGACTTTAGCCCCTATGGCCAGTGAAATAAGGGGAATAATACCTGCTGATATTATTCTCCCCGGAGAGCCTGCAGGAAGAACAAGGTTGTTCAGAAACTGCCCTGCAGCAAACATGCCCCAGAACCCGAGCAGACCGAAGGTAAGACCTGCAAGAGACTCAATAGAGGAAAGAAATTTTGATTTCCCGGGAACAGTGTTGCTGCCCAGCATTACAAGCAGAAATGCCGAAGCGACCACCGCACCGCCGGGAAATCCTCCACCTGGACTGAGATGCCCGTGGGTTATGATGTAAATGCCGAACAGAATGATCGCCGACGGCAGAATACCGGCAGTGAACGAAACAATAGAGCTTGGAGGGGTTGGCCCGGAACCAATGGGTATAAGTGTGAGGATAAGAACAACGGCGGTGGACGCGCTGAAAAGCACCACTACTTCACCCAGGGTATCAAGCCCTCTGTAAGCCACCACAACAGCGGTGACAAGGTTCACAGACCCAGTATCCTCCACTCCGGTTTCTGTGTACGATTCTCCCACTCCTGAAAGTGCGGACGGAACTGTGTAATCATCAACAACCGTTATCAGAATAGCCATCAGGATAAGAACAATTGCGAGCCCGACGATGGTGCGTATCATTGTTCCCCTCCTATCTTTCCTCTTCCCCAGAGGAAAATAACCGTGGATATGGCAGCGCCGATGCTGGCTTCAGTAATAGCCACATCAGGCGCATCCATCAGAAGAAAAAGCAGCGATGCAGAAAGGCTTACAAAGCCCACGATGATAATGGCTGAAATCAGTTTTTTCACTATCAGAGCGGCAACCGCAGCAACTATCATCATTACACCTGTACCGATGGAAGCTGCAGCAAACAAAGACATATTCACTGTTCTTCCCCCTTGCTCTCTTCAAGGTCATCAATAACCAGATTGTCCGGCTTTTCAGATGCATCGTTGTGGGCGGCCCTTGCAAGAGCATGGCTGGACACCGGATTTGTAAGAACGATAAAAACAGCAACCAGAAGAAGTTTCGGCAGCCATGACGGCTCAAAAAGACCCAGTCCGGAAAGAAACAGAATAGAGCCCAGAGTAGTAGCCTTCGTACCGGCATGCATCTTGTTGAAAACATCCGGCATTCTGAATACCCCGACACCACTGGCGAAAAGGAACAATGCCCCCAGTCCGGTGAGCACATGAGCCAGTATAAATGTGAAACTCATCTCAGCCCCCCGTCGAGATACCTGGCGACGGCCAGAACACCAAGAAAAGAAAGGACGGAATAAACCAGGGCAACATCAAGAAGCATAGACCTTCCCTGAAGAAAGGCGACAAGCACAAGAAATCCTGTTGTAATCAGTGTTGTTGTATCAAGAGCGACAGCTCTGTCTGTTGCCTTTGTGCCAAGAATCAGGCGAAGAAAAGCCAGGAACAGCCCTCCACCGATAAGCACAAAAAGAATAACCATGAATGTGTTACTCAAAGATCTTCTCCAATCTTCCTGCAAAACCGTCTACCATCGACTGTGTTTCCGCGTGAACATCTCCATCCGGAAGGAAGATCCAGTGAACAAAGATGTGGTCACCAGCGATGTCTATGGTTATGGTTCCCGGTGTCAGGGTAATTGAGTTCGCGACAATCACCTTGGCCCTTTCGCTCTTCAAGTTCAGGTTTACCTTTACTATGCCGGGATTAAGAGGAATAACGGGCCTGAACACTCTGAACAGTACGTCAATATTAGCTTTTATCATCTGGCCAAGAAAATAAAATATGTAGCTAATTGCCGCTATGAACTTTCGGGGCTTGAGAAGGCGGAAGAGGTTTCCGGTAAGTGCTCCGTTTGTGGCTATGGCTGCAATAACACTAACCACCACACCCAGCACAATCTCCTGGATATCGGTGCTGAGTGTCAGACTCAGCCAGATACCCATCAGGATCACCGAAGTGGAAACAACGGCTGGTGCTCTTTTCATCAGTAAACACGCTCCTTCTTTCTCATGGAATGGGTCAGAACATCGAGTTCAGTAGACACTTCAACGTATTTTATTTCAACATCTTCTGGAGCCTTGAGTGGCTCAAGAGTAAAACTTAGAATTGCCTTACAACCTGCCGCAACCAGCATGTCAAGAGCTGCCTGTCCAGATCCACCGGTTACAGCAATAACCGCAATAACTTCCTTCTCCTTCTGCAGAATCTCATGAATTTTTTCAACAGGTCTGATAACCCTGCCATTGCATTCTTTTCCTATTTTTGCAGAATCGTTGTCGAAAATAGCGCTGTAGTTGTAACCACCTGTGCCGGCAAGACCGGATGTCATCAGAGCACAACCGATACTGCCGGCACCGACGATAATCACAGATGGCGGATCAGTTGTTCCCAGAATATTCTCTATGTTTATCAGCAGGTCGTCTACATTGTAACCGGAACCCTGTTTGCCGAACTCTCCGTAAATTGACAGGTCTCTGCGAACGGCGGCAGACGAAATTCCACAGTTCGCGGCCATCTGCCGGGAGGTTATTACCGACTCTCCTCTCTTTTTTGCAAGGCGCAGACATCGGGCATAGTGGCTCAGCCTCCGTATGGATTTTTCCGAAACTTTAACGGCAATCACTGTAATCTCCATTCATAATATTGTGATAGTTTGTACTATCACAAGTGTACAACAATACACAGATACAGTCAAGGGTATTCAGGGAACAATTTTCTCCGTAATACCAAACTGACAGCATTTTCAACACAAAACTGGGTTTAACACGGATCATATTGCTGCTACATCTTTTAGAGCAGCACCTTCTGAACGGCTGATACAAAATAAGCCGGTGCGGAACAGGCATTTGTTCTCACAGACGCAAGTACCATATATTACCGCCGAGTCGGCTGTACTGTACCGACCATTTTAACACCAAAAGAAGCAGGTCTTCTTTTTTTTTACCGGCATCCCGCCGGTAGGAGGTCAGAGATGTCCAAAGGTTTCGATGCTTTCAAAATGGCTCAGGATCAGTTTGATCAGATTGCTGAAACACTTGATCTTGAAGCTGGTGTAAGAGCCTTTCTCCGTGAACCAATGAGAGAGTACCACTTCACCATTCCCGTACACATGGATGACGGATCAGTTCAGGTTTTCCGCGGCTTCAGAGTACAGCACAGCGATGTTCGCGGCCCGTGCAAAGGCGGCATTCGCTTTCACCCCGATGAAACCATCAGCACAGTTAAAGCCCTTGCCACATGGATGACATGGAAGTGCGCTGTTGTAGACATTCCTCTCGGTGGTGGCCGAGGCGTTGTTATATGCAATCCTCACGAGCTTTCAATGCGCGAGCAGGAACAGATATGCCGCGGATGGATTCCTAATGTCTGGAGAAACATAGGCCCGGTACATGACATTCCTGCCCCGGTGGTTCTGACCACACCTCAGCATATGCTGTGGATGATGGATGAATACGAAACTCTCAAAGGCGGCAAGTACCCTGGTGTTATCACTGGTAAACCTGTCGGCAGCGGAGGTTCACTCGGAAGAACAGAAGCTACCGGTTATGGCGCAATCTACGCTGTCAGAGAAGCACTTAAGCGTCTTGGTATAGATATCAAAGGTGCCACAATGGCCTGCCAGGGCTTTGGCAATGTAACGCAGTATGCTGCAGATCTTTTCATTCAGTACGGCGGAAAGGTTCTTTGTGTTTCCTGCTGGGATCAGAAGGACATGAAGGCTTACACATACCGCAAAATGGATGGAATTGACCTTGATTTTGTAATGAGCATAACGGATCGTTTCGGTACACTTGATGCAGGAAAAGCCATTGAAGCAGGTTACGAGCAGCTTCCAGGTGATGCATGGATTGAGACTGAAGCTGATGTCCTTCTCCCGGGTGCTCTTGAAAACCAGATCAACGCCGATACCGTGGGCAAAATTCATCCACGGGTAAAGGTTGTTGCCGAAGGTGCCAACGGCCCTACAACACCTGAGGCTGATGTTGTGCTGAAAGAAAGAGGAATCTTCAACATTCCCGACTTCCTGTGCAATGCCGGCGGAGTAACATGCTCTTATTTCGAGCAGGTACAGAACAACATGAACTACTACTGGGAAAAAGAGGAAGTTCTTTCAAAACTCGATACAAAGATGACAACTGCATTCCATGCCGTTGCCGATCTTGCGGAAAGCCAGTCCCTCTACATGCGTGACGCGGCCTACATGATTGCCATCGACCGGGTGGCAAATGCAGCGAGACTCCGCGGTCTGGTGTAGTTCCGGAACCACAACAAGGATCGGGGTGAAAACCCCGGTCCTTTTTTTATATCTTTCCGGTAATTAGGATTAAGCCAGACAAGCATCCCTGAATTGAGAAAGGTGAACTGAATGACACCACACAACAGCGACAATACGGTTCCGGAAAACAAACCGGAGTGGAAGATAATTCTGAGACTTCTCAATGAAACTGATCCGGAACTGTTGAGCCGTCTCAGCAGAAAAATGCTGAACTACCTGTTCAGGAAGAAAGTTGTAAAGATTTCTGAAATAATGGAAAAACTGCTCCCGAAACAGGTGGATGCCTCTGGTCCCAATAGCAATTACGGTGAGAACCAGCCCGCCCCGAGGATGGACTACAAAATACTTGAGGAAATAACAACACAGGTATTCAGGGTAGCAGAGGAAGTTCTTTCTCCTGAAGAGATAACTCTTGCTCTCCACAGATGGATTCGCCATGAAAAAATACGGTTTCTGTCTACCACTGCAGGCCGAAGGGATGTACCTCTCGGCCAGCTCAGAGAAGCACTGGATAAGTACGAAATGCTTCCAAAACAGAGCAAGAAGATGGAGGCCAGAGACAGGGAGAACATAACTGTTGGTTTAACCAGAAGAGTGTTGACCGATGACCTGAACTACATAAACACCATCCGGAAGCATGTAAGTATCAGTGACTTCGCCAATATTATCAACCACACAATCGGACCCTACAACGGGAACGGAAAGGTCGGAGGAAAAGCTGCAGGTCTGTTCAGAGCTGAGATGATACTCAACACCTACAAGAAATCGCACACTGTTCTCAGAAATCTCAAAGTTCCCAAAACATGGTTCATCGCGTCTGATGCCGTCCTTGAATTTATCAGTCACAATGCCCTTGAAGAGATGATGGCAATAAAGTATGCAAGACAGGATGAGATAAGACAGGAGTACCACCTTCTTGAACAGGTGTTCAAACACTCTATTATGCCCTACAGTGTTCTGGCTGGCCTTGAACATGCACTTGATTACTTTGAAACAACTCCAATCATCGTCCGTTCTTCCAGCCTTCTTGAAGACAGTACAGGGGCTGCTTTTGCCGGCAAATACAAGAGCCTTTTCGTTGCCAACCAGGGGACAAGACAGCAGCGGCTGGATGCACTTGTAGACGCTGTTCTGGAGATATACGCAAGTATCTTCGGCCCGGATCCCATAGAATACCGACGGGAGAGGGGACTCCTCGATTTCAATGAAGAGATGGGCATTCTTATTCAGGAGGTTGTTGGAAGCAAAATAGGTAAATACTATTTTCCACCGTTTGCGGGGGTGGCCTTCAGCAGAAATGACTACCGGTGGTCGCCAAGAATAAAAGCGGAAGACGGTATTGTGCGGATCGTCGCCGGGCTGGGCACCAGGGCAGTAGACAGAACAGGGCAGGATTTCCCGGTTCTTATGAGTCCCGGACAGCCCAAGCTGCGCATCAATGTGACAACAGAAGAACTTATACGCTATTCACAAAAAGAGATGGATGTTGTCAACCTGGAGAAAGGGTGTCTTGAAACTGTAAGCACTGAAAAGATTATCAGGGAATACGGTGCAGGCATTCCATGCCTTCCCTACATGGTTTCACTGTACGATGAAGGACACATACAGCTCTCGCCAGGTTCAATGCTTAACATTCAGCAGAAAGATACTATCCTGACATTCCACAACCTTCTGGAAAGAAGCCCGGTTCCTCTTTTCTTCAAAACGGTTCTGAGTATTCTGGAAGACGAAATGGGGCTGCCTGTAGACATTGAATTCGCCTACGGACGGGACATACATACTCCGTATCTGCTTCAGTGCAGGCCCCAGAGCGTGGGAAGAGACAGAGCTGACATTACGATCCCGTCGGGTATAGACACAGACAGGATCGTGTTTACGGCAAACAAGTACATCATGTCCGGGGCATGTCACAATATTGAGTACATGGTGTATGTCAGCGGTACCGAGTATGACACAATCGAAAGCAGAGAAAAGCTTCTGGAGGTAGGACAAATTGTGGGTAAACTCAACAACACCCTTCCCCAGAAGAAATTCATCCTTATCGGTCCGGGAAGATGGGGCAGCAAGGGAGACATCAAGCTGGGTGTGCATGTGGGATACAGCGATATCAACAACACTGCCATGCTTATTGAGGTTGCAAAAATGAAAAAGGGCCAGCTTCCTGATCTTTCCTTCGGCACACACTTCTTCCAGGATCTTGTGGAGGCAGACATCAAGTACCTGCCTCTGTACCCGGATGATAAAGATGTTATTTTCAGAGAAGACCTGTTAACAAAGCAAAAAAACCTTCTCACAAGCTTTGTTCACGGGACAGAAGAATTCGCGAGGATAATCAAGGTGATAAGAGTTTCCGATATAGCGGCGGATACATCTTTGTCTGTGATACTGAATGGAGAAACAGATCAGGCAGTCGCCTATATGAACTGATGAACCATCTAAAAGAATCCCCCGCTATTCGGCAGGGGATTCTTCTGTATTAACCTGTTTTTAAGACTACACCACGCCCTGGGCCATCATTGCGTCGGCAACCTTGCGGAAACCGGCTGCGTTGGCACCAAGAACATAGTTACCAGGCTGGCCATAGAACTCTGCAGCATCGTAAGCCTGCTTGTGAATACTGATCATTATGTTGTGAAGCCTGTTATCCACTTCCTCGCGGGACCAGCTTGAGAAGACTGCATTCTGTGCCATTTCAAGACCAGAAGTAGATACACCACCTGCGTTGGCGGCTTTGCCTGGCCCGTAGAGGACCTTATTCTCAATGAAAATGTTAACACCCTCGGGAACTGTGGGCATATTCGCACCTTCAGAAACGAGAATTATACCATTGTTAACCATTGTCTGAGCGTCTTTTGCACTGATTTCATTCTGCGTGGCACTTGGGAAGGCACAGTCTGCCTTGTGTGCCCACAGTGGATTGTAATCAAGAGAGTTGTCTCTTGGTGTGTAAACAGCACTGGGATACTTCTCGGCATATTCGCTTATGCGGCCTCTGCGAACATTCTTAAGCTCCATAACATAAGCAAGCTTGTCGGCATCAATACCGGCTTCATCGTAGATGTAGCCGCTTGAATCGGAAAGAGTAACAACTTTTCCGCCGAGAAGGTTGATTTTCTCTGTGGTGTACTGGGCAACGTTACCGGATCCTGAAACAAGACAGATCTTGCCGGCATAGCTGTCACCTCTGGTCTTAAGCATTTCTTCACCAAAATACACGGAACCGTAACCTGTAGCTTCAGGTCTGATAAGGCTTCCACCGTACTGAAGTGCTTTTCCTGTGAGAACACCGGTCCATTCGTTGCGAAGCTTTTTGTACTGACCGAACATGAAACCGATCTCTCTTCCACCAACACCGATATCTCCTGCAGGTACATCTGTGTTAGGACCGATGTGACGGAAAAGTTCACTCATGAAAGACTGACAGAATTTCATTACTTCCATGTCGGACTTTCCTTTGGGATCGAAATCGGATCCACCCTTGCCGCCACCCATGGGGATAGTGGTGAGGGCATTCTTGAACACCTGCTCGAAAGCGAGAAACTTAAGGATACCAAGATTTACAGAGGGATGGAAACGAAGACCGCCCTTGTAGGGTCCTATCGCACTGTTCATTTCAATGCGGTACCCGCGGTTTACCTGAATTTCACCCTTGTCATCAAGCCATGGAACACGGAACATGATAAGACGCTCTGGCTCAACAAGTCTTTCAAGTATCTTTGCGCTTCTGTACTCAGGATGTTTCTCAATTACCGGTTCGAGAGATTCAAGAACCTCTTCAACAGCCTGGTGAAATTCCGGCTGAGCAGGGTTCTTCTCTTTTACACTCTGGTAAAGTTCCTCAAGCATTCTCACTCTCCTTCTCAAGAGCTTTGGTGAACAATGGAAAACCGAATCCCGTATGATTTCTCACACGGATTAGGGTAGACTACTGCCAGAACCTTGCTTCTGTCAATAGGGTATACAGGTGGCTGTATATACTTGACCCGGGGCATATATAGCATTCATAGTCTCTCAACTTTCACACCAGTCAGTTTCCGCAGGAAACGCAGAAACAGCCGGAGGTAGCAACAATTATGTTCTCTCCAGACAAGTTGGATGGACAGCTTCAATTGCGCCGTACAGAGTTTCTCCTTAAAGATCTGGGGAGATTCCGGATACAGAATGTAATGCTGCTGTGCAGCCTCTACGATTTTTATACTGTTGAAGAAGACGGGATGCTGGAGGATATTCTGGATGCATCCTGTCTGGCAGGTTTTTCGGGGAAAGCACCTGTTATCATTCAGGTTTCAAATGCAACTGAAGCACTGACGATGCTGGGAAACAAATCCGGAACACATTTTGAGCTTGTTATATGCATGTCCACAGGTGAGAATATCACATTCAGTGAATTTGCAGACAGGGTACATGAAATACGACCAGACCTTGCTGTATCGGTACTCACACACAACACAGAAGAACTTGGAAGAATCAGCGGCAATCATCCCGGGGAAAAGCCCTACAGACTTTTCAACTGGATGGGTTCTGGCGAAATTATTCCTGGAATTATCCAGCTGGCTGAAGACACTGAAAACGCCGACCACGACTGCGGCGAAACAGGTGTGCCATGCGTATTGCTTGTGGAAGATGATGTTCTTTTCTACTCCAAATACCTGCACCAGGGAATGCGGGAAATACACATGAAATCCCGCCGGATTCTGGAACAGATGGAATCACAGACCATGCGTAAACTGAAGAGCAGAGCAAGAACAAAAGTTCTTCTTGCTGTAAATATGGAACAGGCTGAAGAAATTCTGAACCACTTCAGCAACTCGCTTGTCGGGGTAATTACCGATATGAGATTTAATCAGAAGAGCATTCATGAAAAAAACGCCGGGTTACATCTGATAGAAAAGATACGGGCAAAGAATCCCCTTGTTCCAATTGTTCTGCAAACCAGTGAATCAGAAGGAGAGATTATTGCGAAAGAGCTTGGAGTAGGCTTCCTCAACAAACAATCACCAACTCTTATGGCTGACTTCAGCAAAGCTCTGGTGGATTTCCTGGACTTTGGTGACCTTCGTATTAAAGGCAAAAATGGTAAAACTCTGAGGAGAATATCAGGTATCAGAGAGTTAAGCATGGTCCTGGACAAACTTCCAGATGAGTCGATCGCAAAAATCTGGCGGTCAGGCCAGCTATCCAGATGGATAAAGATTCAGACAGAACTGGAACTTGTAGAAACCATGGCAGAATGCGTCAAAGAGGATTACACAGATGAAGAGATCAAACAGTCTCTTGTTGCCGCTGTGAGATCATGGAATTCAAACCAGCGGAGAGGCTATGTGGTTCCCTACAGCAGATCCTTTCACGAAGAAGATCTTGTCTTCAGCCGTCTGGGCAGCGGTTCAATGGGAGGCAAAGGCAGAGGACTTGCATTTGTTGACAGAGTTCTGGCAGCCAACCTGGGAGAAAACGCGTTTAAGAAGGTAACCGTTTCAATTCCCAGTACTTTGATAATAACCACCGAGTTCTTTGACGAATTCATGAAGATGAACAAACTGCATCAGTTTGCAATCGAGTGTGAAAATGACAGCCGGATCCAGAGAACATTCCAGAAAGCCTCACTTCCCCCCACTATTCTGGGAGACTTGAGAGATTATGTTAAAACTGTTACCACACCGCTGGCGGTTCGTTCATCAAGCCTGTTGGAGGATGCTATATACCAGCCCTTCGCAGGTATTTACGCCACAAAGATGCTTCCAAACAACTCCAGAAGTCTGGCATTGAGGTTCAAGCAGCTTTCCAGTGCGATAAAATTTGTTTACGCTTCAACATTCATGCAATCCGCTAAATCTTACATCAAGGCAACCGGCCACCGGGTTGAAGAAGAAAAAATGGCAGTGCTTCTTCAAAGAGTGGCAGGCAGACAACACGGAAACCTGTTCTACCCGCATTTTTCCGGCGTTGGGCGATCCTATAATTTCTATCCTGTAGGTTCGGCAAAACCTGAAGATGGTGTTGTGAATGTTGCGCTTGGCCTGGGAAAAACCATCGTAGACGGAGGAGTATCTCTAAGGTTTACCCCTGATTTTCCAAGGGTATTCCCACAGTTTGGTACAATAAAAGACATGATGAATAATTCTCAGAAACAGTTTTTTGCCGTTCAGCTGGACAGTAATTCATGGGGTTCAAATCTGGAAGAAGATCAGTATGTAACTTCCCGCAATCTTGCAACGGCTGAAAAAGATGGAACCCTCGAGTTTCTGGGCTCAACTTATGATGCTCCCAACGACCGCGTGATGGACGGGATCACAACACCGGGACCAAGAGTTGTGAGCTTTGCACACATACTGAAAAACAAAGTTTTCCCCCTTGCCGATATAAGCAACTTTCTTCTGAAGATGGGTGAAAAGGCCATGGGCTGTTCTGTTGAGATAGAATTTGCCGTAACTCTCGGCAGGAATCGTGCGCTGCCGGCCCATTTCAGTCTTCTACAGATAAGACCAATGGTTGTAAACAACGACCTTGTCAGTATTGATCTGGAGACTCTTGACAGTGACAACCTGCTGTGCGCAACAGATACCGCTCTTGGTAACGGTACCATCCGAAACATTACCGATGTGGTTTACATCAAGCCGGACAGTTTCACAGCGTCAAAGACAAAAGAAATAGTAAAAGAGGTTGAGACACTTAACAATACACTGCGTGATTCTGGCAGGCCTTTTGTTCTCATCGGACCTGGAAGATGGGGGTCATCTGACTCCTGGCTGGGTATCCCTGTCACGTGGAGTCAGATAAGCGATGCAAAAGTAATTGTTGAAGCAAGCCAGAAAAACATGAACATTGATCCCTCTCAGGGCTCTCACTTTTTCCAGAATATGACTTCCCTTGGTGTGGTCTACTTCACTGTGCCATACAACAGAAAAGGGTCTTTCGTTAACTGGAACCTGTTGAATTCCATGAAAACAGTTTCTGATACACACTACACCAGGCATGTGTCTTCGGATAAACCCTTAAAGGTTATGGTGGATGGAAGAACGGGAAAGGGTGTAATGCTGATCTGCTGAATCAGTTTTAGAAAAACCTGGAAACCTTTGCGTAAACTGTGAACTCCGGGTCTTCTTCACCTTCGCTGACCTCTCCAACAAGGAAGTGGAACCAGCTGCCGGGAAGATACTCCCAGCTGTACAGAAGATTAACCCAGATGTTGTCATTTGTGCTCGAAGAGGATTCAGTGTCCCATACTCTTTCAAACCTGGACATCTGTCCGTTGAATCTGATTCTCATCAGTGGTGTTACCATGTACGAAGCGGTAATACTGAGAGACTTCCAGTCAGAAGAGGTGTTCTCCCAGCTCTCTTCCGACCAGTTGTAGCTTGTAGCCGGTTTCTGTATACGCATTGATGGCTCTATATCAAAAGACAGAACCGGCGTTGGTTTTATCATGATCCCTGTTGAAAACCTTCTTGTCCATGAATCGAGATAGACACTGCGACTGGCACTTGCCCAGCCGGCAACTGGCTTTCTGAAGTCGGTAGACACGGAAACTCCTCCAGAGAATCCGCCATTGTACCATCTTCCTTCGGGCCCCTCGTATCTGTCGAACGAACGGTCAATGTAGTTGGCCCAGCAGTTCATGTGATACCTGCTTACCGTTGATCCCCCAAGCCACATGTTAACTCCGCTTCCGGTATTCCGGTCTGAAGAATCCAGACTGTAACTGGAACCCAGCCCCAGCCACACACCGCTCATGAAACCTGAATCAAAATCGCGGGAGATATCTGTATCAAACGAATACGAGGTTACCCCGTTACCCTGCATGTAACCCATGAACGAAGGGTTAAAATTGTCACCGGACTTGCTTGCTGAAATACTCATATCGAAATATTCCCGATTGTATCCGGCTTCAACACGGAAAGCAGCATTCTCTGATTCTTCCTGAAATCTGTTCCAGGTAAGACCGAGTTCTCCCTCAAACTCAAAATATTCCTTCACGGTAGCCATTCCACTGAAAGAGGCGGATCTTCCAAACACGTACTCGCCTCCGCCCTGACCGGGAACATCCACACTGGTAGCAGAAATTTTCATCCAGTTGCCCGGACTGAATTCCTCAAGCAGAGAACCAATTCCGTATGAAGTTGAAGATTCCACAAGCATTGTATCAGCTTCCCAGACCCTGTCGGTAATCACCTCAAGAAAACCGTAACGAAGCTTACCGGAAGTACCTGTAACCTTCGCCCCACCAAGGATGGGGATCAACTCTCCATTCATGGCTACCGATCCAATGTTTCTGGAGTAAAACATATTGAAAGGCATCTCAAATATCTCCGTGCCCTCCATAAAAAACGGTCTCTTTTCTCTCAGCCACGGTGCCCAGTGCGAGATATTTCCCTGATCCGCATCAGACTCTACCTGACCAAAATCCGGCAGAACTGTAAGGTCGAGCACTGACTGCATGGAAAGGGGCACCTTAATATCCACTCCGGCACTTCCCCACGGGTTGCTGAACAGGCTTTCATCACCGGTAAACTGCAGCCTCCCTGCAACAAACGGGCGTATTTCCACCCGATGCTTTTCAGGAAGATTACACAGACCGGTAAGATCGGCAAAACAGGAAATATCTACGTCTCCTCGTTCTTTCATCCTGAAAAGGTACCCTGTTTCGTTGGAATAGGAAACCCTTCTTCCGAAGTTAACACCCCAGATCTGCTCCTCCGCAGACGAATACCTGAGAACCGAAAATGGGATAGCCACCTCAGCCGTCCACCCGGAATCACACACCGTAGCGGCGGAACTCCACACGGCATCCCAGTTCATGTCGTAACCTGCGACTTCGGTTACTCTGTAATCCAGCTGAACACCGTCCACTGTAACCACAAACACAAAACAGTTGGCATTGTCATCAAAGGTGTCGAGGTAGATATAGAATTTGTCCACCGGCTGGTCATCATCCCTTGCACCGACCTGGTGTATTATTCTGGATGGATCGTTGTCATGCATAAAAGCACAGACGTACAGATTGTGTTCATCGTAGGCTAGTTTAATGTCCGTCAGCTGAGAGAGAGGAACATCTGTTCTTGGCTGAAAAGCGGTAAACTCTCCCCCGAAGAAGGCTGACTCCTGCCAGCACTGGTCGTTCAGCACTCCATCGATCACCGGAGCGTGCTCAGTTTTTTCTACAGAAACACCACACAATGCCACAAAAAGAAGCAGTAAATTCATGGTGGCATTATTACGGCAAAACGAAAAATGTCAAGTTTCCCGGAGCACAGATGGAAACAGGATTCAGTCGAAGGAACAATGAACCAGGCCCCCGGGTAAAGGTAGATACAGTCTGTACAGGAGGTGCAATGAGATTTCCAGCTCTTTTTATTATTCTGTCTGTGTTGTGTTTCGCTGCATGCTACAATGCAGGTCCTTCATCTCCTGATTTCTTTATCACATCAATTGAATTTACGGGAGACTCCACAGGACTCGATTCTCTGTCCAGGGGTGCAGCATCTGTTCCCTATTGCGCATTTACAATTGAATGGAACGCGCCCCTGCCCGATACCAGATTTGAGTACAGGGTGTACAGAAGTCTGGAACCGGGGATTGAGAATAACCCTGAAAGTGCGGAGGAACTCACTGTACTTCTGAGTACTTTGTGGGTTGACTCAGATGAACTCGAATGGAACACTGATTACTACTACGTCGTTAAGGCGATACCTTCCCGGGGCGGTGACAAATGGAGCAATGAGGTTGTTGTTCAGACTCCCGCTTCTCCTTTTCCTGCTCCTGGAGAACTCTCTTACCAGAAGTTTCTTTTTAAGAACTGCCTTCTTTCGTGGGAGGCCTGTTCCGACAGCACATTCCAGTCAGCCTGTCTGCTGAGATCCTGGCAGGAAGATATTGAGCACTCCAACTATCCAAGGGATACACTGCTGATTACAACAGATCACAGTGCGGGCCAGTTCTCTGATTCCACCATCACAGACAGATTTCCAAGGTACTATGTGCTGGCAGTGAGCGCCGGAGAAGATATCGTCTCCTACAGCAACGAAGTCTGTTTTACTCCAGGAGCTGATATTCCGTGGTTCCTGGACAGGAATTTTGGAATATATGAAGCTAATGTCATCGACTACACTGATTTTGGACTGGTATCCAGGGATTCCCGCAGAGTGTATTTTCACTACTGGAATGATTACTATAATTCCGGCACCGTAAGAGGCATTGACGCCGTTTCCGGCAATTACTTCGGGTCCATGAACTACCATCGTATTTTCTGTCTGGCTGAAAGACCAGATGGCTCTGTACTTGTTACTTATATGAACAGCGACCAGAGTTACCATATGTGTAATATTTCAGAAGATATTTCCTGTGTACTCCAGACAGCTGACTTTGACCGGGCTTTGAGTTGTGTGTTCGAAACTCCTGCCGGAATTCTCTGCTCGTCAGAAAACAAGGCACTGGTGCTCGATCCCTCTTCCTTTGAGGTAATCGATTCCATACCTTATGAATTTACCTCCGCGGTCTCATTCGATAACCTTAACAGGTCGTTTGTTTTGACGGGTTCGGGAGTAAAAGCTCTCACAAGCTCCAGCCTTGAATATCTGGGGACTATCAATGGCTCATACACAAATATTCAGGCTGGTCTGGACGGGAACCTTTACTGCTTTAGCGAAACCGGGGTTGAATGGTATAATGCGGAAGACCTCAGTTTTCAGGGCAATTATGCTTTTCCAGCAAACACCAGGGGCGCCGCCGTTCTGCCTGGAAGAGAATATCTGGTCTATCTGTATCATCGAACAGATGTTGCAGAAGATTACTCACTGGACATTTATGACATGCAAAACGGGGAATTTATGGGCACGGTCGGGGGAGTGCCCAGCTTGATTGGCTGGGGTGTATTCCTGTATCCTTCCAGGGACGGAGATTTTTTGTGGGGGTTTCTCAGCGGAAATGCCTGCTCAACCATCGATTGTTTCAGTGTAACTCTGTAGATCCAGCTGTCGGAATACAGATAGTGAATTGTTTAGATACGCAATGCACTTTTGTCGATGCCGGTTTAAACGCGACATCTTTCCCGTAGTCCTTCTAACCTCCCTGTACTTCGCTAAAAACAATCATCGCATCAGAATCTATATTGTTGCTGTAAAGCATGATACAATGCTTATGTAGAATTGATGCATTTGTTCAGGATATTTTCCCCGTAAAAGGGATTTTTTACCAATACAAAAATGATACTATTGTTGTACATCTTGCATTGCAGTATGTTGCGCCTGCCTGGGGGGGGGTAATATGAATGCAGTTAAAATAGTAAATATTTCCCTTAGAACACACGATTCCTATGGAAGATCTCACATAGAGTTTGTTGACGGGCATGGTAACAGCAGACTTGGATACATTCTTCCAGAAAACACACAAGTACGCTATCTGGACGCTGTCTATGATAGAATCCGTGGTACAAAGGGCATTATCATCCCTGACGGGATAACAGAATTGAAAGACGGCAGCTGGTGTCTTTCTGTTAGAAGCACCGGATTTTCACCTCCGAAAGAAACACTGACTCTTTCAAAGCTTATCAAACCGCTCAAGGCTCTTCACGATACCGGAATGAACCATCTCTCTATTGATGAACACTGTTTTGTCGCTGACAATACTACGGTTTCACTGATATTCTGGGGAGATGGACTCCTGTCTGTTCATCGGGATGCACCCAGCGAAGTTAAAGCCGGAGGTGTTCCAGGAGTGTTTTCAGATCTGTTTATGCTGGCGTCTGTAGCTCTGAAGATGAACTGGATCAGAGAACCTGACGATGCGAGAGACGCAAACGCTCTGTTCAGCAACAATCTCCAGACCAGATTGAAGACGGCGGTGAAATACGGATACAAATTCAGCACACCAAAACTTCCAGAAGCTATAGAGCCTGCCCCTGGAGTAAGCACAGTACAGGGTGGAAGCTGGCAGAGCCGGGATATCTATGTTAATCAACTCACAGGTATTGCGGAGAGGAAGGGCTGGCTGTGCAGGGTAATACGCTGCGCCGCAGGAGAACGGAACAGGCCGCTGCCCGATGTTCCGGCTGGAACTTTTACCGGCTCTCCAGGAGATCTTCTTGAGAACACTTTTGCCGGAAAGAAAGGGATAGAAAAACTCCTGATAGTGCAGGATCTCACTGCAGACCAGGCGGACTTTGTTGCCATTCTCAAGCAGATGGCCCGGTTGATCCCTTCCGGCCTTCGTATGGTTATCTGCGGCGCATCCGTTCCTGATGTGTTCCAGGCAGAAAAGCTTTTGCTTCCCGGAGATACAGATTCAGCTGTGGATGTTCCTCTGGCTGATATACCCGCCGGAATTACCGTAAGCGGAACAGGTCCCTCGTGGTACGGACCGAGAGGCCGAGTTACGGCAGAGCAGTCCGCAGATATGAACAGGCCTTTCTTTTCGGAAAAAACTCTGTTTGCGGAAGGAGCCTGGCGGCACACGGCGGCACTGCCAGGTATTAAAGAAAATGACAGCAAAGCGGAAAGCCTGTTTATGCTTGGCCGATATTCCGAGTCTCTCAAGTGTGTGTCCAGCTCAAACCATACTCTCAAGGGGAAAATCCTGATTGCACTGGGCAGATTTGAAGAAGCTGCCCGTCTGCTTGAAGGTGAAGATAAACCATCTCTCATGGCTGAAGCCTGCCTTGGTAAGGGCGACGTACACAGGGCACTGGAAGTTCTGCAAAACAGTTCCGACCCGGAAATACTGCCTATGCTGGCAAAACTGCTTGACCTCACCGGTTCACCGGCATCTGCTTTTCTTCCTCTGAAGCAGAAACTGAAGGATGCCACCGGGGCAGAAAGGGTAAATATTTACTGCGCCCTGAGAAATCTTGAAATGCGTCTTGGACTGTACGAGGACGCGCTTGAACACGCTGAGGCGGCTGTTCTTCTCGCAAGGGGACTCACAAGTATTTCCCTGCTGGTAAAGAGCCTTCAGGAAAGAGGGAGAACACTCCAGAACACAGGTTACTGGCAGGAGGCTCTGGAAGACTACAAAACAGCTGTTCGGTTTTACGACGAGAATATGCTCTCCTTTTCGAGACCACCCCACATAGACCTGTATGTAATGCAGCTTAAAATGGGACGAATACGGGAAGCCGGAGAAACACATACCAGGCTTGCAAAACTGCTGAAAACAGGGGGAAAACTTTCCAGCCAGATGCTGAATATGCTGGAAGCATACCGCGGGGTTCTACTTGGAAGCGGAGAAAAGTCACTCCCCAGTGCGTTGAAAGCAGCCTCGGAAGCTCACCTTTACGGGCTGGAACTCTACTACGGGCTAAGTACCCTGTATGCAGGTCAGCTCTATATCCAGTCAGGTGATATTTCAAGGGGAACAGATCTCCTGAACGAAGCAAGATCCAGAGGACATGTCCTTGGAGACAGACACCTGGTGTGTCTGGCGGAGATTGAATTACTCCTGCAGCAGAACTGCCCGGACCTGTCGGAGAGCAGGATCAGTGAAATTACCGTTGGGCTCCCGGAAGAGCTGGCGGTTCTGCAGATAATTTCAGGTAAAGAGAGGGAAAAAGGATTCGAAGTACTTCTGGGCATGCCTTCTCCACTGCTGGCATGCAGACTGGCAGACAAATGCGGACAACCCGACAGCCCGGTGTATAGAAAAAGCCTGCTGAAATACAGAGAAGACATTCTAAGTCAGCTTACACCAGAAGAAAAACAGGATTACAGCAATCTATTTTCATCAGTGTGGCCCTCTGCTTTACATGAATCATTCAAGCCTCAGAATTTTACCGAAGAAACTCTGAGAACAGTTTCCAGATGGATACAGAACTATCTTGAAGGAGAATCAGACCTCCCCGATCTCACAACAGCACTGAACCTTGAGGAAATCAGTTCCGTACCCGGACCGGCTGCCTCAAAGGTTCCAGGCGCTGTACCTCTGTACTGTTCCGGTAGTCTCGCCGCTGATATTGCTCCTTTTCTGGAACCTGTAGCTGCAGTAATTACCGCAGTGCCGTTTTCCGGGAAACCGGCTCCAGAGAAAGACAGACTTTCTCTGGAAATAGCAGGCGAATCCGACAGAATAAAAAGCATCAGAACGGAGATAAAAAGAGCAGCACCTGAAGATGCCGCAGTTTTCATCACCGGAGAAACAGGAACAGGAAAAGAGCTTTGTGCAAGAGCAATCCATTCCAGAAGCGGAAGAAAGCACGGCAGTTTTGTGCCTGTTGACTGCGGAGCCATACCGGAAGCACTTATGGAATCTGAATTCTTCGGAGCGGCCAGAGGTGCTTACACCGGGGTTAACTACTCGAGAAAAGGCCTTCTGGAAGAAGCCGACGGGGGGACTCTGTTTCTCGATGAGATAGGAAATCTGCCTCTTCTTATGCAGGCAAAACTGCTTAGAGTCCTTGACAGCGGTGTATTCAGACGACTCGGAGAAACCATAGAGAGAAAAACTGATTTCAGACTTGTTACAGCTACGAATGCCAACATTGCAGAACAACTGGCAAAAGGTTCTTTCAGAACAGATCTCTACTACCGCATTTCGGTAATCCGTATTTCTCTACCGCCACTCCGGGACAGACTGGAAGACATCCCGCTTCTAATCCCCCTGTTTACTTCAAAAAAAATAAGCGGTGGAGCTCTTCAGCTGCTTTCATCTTACAGATGGCCTGGAAACATCCGGGAACTTTCCAATGTTATGAAAAGAGCGTCAATAGCAGCTCGGGGAGACACTGTCAGGAGAAGTAATATCGTGCTGGGCGATATACATCCAGACGATTCCGAAACCCTTACTCTTCACGAAGCTATCAAAAGACACATCAGACACACCGTTGAATCATTTGGAGGAAGCAGGTCAAAAGCGGCAAAAGCACTGAAGTGCGATCCCAAAACACTTCGTAAGTACCTTTCTGAAGATGACAGGAACAACACGGAGAAATGAAGCCTTAACCTGTAAAACTGAAGTGTAGCAGGTTATACTATCAGCTGGAATGGAGGTGTTCTGATCAAACTGCGTATAATTCTGATGGTTACGATGCTGGTATTATCTGCATGCGGAAGCAGCGGAGCCACGGGACCTTCCGGTGGTAACGGTTTCACCGTCCATGAAGACATATCTGTAACGGTCTTCTGGATTGGCGAAGAGGGAAATGAAGAGAACGGATACATTCCCAATCTGCAGAGCACATGGGACGACAACTGGATCGAACACTATGGCGGTATCGACGACCCTGAAAACAGAAACGGTTTCTTCCCTGCCGAGTTCACCCCCCTCGAAAACCCTTTTTACTTTGCACTGCCCTACAGTGATTTTGATGACGACGGCAACAGAAAGAACACCGCTTACGATGTTGTGTACTGGGCAGGAGATTCCGTTTGGGAACCGCTTGAGTCCATGTGCAAAAACAGGTGGATAATGGTTGTATGGAATGGAAAAACTGCTTACGCACAGTGGGAAGATGCCGGACCTTTTGGAGAAGACGACTTCCCCTATGTTTTTGGAAATACTGATCCCGCGAATTCCATAAATGACGGTGCCGGTCTTGATGTGTCTCCGGCAGTACGGGATTATCTCGGTCTTTCAGGACTGGATCAAGTAAACTGGCGGTTCGTAGAACCGGACAGCGTTCCAGACGGACCATGGAAGTCAGTTGTAACAGACTCTGATATCTGCTGGGAGTAGGCTGGCAGCACGGCCTGTGCGCATTTTTTACTGCCTTTCCCACTAAGTGGGAGCAGAGAAACAACAGGTAACTTTCTGACTGTGATTTACACCGGGATGGCATGATTTCCCGGTAATTGATATGGTTCCAGTGTTTCAAACTCTGCCAGACCTGCTGTTTCAGAACAGAATCGTTCTGAAACAGGCAGACAGACACAGGGTGAATAGTTCCTGACACATTGGATCACTTGATACGGTGTTGTTTATCTGTTTGGAGATAGATTGTTTGCTAAAGTCCGGATACAACGATCATGGGCGGTCTTCGTTAAAAGCAATCTTACATGGCTTATTTTCATTCTTATTGCAGGCCTGGTTTCAAGAGTTCCTCATCTTCTGTCGTTTTTGTCTCTCTCCACGGAAACAGCATTGACCTACTTCCCAACGCTGGCATCCGCCAGATTCGAGCAATGCGCAGTAGCTCTTATAGACGGAACGCAAAGTGGTGACGCATTTTCATATGCCAGCCCGCTCTATATACTGTTTCTCGTACCACTTTACGCTGTCGGCATTACCAATACAGTTGTATTTCTGCTGCAAAGTATCACAGGCATTGTTTCAGCAATTCTTGTATTCATTACCGCACGTCAGCTAAAAGCGTCAAAGGCAGTTGCGTTTTCAGGCGCAATTCTATGGCTTTTTTATGCTCCGGCTGCTTTCTATGAAATGACACTGCTGCCAGTTGCCATCTTATCACTTCTGGTATCTGTCTGGGGTCTTCAGGAATTGAACAATGACAAGACAAATACAATGTCTTTCATGCAGGGTGTTGTCTCAGGTTTGATAGCTGGCCTTCGTCCTCCATTTGTTATCTTGGGTGTCTTCTCCATTGTTAGATCAGCTGGACAAAAGTCATTTGCTTCCTCTTTGTTTAAGCTGCTGGGGTTACTTCTACCGCTGCTTATTCTATGCTTCTACCATTCTTATCAGGGAGGAGGCTTCACCCCATTTGCATCCTCAGCAGGTTTGAACCTTGTGCTGGGTCACGCTGAAGGGGCTTCCGGTTATGGACCACCGATTGCAGAATACGGTCTTATTGAGAACCCGTCGGAAGACATTCACCAGGTTGCGGCAAGGATTGCTGCTGAAAATGGAGCAAACACTCCATCTGAGATAAATTCTTTCTGGATGGAAAAAGCAGTAAACTGGATACTGAGTAATCCCGAAAGCGAACTTGAAATGCTGGGAATAAAACTCGGAGCATTCTTTGGTTACAAGCCCTACGATACGTATTTCGATCTCGACAGAGATATAGAAAACGATCGATCGTTGAAACTGCTGTTTGTTCCAAGGTACATTCTTATAGCGTTTATTTCGGCAGGACTGATATCTTTTTTGATGTTTGATAAAAAGAACAGATTCCTGGCACTGCCGGTAATAATCGCTCTGGCGGCATCTCTTGGGTTTGTGCACTCGGAACGATACCAACTTCCTTCTGTACCTGTCACTCTGGCAATTTCTTCCTACGGAATACAGCTTCTGTTTTACAATTTGAAAACTGCTGATCGAAAAAGGGCTATTGCTTCAATCCTGATTGCCATCGTACTCATGATACCTGGCCGGCTCTGGCAGGTTCCAGAAATCCCGCAGGGTCAGTATCTGTACAACAGGGCAGCAAAAGCGTACAACATGCGTAATTATTTGCTAGCACTTACTCTTTTCGAGGAGTCTATCGAAACTTCACTTCCTGGAAGTACTACTGCCATATATGCGAGGATGGAGGCCCTTCGTATCTCTCAGGCCTTAAATCTAGAGGACAGGGTCACTCTTCACACTGAACTGCTTCGAATGGAACTGGACCGCGTTCCAGACAGCCCCTGATCCCTTCCCGGAACAGCAGAGTGCAGCTTCTGTAAAACTGTTCCATACCAGGTTATACTACCTGACCGCAGCTTGTTTCCGGGATATCGTGGCGCGTTCTCTTTTTGTATTCCAGCTGAAGGTTCAGACAAAACAAAACTCTTTGGGCGAAAATATGAACAATGAATTGCTGCCGCTCCTGGAAGTAATGAAGTATTTCCGGGCGATCCACATCATGGCAATGCTTCTTCTCGGTTTCGGTTTTCTCATGGTTTTCGTCAAGAAGTACGGCCGATCCGCACTTACTGCCACCTTTCTTCTGGTAAGCGTTTCAATACCTCTGTACCTTCTGAAAGACAGCTACGGAATACTTGGCGGTGCAGCCTCTCCCATGGACAGTCTTATTCTCGCAGAGTTTGCTGCGGCCAGCCTTCTTATAACTACAGGAGCTGTTCTGGGAAGGCTGAAGATGTGGCAGTACATACTGCTCGGCCTTCTGTTCGTTCCATTCTACGCCTTCAACGAGTGGCTGCTTCTCTCAGACGGTCTTGGTTTTGTAACACCTGGCAGTTTTGTTGACACAGGCGGTTCAATAGTAATTCATGCTTTTGGTGCACTTTTCGGTCTGGTGGCAGCTTTTTCTCTGACAACAAAAAAATTTCCGCACCACTTGAGGCAGACGCGGTAAGCGACCGTTTCTCTCTTCTGGGAAGTATGGCCCTGTGGGTGTTCTGGCCATCTTTCTGCACAGCGCTTGTTGCTGTTGAAAACATTCCTATGACAGTTGTTAATGTTATACTGGCTCTGTCAGGGTCTACCATCGCTACTTACTTCGTTACCGTAAAACTTCGTGGAAAAATATCCGCTGCCGACATTGCAAATGCCGCTCTTGCCGGTGGTGTTGCCATAGGCTCCACGTGTGACAGAGTTCCCCCTGCCTACGCATTCGTGATCGGGATACTTGCCGGACTTCTTTCAACAATAGGATTTGCCGCTATTCAGGAGCGTTTGCAGAAGTTTATCAAAAAGATCGACACATGCGGTGTTTTGAACCTGCACGGTCTGCCCGGTTTGTTCGGCGGATTGCCGTTGACGGTATCAGCAGGTCAAATCAGATCAAGGGCATTCTTATCACTGTGGTATTTTCGATCATCTCCCTTACTGGAACAAGAAAGATACTTTACACTGATGAGGAGAAGTTTCTTCTCGACTGATACGGCATGGAGGATCTCAAGGCACCGGCTGATCAGCTGGTGCCTTTTCAGTTACATACCAGCAGCACCTACCACGGCTGAAAACCGGTCCGTATTTTGTGGTTTCACAATACTTGACCAGAAAGATGTTCTGACATATTGTGCCTCATACTGTTTTCCGGGAACTTGTCTGTAATGATACACTGGTGTGTGCAGGTCTCCGCAAACTTGTGTGGCGGTGTTCCAGACAGATTACAGTACGTGCTCCGGTAATACCATAAGTG
>Ga0164318_10000023_pt1 | contig 69423 bp, 59 predicted proteins | sample GuaBasSedimGuay9_FD_113734 | JGI IMG/M metagenome (GOLD analysis project Ga0164318, IMG submission 113734) | Subseafloor sediment microbial communities from Guaymas Basin, Gulf of California, Mexico - Guay9, Core 4571-4, 0-3 cm | ecosystem: Environmental > Aquatic > Marine > Hydrothermal vents... | reverse complement strand
CAGCACAATTTATAGTTAGCGTCTACGATTATGTAAATAACAAATATATCAACCTCACTGCTTTTAAACCTATCCTCCAACCTTATGAGAAAAGAGGGTATGAGGTCAATTATTTCTTTTCTTGTGCTAACAAGAAGAACTTTATTAGCAATATAGGAGATAGTTTAGTGAGGATCAAAGCTTATTTTACTCATAATGACTTTCATAACGGTTACAATAGTCCAGATCTATTGTTTGGAGTCGACGCAGTCTCTTTAACAGCAGAGAAAGGTGCAGTTGAAGTGGTCCATATTATAAAATATAACACTTTTAAGTACAATAATGCTACTGAAATAGACCCAATAGTATACCGAGCGTACACTAATTTTTCTATCATTGGAGGTGCAAGTTCTCTTAAATACGTCGATGGTGATTTCTTTTCAGTGTTTGCTATTAATGAAAAAGATTATTCATTAGATTATCCTGGCATCCGGTGCTACTTTACCGTACCAGTTAAGACGTCTACTGATGGAGTTATACTAAAACTATATAAGTTTCGGCAAGTAAATTACACTTATGGACAGACTGAACCTGCTATAACAAAAGTCAGCGCGTATAATTATATCAAAAAGACCTGGGAAACAATAGGGTGGTGGGATGGTATGGTAGCTACGTCTTATACTGACCTCACGTTCTACCTTACAGAGGACTATGTAGTCGGGAGCAAATTAGTTTTCTATGTCCAGACTATAGGTTATGCGTGGCCAACTCCTCCTAGACACCCTAGAGCTTTCATAGAACTAGACGCAATCGAAGTTATTACCAGAGGAGTCGTATTATACCCAAATATATTCAAACTCCATACTGCGGCTTCGGATACTTGTATTGTAGAGCATACCATTTCCAATTTAGAGGTTGGCTTTTTTAAGGCAGAGACTGATTTCTTTATTGATTACATAGGGAATGTTACATTAACAGACTATCTAGGTTCAGGTAATATACAAGTATATTATATAATTAATGTCTCGTCTGACGGACAATTTATGGGGAGTTATAACCTCAGCTTATATAACAAGACTAGAATTAGGTTACCTTATTATGTCCGTAAGTTCAAGTTTAATTTAACATTTGTTGTTAATGTATCCAAAGCTATATATGACGTACTATTTAATATTACTAAAGTCGAATTTTTAGTTTATGCACAACCAGACGAGATAATGTTAAAAGTAAATAATATCTCTCCAGAACCTACTGGTCTACATTCAGCAATACTTAAAGGTATATTTGAATCTAGACAGTTAAATATAACATCTAGGTACCCTGCTCGGGTAGACTTAACAGTTACTGGGCACTTTTATAATTCTTCTACTCCGCTATTACAAGGGATAAGGACACTTATGTTTTATTGGAAGCCTCCTCTTAACTTAAGTTTACCTACTGTGAAGTTATATAATTGTTTCTCCAAATTTGTATACATTAGGACAGAGAGCACTGATTGGACTGAGGTTAGCATTACTGGTGGGAATGAGAGCGCGGAAATATCTACTAGTGAGCTTAATGCCGTCCTAGACCCAAATGACGTTGTCATTAATGGGACTAGGTTAGACTTAAAAATTATTACAAAAAGTGACGTTTACTGTCTTGCTAAAGAGCCGAGAGACCAGGTAGAAATGCCTGCATATAATAATACACTAATAGACTATGTTACGACTCTTTATTTAATTTATGATTTTCAGTATGCTTATTTTGTAGAGCCTAATTACGTCGGGTCTATAACCTTGACTAGGAGGAGTACAGGAGAAATTATTCCACATGTATATCACTACGGAAAATATTATTATTTCTCTTCTAGCGGACTAGAGTCTCCATTTAATAAAGATGATATTTTTGATATTTCGTATAAAATAGACCCAGGGTGGGATATTTCTACTAGTTTAGTCAAATCTAATAGCACTTATTTAGAAGCTGATCTAGAGATAAGTTCTTACTATTGGTTACAAGATGTTATTGTCACTCTCCCTAACTTTGGAGAATATCAATACTGGACTATAGAACTCCAAAATGACTTTTATAAGCTACTATATTCTGAGCGGTTCAACGGCCACTTTACACAAGGAGTCATTGATGGGCAGTATGGTTGGAGTGGTCTAGGGACAATTACAAAAAATTTATATTATAACTTCCCTTACTCAGTCTGTTTAGGTAGTGCTATTTCTCCACTGTTCACTAATGTGTCTGAAGGGAAAATAATCACATATATATATTTAAGTAATATGAACAGTAGTCTGTTAAATATAACTTATCTGCCAAATATTCAAATAGGGCTCGATAGGTATACTAAGTACTTATTTATTCGGTATAACGCTACTTACATAGTCACGAACATTTCTGTTCAATTCGGAAAATGGCACGAACTAATATTATATATTGAGAACTCACAAATATGGTTTTCTTTAGATGATTTAGTTAGTCCCAAGTTTAATTTTTCGACAATAATAAATAGACTTATTTTTAATGGTGAAGGTTCATATATAGACTATATAACTATATATCATAAGTTTAAGGCAGGGGCTGATTTATCTGAGCTATACGATATTAGACAAATAGATGGGATTGTATATATAAATATTCCAAGTGTGACTCAGACAGTACAAGAGTATAAAATAAGGGCATATAAAGTTTTTATAGATTATTATGAGTTATCGGGTACTACTACAACATTTATAAAGTATGAGGTAAATATGTATTCTACTAGACCGGACTTATTTGTTAATACCACAGTGCAGATATCAGCTCCAGTAAGCCAGTATTTGATTTGGAAAGTTTTTAGAGGAGCAGTCCAACAACCTTGGGAGATCGATACTTCCTACTCTGACTTTTTACTTATTACAGTGCCTACTTTAGACGTTAAACAGGTAGTATTCTATATACACGGGTATTCTTGGAAATATACTCAAGATTATATAGAAGAAACTGAGACTTACGCTCATTACCGTATAATTGTAGAGACAAATGATGTAGATGCTGTCAATGAAGTAGGCGGTGGAGTCATAAGAGCAGATATATTAAATGTATTAGATTTTGAAGTATGGACAGTCACAGGAGACTATTGCACTTTTTATTTCAACCAGTCGGAAGACGCTTATGCTGACCACATAAACGTCAACTTGACTCATGTCGACACTAGCCCTATTTACTTAGAAATACAGGGCTATAAACCTGGGACCACTAGCGAGAAAATCTCTCAAGATGAACTCAAGATATTCTACACTTGTACTCTTTCTCTCCCGAGAAATGACAGCCTCGCTCCAAATACTACTCTTTATGTCATAGTCCCAGAGGCAGTTGATTACTACTACTGGACTCTCACTGCAGGGACTAAAAACGGCAGCCTCATTGACTTCACTGACAACAGCTCTTGGCAGTTCTCTGTCTACGTAGACAGAGTAGAGTGGGTAGTCCCTTCCATAGAAGCTTGTCTAGCCGCCGATTTGGTCCGCTCATTTCCAGATTTCGTCATCTTTAACGTCAAAGGGTATTCATATAAAGTGCACTCTCCTCAGCTCACGTACACTTCTGACGTCGAAAAAAGATATGACGTGAAAATAGAAACTGCTAACACTAATTCGATCGAAAACGGGACCATAGTCTCTGTAGAAATCTCTAGAGATAGCTCTTGGAGTGTCTTAGAACTCTGGTTGAATAACGAAAACGTCACTACTCCCTATGACTTTACAGTGGACTCGTTCACACAGGTCCACTGGCGCCTTTACAACGTCTCTTCTCTCACTACAACGTTTCAAATCAGGGTCTACACTTGGAGTATAGACCAAATACTTTTGCAAGACGCGGACTTACTTGTTAGGTATTCAATAGAAATCTCAGCAGGCCACGACAAAGTAGTAAATTACACTGAAATGACAATAGATATAACTGAAATCGACCCTGCTATCTATAGAGCTTGGGAGATCTATTACGGGAGTTATGAGGACGGTGAAAACCTCACAGGTTATTTTTCTCTTCTATCTGGAGTTAATATTATTTCTATAACTGTCCCGAATTTCTCGAGAGGCTCACTCACTTATAACTTATATGGGTTTGGAGTGAGCGTCGAAGTCACTCGGACTCAGAGCATAGACCTCGAAGAAGTCTATGAAGTAGAAATTCAAACTCTTCACAATAAGTCTGTAGTAAACGAAAGTATTACAGTCCCTATTGTAAATATTTATGAATACGAGTACTGGGAACTCACTTATCAAAACGTGTCTCTCGATTTCACTCTTACGGCGGACTCTATTGAGTTCACAATCTCTATGCCTGCTAGCACTAGGACATATATAGTCCACGGCTACAGCTGGAGAGCGTACTCATACGTTTATAACGACGTGACGAAAGAAAAAGTAGTTAAAACAGAGGTCACAGTCCTCCGAGACTTAAACTTGACTGGGAAAGACAGAGAAGTAGCTATAAATGTAGAAGACTACTACTCTAAAATCTTTTGGGAAACAAAATTAGGGGACAAGACTATTAATATCTCTAGATTTGACTCGTCTACTATTTATTTCGACCTCCCAGCTCTTTTGAATGACACAGTGAGTGGGCTCCAAGCTGATTATGTATTTATTATCACAGGGTATGCTTATGAAGTCTCTCAGCTCTTAACGACTGACAACTTTAAATTAGAACAGTATAGAGTCACAGTCGAATATTCTCATGAATTTCATAACCTCTCTCACCCTTGGGACCGGGTGACTTGCACAGTAAAAGACAGAGCGACGACAGAGAAGTGGTATTGGGAAGTCTATTCTGACAACACGTCGTACACTATCGTTGAGTCTACCGTCACGTCAGTGACGTGGGAAGTTACAGACTTTTCAGGGAGCCTTACCGTGTTTACCGTGTCTGGTTATGGGTACGAAGTCGTCCCTCTAGACGACGAAAACGCGTTCGTCGAGGAGACAGGGAGTATGATACTATACAGAGTACAAGTTAACACTTTAAAAGTTGAAGCTCTTAATACGACATCACTCGGAGTAAGCCCAATCTACATAGACATCACATTTAGTTCGACTAATATAGATGTTTTTTCGACGTGGAAATTCTATCATAACAGTCGAGGAGTAGCAGTGATTTATAACTATTCTACTCAGTACCAGAACTATACAGAAATTATCCCAAACTATAATTTTAGCATGACAAACATCAAGTATCAGTTCTATATAACTGAGGTGAACGAGACTAATAATATCTTTGACCTCGTGGGCTACAGGACTGAAGTCCACTTAGAACTCACTCCACTCGACCAGCTTCAATACAAATTCACAATTGAAATTTCAGGCGAAGACCTCTCTGTAATCGAGACTGAGCTCTACGTAACGAAAGACACTCGAGACGACGTGGACACGAAGATAGCAGACGTCCAATACGTCGTATTTTGGGAGCTCCAATGGAACAACACTATAGTCTCAGACGAGTTCAACTTAAGAGCTTACTCAGATCATGTTATATTCAAGCCGAAGGACCTCGGCTTAACTCCAATCTACGGGAGATATTCGACTATCTTCTATCTTTATGCTTACAAGTTAGATTACGACTACGTTTTTGATTATTTAAATCAGACTTTCATGAGGTATCGAGTCGTCGTAAGGACTCCGAGCAACAACACGGTGAACAGCCCGTTTAAGTACCAGCCCGAGAAGTCCCTACCGCAAATTTTTGCAGACCCAACACTCACATCTGGGAACACAGTCTACTTGACTTCAAGCGGTCTTAAAATAGAAATAAACGATTTAGAACATTCGTTCTCTCAAATGAAAGTTTGGGAGTTCTATCAAGTGAGCCCTTTCGTCCAGAACACGTCTCAATATATGTCTTATGGTGACGAGATCATTACAGTATATATCCCTTACTTGAACTCTTCTGGAGACTCCGAGTTCGAACTCCGCGGTTACGATTACTACGTCTCCCAGTCTCTAATAAATATGACTGACATAAAAGGCCACGTTGAGATTAAAATAGCAAGCCTCCTCGATTTTAAACGCTATCAAGTCTCTTTCGACTTAATTTTCGGCTCTTACAATTTTACTGGGAAGTACGTCTTATACTGTCTTTATAACCAAAGTTATTCTCTGATTGATAATAATGTTGAAGTCTCTTTAAACCGCTTTATATACTCTTTTAACGACACTGGAGTCTATTATCTCATAGGCTACAACTACTTAGTCCAGACTTCAATTATCGACAGGAACAGCACGTTCTTGAGAGTGAAAGTAAACGTTATTTCAGACTATCAATTTAGAGAGTACTCTTTATATAGGCCTTTAGTCTTCAATGACGTCGATGTCAGCGAAGATTACTCCTTGTACTCTTGGTATTTTGGGAACGGGACTATGTACGAATACAACGTGAGCGTGAACATACCTGAGAAAAGGTATAATATTACAGTCTACCAGAGCGGCACTTACTACGTCCACGGGTACAATTGGGCCAGGGACAAAGTTTTCATGGACATCAATAACGAAACATACAACGAGGTCTCTATAAATGTAAACTCACTGGCTGAGTTTGGGAGTTATTCGTGGGTACAAGACTGCACTATTTCAAATGCGACGGTCGCTAACTACAAGAAATTCGAGTTGTGGAGAGACTTCATGTACGTAATTAGAGCAAATAAGTCGCTAAATGTTTCTTTGCTCTCAGGGATTGACGCCCTTTTAGTGTTTAACCTTTCTTCTCAAAGTGAGTATAAAATTTTTCTCGACAATACTACTCTAGTCCAGAGAGGGAAGTATTACGGGCAAAAGATATATGTCTATTCTGATAAATTTGAGAGCCACTTTTACTCCATTTTTGGAGACAACGACTTCGTGCTATATGTTAACATATCGAGGCTCGATTTCACGACGTATGTAGCTAACATGACTGCAAACTCGACATTTCGAGCTTACGTCAATTACAAATTCACTTTGAAGTGGGCTTTGGCTAGTTCAGGCTATTATAGAGTATTCAGGAACGGGTCTCAAATAATAGCGAGCACTCCATTCTCGAACGGAGACTTCGCTGTTTGGGAGAGCACATACGAGCACCTCTCAGCAAAGGTGTACAAATACACTCTAGAAATAGACACTGGGAGTGGGTTTAAGCCCTCTTCTATTATATATGTGAGTGTTATATCTGTCGCTACAGAGATGCTCGTCTATAACTCATCTGAATTTATCAAGAGGCCTGACAACACGTTTTTAGTGACAGTCTCGTTCAAAGGGAGATATATCTTGAAGTCTTACAGCTGGATAGTCGAAAGAGAAATGGTCGCGCAAAGGAACAATTACTTCGACCTCAGCTTCACTATTAAAGCAAATACAGAGTTTGACGTATATGAGTTCTTCCAGCCTTACATCTCCGAAGGAAGTATGGGCTATAATATTTCAGGGTATATTTCTTATTATTTAGAGTATGAAAATGGCTCAAAAATAGAAGAACTTATTCAATATTCTAACTACTTAGTTGTTGTAGTACACTCTAGACACTTCACTTATTCTATTCGCGGGTATTCTTGGTCTTATTCATATCAAGTAGTCGAGCACGAGCTTGGGATGTATATGGAAGTCGACCTTTTTGTTGTCTCTTATGTGAAAGTTGGCGACGTCCAGTTCGACTTAGACTTGTCAGACTACCTCGTCTTCTTGGACTATTGGGCAGTCTTTTCCGGTAACGGTTCGTACCTTAGCACTGATATTCGAAGAATAGGCTATCACGTAAGGTTTACTCTTTTTGTAAACGAAACTGCTAACTTTACGATCAAAGGGTATGGTACTTTGATCACTATTACTGATGGCAGTGTATACTACTCCAACTGGACTCATTTTGGAGCAAAGATGGTAGTAAATGTCCTTGAAAATTCTTCAGACCCGATTCTAGTCGCTTTAGATTTATCTAAATGGCTCGAAAGGCCTCTCGAATTTTGGGGAGTAGTCATTAACGGAAAAAAAACAGACATAGCTATAGAACATCTAGGGGACTATGTCTACAGTTTCACTCTCCCTAATATTTCTTTCACGTCTAAGTATGAAATATTCGGGTTCTCTGACAGTTTAGAGTTGATTTCAGAGACTACTTCTCTCGTGCGACTAAAATACACGCTCAACACTTTTTCTGGAGTGGACAATAGCCTCAGAGTTGTCTTACTCCCAGACTTAGCAAACGAGTATCAAATCTGGGATATTTACTTTGAGAACGGTTCGTTCTATAAAAATGTAGAAAACTATAGCAGCAATTACGTTGTTTTCTTTGCCACAATAGAGGACGATAACACTACTTTCCCACGTCAAGGGTATATAATACAAGGGAAGAGAGTAGAAGTCCAGCTCTCTCTTATTGTCGACACAGGAGTCTATACAGAAGTCAAAGCCACAATTATAACGTCGTTTGTGATAAACAACAGGACATTTATCGTCGACTTAAGAGATGCTGGAGTGGACCATTCACACTTTATGGAAAGTTGGAGTGTTTATTACGAGAACAGAACATTTTACTCTAATGCAGAGGAAATTCAAGTCTGTGTTCTGAAATTTTCTCTTTCTCAGTCGTCACCTTACGAAAAGTGGGTTCTCATAGGGAGAGCTCCAGTCCCTTTTGCTACTATCACAAAAATCGTCCCTGACAAGAACGTCATCATTTCTCCTGGAGAAAAAGTGTTTTTAAGAGCATACCTCGACTTCGACTTTACGTCTAGATATTGGTACGTGAACGTAAGCTCGAACTGGAGTGTTTATGCTATTTATTTAGGTGACGGGACGAGGTATGATATAGAATATGTGATGAACGGGACAATCTTCTTTGAAGGGTGGGCAAACCCTCTTTCAACAGCGTATGTCTATTTTGAAGCAACCCCAATTATTAGAATCGAAGAAAAATTCGTGTCTTCAAACATATATTCAGTTAAAATCGTAGTAGCCTTCGATTTGAGAGGCGTCGCTCTCCTGACTTCAGACTTAAAAGTGAAGTCTCGAAAGGTATTTTCTGGGCTGTCTGAAGATGAAGTCAGGGCAATGGCTATATTAAAGGGCCACTATTATAAACTAGACAATTTGAGTTTAGTGAAAGGAGAGAATGAAGTCTACCTTTACTTCAGAGATATAGAGTTTAAGCCTGTTACTATTGGAGGCCTTATTTTGTCGATAATAGTGATAGTCGTAGCTGCAGTATACTTTGTATATAAGAAGTTCTTTTCAAAGAAAAAAGAGGTCCCTGAAGTGCTAAAGGAAAAATTTATCAAAAAGACTAAAGGAAAAAGGAGTAAATAAAAATGGGCGCGATCTTGTCTCCAGTTTACGAAGTTATATTTGCTTTTCTACCGTACTTTTTAGCTACTTTTGCAGGGACTCTTTTGCTTTATGGAGTAGCTGACATACTCGAACTCGCCCCTGCTGGGAAGTTTCTTAAATATACTATATATGCTCTAATCTTTGTTGATAGCTCAGTTAGTGTGATCAGTGTAGTCGTCCAAGGAGGGTCTTTCGAGAGCCTCATTTCAAACTCTACTGTCATCTTACTTTTGGGCCTCGGGTTAGTCTTCTTGCAGTGGGCCAAGAGTAAGTTCGGACGCTTCATGATTTTGTTTTCTTACTATGCCCTTTGGGGTTGGTTTTTCTTATTGATGTTTCTCACTTCGTTTTTTATCCCAATCCTTCCAGTGAGCTGGATAGTAATGTTTTTAATATCTGCTACTATAATAATTTTAAAGAGGTACGTAAAAAGATGAACTCAGCGCTATTTCTTTTAGAACTCGGGTGGTTTCTTTTCTTTGTATTGTTATTACTAATATTTCTTTGGAGAGCCACTCAGAGAAAAACGATTTATATTAGAGAAGCAAACACTCTTAAACTCAGAGAACTAGGGACGTTTATGGAGGACGAAGGGTTTGACCGAGGCCTCAGGCTCTTTAAATTCCGCTTCAAAAAAAGCGGGACGAAGCCGCAACATATATATTCGACCCTCCCTTGGTCGATCATAAAAGACCTTTACCTCTCAGCAGAGGTCTTAGTAGTCGAATGGTTCTTCCCATATTTAACTCTGAGGAAACACAAGCTCCTCAAATCTCAATATTTTAACGACCCACTAGTCTCTCCTATGAAAAAGTCAGTGCTCAATTATTTAAAGCTCTTTGTCTACGCACTTGTTATTTTTATCCCTAAACTCAACCGCAAAGCGTGGAGCTGGGTAGAAAGAGACACATCGCACTTAATAAAAGAAGTCGAAGTCATAGAGTCTGATATCCCGAAAGAACAGTTAGAATATCTATATAGAGTAGAGTATACTGAAGAGATATTCGACAAGGAAGAAGAAGCTTTTTCACTTATAGACCAAAAAAAGAGTTTGACAATAGAAGAGATAGAAGACTTGAAAGACAGCAAAGCTGTCGTAAAAATTAACTCAATAAGACCTGAATATGAAGTTGTCCTGAAAGAGAAAGATGAGGAGATAACAGTAAAAGAAATATTATCAGAAGAAGAACTAAAGAAGCTCGAAGGAGACTTTGACGTAAAAGTCAAAGGAGTCGAAAAAGCCTTTAGGGTTAAATATGTAGATATAGAAGAGAAACAGAGTACCGAAGCGATCTTATCCGAGAGCGAAGTGAAACGGATGAAAAAAGAAATGAAATACTCTGTAATCGAGTCTGAAGAGCTCGTGACTGTAGTATACATAGAAAAACGAACAGACACCCCAAAGAAAAGAGTGAACAGCAAAATAGACACTATAACGACCAATGAACTTAAAGAGATGGAAAGAGACCCAAAATACGAAGTAATCGAAGTTAAGAAAGGCCCTTACGCTGTTTCATATAAAAAACTAATTAGAAAGAAGATTAAGCAAGCTAACTTAACAAAATCTGAGATAGAAGCTTTAAAGCAAGACTCGAAGTTCACAATTGTGCACGTAGATGAAACTGTGCAAGCAAAAAGAATAAAGTCTTTTGCAGACAACCCGGTAGGAGCAATGGAAAACTTTATTTCATTTGGAAATGCCATAGCCACACAGAAGATGAAGACACGACGGATAGCAGCAGAGAAAGCAAAACTACAAGGGAAACTAAAAGAGACGAAAGAGGAGCTGTATAACTTAGAACTCGAATTTGCGAGCAGGCTTACAGATGTTTACTCAAAAGCTGTACAGAGGACTACTTATAACGAGATCATAATCGAGAAAGTCCTCGAAAAAGTGTTCGCAAACTTCACCGCAGGAGTCCCGACAGACGAGATCAAAAGGATAGCCTTAAGAGACTTTCAGATATATCTCCAAGAGACTAAAAACGTGACAGACATAAAGCAATTAAAAAATAAGATTACAGAAGTCGAAGATAAGATAAAAAAGTTTGAAGGTACAAATAAATTAGCAGCTGAGAAGGCTGCATATATACAAAGCATAAAAGATTTGTTCCCTGAAGGGCTGGAGGAAGATTAAAACGGAAGATATTGAACTCGACGGAGAAGTTAAGACGTACAAAGTAGACTGCTCAAAAAAGTGCCTCGAGATCATACCTCTAGAGAACAAAAAATCCAACATTACAAAGAGGTTTAAACGTCTCAAGAGGTACTTTCACGACAGAAAGAACTACCAGATGTTCAACGCAGTCTCTGAACTCGAAGTTGCTGTTTCCAAGCTCCTCAAGCGCGACTATGAATACAATATATGCCCTCAAGCGTCCACTTGCAAGAAAATACGGTATAACTTCCAACTTCAACGCGAAATAATGAGAGCGATAATGGAGTCGACTGATTCTGAAAGCATCAGAGACAACAAGCTGATTAAGCTATTAGAACACGTCGAAGGCCTCCGTTCCTCGATTTTAGTCGCGAACCTCGACGTGAGGGCTAACGCTCAGTTTACTAATTTGATCGAGTATATCCGCCGACAAGTTTATGAACTCTACGCGAAGTATGGAAGTCGAAAGAGGACTCCTAGAGAGTCTCGAATTTTTGAAGAAAGTACGCGGAACATCGAACTCAAGATACACCAGATTGCAGGGCATATTATGTCTTCAGGGATGAAAAGATTAGAGCAAATGAACAAGTGGGAGGTTATCGCAAAGAGCGCTAAAGACTATACGAAAGCTCTTGGAGAAGTGAGAAAACTCGGCCCAGTCGGAGGGTCTGAACCTCCTCAGTTCAAAGCGATCATGGAAGGAGACACTTCTATACTGAACATCGACGTGACTGAGTACAACGCGCTGAGGAAACAACAAGAAGTCCAAAAAAACGCTCAAATCGCGGCTATGAAAGACAGAAAAAAAATAATGAAGAGAGGAAGAGTTTCAAATGCCGATGGCGCTCCCTAGAGAGGAGAAAGACAAAGACGTCCTCTTAGAAAGGAAAAAGGAAGAGATTTCGAGAGTCTTAGGAGATTTTTTCTTCCTCTATGAAGACGATAAGGCTTTTATAATCCAAGACGCTGTAAAATGGGACGAGATTAAAAGGGCTCTCAAGAACAATATTTCCAAAATAGTGTGGAAGAGGTTCGAACAAACAGCTACTAAGAAGATGAACGTAATAATGACTGTCTTCGGCCCACCAGGCACAGGTAAGTCGATAGCAGGCCTCTCACTCGCTTGTATTTTACAGTATATGTATTTAAAGCAAGGGAAGCCCTCTAAGATTTATATCTGCTTTTCTGATTGGGAAGTCAATGACATCTTAAAAAAAGCAAACCCCGGAGACATAATTTTGCAGGACGAACGTCCTGTTATCCACGGAGCAGGCTCTAGGATTACTCTCGACTCTATAAATAATATCAGAAAAGCGGTTAGAGCAAAACAAATTAACTACATAGGGATCACCCCAAACGAGATGCAAGACTTAGTAGTGAACCTCAAATTTGAAACGCTCGGGTATAACGAAGAGACAGGCCTCTCTCGGATGTTGGTCCGAGGAGGGAGGAACAACACGATCTTAGGCATATGTTATATAAAGAAAGGGATCCCTGAAGACTTACTGAAAAAGTATGAAGACATGAAGATGAAAAACATAGACGACCTCCTCGAAGCTGGAGGGATGGTCGCTATGGACGGTAAAAAGGAAGCAGAAAAACTTCTTGAAGATACAGAAAGAGTTTTAAGGTATATCAAAGAGAACAAAATCCCAATAGACACTAAAAAAAAGAACGTGTCGTCCGAAATCCGTCCATTTGTTTCTTTAGCTGGGATAGACTCTCCGAGCGCTCAGTACACTAAGAACCTCCTCCAGTATATCTCTATTAAAATAAGAATGGGCGCGCTTAGTGAGCCTTTAGAAGAAGAACTCCCTAGGGAAGACTTCTCCCAGGAGAGTGAAAAAGAGGAAAAGCTGACTGGAGGAGAGAGAGTCGTCAACTTAGAGCCTGTAGAAGAGCACTACAATAAGTTCTTTTTCGACATGTCAAAAGCCTTCAAGAGAGTGAGAGGGAAGGACAAAGAAGATAAGATCTTGCAGTTCCAGCTCGCATACTCAGGGAAGACTACAGAAGAGATTTATGACGCTTTTAGTAAGAAAGGAGACATAGACTCAGAAGAAATTTCCCTCAAGAAAATAGAAAAAAATATAAGGAGCGTTTTGATAGTAGTTAGAAAAGAGTTAGGCAGGCAGTGGGAGAGTTATTGCGCTAAGAAATACGAGCAAGACGAAGATGTAGAGAAAGTATATAGAGCAAAAGACAGACGGCTAGACCCAGACTTAGTTGTGAAGTACAAAAGTGGGCTCTACGCTGTTATAAACACAAAAGCTTCAGCTATAAATATAACTAATTTTAAGATAAGGCCAAAAGAGTTCATGCCAGAGATAAGAAAAGCAAGAGAACTCGCTGCTAAAAAGCACGAGGTCAAGCTCTTGATACACTATTATAACACGTACTGGAAGTACGAAACTATTGTAGAAACGAGTTATAAAGACCCTGAGAAAGTGTCAATTGAAATACCTGCTGAAATTATATCTTAGTCTCTTCCTTTTTCATAGCTAAAAAATTCAACGACTTTTACAGCTTTTTCTTTACCTATGCCTCTAACTTTTGTCAACTCTTTCAGGCTAGCAGAAGCGATTGCTCTCATTGTTTTGAACTTTTCTAGCAGCCTCTCTGCGAGAGTCCAGCCTATAGACGGTATACAACAGAGAGCTGCTCTCCTCATATCTTCAGTCGAGAACAGCTGTACTTCCGGGGTTAAAGGCTTCTCGTCTTCGACCTTCTCGAAGAACTTTTTAATAAAGTAGAACGCATTTCCTTTCGATTTAAGGAATACAAAAGACGTGTTTGAACTCGCTATCAATCTTGCTAACCTCCCGAGTATTTGATTGGAGAAGTTTGGGATCCCTGATACTACGACTACACTTTTTTTATACGTGTTATTCATTTTAATTACTTGGTTTACTAAATGCCCTGTAGTACAGCTTTTCTCGAAGTCCCTTGGTGTTTTGTGCTCTACAACAGCGTCCAAATGCTCTGCCGTATAGTCCCCTATGAGCAACCTTTTTGTAAGAAATTCTTTATCTGTGAAATATTCTCTATCGTCTACAAATATTTTTACCATAATAAGTAATTATTTGCAGCCGATAATATAAATATTCTTTAGCGAGGAAACAAATATATATCTAAGTTCACATATTTCTAGTATGAAGTGATCAAGGATGTCTAGGCCGAAAAAAGGAATTAAAGCAGCTCGAAAAAAGTGGAAAGAGCTCGCTCAAACTAAAGTAAAACTCCCTTCCGAGTTTGGCCGGACTGTTTCTGCTGCTCAACTTAGGATGCCTCCGACGTGGATAACAGACGACTGGCAAGACGCTTTTCCAGGCTATACTTATGAAGAGCTCCTCGCGAAGAGCGAAGTCGAGAGGCCTACTATAGACTACAAAGGCAGAGTCGCGTGGGTCCCGAAAGGAGAAGACCTCTACCTCGGCAGGGACGTCGAGGACTTAGACCCTGTCGGCCGCTTTTCCCACCTCTCAGAGGTGTTAGACACTCTCGAAAATATCGAAGAAGATTACGAACGAGGGGTCCTCTCAGAAAGAGGTGTAAACGCGAGGACTCTCAGACTACGCCTCGTTTTAGCGACCCTCTGGGCCTATCACAAAAAGTTCAAATATGCTTTAAACGAGAAGCTAACTCCTAAGAACGTCCCTCTTTTGAACGAGAAAGAGATGAGGCTAGCTGTCAAAGCGATTTCTAAGTGCAGGAAAAACCACGGGTATAAAGGGATTTCTTGGGACCAGTTTATGGACCTTGTAGGTAAGTTGAAGTATAGAAAGTCTCACCCTAGCAAAGTTCAAAAAGCTGCGAGAAAAGCTGCGAAAAAGAGGATCAAGAAACTCAGTAAGCGTGGCAGTGAAGCTTGGAAGAAGATGCCTCCAGAAGAGCGGAAGAAGCGGGTGCCTGGCGGCGAGTCCTGAAGGCTCCTCATATTTTTTTTTCCTTGACTGTGGTGAGGCACAAAAGAATATTTTTATATTTTTATATTCTACTTTTTATTACCAAATTTCGTAGAGGTTATATATATATGAACGATTTTTTAAAAAAATGGAGTGAAAAGTTCAAAGAGCCGATCGAAGCTCTCAAAAAAGAGTACTTAAAAACACTGGAAGACACAAAAAGCCTTTTCCCCGACCTCTCAGAAGAAGACCAGGAAAAAGTCGCGAGGCAGCAAGTCCGCGCAAAATACAGGCGTCGAGCTATTTCTACTGCTGCTCGATACTGTGGAGTAGTCTTTGGTCGATCGAAGCCTTTTGACACTAATAACAAACGCTGGAAAGCTGCAAAACAGCTCTTCAAGAGAGACCCTCAGAAAGCAATAAGTTTAGGGTACACAGACGAAGACGGGACTCCTCTAGACAACGTCGAGTTCTTCTCGACAGGGACTAAAAACAGGAACTATGGGCTCCCACTAAAAGAGAACTTTCTCTTCAAAGTCTTCGGAGTAGCTAGCCGCTCTCCACTAAAGTCTACAGATAAATTGGACTGGAAGCCTTTTGTCCTCATCATATCTCGTAGTCCAGCGGACCCTAAGAGCTCTGATTATATACTTCCAAAGATCCCAACATTTGTACCTGTTGAGTTTTTTGCAATTGAAAGCGACGTGACGTCAAACCCGATTATCCTAAATTACTCAGCGTTAACAGAATTTCAACCTGCAAAAAATATAGAAGTCCCTCCTCCAAAAACTCTTTTCTCTACAGCGTTAAAAGACCACAAATGTAAAATAGACATGCTGGCCGAGTGGCACAACGCATTTAAAGACGACTTTAATCGGTTCGTAGTCTTCGACGCATTTGTCCTGTCTCTAGACCCTTCAATAAGTCCTTTTGGGAGCTGGACTATGTGGCTTGATGACGAAAAGTTAGACGAGAAAGACTTACCTCCAGTGAAGTGCTACGTCCCAGAGTTTATCAAACCGAACTTCTCTAGTGGGAGTAAGCTGATGGTCTGCGGGCAGACTTCAAAAGGGACAAAAAGCAACCCTGATGAAATAGTCATAAGTGTCCTCGGAATATACGCCTACCCACAATATCTAATCAAAGCACCAGAAGTCCAAGAAATAAAAAAAGAGGACCTCGAGCCAGAGAAAGTTGAGGAAAGTCGTGATGAAGTCATTCAGTTAACAGAGGAGGATTTTGACTGATGGGTTGGATGGAGCAAGCCGCTAGAGAACCAGTTGAAAAAATTTCTGAGAAAATAAGAGGAGAATGGACGTATTATGATAAAGCAGCTATAACCAAAACTGCTGGAATTAAGATGGCAGTCATCGGTAGAGAAAAAGTCGGGAAAAGCATATTTTCTGCTTCTGCTTCTCTCGTAGAAAAGTGGACTGATTCCGTAGTTGGCCCTAAAATCCCTCCAGGAGTCGTGACGTCTATCATCGATACAGAGAATGCTGCGAGCTGGCTCCCACGTTTTTATAAAAAACAGTTTAAGGCAAAGAAAGTGAGAGTGTGCCCTGTATATGTCGAAAACGATGAAAAAGAAGTCGACCCGTGCAAGTCCTTCGAACTTTTTTGGGACACTTTAGTTGAATTAGCAGACGAAAAGGAAGGGACCATCGTTATAGACTCTCTCTCTGACGTCTATAGCTGGGTTAACTCTTACCTCCGCTTAGAAGTCTTAAAATTGGGGCCTAAAAAGACAGGGTTCCAAGCTGACGTCAGGCCTTCCGATTGGTATTGGAGGAACGACAAGTGGGAGTCTCTCATGAAATTGATCCGAAGGGTCCACTGTAACGTTATAGTGACTGCAAAAGTGAAAGAGGTATGGGATGTCCTCCCCACAGATACTGGGAAACAACGCCTACAGAAGACTGGAGCATACGCTCCAGTTTGGCATTACTCAACAGGCTACTGGCTTGACTTGATTTTAGAAATGAACATCAAATACGTTGGTGGTGTCGCGACTAGGTACGGGACTGTCCGCGGTTCGAGAGCAGGGCTTAATTTCAATGAAGAGATTGTGAAGCCTAGCTTCGGGAAAATTCTCGACAGGATAGCTGTAATTGAGCCCACTCTCGACTTTTGAGGTGATTAAAAAGTGAAAATTTTACACGTAGCAGACGAACCTATCAAAAACTCTTCTTTTTTTCTATCTGACGAAGAAAACTCTGTAAAGATCTTTAGGGACACACTCTTAGAAGACCACGAAGTCTTAAGCGTCCTCCCTAAGTTTGATAGTGCAGCAAAGAGCAGCTCTATATCCCTATCGTTCATAAGAGCTGAAAAACTTAAAAATAACTTATACCAGATAACAGGTACTCCTAGAGACTGTACTGTTTTCGGCCTCACTACTTTAAAGTTTAACCCAGACATTATAGTATCTGGATTGAACCCGGAGCCAAATTTTGGAGGAGATATCCTCGTCTCTGCGACGATTGGAGCGTCTCTAGCAGCCCTCTCTTACGGGTACCCGACGGTCTCGTGCTCAGTGCTTAAAGGCACAGACTTTCACAGAGCGTCTCAAATCGGGAGCGAAATCTTAAAAAAAATCAAATTGGACGTATTAAAGAAAAAACGCATTGGGTTAAACATTATAATCCCTCCAGGAGCTTCACTAGACAAAGTTATATTTACAAAGCAGTCTAATATAAACTTTCAAGACGAGTTCGCCCGATTTGAAACGTTTCGAGGGACGTTTTATTTGCTCACGTATAAAAACAGACGCCGCGATATATTTTTTAAAGAGTGCGATAGGGACGACGACGTGAGAGCAGCTCTGAGCGGTTATATTTCTGTAATGCCTTTTAAGAATAGTATATATAGTAATGAAGAATTAGGTGATGTGTTATGTATTTAACGACTGGGACTTTATTTAACAACGGGCTCCTCGACTTTATAGCAGATATGAACTCGGAGTCTAAGAGAGTGAAAGTCAAAGAAGTCTATGGTTCTTTACTTAATGACCCGATCGGGACAGCTCGAGAGAGTTCTAGGCTCCCTAGAGTTAGCGTGAAAGGTCTTATAGACCACATTGAGTATGCAAAAGAGTCTTGCAACCTCGATGTTGTCTACGCTCTGAACTCTCCTGCTTTTCTCCCGACAGAGAGTAATATCAAAGGAGTGCTAACTTTTCTTAACTTAATCAAGAACTGTGGAGTTGAGAAATTTATAGTGAGCGCACCAATAATTGTAGAGTTGATGGAAGAGCACTTCCCTGGCCTTAAAGTTATTTTGTCTACGATCTTGCGAGTGAACTCCGTCAGGACGTACAAACTCCTCGCTGAGAGGTACGAGAACATAGACCGAGTCGTCCTCGACCTGATGGAGAACAGGAACTTCCTCTTGATAAAGAGCCTCTTGAGCAGTGGGTGTGACCTTGAGCTAATAGTGAACGAAGTGTGCGTCCAAGGGTGCCCTTGGAGGAACCACCATTACATAATGCAAGGGACAAATACGAAGTATAAAGACTACCCGTATAACAACTGTTGGGCAGTCCAGAAAAAAGACTTCATTGCAGAGATCTTGAAAGCGAGGTTTATTTGCCCAGAGGACCTCGAAGTCTATAGAAAAACTGGAGTGAAGTGGTTCAAAATCACCGGGAGGACTATGCCGCTAGAGTTTCAAAAAAGAGTTATAAAAGCTTATGTGAACGAAAAGCACGACGGCAACCTTCTTGACTTGTTCCCAATAGTGCCTGGGAGGTTAGAAGATGAAGGAGAGGGCTACGATTATTACATAGATAGTTCTAAGCTAGCTGGGTTCCTCGAGTATTTCCAAGATAATGGCCACTTCTGCAACTCTGCTTGCGGTGTTTACTGTTCATATTGCGACATTTTTGCTAATAAACTAAGAGGAGTGAAAAAATGTTAGTCATAGTAGAAGGGCCGGACAAGGTAGGAAAGACTACTCTTTGTAAGAACCTCTCTAAGTCTCTCTGCGCTCCCGTAATTAAAGGGAAGAGACCGGAAGAGAAGGGAAAATATGGAGAGGGTCACGCAGCGGGCTATCATTCTGCTGTCCTCGAAATACATAGGAAGACCAAAATGTCGATGGTCCTGGACAGGTTTCATTTATCTGAATACGTTTACAGCAAACTGAAGGGCCGGCCATTTGATAAGATTTCTTGGAATAAAGTAGACCGAGAGTTAGCGACTTTTGACGACGTCATATTGGTCTACTTGTCTTCTACAGTAGCGAATATAACTAGCAGGGTCAAAGACGATGAATACATATCAGAAAGTGAAGTTAGAAAATTAGTAGACTTGTACGACGAAGTCATTAAGACGACGGCCATACGAAATATCATTAGAGTGAACACGACTTTTTTTTCTCCACGACAAACTTTGATATACACACTAGAAGAGATTGGACAAAAGAGGATAAGGTCTTCTGAGTTTTATATGAAATTAGCTGAACTCTGTTCTCGGAGGTCTACGTGCCTCATAAGAAAGTCTGGTGCTATATTAGTAAAGAGCGGGAGAGTTATAGCTACTGGGTATAACGGTGCTCCAAAAGGGTTTCCCCACTGTAAGACTTGCAGAGTCTATCAAAAAAACGGCCCTCTAGATTGGGACAATTGCGTAGGAGTAGGAGCAGCAGAAAATTGTATAATTCAAGTCGCTGTCCACGGGAGTTCTACGAGTGGAGCGTCATTGTATACTTCTGCACCCCTTTCTTTTCAAGACGCGAAAAGAGTAGTCAACGCAGAGGTCAAAGAAGTGTTTTTTAAAGGTAGGTTAGAAGATAGCGTGAAAGAGTTTCTCGCTTCTTCGAAAATAAAAGTTGTTGAGGTCGTATAAATGAGTTTATCAGATTCGAAAGTTTTAGAACTTATGAAAAAAGGAGAGATCTATATAGAGCCTTTCAAGGAAAAAAATCTAGGGCCTAACTCATATGATTTAAGGTTAGCGAGCCCCATTAGAGTGTCTAAAAAAGCACATAAACAAATTGACATTACAAAAGACGTGCCTCCATCAGAGCTGGTCGAACTACCGTACACTATTTCTCCGTTTGAGACGGTCACATTTAATACTAAAGAAATTGTCGGGTGTAAGTCCGAGACGCTCGGAGTGATCCTCCCGAGGAGCAACTCGTGTACAATCCCTTTGCTCATATATGGAGTAGGCCTTCTAGACACCGGGTATCGAGGGACGCTCAAAGGGCTGATAACTAACTTCTCTCCAAACCGAATAGTCCTCCGTGAGGATTTGAGAGTCTGTCAAATTGTTTTCTTTGAAGCACAAAGTGTCGACGTTAAGTACCACTTGAGAGAGTCTAGTAAATATATGGGGCAAACAACTGTCCCGGAGTTTAAAATAGACAAAGAGTGGAGGGAGAGAGAATAATCCTCTCGAATTCAAAAATAAAAGTTTTACTCCAGTGCCCACGGAAGTACAAGTATCGATATATAGATAAAATTGAAACTGAAATTCCACGTGTTGTGATAGACGGGATGAACATCCATCTCGCCTTCAAACATTTTTTTAATATCATAGACCCTAAGTTGCTCTTGAAAGATAAAACATTTGAGCAATTTAGAGATTATTTTCATACAAGCCTATTTAATAACAGCCCTAAAGTCCCTAATGACCGCTATTTAAGAGCTTTTTGGAACTTTAGTACAATAGAAGCGCAGATGCTTTTAAGTTGTAAAAAACATTTTTCGAGTAAAAAAGACATTTTAGAGCACTTTTACCCTCACTCGACTGAAGTATATTTGAAGTCTGAAGAAGACTCCCTTTCTGGGATTATAGACAGGCGAGATCTCTTTTTTCCTTCAGAAGATAGCAGAGAACTTGTTATTATAGACTATAAACCAAAACCTCCTAAGCCAAGAGACATAAAAGGGAAGCTCACTTATAGCCTGAGCTCAGAATTTCGGAGGCAATGCACATATTACAAAATCCTTTCTGAAAAGCAACTCCCGAGCTATAAAGTTGTGAAGATGATAGGAGTCTTCTACCTCAGTGGAAAAGTCATAGCAGAAGATTTCAAAAAAGCGACGTTAAAAGCTGCTTTGAAAGCTAGAGATAAGTGCTTGAAAATTATAGAAGAAGGAGAGTTCCTCCCGGTAATAAACAATGAGTGCCTCAGTACTCCTTATTTCTCAGGCTGTGAGTATTATCATATATGCAGAAAGACCTGGCCTAAGGAGTCTTTAATTAAGCTTAAGAGAGGTGAAAAATGAAAGGGCTTTTCGACAAATTTCCTAGAGAAATAGCGTCGATGGGCTCGAAGACCAGGTTCATAGTGTCATCTTTGGATGAGATGCTCGAGGAGGTCAACAAGCGAAATGGATATTGTGACATCTTTACGTCTGAGTATGCATTCAAAGAGATAAGAAGGGTAGGGAAGAGTTCAAAAGGAGTATATGAGACTGCAATTGTAGATAAAATATTTATAGACCTCGACGGGAGTAGTGCTAATAAGACTAAAGACCCGCTCAGAGCTTATGCAGATTGTGTCAAACTCCACAGATTTTTTTCTAAAAAAGATATACTCCACACAGTATTTTTTTCAGGGAACTGTTATCAGCTCCACGTGTTCATAGAAAATAATCTTAAAAACCCTCAAGGAGCTATAAGAACTTATTTAGATATGCTAGAAACTTCTCAACATACTCTTATAGATAAGAAAACAAGAGGTTCTCTCGCTCAGCTTGTAAGAGTCCCTGGGACGCTTAACACTAAAGGGCGAAGGTTTTGTATTTCGATTAAAAACTTCTTAAAAAAATCTCACGAAGAAATTCTGCGCGAAGCAAAAGTCCAAAGTAGCAGGGTGTTTTTTTATGGCTCAGGGCTATTAGACATATCTCGTTTTGACTCTGAGCCTCTTTTTAAGGAGAGAGTTGATTTCGACGGTTGGCCAGATGAAACTTCTATAAAAATTAAGAGTATTTTAGGGAAATTAGACATCCCTCCGTGTATCCAAAGATTGATGAGTATTAAAGACCTCGGATACGAAGGCCGTTTTCTTGTAATTGTATTTTTGAAAGAATCAGGGGTCCCTCCTAAGGTAACCGAAAGAGTTTTAAAAAGCTTCTTGAGTAGAAGAAAATTCTACCACTGTACTAGAGAAGAAGCTGTTTCCCATGGAGGGATGGTAAACTACATTTACAATCGGGGTTCTGACCTCGGTTATTACATGTGGTCGTGTGAAAAGATGAGACAAAACGATTATTGTGTAAAAGGGTGCAAAAAAAAGCACCCGGTCTATAGGTGATGAAATTGGATAAATACAAAAAGAGTTTAATTGATTTTGAGATTCAGGATGAAGTGTTAAAGTTAAAATTGATTATAAGAGCGAGAAAAGGGATGGTCTCTCGTGCTTATGTACTCGAGAAACTGAATAGGATACTCTCAGGAGTCCCGATCGCTCTCGATTACGAAAAACAGCAGGAGTTCGTGAAAATAAAGGAGGCTCAGGAATGATAAAAGTAGCTATTGACGGGAACATCTGCCTCTACCAATTCAAGTTTTCGTATAAACGGCCGAATTCAGAAGTCTACGGGATCATCTATAGGACGCTAAATATCCTAAAGAAAAATATACTCCCAATTTATTGTTTCGACGGAGGTAGGCACCCTCTCAAGTCCAGACGCCCTAAAAAATTTGTAAAACCTTCCACGACTAAGGCTACTAAGGCCCTTAAGGGGATGGGAGTCCCTGTAATAATTTCTCCATATGACGCTGAAGCTCAGTGCGCTTATTTGAATCGCATAGGCTTTGTCGACTTTTTTTCTTCTAACGACATTGACGACACTTTCGCTTTTGGAGGGAAAGAATTCCTAGGAGACCCTGAGTATACTATAATAACTGGGAAAAAACAGTTCGTCAAACTTTCGTTTAAAAATTGGCTCGAAAAGAACGGACTGCCCACACATTGGGCGAGAGAGGATTATGTCGACTTTCTCCTCCTCTTAGGGACAGATTATAACAAAAAACTCCTCCCACGTGGGCGCGGTAAAGCTGCTGCAATTAAAATTGTAGAGAAAAATGAGACTCCTAAGTTCTTAAATCGAGAAGCAAAACGAGCGAGGGAATACATTTTATATCCTGAAGTAAAAAAAGACATTAAGAAACTGAAGTTTAGAAAGAATTTAGCGACGTTTACTGAGATATTAAAATATTTTAATGTCCCTCGAGAAAGGAAAAAGAGGCTGATAAAAAAGTACCTCAGTGTCAACTTAACTAAAACTCTCTTCGAGTGATCGAAATGGACATGTCTGTTAGTCATATAGAGAGCGAGACGCTCAAGTTTTATAAATGTAAAAAGTGTGGAAAAGAGTTTATAGCTAAAGCTCTCCACACTTCGTGTAGAGCAGGGTTCGACGAGAAAGAGAAGACTCTCGTCTACCTCTTTGGGAGAGAGGTAAGGAGTAAAAAAAGGCGTTCAGTGACGATCACTGACTTTAAGCCTTACTTCTACATAAGAGAAAAAGATAAAGATAAAGTAAATAATGTCAATAAGGAACCTACAGAGCTCAAAGGTTTCTTTGGAGAGAAGGTATTAAAGATAAGTTGTGAATCCGATAGAGCTATGGCTTCGTTATTAGCTGAGATTTCTGAAAAAAATAAAGAAAACCGTTCTAACCTTAGCGAGCATATTATAACTTTTGAAGCAGACATAAGAGCAGACAGAAGAGTCCTCCTCGACCTCGACATCCGAGGAGGAGTCAGAGTCCCTGACAAGAAAAACGTCCTTTTAAGTGAAGTTTCGCCAATTTTAGTCGCTCCGAACATTAGAGTCTGTTATTTTGATATAGAAGTCGACGAGCGTGTCTGTGCTCCGAAGTTCCCTGACTTTAAAGACCCGATAGCCCCTCTAATAGTAGTGACGTTTTACGACAACTTTACAGACACTTATTTTACTTTCACTTGGCACAGAAAAGTACTCCCAGCTAAACTTTGTCGCAAGTTTAAAGGGAGGATATCTGGTAGGGACCATAAGTGGAAGGTCTTTATTTTCAAAAACGAAGTCGAGATGCTAGAAAACGTTATAAATTTTTTTAAAATACAAGACCCAGACGTGATTACGGGGTGGAACATAGAAAAGTTCGATATCCCGTACCTCCACGCGAGGTGCCGTATTTTAGGGTTAGAGGTAGACGGGATAAGCCCGTTGAGGAAAGTATATATTAAACAATATACTGAATACTTTAATGAAGTGAAGATAGGAGGCAGAGTCGTCGTCGACCTCTTGAAGATGTATAGGAGGTTTTCTTACTCTGCGAAATTCTTGAGGAGGTTTTCCTTAGACCTCGTCGGTAATTTCGAGTTCAAAATAGGGAAGTTAGAAGTCCACGGAGTCGGAGAGACGTGGGACAAAAATTTTGTAAAGAGTTTGAAGTACAACCTCTATGACGTCGAACTCTGCGTCGAGATAGACAAAAAGAGAGGGATTATAGCTCAGCTAGACGCTGAGAGACGAGCTTTTGGTTGCAAATTTAAAGACGTAGTCGCTCCAAGCAGGTTTTTAGACATGATATTCTTGAAGAGAGCGCGAGAAGAAGGTGTAGTCCTCCCATCTAGGAGAAAGCGAGAGAAAACTCATTACAAAGGAGCAATAACTTTTGACCCAGTCCCAGGCCGTCACTTTAATGTCGCCGTAGCTGACCTTTCGTCGTTTTACCCTTCGATCATCATTGGAGGGAACTTCTCTCCTGAAATGAAGGTCCGAGACCGGAAGATAATCAAGAAATTGGACCAATTTCATAAGTTCTCACATCTTCTTGTCCCAATTCTTGGGAAGTTCCCTGAGATAAGTTATACTCGTTCTGCGACTAGAGTATGGTTTAGGAACTCTAGAGACGGGATAACGAGAAAAGTCCTCTTGCCGCTCATCGACAGGAGGATGGAGATGAAGGCTATGATGAAAAAACACCGACCTGTAGGGAAGTGCGAAGAGTGTAAGACCGAAGTCGAATGTAACGAAAAATTTAAAATGTACTATGAAGAGCAAAAAATCTACAAGAAACCAATCAATGCGACGTATGGAGTATTTGCTTACTCAAGTTTTAGACTCTATGACGAAGATATCCCTCCTTCAATTACAGGGAGTTGTCGAGAGATAATAAAATTTACTAAAGAGTTCTTTGAGTCGAAAAGAATAGTCTCTCGTCTTAAAAAGAAATACCCAAACATAAAACTAGACAGAGAGATCAAAGTACTGTATGGAGACACTGATAGCACATTTATAAGAGTCCCTGCAGGCTTTAGGAAGCCTGATGGAGGAGACGCTTTTAAAGTCGTAAATTTTCTAGTAGAAAACGTGAACAAAGCCTATAAAATTTTTCTTGCGTCGAGGTTCTACGTCAAAGAGAAGGACATGATGGTAAAAATAGCTTTCGAACAGTTCTACACTTCGTTCCTCCAAAACAAGAAGAAGAAATACGCTTTTCGCAGAGTTTGGAACGAAGGGTATTGGGTAGACGAGTTCAGACAAGTAGGCATGGAAGCAATTAAACAAGATACTCCAAAAATTTCGAGAGAAGTCCAAAAAAGATTTTTAGAATTAGTCCACCTTAACATAGACCTTGACGCGATCCTCCGAGGGCTAAAAAAAATAGTCAAGAGGATCAAGAAGATGGAGTATAATATCTCTGATATAGCGACTCCTAAGAACCTCGTCGCGAATATAGAAAAGTATTCTTTAGACACAAGCTCTAAAAAACAAACAAAAGGCATCCCTATCCACGTCCGGGCCGCTCTAACTTCTAATGCATACCTCGGCACTAACTTTAAAACAGGAGACAAAATTTTGCTCATCCCTCTGAAACCGAGAGTCCTAACATTTGAATTAAACGGAGAAAAAAAGACCTTGAGAATTGTCCGCGGAAAGACTGATGTTTTTGGTTTCACAGACGAATCTCAAATCCCAAAAGAGTTCATAAAAACGCTCGACACTGAGGAAATAGTCAGAAAATGTATCAAATCGGTGATGACTCCAGTGTTCGAAGCTTTAGACATATCTTGGGAGACTTTTTATAGAGGACAAAGAAAGATAACAGAGTGGGTTAAATGAGAGGAGAATTTGACTTATATATTTTCCTAAAATGTTTAAAAAGCCGGCCTCTGCCAAAGGAATGGGCGATGTCGAAAGAAATATTAGACATGATCGAAGAACAGAAGTTAGCAAGAGAAATTGAAGGGCTCTTAGAGATAACAGATAACGGATTAAAGAAACTAAGTGAATTGGAAAAGAAAAAAAGATTGCTCCCGTTGACTAAGCTCGAAAAAGAACAAGTAGAGAAAGAGTTTGTGAAAGAAATATCGAAATACTTCAAAATAAAAAAGTCTGCGTGGGACTCTCTCTCAGAAGAGGAAAAGGAAAAGAAGACATTAATATTTCTGAGCGACCCATACACAGACCGAAACAGGTATAGCTTCTTAATTAATAAAGAAATGAGAGAAATTATGAAAAAGAAAGGGATAATTAAATAAGTTTTTTATACATTTCTATTTGCGATAAAGGCACCCATGCTTCTGTCCCTTTCAGGACCATCCCTTCAGAGATCTTTATGTCTGCTCTTACTTTGATAGCTTTATTAGTTTTATTGACTATTTCACCAACAGTTCGCTCAGATAGCCCTTTCTTTCTCGCTAGCCAAGTTTCCATGACGATGAGGGCTTGGCCCTGTTTTAAGTTTGAGACTATTTCGTAAATTTCTCGAGCTTCTTTTAAGGATATGAAGCTGTCGGGGATCTTATCAGCCTCATTCTTGCGGACTGCTATCCCAATTTCTGGGATATCGATTGTTTCTACTTCTGTGGATACTGCCCACGATGGTTTATACATATAAAAAAGTCTTGTTTTGAGAGCATTTTTGACATCTTCAAATTCTTTTATCCTAAACACATTTCCTTTTGCTATCATTCGGCTTCACCTCTAGGAAATATAAAAATATAAAGATACTAAAATATAATAATCTTTTTATCGCCCTCGTACGAAGTTGTTCAAAAATTCAGGGCTTTTCTCTTTTCGTGCTGAGGCTCCACTAGGGCAGAGTAAAAAATTATGTCAGTGAGTGACCCGGGAAAAGTGGAAGGAAATCACAAAGCCTCTCCAGTTTTCTGTTCAAAAATTCTTTAGGGCGGATTAAAAAATTATGTCAGGTTCCTTTGAGAGGACCTTGGACTGGAAACAGAGGTTAGACGTAGTTTTCACTCAATTTAGTTGACTCCTTAATGGACTACAACAGCAGTGAGAGATCAGTCTTCCGAATTTGTCATTTCTCTCCTGAATAGTTGTTCAAAAATTTTTTCGGCTTTTAGTCTCTGTCCAAATATACTCGAGAGGAGCAAAATAAATTATGTCAGAAGGAAGGCCACTTTAAAGGCGCGGGTTTCTAGTCCTGGGCCGGACTTTGGAATTTTTGAACAGGGTTCGGCCGGCCGTAAATTATGTCAGAAGGGAGCCATAATTTAGGGCAGACCTCAAAAGAGACCTAGCTACCTGGGCCAAAAGTAAGTCGAGGCTCCGGGTAAATTATGTCAGCCTCTATAAAAAAAAAAATATAAAAATAAACCAAATAAGTTGAAAGTGATGGCTCTACAGGCAGAGAGTAGTTTTATTGCTTAGGCGGTAAAAATCCCTTAGTAGCGACATCTTTACTTTTGGACATAAAAACTAGAGACTTCAAGTACAATTTTTGAGAGAGTGCCTCGCGCAGCTGAAGTGAGACTAACGTGAGACACAACGCAGCAAAAAATATAATATGCCTAACTCTTCTGGGAGGTTTCTGGAGATATAATATTTTTTAGGCTACTAGGAAGTCTTAAAATATAATATTTTCATATACTCTAGGCTCGACGAGAGAGAATTATTTCATTGCACAATATCAGTGTAGATTTATATAATTAGTCTCAATATCTTATTTTTGATGACTGCTAAACTCGAGGACTATGATATTTACAATCAGTTTACCCAAATTTTTGAACTTAATGGGCAATCGTATGAAATTGTTCGCAAAAGTGTATTCTACTCACTTATCTGCCACGCTAACAGGTATAAGGCCCTTAAATTTGGGTCTGAAATATTCGACCAAAGGCTCAACGTGTTTTACGTCATGCCGAGCGGGAGTGGGAAAGGCACAATATTCTCTTTTTTTAAAAAGTCTATAGAAGGCCTCAATGAGAAATTTGAGAACTGTATAAAACCTCACCCAGACCACCTCATAGGGAAAAAGATCATCTTAGGGACCTCCCAAGGAGCTAGGTCTCTTCAGCAAATTCGCACAGTTAATAACTACGGCTACTTAAAAGCAGACATGTGTGCGTTCGACGAGTGTCACCCCATCTTAGCAGATAAAGAAAAGGAAGACATTAGAGCTTATATCAGAATTGCAACAAACCCTATGCTCCAAAACGAAGTAAAAAAAGTGAGAGTGGATGTCCCAATCTCAGCCCCACTCTCATTCTGCCCTGAGTGCACATGTGTATTTTTTCTCCAACCAATCGCAGTGGGAGAAAACGTCGTGACTACAGGGCTCTTAAGAAGAGGGCTTATTATATATATAGAACCACCAATATCTGAGCTCAAAGGAGGTATTTCTAAAAAAGTCCTCAACCCATCTGCGACTCAAATCGAGTGGAGAAATTGGACAAACTTCCTCAAAGCTTGCAAAGGGTCTACAGATATAAATACTTATTTATTAAAAAACCCAACGTTTGTGCTATCTCAAGCAGTACTTCAAGAAATTATAAATGAGGCTAACAACATTATAGACTTTTTAGCAGCGCGCTCTAACGGCCCCGCTCTTAAATTTATTTATAGTATAATCGCTGACTGCACTCGTAATCTCATGAAGATGTCTTGTGCAATAGCGTCTCTCGAAAATAGAGCTATTGTCGAAAAAAAAGACATAGAAGTAGCAGCCGCCGATTTGAAACGCTTTTTATTCTCTACAAAATTATTTTGTGACTCTTGTCTCGTCCTCGACTGGACTCCAAAAGACGAGTTTTTGACAGTTGTAAATTATTTATTAGAGAGGAGAGCAGTAAGGGGCAATACAGTTTCAAAAAGAGAACTCGTCGGAGACATAGCTGAGATCATTGGAAAGCCGTCCCGATATGTCGAGAGGGTCGTAGTCCCTCGGATGAGAGATAATAACTTTATAAAAGTCAAGAGAGGGAGGCTTGGCGGAGTCTCTTTAACGAAAGAAGGCTATCTTTACGCTGGGCACGAACTTAAGAAAGATATAAATACTCAAAGTATATAAATTTAATTATGTATCATTTAATTGCATATCTCGAGAATGATGATACACTCGAGCGGATCCCTGGCGCGTATGTGGTTGTGCCTATCGAACATAAGACGTGCGCAGTCTTTGATTTTTTGAGCTTCGAAGAAGCGAGCAACTTCGCTAATTTTTTGGAGAAGAGGCTCGACGTCAAAGAACACATTCTAATAAAGATGAAGGAGCTGCACAACCCATCAATTTTGTATAAAATTTGCGCCTCTAAAGGGTCCGAGATAAAGAAAATAGACCCATTGGGTGAAATATATGTCAAAACCAACTAGTAAAAAAACTTCTCAAAAAAGAGAAAAAGCACCAGTACGAGGAGACATTCTTATTAATGCAGTTAGGACAGCAATGAACACCGGAGAGATGATAACTCACTATACGAGTAAAGACGGCAAAGAATATAGGATTATCAAAACAGAGGAATACGGGTACTTACCAATTGAAGCTATCCTCAAGGGAGGAAAGGAAAAAATTTGGAATGTGCCTAAAGACGCAAAAGATAAGATGACGTGGGCAAAAAGGATACTCGTTATCTACAACGCTCAGTTAAGAAAGAAACCCCTGAAGACTCCGCCCTCTCTAGAACCTGTTGAAAAGATCGTTAGTACTCCTCTTCCTTCTCCGCCTCCAGAAGAGAAAGAAGAAGAGCCCTCACCGACTCCTACAAAAGGAGTCGAGATCTATGGCGTAGAAGTGCGAGAAGGGAGGCCTCCTATGTCTCCTAAGGTCGAGAAAGGCTATGAGTATATACCTCATATGAAAATTGGGTCATTAAACGAGTTAGAGCGACTTGAACTCCTCATGCAGACTAAAAACCAGCACGTCCTCTTAGTAGGCCCTGCGGGCTGCGGAAAGAGTTTGATGGTAAAACAAGCAATTAGAGACCTTGGACAAAAATACATCTCTATGTCGTGCAACCCTATGAGTGCTCTAGAACTTCGTGGGACTGAAGGGATGAGAGCTACAGAGAGTGGCGGGACTGTGACTTATTGGAGAGACGGCCCCTTAGTGATGGCAATGAAGTATGGAGTCCCATTAATGCTAGACGAGATCAATATGCTCCCTCCAGACGACGCCGCTATTTTGAACGCAGCAATGGCTGAAGGAAAGATCGACACTCCGTATGGTGAAGTCACTGCTAAAGAAGGGTTTCGAGTGATAGGGACGTACAACCCGCTTTACGAAGGTACGTATAGGTTCAACAAAGCTCTTAAAGATAGGTTTAGCGGAGGGATCATCAGGATGACTTGGATGGGCTCAAAGCAAGAAAGAAAGAGGATGGAAAAGATCCTCACTCAATTAGCTCGTGGGGATGAAAAGCTGAAAGATTTGTGGTTAGGTACAGACAATAAGCTCTCTCCACAAATGGGAGAGCTTTTAGACATGATTTTAGGCCTACACCCAGATGTCCCAAATTCAGTAGTAGAAAGTCTCAGAAGCGTGTCTTCTGATTACGCTGTAGAACTAGCGACGTCGAGAGGCCTCACTCAATTCTGTCATTTGCTCGCTGCGTGGGCAAAAATAGAAAAAAATAACTGGCCTCCTAAATATAAAGACTTTGTTGAAATACTCGGGAGCTGTTTAATTAATGTCGATGACCCAAGTGAGTTTAAAGCATTGGCTACCTCCCATATCGAGACTGTGATAGGGTCAAAACACTACGCAGACCTCGTCAAGAAAAAGGGGACCTTAGAAATGAACTCTCAACTTTTTAATGAAGTTTGCGACCGGTTCCTGAAAGCCGGGAAAAAAAGCGCAGAACTCAAAGAGATAATAGAATACATTAAAAAAGAATACGGGGACAGCCTTTATGGAGATTGGGAGGAAAAAGTAAAACAGAACGCTACCAAGTGGTTAGCTGGAGGTTAACTTTTGTGAGCAAGCCAACCCGTCGCAGCCAAAGAACGAGAGCTCCGGAAAGGAAAAGAGCGCCTCTCCCTCCGCTCGTTAGGACCTATAAGACTTTGTGCGAACTTTCCAGAGTAATCGCAGGCAAAAGAGTCCCTATTAGAGAGAGCGAAGAGAACATAGCTTATACTGACGGTCGAGGGATATACCTCCCAAGAGACGTGTGGACTGTAAAACACCCAGCTTATAAGACATTAGTGATGTACGCACTAGCGAGCCATGAAGCAGCGCACCTCCGGTTCGACTCGTGGAACCTTCGTAATTTAGTCGCAAGGTCTTTTAACCAAAGCGTAGGGTTTAACGAGCTCTTCAATATAATTGAAGACGCGAGGATTGAAAACCTCGCAGGCAAAAAATATGGAGGAGCTGAAAGGTGGATGAAGTTCTCTAATGAACTATGTGTGAGTATGAGGCCTCTAAAAAACAAGAGCCGGACTGTAAGAGTTGGTAATAAGAAGACTCTGGTGATCCCGAGCCTTAGGGAAGTTGCAGCTAAAAAAGGAGTTGACTTTAAGAGGCTCGCTTTCATAGAAGAATTTGCAGGAAAAGCCATCCTTGGGAGATATAGAGAGCCTCCTGAACCTGAAAATAAAAAACTTCTTGACGAAATATCCGAACCTCTAAAAAAATTTAAAAATGAGGAGGATATTTATAAAGCTCGAGAATTTGCAGAGCAAATCTTATCAAAGATTAATAGTGTTTATGACCTAAAAGCAGACCTTTCTGATGCTATGTTAGCTTCGAAAGACCCATTTAACTTACATACACCAAAAGAGATGAAAATGAGTGGAGAAGGGATGGCCTCTGGGAGGAACCCTTTTAACGACATCTCTGGTATCCCTAGGTCCATGTCGCTCGACGAGACTGCTTCTTCTATGCTCGAAGGAAAAGAACTCGACACGCAAGACGAGACTCAAGACATAAAAGAAGCTATTACAGAAGCCCTAAAAGAAGCTGGGGAAAAGATGAACAAAGCAGCTGAACAATTAGAGGAAGTTAGCGATAGCACTGAAGACGAAGAAATAAAAGGAAAAGCTAAGGAACAAGCAGATAAGATAGGAAAGAGAGCACTGTCATTAGGACAAATAGAAGGAGTTCTCGAAGGAGAAAATGACTTAGACGAAGTTAAGACACAGATGGAGAAAGCTAAAGAACTAATTGAAGATATTGCAAAAGAGATGGACGACCAGGCTTCAGACCTTAAAGCCATTGTAGCTAAAAGGAAGCTCAAAAGAGCAACGGAGGAAGAAATTGAAAAATATAATAAAGTAGCTGAAGAAATGAAATCGAGCTTGAAACAAACTTTAGAAGAAATCGAAAAAGAAAAAGAAGCCTCTGAAAAAGTCAACCCAATCTCTTTAACAGAAGAGGACTTCGAGATGCTCGAAAGAGATTTAGAAGAGATCGAAGAAGCTATTGAGAACACTAAAATGTCTGAGGAAGAAGCTCTAGGGATAATTAACACTCTAGTCGGCGGGAACTACGACATAAAAGCAGACCCTCGGTTTGTCGGTAGGCTCGCAGATGCTTTAAGGAAGATGAAAATAGGGACTAGAAGGCCTTGGAAAGCAACAACTGTCGGTAGGTTTTCTGTTCAGGAATACTTACGCCAGAAAGGTACTGGAAAATCTATTGAGAGAATAAACCCTTTTCTTTCTAGAGTTAGAGATAGAGGAGGAGTCTCCGGCGTTATATTAATAGACTCGAGCGGGTCGATGGACTCTACCACAATTAGAGGAGTCCCGCTCAGGATATTTGCGAACTCAGTTGGTAAAGCCTTTTGTACAGCTATCGACGAAGAACTTCACGGCAAGTCTGGAGCAATTTTGTTTTCAGATAACGTCTACGTCCTCAAAGACCCCGCGACTAGGGTCAAAAAAGTCGAGTGGGATAAGTTCATATCAGGACGCACGTCCATGTCCGCTGCGATTAAAACAGGAGAAAAAATTCTTTCAGATAACAGGGACATGAACTTCATGGTCTTGATAACAGACGGAGAGCCTACAGACGGGAAATACACGTTAGCTGCTCTTAAAGAAGCGAAAGACCGAGGGATCTATATTTGCCCAGTAATCCTCTCTGATGGGAGTGAAAACGAGTTAGTGAAGTACCTCAAAGAGTTAGACCTAGACTACGTCAAAATCAACATGAAAAAAGAAGCAGTCGAAAACGCCCTCCCAGACAAAATAATAAAATGGATAGACAAAACAATCACAAAGGAGGGAAAATAAATAGCTGCAGTCCTTTTTTCTGAAAAATACAGCTTCGAGGACCCAAAGCCTCCGTTTTCGACGCTCCTCAAGTTTAGTAAAGAAAATATCTCTAACACTCTCGAAAAAGCAGCAGCAAAATGTTTCAAGTCCAAGCTAGGGTTCATAAAAATCGACTGTTCCCTCGATTTGAAACGCAAACGAATTATAGAAATGTCCGTCTCGCTTTTTCTCCTCGGGAGCGCGCGAGACTTCGAGGACCCGATAACTAAAGTAATAGAGACTGCTTTGGAGGGAGTTTAATTGAACTTGAGGATAAATACTAAATTTGAAAAAACCGTTGTCGCTTTCTTTGTGATGTTTCTGTGGTACTTGTTGATGATTAAAGTGGATTCTTTGATCACTTCTTTTTTGTTTGCGTTTGATGACGTTTTGCTCATTTGCCGAGCTTTATGGCAGTCTGTCTCGTTCTTTTTGTACGGTGCTACCGTCGCGAACATAGTAGTGAAGTCGAACGTCAGCGCCTTTTCGTTTTATTTTATAATAACTTCGCTCGTCCTCACCACATTTTTTTACATCTTATACTAAGAAATATTTATATATAAATATATTTTATTTTTTTATTATGAAAACTGTCATAATCCCTACAATATCTGAGCTCCACTCTTCTATTGCGCAGGTCCCTGCTACTTTTATTGTAATTGATGAAGGAGAGCATAGAAGTTATAATAAAAACGTCCTAAGTGAGCGCGAAGCCTCGTTCTTCGGCCCAAGAGAGCGAGAAGAGTGGTTTAAACAAAGAAACATCTCAAAAAAACTTAGAGACCTCATCCCAAAGAAATGCCACGCAGAGAGCTCTTTTGGCCTTTTAGTAGCTCTTGAGAAAGGAGCAGATTACTGTTTCTTTTTTGACGACGATGTGATAGTCAATAACAGTATCTTGGACGAGCACATTAATGTGTTAAACTCAGAGACACTCCTCGCTGTCTCTTCTAGTACTCATTGGTACAACACTCTCCGCCTCACAGACTCCCCTCGAGGGCTCCACCCGCGAGGGTTCCCGTTCTCCCTCAGAGGAGAGACTCCAAGGTACACTTTTAAAACAAAAACTGGGAGGACAATATTGAACCAAGGCCTCTGGACAGAGTCCCCTGACTTAGACTCATTCACTATTCTAATGAACGGAGGCTCTATCGAAACTGGGGTCTGCCCTATCCGTATCTCAACAGTCAAGAACAGCGTTGCCTTAGATGCTGCGACTTTCACTACAGTGTGCTCGATGAACCTCGCGTTTCGGAGTGAAATAATCCCTGCGTTTTACCAACTCCCGATGAACGAGTTCGGCTTAGACAGGTATGACGATATCTGGAGCGGGCTTTTTGTCAAAAAAATAGCAGACAAGCTCGGCTATTACACTTCTTGCGGTGTACCTGCTTGCCAGCACTCACGGAGGCCTCGACTTTTAATTAACGACTTCAAAAAAGAACTCATAGGCTTTCACATCAACGAAGTACTCTGGGAACTTGTCTTAGAAGAAGACCTCTACTCGAAAAACTACGCGGACTGTTATTACGAACTCGCTCAAAAACTCGCGAAAAAGTCCTCCGTGTTCAGAGGAGTGACTCGAAAAATCTTCGAAAATATAACTTCAAAGATGAAACTCTGGACTCGCTTAATCGATAAAATTTCTTAACTCTTTTACTATATTTTTTTCTCCACTCTCAAACTCTCTTTCTACACACTTTTTTGCAAACTCTTGAACTTTGTCTCTACAGTCCAGGGCTTCGCTAATAACCTTTGCTATACTTCTTTCGTCTCTACGCGCGTAGAACTTATACTTCTCTCCAAATAGTGTGTTATAGCAATAAGAACTTCTTAAAACTACCGGTAAACACCCACTCAACACCGCTTCTCTAAACCCAACTCCTCCGGTCCCTTCTTTCTCTTGTAAGGAACAAACGACGTGACACCTCCTCAATAACTTGTAGTACTCTTCGTTCTCTAAACACTCAAATCGAGGGTTTAAATTTGGGACCATCGCTCCTAACTCTTTAGCGGAGACTTGTTTACTTGGGTTTGTCATTATGACTTGAAAATCATCTCTAATTTTCTTAAGTTCTTTTATACTTTTTACAAATAGCCTCCAATTTGTGTACTCTCCAGGAGTGAAAGTGATCCTCCCGAGAAATAAAATAGTTTTTTTCTCGAACTTCTCTCCAGTCTTAATCTTTTTAGGGTCTACGAGGACTGACCACACTGTAGTCTTAACGTCTGATTTGTAAATAAGGTCGTTTGCCCAAAAGTTTTCGAGGTACCATAAGAACTTCTTTTCTGGAGGGCTCGAGAGAAAAGCTGTGAGGTCTGAAGCGAGTGCTCCGTCGACTTGCCTCAACCAAAAACTAGTATCAGGAGAAGCTTTCTTTTCGTCAGGAAAGTCTGGGAAATTAATTTTAGTCACTAACTTGCTCTTGATTTTTTTGAGCTTTAAGAGCACTTTAACGTTCCTAGACACGCCGTCTAAGTCGCTTATTATAATATCTGGGTTCGTTTTTCGAATGGCCCTCCCGATTTGAGAGAATTGAAAGTCATATCTTTCTATTAGCGGGTTGCAGACTCGTGGGTATATTGTTTTTATCTCTGCGTTAAACTCTTTTTTAATAATTTTAGCGACATTGTTCATGACTTTTACGTTGCCGTCTTTTTCTAACTGAGGAATATGAGTTGTCTTGTCTACTAAACTCACAAACGGGAACATAAGGACGTCCATTTAAACACCTTCTGTTAGGAAAATTTATATTAAATATTTTTATATTTTTATATATAAATATACTTCGTGAATAAAATGACGAAAGACATGACTACGTTTAGGATAAAGTCAGACCTCCTCAATAGGCTGAGGTATATAGCCTCGTATTATAGCATCAAAGGTGACAAGATGACGACGACTGAGTTAATTCATTCGATCCTCGAACCTGCTATTGAAGAGCTCGAGAAGAAAGTCTCTGAAGAGTTCTCAGAAAACGAGCGGAGAAACATTTAAATAACTAAATTCACAAAAATATGAATATACAAATGATGTGATAGAAATGAGAATGCTTGGAATTTCTTTAAAACAAATCTTTGGGATTGTTTTGACAATAATTACGAGCGTCTGCTTTGTCGGGCAAGTTACTTTTGGGTGGTTTAGTTACCTCCTCGTCGATGAAGGGTCTCGCATGGCTTATGCGCTGGTAATAATTTTTATGTACGCTTTTTCGTTCGCTTTAACGAGAAATGGCATGGCGCGGACCTTAAAATACCTGCTCTACGGGGTAGTCGCTATGCTCATCCCAGTAATCGTCATGTCGAGTGTTTTCGCTGGCCTCGATATGATGGGCTTGACTTCTTATGGCGTTTCGGATTACCCGTTCCCACCTTTATGGGGACTTTCTCAAGTTTCTACGACAATGGCAGATGTATCGTTAATAATTCAAGTAATTATTTCAGCAATTCCTGGAATTCTTTTGCTTTGGGGTGTTATATCAATATATTATAGTGACACTACTGATGACTTAATTACCGCAATAATTGAAACTGTAGTTGCTGGTGGAGTATTGTTTCTCTTTGTCTTCCTGTTCACCTCTATTGGAGTTCCGCTGTTTTAACATTATTTTTTTTCTAAAGAGGAAAGTCTATGAGAACGTTTGTCTCCGTTATTGTTTACTTCGTGGTATTTTTTATAATTGAAGCGTTCTTCCCGCTTTTGTGGTGGGTTAACGTTATACTAGCAGTCGGTCTCATAGCAGCAAACCTCGTAGTCATCCGTATAAACAAAAAGAAAAAACTGAAAAAGCCTAAGCCTGAACTAATAGAGGAGAAGAAGGAGTGGAACTCGAAGTCTATTCTTTTAATCGTAGTCGGCTCAGTCTTTGCGACAGTCTTTTGGTTCTTTCAATCGACTTGGTTAGCAGTTATCTCTTATGTGGTCCCTCTCGTTATATTATGTATAGTCCTCACGAGAGAAGACCAGCTCTTTAACTTCAATTTATTTATTGGAGGCATGCTCGTCTTCTTAATAGCTCCAAGTTTCATAGGCAAGACTCTCTCCGCAGTGTCTCCGTCGTCTATGCCTCAATTGTTCGACGTGACAGTGCCTGAAGTCCCGAGTTTTGACGGCCTCATTGGCGCTAGCAACCAAATGGCGACTGCTTCGTCCCTCCATGACTTTGCAATAGCGCTCAAAAACTTTATTGACGCGTTAACAGCTTTCGTGACAGTCGCTCTCCCTCTAGTTTTAGTCGCTCTTGTGGCTTATTCGATGTATTCTCACCCAGATAAAGTGCCTGGGCTTTTACTTAAAGTAGTAATCGTTATAGCTGTAATAGCGTTCGTATATTTTTTGTTCCCAGGCCTCAGAATTCAGCTTTCTGCTCTTTCTATGACAGGAGAAAACGGGCTGGTCTCTACTCTTACTAACTATGCGTACGCAGTCTTACCGTTTTCAATGTCAGTTTTAGTAATTGTAATAGGGTATATAAGCCGTTACTCAAACTTCTATGTCCTGATGGCAGATAGGAAAAAGAGAGTTGAGAGCGTAAACTTCGTAGAGAAAAAGTTCAACTGGGGTTTTTTCACGCTCATAATCTTAATTTTACTTTGGGCGTTCGCTCGGTTCCTCATATCAACTGAAAGTCTCGGGTTTAACGACCCAGGAGTCCTAGCTCTATACCTTGTAATTATTTTAGGAGCTAGCTTGCCCATCCTCTTAGGGTCCCTCCCAGTCTATAAGGGTACTTTCTTCTCAAACGTCTATGGAGTCTTGATAGGGATCGCAGCACTCTTTTTATCGCAACAAGCTATTACAGCGTTTGCTTATAACTACAACGTCTTGAGCTTTGCTCTCGACCTTTCGAGTTCGATCCCTAACACTTTGTTTTCGATAGGAGACAATTTCCTTTTTGTAGCGACGACAGAGAGTATACTTTTCCACATAGCGATACCGTCTGTTGCTATCGTCTACCTCTACCGAAAGACTAGGACAAAAGATAAAAGATATATAGACTCGAAAGTCCGAGAAAAGATGCGCGAAATTAAATACGAAATTCGTCTCAAAAGATCTGTTCAATCTGTTTTAGAAGAAAAAAAGAAGCTTACAAAAGAAGTCCTTGAGATCGCTGCAATTCTCCCTGAAGTTGAAGCAGACGTAGAAGAGATCAAGAGACTTAAGAAACTTAGCGCAAAAAAAGTTTACCTCGAAGAAAAAATTAAAGGACTTGAAGAAGAGTTCGCGACTCTAGAAGACTACCTCGGCAAGTACTCTAGGGTGAGCTGGGGTAGAATGGTCCTTTCGGAGTGGAAAAACGCTCCTTATTTCATTATTGTAGTCCTTTTAGTCCCGAATTTGCTCTTTGCTTTTTATCATTGGTTTAGGTCTGGAGGGTTTAACGAGTTTGGCCAGCTCAACCCTCCACCAGACTTAGTCCTCTGGGTAGCAGAAGGCCCTTTTCTGGTGTTTGTCATCTCCGGGATAATCCTCACTTTAATCTCATTCAAATATGGGTTTTATTCTGCTATCCTCACTCACGGGACTTGGAACTCTATTATTATTATCATTTCGTCAATTTCTGTAGGGGTGGTGTGATGAGTCAGCCGTCTAGAAAAAAGAAACGAGATTATGTAGAAATTAAAAAATATATTTTCACTGAGGAAGAAGTCAAAAAAGCAGAAAAAAGATATCTAGAAAAGTCTCTCTTTGGGATAGACCCATCTTCCGTAAGAGGGATAATTTTGAAGTTCTTAAGTAAAAAACCAGCGAGAGCGAAAGGAGTAGCTAAGTCTTTGGGAGAGCACTTCAAGAGCATGAACCAAGTCTATAACCTCCTCGCTCGCCTCGCAGACAAAGGGCTCGTGACGAGAAAGCGAGAAAACAAACACACTAGGTACGAACTCACTGACAGAGGAAAAAAATGGGTATCTATGTCCCGAGTCATTTTGACTATTAAAGGAGGGAATAAAAAATGATAGCTATAATCTTTTTGCTCTTTTTTATTTTTGCAAGTTTGGAAATAGTTCTAGATTATTTTCAGATATTCTCTATATTTAACATCATAGATAGCTACTACAATGACCCCTTTCTTACACTTTTAGTCCTAGTCTTTCTATTAGTTTTATTTTTGTTCTTTTGTGTAGTCTCAGTTAGGTTAAACTCGAGGAAGTTTCTAGTAGCGTCTATCGTCCTCTTCCTCTCGTTTCTACTATATATAATTTACGTGCTGGTGGTAGGGTATGTCTAAGCCGTCGCGAAAAGTTAAAGAAAAAGGAAAAGATACGAGCTCTGTTAACGTCCCTCTCTCTATCTCAGACAAAGCTAAAAAAAGAATAGAGAGAATTCTAGGCATTAAAATATTGAAAATATACGAGTGTATAAACTTAGCTGAAAGAAAAATGTATACTACTATCGAGTTTAGAGGCGACGTCCCAGTCTCGAACACTCTTGTAAACTCGATCGAAGCAATTGCTTCCACTTCTCCTATTAAAGAATACTCAGTGTCTTTAGAAAAGAACGACTCGTCAGACGATTGGGAGCGGAGGTTATTTTTCAAGTCTCTAAGAGTCGAAGTAGCTCCTAACAAGTACGCGGACGTCCTCGCTATAGGAGGTACTCTCCCGAGCAGGTACGACCCTGAGTTTAATATCTTTATAAAGTCCCTCCCTTGGAAGGAGACTAAAAGAAGGTGGGACCCTAGTGATAAAACGTGGAAAATAGACAACTTCCGCAAACCAGATATTTTTGATAAATTATGTAAAGGTCTTGGGTTTATCCCGAAAATCGATGGGCTATCTGAAGAAGCCCTCGAAAGTATTATAGAAAAAATTTTGGAGTAAATAAATATGTCTAAACCGTCGAAAAAAATTAAGAAGGAAAAGAAAGAAACGAGCGTCCTCTCTGGAGCTATAGGCTACTATATCCCAGAAGAACTCAAAGAGACGCTAGAAAAGGAGTTCGGCATTAAAATAAAGAAAATGGACCAGCACATAGACTTAGAAGACAAGAGGATATATACTGATGTAGAGTTCGAAGGAGACCCTGGGGTCTTGAGTTTCCTCCCCAGAGCGATCAAGCTCATCATTGACGGGCGTCCTGTTGGCCACGTTATGAGCAGTTATTACTCTCAAGAGTCTAGCCCTATTCTCGCTGAATACCGAAAGTTGTTAAAGAGAAATTATATAACTGACATAGCAGAGCGCCGCGTGAGGTTTAAATACAAGCCTGTCAAAATGAATGGAGGCTTTAGAGACACCCTTATTGTAACTGCGCCTAAAAAATGGGATTTTTTAGAACCCTTTAAAGCTTTTATGTCCCGGTTTGTAGGTTGGAAAAAAACTCAGGCTACATATGACGAAAACACTACAAGTTGGACTCTAGAAAACCCCTTCTTACCTAGTGTATTTAACAGGCTATGTGTAGGCCTCGGGTTCCTCCCTAAAATCGAAGGTATAAGCCCCTCCTATTTAGAACGCAAAGTAAAAAGAGTCTTAAGTACATATTATAAAGAGAAAAAAGTTTAATGATGTCTAAACCAACTAAGTCAGTCCGGAAAGGAAAGAAAAAGAAAGCTCTCGTCTCAGAGTCAGTCCCGTTCTACGTCCCAAAAGGATTTAAAAGACTGATAGAACGAGCACTCTCCATCGATGTGACTGAGATAGACTATCACGTAGACTTAGAGAAAAAACAAATGCATACTAAGATACAATTTGAAGGAGACCCTTCTGTCTCTGCTATCCTCCCAGAAGTAGCTAAAGCTATCCTCGAAGGGAGCTCTGTACAGGATGTTATTGACGACCGCTTCTACCAGAGCCCAGTCATTTCTGAATTTAGGAAATTAATAAAGAAAAGACCTTACTCGGACGAGTGGAGGCGAAAGTTGAGGTTCTGGTACGAAAAAACTAAGACGCCTGCAGGCAAAGAGATAGACGTCCTCTACGTAAGCAAGCTACTCCCAGACTATAATTGGGACTTATTTAACTTCTTTGGAGAGTTTAGGTACAGCCCAACTAACGGGACATATGACCGAGACCTCAGGAGGTGGAGGATTGAAAACATTTTCAAGCCGAGCGCCCTTAACAAATTATGTAAAGGTCTAGGTTTTTTCCCAAAAATTGAAAAAGTAGACACGAGCTATTTAGAGTCTAAAGTAAAGAAGACTATAAACACGTACTACAAAAAGTGAGTTTAAAAATGTCGAAGCCGAGCCGCAAGTCGAAAAAAAGAGAGAAAACTGAGAGAGAAGTCTTGATAGACGACAAAGAGATTATAGACGCTTTCGAAGCTCTCGACTTCACGTCTCCTGTAGTTTCACCTGTAATCGACCTCAAGAGCAAAAAATTTTTCCTCAAATCGAAAGTGCCTAACAAAGCTGCTCTAAAAGAAATCCTGACGAGAAACATCGCAGACAAACTCAACGAAGAGGTGTTCAAAGACACTTTCGACTTCAAAGACCGCGCGACGCTCACCTACGACAAAAAGTCTGACACAGTCTCCTTAGCTATACCTAACTTGACGCTACACGACGAACAAAGGATGTCGAGAGAGATCCGGTCAGCTCTCCACAAGACAAAAGCCTCTGTGATCAGGACTAAGCCGTCTCCGAGGCTCCTCGCTGCTGTCTTTACTGCGATGGACTGCGTCCCTAAAGCGTTCGACCCAGACCTCTCTAAATACCTCATAGCCGTCGCGAAAAAGACAAAAACTTTCAAATCGAGAGTCGAACAGTTTATCGAAAACGCGAGACTTTCTGGAGACAAGCGAAGCTTCGTAGAAAATTTTTCTTTCGACCAGTATTATTTCTTGAAAAAGACAATGGACTTCAAGTTGAAAAAAACTAACAGGAGTGTCCTCTCTTCTCTCACAAATCTCTCCCTTATGGGCTACGGCAACGACTGGTACTTTTACCCTCCAGGCCGAAGCATCTCTTTTTATAGTGCAGACGAGATAGACACTTTCGTCGCGTTCTGCGCAGTTTTCGGTTTTATCCCAAATAATAGGTTCTTGCCGAGCTTTGCGTTCGAAGAGTTCAAGACTCCAGACATAAAAAAATTGAAGGAAAGAAAAAAGGAACTTTACTCTAAACTCGAAAAAATAAGACAAAAAATTGGGAGCCCTGAGCTCGCTCCGTATGAAGATGGCATAGCTTTTATACGTACTAATAAAGATTCTTTCATAATATACATAGCAGATACCGAACCTCCATCTGTAAAAGACAAGATAAAAACAGCAGTCGACAACTTTGGTACTATTCAACACACAGACTGGTCCTACAACTTCCTCGAGGTTAGAGACCTCGACAGCCCTTCTACGCTCTACAAAGTTTACAAAGCACTCGGGATAGTCAAGCCTATAATCGGGGTCCCTTACTCAAAGACTTTAGGACTTGTTTCCTCGATTTTAAACGCGGTAGCGGACCCAGACGGAGTGATAGATAGAGTGTCTAACTCTTTTGGCCCTCCTAACCCGAAGTACAAAGGAGTCATTGCAGAGTACGACTCTAAGAGCGACAAAATAATCGTGAGAGGGCTGGACAAAATCCTCGGAGCAGCGAACCCTTCTGCTACTATGGTCGAGGACTTGACTCCTGAAAACCTTAGAGCTATGTGCGAGGTCCTCGGGAGAGTCCCTGAGGTCAATGGCCTCCCAAAAGAAGAACTCGCTTGCCTTTTACTCGAAATAAAACAAAAGTGATTGAAATGTCTAGACCGAAGAGTTATAAACCGCCTAAAAAAGAGAATAAAAAACCTATAATTGTGAGAGATAGAGATATCATAGACGCAGTCTCGTACTTAGGCCTCTCTCCCTTTGTGGGCTCTTTAGGAATAGACCTCAAAGAGAAGAAAATTTTTCTAAAGTCCTTTCTTAACTCTAAAGACTTGGTTAAAAAAACTATTTTAGAGAACATCGTAAGAGACCTCAACCAAAAGTTTTTTACTGACTATTTCTATTTAGAAAAAAAAGCGTCTATAACTTACGACAAAGAGAAAGACGCTTTCAAAGTAAGTGCGAAGATGATAGACCCTAAAAGACTCACAGTAGAGAGAAAGATCGCTACAGCTCTAAATACTAAAAAAGTTGACTTAGACGAAATCCCTTATAGCCGACGTGCTCTCCCTGCTATTATGTATGGTCTAGACTGCGTACCAAATGGCGTGGACCCCAGCTTGATTAGAGACCTCTTGGACATCGAGAAAGAGACTAAAGAGTTCGTCGAAAAAGCGCGCGAGTTCGTCAAAGAACACAAATTCTCGAGAGGGTCTAAACACCTCTTCGACTACGTACACTCCACAGTCAGTCGAGATGGTAGGCTAGCTTTAATACTAAAGTCCAAAGAGCCAATAGGTGGGGAGCTCTCTAACATGCTCGAAGAGCTCTCATTTGGGAGCGACGTAGAGCTCTTTGTGACAGACTCTCACGTGATTGTCCCTGATGTCCAAGACCCTAAAGTGTTCCTCACGTTCTGTGCTGCAGCAGGTTTTGTCCCTGTAAACGAGTTGACTCCTCTCATCTCTATGGGGGAGTCTAGACTACAGGACCTCGCTAGAGAAGAACGAAAAACGCTCAGGGCTAAAAAGATACGAAATATAACTTCAGCTCTAGCGAATTTCGCTGTTAACTTTCGCGAACCTGTCGCGGATTTTTCATATTGGAAGACAGACATCCACCTCTTAAATAGCAACGTGAACGACCACTTTTTCGTCTACCTCGACGACATAGACCAGCGCGACAAAGAAGAGGTCGAGACGCTCCTCCGGAAAGAAGGAGTCTCTTGTTCGCAAAAAAACGGGAAGCTCCTCGAAGTCAGCGGTATGTCTAACTTATTAGTCCTCTACAAGACTTTTAAAGTCTTGGGGTTCCCGAAAGCAATCACAGGAGTCCCTTATCGCAGGATGCACAGCATACTCTCGAACCTAGTCGACATAGTCGAAGACCCTACTGACGTCATCGAGAGGACTAAGCAGTCGTTCGGCCTCCCAGACGAGGAATACCGCGGCTCCAAAGTCAAATATAGCAACGGCAAAATAATTATTGAAGATAAAGTTAAAAACGAATTGATAGCAAGAGGCTATATCAGCTCTAAGAGAAATTTGTGGGCGAACCCATCAGACTTTAATAAGCTGTGTGAAGTGCTCCAAACAGTCCCTGAAGTCGAAGGGCTCTCAAAAGAGGAGATAGCGTGCCTCACAATGGGATATTGGTGATTAAAAATGTCAAAACCTTCCTCCAAAAAGATAAAAAGCTCAAAAAAACAGACTAAAAAGCCAACTGAAATACACGACAAAAATATAGTGGGAGCAGTCTCTTCTCTCACGAGAGAAGACCTCGCGAGAGTAGGGTTCCCTCCTTTCGAAGAAGTATTAGACTTCAAAAAAAGAGAAGTATACCTCAAATTAGAAAAACCTGCTAATAAATATATGATGGAAAAAAAACTCAACGTAGCAGTCGGAGAGTCTTTAAGCAGGCTCTTCGAAGACGGCGACGACTACTTGTCTCGCATTACCATAGAGTATAACGGCGAAGACTTCATCGTCGAGCCTATAGAAGGCGACCCTCCTCTCCCCGAAGAAAAAGTAAGGTACCTGACCTACCGGATATCTTCGTACCTAGGGAAAAAAATAAAGTCAATTTTTGACATCCCTGCATCTCCTGATACTCTCGCCGCTATTTTAAACGCTCTACGCTACGTACCCAGCTCTGTGGCGTACTTTCCTTGTTTTTTTCAGTTCACCGCTCCTCTCCACGAGAGGTTGAAGACGTTCGAAAGCTTAATTGAGTCTGACTACGCTCTAGGAAATGACATAGAAAAGGTCACAGTGTACATCCCAGCACTCAACGCAGCAGCAATAAAGTTCAAAAAGACTAAGAAAGAAGAGTTCGTAGACTTCCTCGAGAGGTTCTACCAATACAAAGACGTGTGTTTCACTCTCAACTCCAAAGACAGTCTATTCGTCCCTAACTTCCACCGACCTGAAGTCTTCGCCCCGTTCTGTAAAGAGTCTGGGTTCCGACCAGAGAAAAAGACTGCTCGTTTCACGCTTTTCTGCGACTCAAATCGGGACGTGATGGAGAAAGTCGACAAAGAAGAAGTAATCAAAAAAGCAGCAGCTTGGACGAAAATTCCTTACAACCCCGACCCTCCCATAAAGCTAGTCGCAGCTAGTTTTGGAGGAAAAGAAGACAAAGTAGCTACTACAGTTAACCTTATTTTACTCAAAGACTGTTCTATTGACTTGAAAGAAGTCCCGATAATACTTAAGCCTGAAGTCCCGTACACCGTTGTCGGTAATACTAATTACCTACATATCCTCTTGAGGCTCTTCAAAACTCTAGGCTACGTCACTCCAATAATTGGAATGGACCACAAAAAGCTCTTCAAAAAACTAAAGTTAATAGGACAAGTTACCCAGTCACCTGGTGCAATAATAGCTGACGCGAACGCGAGGCTCGGCCCTCCTGATTTAAACTATGCTCAAATCGAAGAAAAATTAAACTACCGCCCAGAGAACAACGCTATCTTCGTAAACGACCCTATACTCCAGTCGCAGCTCGAAAGTTATGGTTTAGAAAAGTCACTAGACGACGATAAGTCCTTCCCTTTACACCCAAGAAATTTCAAAGCGCTCTCAGAACTGTTAGGGAGAGTCCCAAAATTGAAAAACCTCCCTAAAGAAGAAGTAGCGTGCCTCGTTATAGATTCAGAGGTCTAAACAAAAACCTAACGACCATATTAATTGTTTCTATTGCCCTAATATATCGAGCAACAGTCCCTTTTGAGACTTCGAGTTCTTTTGTTATTTGAGAGTAGCTCTTCCCTTTTTTTCTCAGCAAATATATTTGTTTTATCGTATCGTCTGAAATTCTCGCTCTCCCGACTTTTTTTTCAGTCCTCCGCATCCCCAATTTGATCCGCTCTCGGATCAAGTCCCTCTCAAACTCAGCGAAAGCAGCGACTATATAGAACATTAATTTACCTGTAGGAGTCGTAGTGTCAATGTTTTGGGTATAGATTTTTATATTAACTCCGTTTTCGTCTAATAAAGTGAAAAAATCTATCAGCTCTCTTACGTTTCTCGCGAGCCTATCCAGTTTCCAAACTAAGACTAAGTCCACTTTTTTTTTGAAGACGAGCTCTTTTAAGCTCTCATAATCTTTTCTTTTTGAGTTTGCTCCGCTCTCTATGTCGTATAAAATTTTGATGTTTTTTTCATCTGTTAATTTTAAAGCGTACTCTTTCAGCTCTTCTATTTGAGGCTTTATGTCTTGCAAGTCAGTAGAGACTCGCCCGTAGATCACTATTTTCATAATTAAAAGTAGGCTTTCAGGATATAAAAACATTGTTCAAAAAGGCACTGCAGTATTTTTGAACTAATTTGTTCAAGAATTAGCTGGGTACTTTCTTGACCACACCGAAGCCTCACGCTTATAAATTATATTTCTTTTTTAATAAAGTTTAAGACCCTAGCCCTGGGTGCAAGTTTTTCGGTTTTTCACACTCGCTGACGAGTGGCGTTCGCCTCCCTCTCGCCTTGTTCAAAAAAGTTAATAGAAAGATTTTTAAACAAATTGTTGTTATATTTAACTATGCCCAGTCGAGGAGAAACCTCTGTACAGCGGCGCACTCGTTTATCCTCTCCTGTTTGAATTCCCACTTTTCTTTATTATCTAGCCGGCTGGCATTGGCTCCAAATGATAAAGATTGGCGTCGTAGGAAATAGGACGTTTGGAAACTCGTCCTTAGTTTTTTCCATCTTAGACAAAGTGTGCTCCACAGCTAAAGTTATGATTGTCTCAGGAGGAGCTGTTGGAGTAGACTCGTTTGCTGAAAGATATGCTAAAGAGTCTAATATACCCTTTAGAGTTTTTCTCCCCTCTTTCCCTTCTAGGGAGGAGTATTTCAAGAGAAATAAACTCATAGCCTTAGAGTCTGATTTTCTCATAGCTTTCATAAAAAAAAGAAAATTTCGGTCTGGTTCGTTTAATACAATCAATCATTTTACAAAATTGAAGCCTAACTCTCCTTTTGTTATTATTAATGAAGAAGGGAGAGATTGGCTCGTCGAGGGCCTCCCTCCTTGGTTAAGGAAGAGGTCTCCTCATATTGTAGACTTGAAAACTTTTCTAAAATTCTTAAAATAGTGCTCCTCCTCTCGTGTTCAAAAAAGTTATGAGAAATATTTTTATACTCTAGTTCCTATATATAAAAATATGAAAAAGTTCGACAGCGTGAGAGAGTTGAGAGAGTTCGTTGTCTCAGCTCTCCTGGAAAAATATGACAGAGTTTCTTTGCAAAAAAAAAGAATATTGTTTCGAGAAGTCCTCGAAATAGCTGCTTTTTGGTCGGAAGACTGTCTATCGGTCCTTAAGGAAGGTGTTTTTTGTGAAATTAAAAACGAAAAAGAACAGTAGTTGTGTTATCTACGACTTCGATAACGTTATTTATAGAGACACTGACCACAAGTACGACGAGCTCTATGAAGATAATATCGTCGACGGCTCTTCGCTCCCTATACCTCTTAACAATAGTTCTGTGAACGTCCTCCTCACAGGGAGAGGCCAGTTTTTAGAACGAAAACTCCTCGAGCTCCTCTCTACAGCAGGGTACGAGTTCGACGAGGTCATTTTTTTTAAAGACAAAAGAAAAGAGTACCCTGCTTTTAATTCTAAGCTTACTCTCCTAAAGTATTATAAACAATATTGGAGTTTTAAAATAAGCGCTATAAAAAGCATCTCTAAAAAGTTCAAAAACGTCACTGTAATCGACGACGACGACGTTATCATCGACTATATCGACAAAAAAATGAGCGGCGTCCAGGCTGTTCACTTCGACTGTAGAGAGGTGTAAAATGTATGAAAGGAAAGACATATGAATTCAAGTTAAAAAAGACTCCTAGAGAAAAGCGAGAGAGCTGTTGAACGAGGACGAGCAAATCGTGTATATTAAGCACACAGGTAAGTTAGTGTTGATGCAAGAATTCGCTAAACTTTTTAAAGCTCACATCATCCCTCACCTAGAACTTTATTCTATGTGCGTGCGTATAACGAAGCTCGTCGCCGACGAGAAGATATTTGAGGTGTTATAAATGGAATATTTAGAAGAATTAGACGAAGATGAAAAAATACTCTTTTTGAGAGTCACGATGGAAGACGTGCGGAATAGCTGGAGTAGCCCATCAACTCGAATAAAAGTCATTATGCACTTGTGCGAGACTATCAAGTCTCTACCAGCAGAACTGCTCGCCGCAATTCTGAACAACGCTCGAGAGTTTGACGGGTACTTTGTCGACGGGCGAGTGTTCCGAGACGGCCAGTTATTTTTACCTGAGGACGTCATTGACACTCTAGGCCTCCCTGAGGCGATGAAAAGTGGAGTGTCAGGGAACCTCGCTAAACTCCTCGGCGCGAAAAACAAGACCAATGAGTCCAAATACCGCGGTACTTATATAGAGTTAGAAGAGTTCTGCAAACTGCCGTGTAAATTCCGCCCGAGGAGCGACATGTTTAGGTTCTTAGTCAAAGGGTATATCGAATACCCAGAACTGCAGTTCGACGATTACGAAGGTGAATAAAGCGGACGACAAAGAGAAAAGACTAAAACAATATAAAATAAACGAGTCGATTAAGTCTGTAGTCAACGAACTCGAGAGTAAAAAAGGAGTTATAAACGTGGCGACATTTTTTTGGGCCTTTTTTGCGTTTTTTTGCTCCTTTGTGTTTGTGAATATAATAACAGCAGTCCTAAGTGTCATACCATTCGTTTTACTGTGGTCTGCAGTCTATAAGTATTTCTCAACAGAAATAAAGAAGCGTAAAGAAAAAATAATTAAATCGTACAAAGAAAACTGAGTGTCTTAATTACGAAGAGGACTCGAGTCCTCTTCTTTTTTTTGTTTTTTTACTGTTCAAAAAAGTTGATAGAAACATTTTTATACTATCGCGCTCAATAATTATAATAAAAAAGTGTATAAAATGAAAGAAATAAATAAAGTGAAAATCATAAAGACTCTTCAACAAATAAGGTCGGAGATGGACGTGTCTCCAACTAAGGCTAAGCAAAGACTTTCAAGCCTCATAAACAATATTATTGAAGAAAAAGGGAAGATATTCCAATGAGTAAGGCCACCACGGAGTCTACTGTGTCCCCAAGCACAGTAGACGTAGGACGACCCTACGTTAAAGCCCTAATCAGGGCCTGCAAAGAATGCAACGGTAATGGTGATATGTAATGGCAAAGAAAATATTATTATTTAATTTTAGCGGCCACCCACTGCCAACTACGCCTAAAGGGTACGAAGTTATCAACTCTGAAATCTCGACAGCAAACTTGAGCACTCCTCAGAAAGTCATAGACACTATCGTCCAGTTGTTACGACCTATATATGAGAAGTACACTGATGAAATCTTAAAAGGACGGTACGAGATTGTCTTACCGGGGATGTCAGTCCTCTCAAACACGATGCTAGTAGTCTTGCACGGTATATCGGGCCACTTCCCAAAGATCCGGTATACTTACAGGACAGAAGCAGGGAGTTTTGCGTTGAGCAACACTTTTGACTTGCAAAAAGTCCGGTTAACTGCGAGAGATTCGCGTTTTTTCGCGTCTTCAAAATAACTTATGACGGTGAGGACGAGGGCTTTAATTTTATTAGAGCTTTCGCCTGCATTACTAAGTGTATCAACAGTGCAATTAACGACTTACCAGAGAGCGAAGACAAACACAACTTTGTCAGCTCTTTAGTCGACGCGCGTACTTTTCTGCGATATATCGAATCTCGGCGTTACAAAGAATAGCAGTGCGCTACTCTAGGAGCAGGCCTAGAGCGGGTCGCCTCCGAAAATGGGCGGTCTCAATTGAAATTTTTTTATTAAAAAAAGATGGACGAACTTACTTTAATATAAAGACTCTATCTCCTGTTTACAACAGACAGCAGCAATCTGTTGCAGTGCGCCGTCCTCTTTTTTCTTGTCCCATCTTTCTGCGGGCAACACCTGCAACAGGCTGAAACTGTTCAAAAAAGTTATGAGAAATATTTTTATACTATCATTTCTATATATAAAATATGAAAATGAAGGACTTATATAACGAGCTCAAAGAACCATGCAAGTCCTGTATGAACCTCGTTTATCTATTTTTCGGAGAAGACCACGAAATGAACTGTTTCTCGTGCATTGCAGACTCTTGTTACGACAGCAAGGACCACTACTCTCCAAGACCGGAAAAATCAGAAATCTTTGTCTACAATTTCCAGAAAAACACGAAATACCCTACACGTATCTCTGAAAGTCCGCTCTGAGCTCCTTTGACTTGACAGAAATATATAAAAATATTAAAATATCTATTTTTCTTTTTTTTAATTAATGATAGAAAAAATGAAAAAACTTCTAGAATTGAATAGTGAAATCAGAAAGTGCAAGAAGTGCCCTCAACTTAAAACTCTCAACGTAAACCATTATGACTCACGACTTCACTCTTTAGGGCCCTTTTTTGGGTACGGGTCTCCGCACGCTAAATACTATTTTGTCGGAGTTGCTCCAAGTTGCTCTCGTTGGGTCCTAGGGAAGAACGTCAAAGCTATCAAAGCTACTTTAGAACCTCGCGATTTTAAAGACTACGAACCTTTAGACGACCAGGACGTCGACGTCTATACTTTTTACGGAGGTCAAACTGGGAATCTTTTTTTCCAAGCGCTTTCTAAAAGTGGAATTAACATATCAACAGATGTTTATATATGCAATCTCCTCCGTTGCTCTACCCCAAACAACAGAGAGCCGCTCCTTGATGAAATTAAAGCGTGCATGTGGGTGATAGACCGAGAACTCCAGATAATGAGGCCTGAAGTCGTCGTCCCGCTCGGGAGGGTACCTTGTAAGACTTTCATAGGCAATTTCGGCTCTATGAGAGAGATAGTAGGGAAGAAATGCCCTCCTTCAAGAAAAGTGCTCAAAAGACTTACGTATAAAAGCTTCGTAGTCTACCCGATGTACCACCCTATTTACGTCAAGAGGAATTTGAGTTATTTTAAAGCTTACGTGACTCAACTAAGGAGGCTTAAAAATGCTGCGAGCCTGACTTCCTTTTTCCGCACTAGATAACTTTTTTATATCTCTTTTCCATAAATATATTTAGTGATCGATATGTCTAGACCAAAAAAATCTCGCTCCTCTCCACGAAAGGAGAAAGCTTCGATCCCTCTTATAGAAACAGCTCTCGACAGCTGTCCGACTAACAAAGTAATAGTAGAGCTCTCTCCAGGGATTTCAGTAAAAGGAGTCCTCACGAGTCACACTGCCGATTTTAAAGGCAAAATAAAGGAACTTTACGTCTTAGTAGAGCCAGAGGACGCAAAAAAATACGGTATTTTGACTGAGTATATAATTATTTACCCTAAACCCTCTGACAAGACTTTGTACGACGTTGGAGTGTCTTTTAGGTGATGGTCGAACTAGACAAAGCTCTAATCCCTGAAGTCTTAGAGTCACACCTCGTTAAACTAGTGATAAGAGGCAAAGAACTCGTCGCTCTAGTAGACAAAAGGGACTTCACACAAGTAAGAGAGCTCGCGATAAGTCGCTTAATGTCTCGAGTCGAAGAGGTCTTTAAAGACGAAAGTAGAGACTCAGTCAAAGTCGAGCTCATTTTCGACAAAAACGACACAGCTTATGTCCCTCGTCCAGAAGTCCCTACTCTGCAATTTATCTCTATTTTTTGGATATTCAAGATAGCTTTAAGCGACGCTTCCCAGAGGACGAAACCTGAGTTCTTCTACGCTGCGGGCAAAGCTGCTGCGAAGACTCCTGCTGTCAACGCTCCTCAAAACGCGCTCTTAGAGTTAGCGAGAGGAGCAGTCGACGTGCACGACGAGCTCGACGAGTATATCTCTAAACTAAATAAAAAGATATACTCTAAAGAGAGAGCAGAGCTATGCGAGCGCTTTAAGATCAGCTTTCCTCATTTTTATTTCGATAAGCACTTCTCGCCGTTCTTAAAGGTAGAGTTCGAGAGTGAAGACACCTCGACTCTGCACTCTGTCCTCACAGACCTAGCTAGGGTTATCGACTCTAGACTAAGTTTCTTTTTCGATAGCTCGACTTCAATATGCATCAAAGATATATACTCTCCTAAAAAATTTCTCTCCCTTTTCTCTCTCTTAGGGTCTCTCCCTAAATTCAAAGGAATTGACTATTTCCTCTTGCTCTTGAAAGACTCTTTGAAAACTCGAATAACTCGCTCTCCTCCTCTCCAAAAACATAAAGGGCCGTTCCCATTTCTTATAACTGTCCCTAACACTAATTTAATAGTAATAGACCCGCTCCAAAAACTCGAAAAGCGCTTCCCGATAACCAGACCCCTCGATTTGAGTCGCGCTGTGCTCCGCTTGAAAAAAGAGCTAGGGTCCGCTCCTCCAATAGCCGGGATACCGCGCTCAAAATCGGAGGCCACTGCTTGAAAGCCGCATTTTTGGCTCTTATCTGTTCAAAAAAGATAGAAAAGTTTATATATGACCAGTTGTGTATTGATTAATATGAAAGAGACTTGCGTGTATCACTTCTTTTTTTTGTCGTTAGCTGCACGCAGGCTCTGGGACGAAAGCGCCTCACAAAGGTCATGCGAGCGCTCTAGCTCGAAAGACTGCGCTCAAGGAGAAACTCGCGTCCGAAATCCTCCCTCTTTTTTTATTTTTATACTCAGAATCCCCCTACATACATTTGGCGCGAGCTCCAAATTCTTTTTTTTGAGATAGATTTATTAATTGCTTTATATCATAAAACATATAAAGTGATTAAAATGTCAAAGCCGAGCCGTACAAAGAACTTAGAAGCTAGTATAAAGCCAGTTCTCTCAGTAATAAACTTAGCGAGGTCCGCATTAGAGAAAGAAATAAACGACCTCAAGTTTGCTATAGAAGCAGATGGTACTGTGACTGCGTACTCAGGAGGTACGAAGTTATTTAATTGTGAGTTAGACGAGCTCTTACAAAGTGCAGAAAAATTCCCTGAAAAATTCAAGGAAGAGTGGGCAAAGTTAGACAAAGACACAAAGGAGTTCATGAAAATATTCGAGTATAATTTTTCTACTGTCGAACCTATGTTTGTGGACCAAAAACTAGATTGGATGGACGAATGGGAGATCAAAGAAAGCCCAGATCTTGACGCTCTAGTGCGTATGGGCCTCTTGTCTGAGGATGAAGAGAGATACCTCTCGACTAAGCTTTCTCACAGCCCTATTTTCTTAAAATTAATGGACTGAAGGTGGTAGCCACGACAAAAATATGGGTGTACGTCTCAGAAACGCCAACAGGCCGCGGGTTTTTAGTAGTCTCAAATGCAAGACCGCGAGAACACACTTACAGCGGGAACACGTTAGTCGAGCTAGACGTGAACGACTTAGGAGAAGTCTTGTCTCAACTTACAAGTCCAAGACAAAAGAACAAAGACCAATGGGAGTTCAATAAGAACGAAAAAGGAGTCTGGTATGCGAGTATATTGATATACATATAAATAGGCTTTCTCTGAGGCTTAGTAAAAGAGACTTGTGTATAAAGGAATTTAGCCATTATTTTTCATCAACTCATTTTTTTTTTTGAACGCGGACTTTGATTGTTATTTTTGTAATTCTTGCTTTTGGACCTTTTAAGCGCTCTCCTTATATTACAGACTTCTCTTTTCTTCCTCTTTATTGTTCAAAAAAGACTTCTTTTTGAACACTCTCGGGAGTCGCTCCGAAAGAGCTCAAAACTCTCTTCCTTTCCGGCTCCTCGAGAGACAGTCGAGGTAACCTTTTTTGAACACTTTGTCTCGCTCAAAATAGTTCCCTGCAGAGAAGATATATTTATATATTCTTTTTCTCATATATTTATACATATGAAGTTAGTTATTTACACTCCTGATAAAGTTTTTTCTAAGACATATACAAACAAAAAGATTGCAATAGACGAACTCGACGAAGAGTTTATGAAGCTAGAGCTCTATAAACTCCAAGAAGGCGAAGAAAAGCTATATAAAGTCTTTGTTATTTCGAAAAAGAACGTCTCAGGTTATCAATATGAGTATAACCACAGGAAGAAAATCTGCAAATTTCAATTGTTTTTGAATAAGTTCTTGCCTTTTTTCGATGAAAGTGAAAAAAAGACAAAGGAGGACGATGAAGACGAACTACAGCAAAGCTAAAAGACTCTGGGAAGAAGCCGAAGTCCACGACTATATAATTGCCCCAAAGGAGCTAAGTGTTAAGCTAAAAAACAACTTCGAACTCGAAATACAATTTGAGGGCCAGGAACATGAACTTACTGGGTACCTCAAAGAACAGTTCTTGAGGAAACTCAAAATGCCGTTAAGTTTTTTTAAATATTTGTGCTCTACAGTCCCGTCAACTTTTTTCAACGAGGACGACCTCCAAGAACTCGTCCTCCACTTGCTCCACGAGAGGAAGAGAGACCTAAAAATTAGTACAATAGACTTCGATAAATCGAAACCAAAACTTTGGAGGATAGTGAGCCCAAATTTCTCCTATCTTAAAGATAACGAGATCCTCGAGATAGTAGAAAAAAATATAAACGGCCCGGTGACTCCCAAAGTCCGAGTTTTTTCTCTGGAAAGGTGTTCTTATGAATTTCTCTTCCCAGAGACAAAAGTCCAGATTGACGGAGATGAAGCGACAACAGGGCTTTATTTAATAACTTCAAACGCTGGCCTTTCTAGTATAAAACTTAAAGGGTACGTACACATTCTCACTGGTGATAACAAACACATCGGGCTGATAGAGCAAATTCAAAACGAGTTCTCTTTCTTTAGGAGGACTCATTATATGAAAGACACTGAAAAGTGGAAGAGCTTACTTTCGCTTTATGTGAAAGGAGCGATAGAGAACTGCCGCAAAGTGTCCCGACGACTCGTCGAATCTATTACAAGAGCGAAAGAGATCGAGATCGAAGACGAAAAAAAGTTCGTCGAAGATTTTAGGAAGTTCTTCAAGCTCCCAAAAAAGTTTTTGGCAGACAAAGAACTCAGTTCTCTTTGGGATGTCGTAAAAGAAATATCGATCGCGTCTGAAGACCCAGTCGAGAGAGAAGAACTCCAGACAGTCGCAGCAAGAGCAGCGTCTTGGGACGTCGACTTTATAAACGCGATTGTTTGCGGAGGTGAGAAAGTCGTCAAAATGTAAATATATAGACATTTGTTTCCTCCCAAAAACTGGGAAAGACGAATATGTCAAAAATACGTGTCTTACAGACCTCCACACGAAGTGCCCTATCTTCCCTCATTACCAAAAAGCTTCTTTTCACACTAAAACACCAGTAACTGCTTATGAATCTTCTATTCTTTTTTTTAACCCTTATAGTGAGCTCGAAAAACTAAGACTCCTCGCGATTTACAAATTTAAGAACGAAGAGTTAGCTTCAATGCTCGATACGATTATCTCGTTCAACTCAATTTCTCTCCCAGAAGACTTAGTCGACTTATTTAACTCAGGGAAAGATATAGTTGTTGTTAAAAAATCACGATGCCGCCTTTGTGAACTTCCAGCGTCTAATATCCCAGGCTGGGGTTCAGGGCTGTGTACAGACCACAGGGTCCTTTTTTTAATTAAATTAAGGGCAAACATAAACAAGACCCTTAAACAATTATATTCTGGTGACAAAAAATGAAGTTAAGAAAATTTCAAATAGAAGCAAAAGATAAGATCGACAAGCAAGTAAAAAGTCTCGTTATTTCTGCCCCAACAGGAGCTGGAAAAACCCTTGTTGCAACATTTGCGGCTGAAAAGGGTAGGACGATTATCATCGGCCCACTCAGGGCTCTTTCTAGCGAACAATATAAAAACTTCACTAAAAATTTCAAGACGGTGCTCGACACAGGAGACGCTAAAGTCAGCGTAAGAAAGTACCTTAAACCTTGGGACGTAATAATCACTACTTATGAACGCTACGATTCTTTTCTCAGGTCCCCAAAAAGGAGAAAAATCTTGGAGCAAGTACAATATCTTGTAGTAGATGAGGTCCACCAGATCTCATCTTCTCGTGGTTATAGGCTAGAGTCCGCGATTTTAAAGACTCGAGAGCTCCTCCCTCATGTCAAAGTTATTTGTCTTTCTGCGACGATCTCTAACCCAGAAGAGGTCGCAAAATGGCTTGGTGGAGAGTGTATTATTTCTAAAAAAAGGCCCGTGCCTCTAGAAATAGACATCAGGTCTTATGTACGAAAAGGGACAGCTGAATTTGACGATAAAATCAGAGTGCTCAAAAAGCTTTTTTCAGAATTTCCAAATGACCAGTTCCTCGTATTTTGTTCTTCTCGTTCTAAGACCGCGAGGCTTTCAAAAATCTTCAAACTTTCAGGTCACCACCACGCCGGCCTTTCGTCAGACACGAGAGCTGCTGTCGAGCAGGCGTTCCTCTCAGGGAAGATAAAAGTCCTCTTCTCTACTACTACGCTCGCTTACGGAATTAACCTCCCTGCTAAGCACGTTGTAGTCTTTGACGTCAAGAGGTTTAACCAACTCGTTTCTAATAAAGAGTTCCTCCCTGTAGACGAACTCTACCAGTTAATCGGGAGAGCAGGCCGCCCGCAGTTTGACAAAGAAGGCTTCGCTCACATAATATGCAGCAAAAAAGATATCAACACAGTTAAGAAGACTCTTACTTCGAAGTTCGAAGTCCACTCGCAAATAACTCCAAGAGTCCTCCCAGAGCTCGTCCTCGAGTGGGTAGTGAGCGAATTTATATTTACAGAAGAAGACATGTATGCAGTTAAAGACAAGCTCTTTTGCTCGACAATCACTACAAAAGACTTAGAGGACGCTTTACTCTATCTCATTTCTAACGACTTTGTCCGAGTTTCTAAGTCTGGCTATTTCAACCCAACTCACAAAGGCAACCTCACAGCTCTGCTCTACGTGTCTCCAGAGACTGTCTCGACGTGCTTCGAACCTGCTTACGAAAAATACAGAGCTTCTCCTCTAAAGTCAGTTTTTTGGCTCTTTTCTTATTTCCTCCAGTCTAACGAATTCATGGAGGCTTTGGCAATAAGGCCTGGAGACTTACAAGTTATTGATGCTGCTAGAAAATTCTTGCCTCCCCAAACAGACGAAAGAGTACTAAAAGCGTTCTCAATAATCTTCAACTCTTCATTTGCACTATCAGAAGATAAGCTCAAGGTTAAAGAACAAGCAGCTCGTCATCTAAGAGCAGCTGCTGCAATTTTAAATGATAGAAAACTCTCTTCTAGCCTCTCTAGGCTCCAACTCTTGGTAAAATATGAGACTCTCGACGAGACTCGAGCAGACCTCTTAAAAGTCCCTGGGGTCGGGAAAGTTTACGCTGAGAAGTTAATCAAAGCTAAAGTCCTCTCTGTCCGAGACCTCCTCTCAGCAGACCTCAAAAAAGTCCTAGGAGTAGGAGAAAAAACTGAAAGAAAAATAAAAGAAGGTGGTAGAAAATTCATGAAATAAAAGATAAAGTCCTCTTTTTACTAGCCGACAAGCCGTTATCTTTTAGAGAGCTTTTAGACGCTCTGGGAGACGAAGAAAAACTCTTAGTAAGGAGAGTCTTGAACTCGCTGATGTCTTGGAAGCAAATTGAAGCCTTCGCAGAAGAAGGGCAAGTGAAATATAAGGTGGTCGAATGAGCTCGAAGTTTGTTTCTACCCTCAAAAAATTAAGGGCGACAAACTCGAAGAACGAAAAAGTCTCTATACTCATAAAAGCTCTCAACCCAGCTCTCGAGGAGGTTTTTTTCTATACATTTAACCCGTACTACACTTATTCTGTCACGTCAAAGAACGTCGCTTTAAAGCCCTACACGTTCACTATAGACATGTTCTTGAAAAAAGATAAGAAGGCTCGCTGCAGAGCTTCAGACAACGACTTTGTCCAGTTCTGTCACACTGTCCTCGACGAGCTCAGGAAACGGCGAGTCACTGGGAACGCTGCAATATCATTAGTCGAGACTTACGTGAACAAGTTCCCTAAGCCTGATGCTATTGAGATGCTCAACATCTTAGACCGCAACTTAAAAGCCGGGATTGGTATAAAAACTCTCAACAAAGTTTTAAAGAAAAAAATACCTACCTTCTCGTGCGCCCTAGCACATGAATACGACCCTACAACTCAGCAACTACCATTTCAAAAAACGTACGTCTCTCGCAAACTCGACGGAGTCCGAGCGATTGCAGTCAAAGAAGAGAACACCGTGAGAGTGTTCTCTCGCAACGGGAAAGAGTATTTCACGATGGACAAGATCAAAGAAGACATTAAAAAACTCCCGCTCAACGACGTAGTCTTCGACGGAGAAGTCTGTATCGTCCAAAAAGACGGTACAGAAGACTTCAAAGCCATTATCAGCGAGCACCGTCGCAAAGACCACACGATACCAAACCCTCTATTCTTCATCTTCGATATCATCCCTCTCCAAGCGTTCAAATCAGGGATTGGGACAGAAAAATATGAGAAAGTCTACACCCGTCTTTCAAGCCTTGCCCCCAATTTGAAACGCTGTAAATACATCAAAGTCTTAGAGATGAGAAAAGTCCGTTCTTACAGAGACTTATTAGAGGAAATAGAAATCGCTGACTCTCTAGGGTGGGAAGGCTTGATGTTGAGGAATGGAGACGCTGTTTATGAAGGGAAGAGGACAAAAAACCTCCTCAAGTTTAAGAAGTTCAAAGACGCTGAGTTCAGCGTCATAGGAGCTGTCGAAGGGTCAGGAAAATATAAAGGAATGCTCGGAGCTTTAATCATAGATTTTAGTGGCGACCGAGTTTCTGTCGGTTCTGGGTTCACAGACGAAGAGAGAAAGTCATATTGGGATATGTATAACCGAGGGTCCCTCCCAAAGATAGCGACAGTAAAGTTTCAAGAAGTTTCGATCGACCGAAAGACGCGCGCAAAGTCGCTACGGTTCCCTGTCTTTAAGTGCTTCCGGAGATAGTTTTTTATATCTTTTTTCGTTATTTTTAATTATGATTCAAAAAAAGTATATAGTCTTATTTTTTGCTCTCCTCCTCGCGGTCACAGTCCCAATAAGCCAAGAGGTACACCCTAAAAAAATCAACTCATGCGTTAAAATATCTCCTCTCTCTTACACTTCCACCGAAGAGATAGACTACATTTATCCGACTTCAATTGGTAGCGTGTTCTTTTCCGGCTCTCCGAATTACAACAACGTCTCAAATGTGAGGGAAATAGACGGCGCGTATGTAGACTTGAAAGAAAAGCTTAACGACCATCGCTCATTTTGGGAGTTTTTTCTCGACGAAGAGTTTTTACAAGTGTTTCAAATATCAATTAGAATATATGGAAAAGAAGACGATGCAAACACAGCTTTGAAACTTTATATTTTTAATTTTGGGACTAGTTTTTGGGAATTAATTGCTCCTAGCGTTATGCCAAATGGAGACCCATGGTCTTGGTACAATTACACTTACTCTGTAAATCTTTCTTATTTTGAAAACAAAGAGAGAGTCAAGTTCAAGCTCGAAAGTTTCGCACTTGGGTTTGGAGCTGGGGACTGGTTTATTGATTATATTGAACTGCAAGTCAACGGGACTGTAGACGAAGAACTCCCGAATATTCATAACTTCTGGGTTGAGCCTGAAAGTTTGAACAGTAGCAGCGACATAACTCTTAACTCTACTATTAGCGATAACGTAGGAGTCGCGTCAGTCAGCTTGAGTTTTACAGGAGACGTAGGCTCAACGTACAATATGACTTTTGTACAAGATATAACTGAAAATAACGTATCTCATCACTATTATTATATAGCTCGCCTCCCTGCTGGGAATTGGAGTGCTACTCTCAGAGCATCAGACTCCTATGGGAACGAAAATTCGTCTCGTCTCGACTTCAGAGTAAATAGGTCAGAGACCGGGAGTAAAGTCCACCCTCAAATTTTATGGGATACAGAAAGTCTTGTAGCAAACATAGGACAGAATATAACGGTCAATATCGTCGTCCAAAATGGTACTAATAACATTAGTAAAATCTGGGTGTACGACGAAACTCTCGGCCAAAATGTAACCTTAGCAGAACCAAACAATAAGACAACTGTTGGACTCACGTACAACGTCACCTCTGGTACTGGAGGGACTTACGATGTTATATTTTATGCTAACGACACAGACGATAACCTCGCGATTTCCTCGATTTTAGTGACTTTTGAAGTCCCAGACGATAAGCCTATCGTCCAAAATATATTCGTTAACGATAGTTATTTAGGTATCGGCTATTATACTAATATAACGTTTACAGTGATGACAAAATACTTCAACATAGATAGTGTGTGGTACAGAAACATTAATGGTGATAATACAACAGTTGTGACTGATGTTGTGGCTCAAATCGGGAGATACAGCATAGTTTTAACTTCTACTGAAGCAAGGAGCGAGGTCATTAAATTATACGCTAATAACACTTACGGTCAAGAGTCCTACGAAAATGTTCTTATCACGTGGGCAGTTTTAGAGACTCCTCCAGATTTTACGATGATAGCCGTCAATGACTCGTACCTCTCAGTAGACTATACTGCTGAACTCGAGTGGAAAGTCAAGTCCACTGAGTATAATATCAGCTTTACTTGGGTTTATAACTCTCTCATAGGTGAGAACACTTCGTTTTATTCTGTAGGTTCTAGTGGAGAATTCCTCTTCTCAACAGATTTCACTTCTCATAGCGAAGGTGCTTATAACTTTACAGTCTATGCTAATGATACTTACGGTAACATAGCTTCTATTGAGACAACTATACGGTGGTATGCTCTCGTCTATAAACTCACTTTTCTTGTCACTTCTAATTTAGGCACCTCAGTCGAAAATGCTTCGATTACGATAGAGAACGGAGTACACAATATATCAGAGACTATTTTCACAGATAAGGACGGAGTCGCTTCGATAGAACTTTATAACGACACATATTCGTATACTGTTTCAGCCCCTGGGTATATTAGCATCTCGAGCGCTGTAGAACTGAGTTCAAACACAATCGAGAGAGTTATTTTAAACCCGACCCCAGGAAAATTTGTCCTCGCTATAACTGTAGTCTATGTGACAAGAGTTAGAGCGAGCGGAGTCACTGTGATTGTACAAAATTCGAGTGCTACGTTCACGTCTGTTACAAATACTAACGGTGAAGCTTCCTTTGTCTTGGAAGGAGGAGACTACGTAATTAAAGTAGAAGAGTACCCGTTCTACGCTCCGCAAGAAACTTCAGTCCACCTAGAAAAAGATACAGTCATCTCGATAACTATATATAAGACATTTTTCACGTTATCCACTATTAGAGGCACGGGAGTTATTATGTTGGACATCTTACCCATTATAGTGTCTATCGCAGTTGCTGCTGTCTTATATAAAAAACTAAAACTCAAAAAATCTATACTCGCGTCTGGGCTAACGTTGTTAGCGTCTAGTATAATACTCCAGAGCTACACTTACTATGCAGTCGCAGGTGTATTTATTTCTGTAGCCGTGATACCGTTCATCTTGGGCGAACTAATGGGACTTCCAGGTTGTTCTAAATTTGAACTTCAATACTTAGATGAGACAGCCCTCACTATTATAATAACAATAGTAGCTTCAGTTTTTCTTTCAGACTCCATGCTTTATTTAATGGGGTACGACCATATTTTCCCGAGTTCTTTACAGCCTCTATCTATACCTACATTTGGAGTTATTTTAGGAGCTGGAATTTTTCTCGGAATATTTTACGGAGCAAAAGTAATCACTAAATTTAAAATATTAGAAATTACGTCAGTTAAAACTCTTATAAAAATAGTCCTTATAGTTTCAATAGCTTTACTCAGTACTATGTTAGTGTTTGACTTCTTGGACTTTCCAAACGTGTTCCCACCGTTTCTTGAGTACTTAGGTCTAACTTGTCTCGGGGTCAGCTTTTCGCTCTATGTCTTCTTAAAGCTGAAGGACTTTGTTAACATATACGTTGCATTAGGGCTTTCAGTAATAGCAGCACTGTTAGCTTGCATCTTAGTAGACGCTCTCTTCCTTTTATGAAAATATTAATATTTTCTTTTTTCTCTTTTTTTATTACTATGAAAAGAGTGTTGAGAACGTGCGGAGAAGCATTCCTCCAAGTAGCGCTTGTAGGAATTTTGATGTTCATAACTGAGCGTTGTGGGCTCCTGATGGTCTACGTAAAGATCTTTGGGAGCTTTTTCACCAGTGCAGAGTCATCAGGGCTTTTAATTGCGGTTTTAATGGGGTCAACGTTTGTTGCTAATGTAGTGAGCTATTTCTGCTTAAAGAGCGTAAACTTCATCGTCCGAGCAATCTTAGAGACCTTTATATTTTTGTCTACGTATTACTTTATTTCCTTCGCACTTCAAGGTCTTTTTATAATCTATTATTTTCCATTTCAGACGTATCTATTTCTCCAGATCGGAGTAATCCTTACTTCTAATTTAATTTTCGAAGTGATAAAATGACAATAATGTTAGAACAGTTTCTCCCGAGAGTGAGAGAGACTAATGGAGACATCACGCGTTTCGACCCTGAGAAAATAACTTCTTCTTTGATAGCTGAAGCTGGAGTCAGCGAAAAAAACGCAAGAGAGGTCACGAAAAAAGTAGTACAGAGGATCATTAGTTCAGATATTAAATGGCTCTCTGGTCCCGAAATTAGGGAGTTGTGTTGCTCAGTCCTCGCAGAAAACGGTTTGTTAGCTGCTAGAAAAAGATATACTCGGTTAGGGATGCCTTTAATGGACTACGAAGAGTTAGTCGAGACTGGTATTAAAGAAAACGCGAATCAATACAACAACCCCGAGTCTATCCACTCGTGGTGCGCTGATAAAATCGCAGAAGAATACGCTCTCCTCAGGTTGATGCCTGAAGAGCACGCTAATGCACACCTTAAAGGAGATATACACGTCCACATGCTGAGGTATTTTGACCTCAGGCCGTTCTGTCAAGAGTGGGACCTCCGGCTCATTTTAAAGTATGGGCTGCCTCCAACAGGCTGGAGGCACTCTGCTGTGAGTTCACCTGCAAAACACGCTATGGTCGCAGTTTTACACGCTGCAAAGTGGCTTGGTATCGTCCAGGGCGAATTCTCGGGCGGGCAAGGTTACGATAACTTCACAGTCTTCTTAGCTCCGTACCTCAGAAGAAAGTCTTACGAAGAGATGAAACAACTCGCCCAGTGCTTCGTCTTTGAGTCTAACCAGATATATGCTGCAAGAGGAGCTCAAGTCCCATTTACTTCTATCTCGTGTTTACCAGCGATCCCAGAAAAGTTACAAGATGTCCCAGCAATTTCATTTGGAGGAAAAGTTGACGGTGTTTATGGTGATTACGCGGACGAGTGCAGGATGTTTTCCAAAGCTATAACTGAAGTTTATACCCAAGGCGATGGGAACGGGAAGATGTTCAATTTCCCAAAGCACGAAATTAAACTAAAGAAAAAGTGGATGAAAGAATTTGAAGAGGACTATTTAGACGTATGTAAAGAAGCTGCAAAATTCGGTACTCCTTATTTTCTGAACACAGCTGCAGATTGGATGCCAGACGAAGTCCATTCGCAGTGCTGTAGGATCATTTTGACCCCAGACGGGATTAAAAAGTTTTGCCACGACCCGGAACTGTTTGACTGGCACAAGTCATATATGAACATGGGTAGCCTCCAAAGCGTGTCTTTAAATTTACCGCGATATGCCTATATGGCAAATGGTGACGACGACAGGCTGTTCGAAATAATTGAGAAGAATGCTTCTCTCGCGAAAGATATCCTTTTAATTAAACTTAGCATAATTAAAAAAAGACTAAAGAACAATCTAACTCCGCTATGCGCAGGGAAAATCGAAGGTACTCCTCTTTTAGACTTAAGAAAACAATCTCTTTCTCTCGGTTTTGTCGGTCTAAATGAATGTGTCCAAGCGCACACTGGGTTCGAGCTCCACGAAGACCCTTCTGCTTTTGAGCTAGGGAAAAAGGTCCTCTCTTTTTTGTCGCAAAAATGCCTCGAATTTTCTGTTGAAAACCAGATGAATTTCTCACTTTGGGAACAACCTGCAGAGTCTACAGCTAGCCGTTTTGCTTTCCTCGATTTGAAACACTATAAAGACAGAGCAGTAGTCAGAGGTGACCGTTCAGACCCTACATCGGTCTATTACACGAATTCAGGTCATCTTAATTATTCAGCGAACATCCCTTTACCGCAGAGGATAAAGCTCCAAGCTGAGTTCCACCCGATAATTAAAGGTGGCGTAATTACGCACATGTGGCTGGGAGAATCACACCCGGACCCAGAAGGGCTCTGGAAGTTCACTAAAAATATATCTTTGAACACAAAGACGGGGTATTTTGCATATACGCTCGATTTTAGTGAGTGTTTGAAGTGCAACAGCTTTATTTCAGGAGTTTATGACACCTGTCCGAGGTGCGGTGCCGGCGGTGAGTATATAGAGTGGTGGAGTCGAGTCACAGGGTACTATGCGCGGGTGAAACGCTACAACTCAGGAAAGCGTAAAGAGTGGGAAGAGAGAGTGCGATACAGTGTCGACTCGTGAGCTTTCTCTCTAGTCTTTACTTTTTTATCTTTTTTCCTTCTTTTTTTCTGAGGTTGCTATTTTTTTCATCTAGAGGCCGCTTGTTCTGATTTATGTCCTTTTTTTTTGTTATTTTTGCTTGGTTTATTTTATATTTATTTATTTGTATTTTTGTTTTGAGTTTAGTTTTATTAAAAAAGACGGAGACTCCTAGACAACTTTTTTATATTACTTTTTTGATATATTTTTCTTAGAACAATGTAGAAGTGTTTGTGGTAGCATGAAGTTGAACATAAAATTATATATTTTTATGAGTTTGTTCTTGGTTTTGAGCTTATCGGCTATAGAGAGTGCATATATAGCAGTACCTGCTAGCAATGAGGTCATATCAAAAACAGACGAGACTCAGATAGTAGGACTAAGTTCTGATTATTTAAGATACGATGATATGTTAGTCCAACTAGGTGGAGTCCAGGAGTTTTATGATAGAAGTCTGTCAACAAATATTGTATGGGATAAATTTACGAGTTTTTATAACGCTCAAAACACGACTATAAATTTTGACAACATAACAGCTGTCAACCAGTCTAGAGACTCTTATGTCTTAAACACAATGAAATTTAGAGGTGACCAGACTGTCCAGAATATGAGTTTACTCTCTAAATATTATCATAATTCGAAGATAGGCCCTTTATCAAGGAAGATAAGTGCTTACTATGATTATTTTGACACTAATACATCCGCCCTTTATACAGGTGACTTTTCTGTTCATGATAATAGCTTATATTTGACAGATTGTAGTCACGTATTTTCTCCGTTGTTTTACGCTGGTGGTATCATTGAATTCGAGTTTGTATTTATGTACACTCAGAATTTCGTCACTTTAAAAATGACTCTTTTTGACGAATACAATGAGTCTGTGTTGATGTTTAACTATTATTATAATGACCCTATCTACGGGTACGCAAATATAACTATAAGCAACGGTTCAAGTACTGCTATATTCAAAGTGTCGGCTCAGAAAAATCAATTTTATAGAGTATATTATTTAATAAACTTGATAAATGAGACGTACTATTTTGATTTTGATAACGGGAGCCTGATTACCAATAATACTAAGTGCACGTCTCACTGTGACTATGTAGAACGGTTCCTTTTTAATAGTGTTGGGTACTCTAATTCCTTTGTTATAGACAATATATCAATTTATAAACTATACCCAGACTCTATATTCGATTGGTATTTAGCTGCAGACTTAAATGCTACTAAAAAATATGTTATTGAGGAAGGCCTTACTTCGAACTGGGCTATAAATAATGAATCTTTAGATATACTTGAAGCATATCATGAAGGTCAGTTTTATACAGTGAAAGGGAATATAACTAGTCCTAATCCTGAAGTAACGTTGATAGCTAACAGTGCTAATAACCCTTGGTTTTCAGAGTTTTATTGCGAAGACAACTCCAACATTACTTTAAGGTTATATTCTCCTGTTAACGTTTCAGTTACAGTTATTATCGACTATAGTAATTTATTAGTGGATACTTTCGAATTCAACTTATCTAATTGGGGCAGCTTCAGGTTTATATTATTAAACGCATCAAACTCGACTGTTACAGGTATAAGTATAAGATATAAATTGAACACTACTCAAATAAATAAAATAATAACGATACTCATAGATTCTATATATATAACAGCTGGACTACAACGAGCAGGAAATAGTATAGTACTCCCTAAATATGTTTATACTGGGTTAGCCTATAAATCAATTAACAGTTCAGAGACCATAGCCTTTTATGGAGAAGTTAACTTGACTGATAGTCTACCTATTTTAGATATTGGAGTCTGTTCATTTAACTTGTCTGCATTAAACCCAGATGTCTTACATACTTTTGAGGCGTATATTTATCAAGATGGGTATGTATATATAAATTTTAGCGTCGATGGTAAAAAGCCTATTAAAGTACGATATGGGCTGAAGTTACCTCTTTATATCAAGTTTAATAATATAGACATAGTGGAGTTTATAGAGAGAGTGAAGGTCGCGGACTATTACTATCTCTCTAATCTTGATACTACAGTAGTGAAAATATACCCAAATACAGCTCAAATAAAAAATATAGGTAGTGATTTTATGGTATCTGGGAGTTGGAGTACTTTATATTACAATAATTTTGGATATAAGGTTCATGAAGACGTTTGGTCTTATTATAACTTCAATACTACGGACCTAAGCGAGATTTATTTAAATTTTACAGTCCCTGATATCCTCGATGTAATAAATATTTCGTTCAGAGCGAGCTACGGGTTTGTACATAACGGTAACCCTGGAGTCACAGTCTCTTTTTTGTCTGATAAATGGGATAACATATCATATTATAATACTATCCCGACTGCTTGGGGATATTCAGATATTATTACGCTTAACGTCAATACTACCGAAATAGATAAATATGTACATAATAGGGAGTTTTATGTTAAAGTGACAATAGGGAAAGATAGTCTAACTGGTTATAGTGGGTTTATGTTAGACTATGCATATATACAAATAGCTACTGCTCCGAAGCATTATTCTTTATTTGTATCAGAGCAATATTCACTATCCTACCACCCTATAGACAAGTTTGATCACCCCGATTTTAATCGCGAAGTCTTTAGCGACCATTACAACGTAAATTATACGAATAACATTACTGTTTTGGGAGATTACTACCAGTATATAGGTTATAACGGGACTCAAGAAAATGGGGAGATTTACTATTTTAGTTATGTATTCAAGAGCCTCCCTAATGTGTTTATATTTTCTCCTAATATTACTCAGAGTAGGGTAAAATCTATATCAGGTATTTCTACTTTCTATAGGAGTAATATAGAGAATATAACGTTTTACTTACAATTTTTGTTTAACTTTACTATCAGACAGCGGATGACTATTGAGGTCTTTAATAACTCTAATTTAAAATGGGAGCTTATTACGCCGTACGAAAAGTTTATAAGTATGGTCCCTTCCTTCAAATTTTATGGGACGAACGGCCCTATAAAGTGGAGAGTCTGGAGTAGAAAAATAGAGTCTTTTTATAATTTATCAACAGTTTCAGTAATAAGTAATAACGTCTCGATATCGTATATGAAATTCGATTGGGATGACTGGAGGAAGACAGTGACGAGAGACACTATATATGATAGTTTCGAAAACAATACTCTAGCAGACTATACTGTCGAAAACAATATAACTGGTGTTGAAGAACTTACTTGGGATCCTGTTAGGAAAGCAATATATTTTTGGAGCGATTCAGGAGTAGCTCCTCGTCTATCGTTGAGTAGAGGATTTTCTGCTGCAGTGAGTTATGTAGAGTTGACTATCTATGGAGAGCTTATATCTCCAAATGGTGGAACTTTTAACGTTTGGCTTAAAGGTGGGGATAATTCAGTTCGATTATATATAGATCCTTCTGGTGATCTGTATTATTCTGATGGTCTCAACAGTATGGCAGATACAGGTGTAAGCATTAATCGAGGTGAAGAATTCAGGTTGGATATACTATTTGACGTAGACAGGAGTTCTGGACTTATGTGTTTTGACGGTTCTCTCATAGAGGGGAAAGAATTAAAGTTCTGGTCAGAAGACACTTCAAAGTACATCGACACTATGTCTATTACTACTGCTGGTTCGATTTCTACACCGTCAGAATTTTATATAGACGAACTTAGTGCTGGTGTAATACTCTCTTTCAGTCCTTTAGGAGAGCAAGACAGTGTTGAGGCTTCGGACGGTGGGTGTAACGGTGAAGTGCTGTATAACAACTATACTTATACGTTTGAGGCTAACGATTCTATAAATTTTGATGGAGATTCTATGATGTATTCGAGAGTTAGAGACTTTCCTGGTTCTGCTACTGAACTATGGCTGAAATTTAGTTTTGGGTACCCTTTAGACTACGAGCAAGGACTCCTTATGTTAGGCCTTAAATGGGGAATTTACGAAAACGTTAGCCAAGTAGCTTCAGCACAATTTATAGTTAGCGTCTACGATTATGTAAATAACAAATATATCAACCTCACTGCTTTTAAACCTATCCTCCAACCTTATGAGAAAAGAGGGTATGAGGTCAATTATTTCTTTTCTT